>WBZN01000343.1_pt1 | contig 44381 bp, 55 predicted proteins | sample 5204281 | NCBI WGS metagenome assembly WBZN01 (sample SAMN12344347, study PRJNA552823) | activated sludge metagenome | biome: Activated sludge suspended growth; feature: Nitrification reactor; material: Wastewater; isolation source: activated sludge from nitrification reactor of wastewater... | reverse complement strand
GAGCCATGTTGATTGCGGGCTGGGCCGTCCAGTAATAATGGTGCCCAATGCCAACAATCCCGCTTCCCAAATACAAGATGATATCGACGTATATGACAGACAGAGCCGACTTTTCAGAAACCATGCCGAGACTGCAAAAGAAGTAAGCAACAATGATGGTTGTATAGAGTTCAAAAATTCCTTCCACCCAGAGGTGAACGACCCACCAGCGCCAGAAATCAGCTACTGCAAAATTGGTGCCCGGATGATACATCATGCCAAAACTGAAAAACAATGGAATTGCCATGACGCCGTAAAGCAGCATGTAAGGCAAGCTTCCGTGATCTTTTCCTTTGAGCAAAGGCGCAATACTGCGAAAAACAATCACTGCCCAAAGCACCATTCCAATCGTAAGAAGGGCTTGCCAGAAGCGTCCCAGTTCAAGGTATTCCCAACCCTGATGTCCAAACCAGAACCACAACCCACCAAGCATATTTTTAATGCCTAGCCACTCGCCGCCAATACTGCCGACTGCGACGATCAAAATAGCAACAAACAAAATTTTGACAAGCCAATGTTGTCCTTTTGGCTCTTGTTTAGAAAGCATCGGTGCCATAAACATCCCGGCAGCTAGCCAGGCTGTGGCAATCCAGAAAATTGAAAGTTGCAAATGCCAGCTTCTAGTGATGCTGTAAGGAAAGAGATTGCGAATGTCGAAGCCGTAAAAACCTTGCTCGACGATGTAGTGCGCAGTGACGACGCCAAATGCAGTCTGAAAAAGGAAGAGCAGAACAACGACCGCAAAATACGGATACAGCGAGGTTTGTGAACGATATGGCTTGTACTCTTTGACGTTATCGACCATGCCACCGCCATCGGGCATCCAGCCCAGACCAGGAAAAGCGCTGAGAAGAAACTGCGTCAAACCAATACCGCCAATGAGCATGATAAGGCTCATAGCGCTCCAAAAGAAGATATGCCAGTTAGGACCGTTTCCAACTAATTGATCCGGAGGCCAGTTATTTGTGTACGTGTAATCTTTTGCCGGGCGATTTGTTGAACAAACCCAAGCACCCCATGCAAAGAAACGACTCAACTGAAGCCGTTCTTGGGAGTCGCCAATGTAGTTTGCTGGCAACGGCAACTTTCGCCCGACACCAAATTCGGTATCGTAATAGGGTACGAGTTGGTTATATGCTTCGACCTGGTTATCAGTCCAGGTCAGTGTTTTGCTTGTCGGATCGTACCGATTTTCTTTGAACTCTTTTTTTAGGCTTGCGGTAAGTTCGCCCTGGTTGCTTTGCTCAAGCTCTGTATAGGCTTTACCGAAGCGGGTCTTAGCCAGTTTATCGAGAGCGACAACGGCTTCTCTGTGTAGATAATCTGCCGAAAAATCAGGCCCGTTATAGGCTCCGTGTCCGAAGAACGAGCCAACGTCCATTAGCCCATATTTCTGGAAGACCGCCTGACCAGCCAGGATATCAGCGCCGGTAAAAAGCACCTGCCCTGTCCTAGAAACGACCTTGTCAGGAATAGGAGGCGCTTGATTACTGGTTTCATGACCCATAAAAATCAGGGTTGAAAACCCAGCTATCAGTACAAAAAGGACTGATAGCTTCCATCTCCAGGACATAGAAACCTCCAGGGACCACGTTTTTGGTTGACAGGCATGCTAGCAGATGTTACAAACGATATCAATATCTGGATATCGCGCTCAACAAGAGGAACCCCCAGTCCTGTACGCTCATCGTTAAATGTCATGGAGGAAAGTGGCTTGACGATGATTTCCCAAACGGCTGAGTATGCTCTGCGGGCGGTGGTCTTTCTTGGAAAGAATGTTGGCACTGCCTATACAGCGGACCAAATTTCAAAAGCCACACAGGTACCGGCGCCGTATCTCTCGAAAGTGTTGCAACCACTTATTAAGGCCCGGTTAGTTCAGTCACAGAGGGGTTTAGGAGGTGGATTCTCGCTCGAAAAGAAGCCAGGCCAGATAACAATTCTTCAGGTTATTAACGCCGTCGACCCCATCGAACGCATCGAGGTTTGCCCCCTCGGGTTAGATGAGCATTCAAGCAACCTCTGTCCTCTCCATAAACGCCTGGATGATGCAGTCGCCCTCATAGAAGAAGCATTTGGCAAAACCACCATCCAAGAGCTACTGGAAAGCCCATCCAAGGTCCAGCTTTGTCTTTTCCCGAACACGACAGGCGCAAAAGATGCTCAATAGCGCTGGAGCAGAAACTATGGAGGACACCAATGCAAATAACAGAAAACACGACAGTCAAATCAATTCTCGATGCACACCCGGATGCAGTCGAGATCTTTCTTCAACACGGTGTCGATGTCCCGTCAGAATGCGATGAAAGTATCCTCGATACCGAACTCGCAATTTGCGACAGCATGTGCCATGTAGACGACCTCGATGGGCTGATGCGGGACCTGCAAAAGTTCATCGATTCAAAACCAACAACCTAAAAGGAGAGCAATCATGAAGCCAGGAAGACATATTTGTACAGCCTGCAATGCGATTTACGAAGAACCACAAGAAAAATCCGACGACAGCAAACCAGCTTTCGACTCACTGCCTGAAAGCTGGCAGTGCGAATGTGGCGCCGGTAAGGACAAGTATCAGCCCTGCTCTTGCGTTTCCTTGAAATCGGAAAACGCGCAACACAAACACGAAACATCTTGCACTCAAAAAACGAAGTAGTTGTCTAAAACGGCTCGGAATCAAGGGAGTGGTTTATGGCAGTATGTACTTTCAGTACACTTGAAGAATACGACCCAAATAAATTTCTAAAAAAAGACGTGCACAAAAGCGAGCGCAGTACGGTCGCCTTGCTTCATTTGATGCCCGGACAAGAAGTGCCGACACATTCGCACGCTGGTGTGGAAATCATGCTTCTGCCGCAAAAAGGCGAAGCGGAACTAACTATTGATGGGCAAAAGAAGGTAATTTTAAAGGCTGGCATGTTCTTCACCGAGTTAGGCGAGAACCATACTTTCAGCATCAAGAACAACAGCACAGCAGCTTTTCAGATGCTTGCCATTCAAGTCAGGATCGCTTGAAATTTCTGCTTTATTGGTTCTCTGGTTTTTTCGGGAGCACAATCTTTGCGCCTAAACCAAGCAGCATTCCAGCAACAATCAAAAGCACGCCTGCTCGGACAAAGTCATATTCCATGGCGCCATTCCAAACGGGCACTAAAACGCTGTTACAAACGTTTTTAAAAAGATTGCTTATTGCATCATCGCCCCAAAAACCAGAGCTGTTATTTGTCTCGATATGGGCTTTCTCGTTCCAATACCAGGTCCAGGCGTCTTTACGGACCGGCACGGATTGCCCTGTTCCGTTGTATTCAGAATTGTCCGGAATTGAAGTCTGAGTAGGATTGGTACCGGTATTGGTGTTTTCGGTTTGACCGACTGCAGGCGAAACGACTACAGTCAAAAGCATCACAAAACCAGCCACCAGAGCCAGTTGCAGAGAGACCAACTTTGTACCGCTTATTTTTGGCATGATTTTTTGGCCTCACTTTTCTGACTTCTTTGTTATGTCTTCAATCGTTTGTTTGAACGAACTATCGCTACTCGCCGAGGGTGTAATTGGGGTCATGACTGGACTTTGCAATGTTGATGGAAACGAAGTAGAAGTGTTTGATTTTAAGAAATCGCTTGCTTTTGAACGCAATGCTTGTGGATCGCTCGGTGGAAAAAGATAAGGGTTGGATTGCGCAAAGCCTGTTGTCGACTGGCTTTGGGTTGACATTGATGGCGATGGCAAAGGAGCCAAGCTATCGAAACTACTAGGCTTATTCAAGTTATTCAACAACGGTGATTGGCTTCCTGACTGCTCGGACGGCGGTGGCCCAACAGGACCGAAAGGGGTGCTGTTCGTTGACTGGCTCTGGTATGGCGAGACCTGATAAGGCGGTACGTAGCTGTTATTGCTTGGTGTCGGCGCAGGCTGCGTAGATTGCTGCGGAGCGTGATCGCGTTCCCACTTCCAAGAAAAGTCATGCCACCAGGCTTTTAGACTAGTGCCCATCCAGCCAAACACGCTTATAGCTATCCAGGCTATCCCAATGCAAGCTGAAATTTTCCAGCGCAGGCGCTCGTCTTCACGTGCTTTCATCTGCTCCTGGATTTGCTTTTCGGTCAATTCCTGAGCGCGTAGATCCTCAGCCGCTTTCCTCTGGCGCTCTTTTTCAGCAGCCTCAGCGGCTGCGGCAGCTTCTCTTTCTCTGGTACGCCGCGCGGCGTCAGCCTCTTCCCGGCTGGTTTCCTGGGTGGTTTTGCGTTTGCCGGGTCCGGGTCCAGGACTCGGTCCGGTCCGCGTCTCGCCCTGGGGCGCGCTCGTGGACTGCCTGCAAGGGCAGGGGCCGCTTTCTTTGTGGTCCTGCTCAAAGTGCTTTTTCAAAACATCCTTGGCGTTGTTGATTTGTTTCAGTTCTTCTTCCGCTTCGGCTTTGCCATCGGTCGTAGGAAACCGGTCTGGATGCCAAACCATGATCAGTCGTTTGTGTCTGCGGATTATTTTTTCCAGCGGATCTCCTGACTTACAGCCAAGGACAAAGTAGGCGTCTTGCAATTTTTCTGCTTCAGTCATGATCCAAATACCGCCTTCATAACATCGCCAAATAACGCAAGAACCCCAAGGGCGCCCAGTCCTATCAACCACCACGGCGGCGCCGGCAGCGTTGTATCGGCTGGATTGCCCGCATTCGTTCCTGGTCCTAGAGCCACTTCCACATCATTGACTAGCTCTCTGATTATCGAATCGCAGGCACTAAAGTTCATGCCCTCGACTTTGGGGCGGAAGTCAAATTGCACAACAGTATTATCATTCGGCTCTTCTTTGAACTGTACGTCAAGCTCTAATAGTCGTTGCACTCTTTGCGTTCGGTGTTGAATGTTGCCGATATTTGTACCGTCAAATCCGCGAGATTCTTCCTCAGTAAAGCGCAGTGTGGCGGTCATTCGCTGCGCTATAGTGTCCGAAGTTGAGATGTGCCATTTGTCGCCAAAGTTGTATGTTTTGTCATCGATAATTTGCCGAATTTTGGCATAGGCTTGCTTCAACGGGCTTGTGTAGCGCCTTGGCACCGGATGCAGAAAGTTATACCGGTTCACTCCTCCGGTGTGGATGAATGGCCACGCTGCCCAAACAGCGGCTACTAGTCCCTCTGTCACTCCTGTCCGCGACTGATGCAAAACTAGTTCGCCGGTCACTGCCCCGACTACAAAAAAAGCAATCAGACCGGCTATTATGCCGCCTACCATGGTATTTCAGCCTTTTGGTTCATAACTCTCTTGCTCCTAAATGTACGAGTCCGGGGAACTATCGGGCTTCCTGAATGGCTTACGCTCAGCTTCTTCTTTCTCAACTTCCACTTTAGGCCCACGGCCGCGGTCGAAACGCTGGTTATTCCGCTGTTGTTTGTTGTTGTTGTTTTTCTTGTTGTTATTGGGTTTTGGCTGGTCATGCCTTTGGCCATTCTGATTTTGTTCTTCTGTGCGCGCCTGGTCCCTTGCGCTGCGTCCGCGCTTGCGCACAAATTCACTTACTTCATGTTTCTCCCGAATAGGAGACGGATAGCTGAGGGCATGGTCATAAGCAGTCGGCGACGTGAGCGGAAGCCTCAAGGGCTTTACGTCAGCAGTGAAAACAATGACTTCCTTGTTCAGGCTGATAAGTTCGTCCGGAGTGATCAAATGCCGCCCCTGGATTATTTCTTGGACGCGCCCGCTATCGCTCACAGTTGCTTCCTCGATGGTTGTTCGCCCTATCGCTTCGCTCAAGTCACGGGCTTCCTGGAAGGTCTTTTGCTTGAAGTAAATCTGGGTCGCGGGCATGTCGATGATGATTTGAGCTTCGCGCTTGCTGTACACCTGCTCAAGCTGGAAATAGTTCTGAAAGCCGAGTACCAAGCCAATTTTGTTCTTGCGGATAATGGACAGGGTGTCGCCGATACCCGAGATCTTTCCAAAATTGGTGAACTCATCTAGCAGCATGGCTAGTGGGTATTTCATCTGCTCGCGTATCTCGAGCACGTGGTCAAGCAAGAAATTGACCATCAAAGATCCGATTAGCTTACTGTCCCGAGAACGGCTAGGGACAGCCAGATAAAAGGTGAAAAGACGACTTTTCAATACGTCCAGGTCGATGTCTGTCTTTTCTGTGAGCGTCACCATTTGGTCGGTCATCCAGGGATTCAGCTTGGTAATCAGTCCTGAAAAAACGCCGTACTTAAAATTGGTCTCGCCCGAAAGCCGCATCCAGCCTTCAAATTCCATCTGTGCAACTTCTGAAGGACTGCGGTAAAGGATCTTTTGCAGGCGATCCGGTCCTTGCAAAAGCAGCCAACGCATTGCGCCGAAATGCCCAAACTGTGGGTCTGAAGCGGCAGCATGCAATAGCAATGGTGTTAGTAAAAGTTTCTCTGAATCGTTCCAAGTTTTGCTGTCGCCGCGCTGCTCTGCCGGTTGACCGTTCATGATAATCAAGTCAGCAAGCCGTTCGGCATAAGCCGCTTTCTTTTCTTCTGGCGCGTTTCGGATGGTATCAATCGGGTTGATTCGGTGCGAGCTCATGTCCGACGGATTGAAGCAAAAGATTTCATGACCAGCCATCTTTCGCCATCCAGAGGTAAGTTTGTACAGCTCGCCGTCTTCATAACCCGGCGTCGCCTCAGTCACGATCATGCTCGTACCAATGCGCTCTATTAGCTGCGGGAAGAAGAACCCGCGCGATTTTCCAACACCTGTTCTTCCGCAAACAATCGCATGAGCGTGTGTCCAGAATTCAGGCACCTGGATGTATTCGTTTGCTGCGTTGCGTCCGATGATTAGTCTTTTAGGGTCCGCTTTTGCCTGGAAGTAGCCTTGCTGTCTTAGTTCTTCGTCTGTCCCCCAGCGCGCGGCGCCGTGCACGGTACTTGGGACACGCTGAGCCTTAGCTTCTTGCGCTCGTTCTGCGTCGCGCTGGAGTTCCAAAAGTATTCGGTCCAAGCGGCGCTGGCACTCGCTTTGACTTGCGCCGCCTTTGCGCTCTTCCAGCTCCGCTTCTACGTACATACCGCCTGAATTAGCCACTCGCCACCGGAGCACGACGCGGTATTCATGGCGCCACCAGTCTTTGCCGACTTGTTCGTCCAGGCGCTCAGTGGCAAGTATCTGATCGAGCTGCTTACTTGCTCTGTTCACCTGATAGCCAAGCCGGTCTAAGACGTTGACCGCGAGGATCGGAAAGTCTTTGGCATCGGTTTGAACGATGCCCGAATCCTTGATGTGCACTGCCATTAGTATTGCCCCCACGGGTCATAGCGGTCCCAAGGTTCCTCTTTGTCGCGCTCTTCTTGCTTGCGCTTCTTCTTTTCCTTCGCCTTGTCGCGGGCGGTCTGATTCTGATCGAGAGCCTCGTCTATTTTTTCTATTGTCTCGCGGTCTTTCTCTTTCCGCTCTTCTGACCGGCCAGGTTGATTGTGTTCTTGCAGCTTGTCGCGCTTGGCGGCTTCTAGCCCCTCGCGACCTTCTTTTAGATAGTCTCTATTGCGGTCATCCAGCGGTATCGACTTCAAGATTTCGGCGGCCAATGCTCCCTCAAACATGACTATTTTCACAAACGGATTTCCCATAAGACGGGATAGTTCAGGTTCTATAACCCTGCCACCCTCGGCGGATTTGAGGTCTTCCATGGTTTTGCTGCGATAGAACTTTTTGTCTGTCAATGCCATCTGTTTTTCAAGAACGCCCGCCCATCTAGCACGGTCTGCATTCTCAACCCAGCCTCTTAGCCGCTGGTAGTCCTCGATAGGTAAGCGCTCGGCGTCCTTGTCCCGCAAATGATTAGCGAGACCAGCCAATTTCTCATAGGGGCTCCCTTTGCTGTATCTCTTGCCGTCGTACTCAAAGTAGTCTTTTTGTTTCTCGGGCGCTTCCGGCTTCTCTTGTGCGCTGCCTTTCTCGTCCTTTTGGTCTAATTTGCGCTCGGCTTCTCGTTCTTTCTCTTTGATCCAGGCGACAAGTTTTTTGTATTCCGGCTTGTCTATTCGTTCGTCATGGTTGTCCCAGAGATATTGATTTAGCTCCCGCAGCTCTGCAAGCGTATTTTGTTTGCTCCAGTCTTTACCGGCAGCTTCAATCGTGTTCTGAAAATAAGGCTTGTCCGGCTGGTTATCCGGTGTTTTGTCCTTACCTGGTGCAGCACGCTCTTTTTCTTCTTGCTTCTCTTTCCACTTAGCATAAGGCTCTAGCTGTTCTCGGATAATTTTTTTGTGCATCCAGGGCAACTCTAAGCCGTCCCTAATACGCTCCTGGCGTTCGGTTTCACGGTCGCGCTTTCTCGCCTTTATTCGCTCCCATTCTTTTCTCTCGCGCTCAACGCGCGCCCGTTCAAACTCTAGCGGGTGTTGCCGCTCTAAAAAACGGTCGCCGTAGTCCTTGAGTTTGTCGTAGTCTTTCTTGTCAATGCGCACATCCTTGCCGTTTTTGTCCTTGCCCAGAATTACGACGTGGATGTGATGGTGTTCGGTATTGCCGTGCTCAACCGCCATCCAGACAAAGTCCTGCCCCTTTTCCTCTGCTATTTTTTGCATCACCTCTCGGGTGAAAGCCTTCTTGTCGGCTGGGTTTATCTCAGGTGCAAGTGTCAGTTTGTGGACGACGACTTTGCTATCCCTCATCTCCCGGACTGCTTTTCGCAGACGTAAGGCGCTCAGTTCGTCGTCACTTTCCCCGAAGAACTCGCGCCCGCCGTCGCCTCGGTCTTCGCCTGGGCGGTGTTGTATGTATTTCAAGTGAGCTAATGCCCGCCCGACAGCGGCAGCTTTGGACGGCTTTCCTGCTTTACGGCTTTGCCTGTCCCTGGCTGAAATATAGCTGTGTTTGATTACTATCACTTGGTCAGGACCTTCTTCATCGCTTCAGCCAGCTCGGCTTCATCCCGTTCGACGTGTTTACGCTGGTTCTGTTTTGCCTTGGAGCTGGCAGCCTCAAAGACTGCCACGGCGTTGGGATCATCCGGCAGAACCATGTACGAAAACTCGTATAAGGTCCCAATTTGAGCGCCTTGCCTGGCCAGCATCCGGCAGATTCGTTCGACACCGCTGTTTATCGCCTTGACTATCTGGTCAGTGGCATACCGAATAGCCTGAGCCACCTCAGAGTCCCTGGATTGGTTTTTAATCTGCTCGTAGTTGTCCATGTACCAGCGGATAGCTTCACGGGCAACCTCGGTCTTTGTACGCCCCTGTAAGCGCGATAATTCGGCCAGCCTTACCCGGTCCTTTTCGTTCAGCCCCACGCTGGTCTCTTGGTACTGTTTTTTGGTTGCCATATCACCACCAAGCCGTTAACCTATACAATATAAACAATAGCAAATTCGACCAAGGACCGATACCGGATTTTCCCTAGCCCACCAAGGCGCAAAGCGCTCGCATGGTGGGCTTTTTAGTGGGGCTACCGTCCCCACTGTATCTTGCCTTACCGAACGGTAAAGCCACCCTCCCTCCGGTCGGACCGTCCGCTAAGGCTCCGCTTCGCTCCGAGAGCAGCCAAAAGGTTGCGCGTCAGTGCCTCTTCCGCGCGCTGCATCCGCAGCAAAAAAACTACTGCAAAAATGTGACAGGGTTGCTCCGGACCGAAGGGCAAAAAGGTAGCGCTGATCGCGCATGTCTGAAATTTGCCGCGAAGCGGCTCTAAAAACCTGCCGCAGGGTGGGGCAATCTGGGTTAACGGCGGCGACACTGGAGATGACGGGAATCGAACCCGCATCCGAGATGTCTGAGGTCTCGGAGCCAACCATCGCAAGCAGCCACCAAGTTAGCTTGCGATACGATCCACCTCGGGGATGCGCCGCCACGGCTCCGGCAACCAGGCAGGTAAGCGGGTTCGGTTCCCCGAGATCCACAAATCCGCCGTTAATCCCCTAGCCGGCGGCGCGGACTGATGCTAGGTCAGCGTCAGAAACTGCGCCTTTTGTTTTCAATACAGCTGATACAAATTCAACGAGTTCCTTGCATTTTGGTTTCTGGATCTGACCGAATCTGATCTCACAAGTTTCTGATTCAGTCATACCAGCACCCTGTCCTAGAGCTGTATGAGCAGATAAACAGTAGCTGCAATTATTAGTCTCGGCGACTGCCAGAGCAACGGCTTCTCTTTCTTTGTCAGACAAGCTGCCACCAGAGAGGGCAGTAAGAGTGCCGATATAACCTGAAAGAGCGGCAGGACTATTGCCGATTGCCTGGAACATTGCAGGAACTCCACCCAACATTCCTTCAATGGCGTCATATGTTCTTTTAAGTTCACCAGTGGCTGATTTGACGCTTGTACTTTCTAGTCGTGACATAGTTTGTTTGTCTCCTGATTGTTTGTTCTAACTGTCGTTTTTCTAAGGCGCAGCTCAAATGGCTGCGGGGATAAGGCTTTTGCTTTCGAATGCGGTGACAACTTGAGCTGTCGATAAGACGGCACTTGCTATAAAGCGAAAATTCACAAGCGCTGCGTCGTATCCGTCGCCTTCATCAAGGCTAGCCGAGGCCGTCGCGTCCTTTACCATCACCACTTCGAATCCTTGTTCAACAAGTTCTCTCATGTGAGATTCAACGCAAAGATTTGCGGCCATGCCGGCCAAGACCACTTGGTTGATGTCGCGTTTGCGCAACTGCAAGACCAGGTCATTCGATTCCGGCCCGTAAACCTTGTGAGAACTGACAACAACGGTATTTTTGTTGTGGATATAAGGTTTGTAGCGCTCCAGCCAGTCGGCTCCACTGTTTTCCACGATGGCATCGCATGCTGTACCAACACGTTTAAACATTTGCGCTTTGTGCATGAACTGCTCAAGAGCTCCACCAAAGTGCCACCCGTGGTCACTTTCGTAGTAATAATGTGGCGAGACAAAAATTGGAATTTCAAACTTGGTGGCAGTCGAAAAGAGAGATTCAAGATTGTTTACTACGTTGTTTTTGATGACGCTTGGACCAACTGCGCCCCAGGCAACACCTGCTTCTGAGAGAAAATCAATTTGGGGATCAGTGATGACTAACGCCACCCTGTTGCAGTCAATGCTGTTCAACGTGCTTGGTATAAGCGAATTTACGGTCATGATAATTTCTCCTGCTAGTCTTCGTCTTTTGGGTGCTGGGCAAGCTCTTTGAATTTGGACACCTCGATGCCTATAAACATCTTCATCTGGTCGGCCAACTGAGATTCAAGAGCCCTTTTCACAAACTCGGGGTCACGCTTTTGCCGGCCAGTGAACAGGTTTGCAACCTCTTGAACTTTTATATTTAGTCCATCACCGCGCAAAAATTCGATGCTATCTCCGGCCATGAGTTCGCCCTCTTGAACTACGGAAAAGTAGATCCCGCTAAAGCCGCTCTGCATGAAGCATTTTATGACGTCGTTGCGACCGAATTTAACTCCCAGCTTGTAACAAGGCAATCTCGGTTGAGACACTTTTATGACAGCGGTGCCAACTTTAAATTCGTCACCGATACAAGTGTCTCTTTCCAACAAACCTTCGGTAGTGAGGTTTTCGCCGAATTTTCCGTAGCTGAAATCGACGTCTGGCATTTGCTTTTGCCACCAGGGGTAATGTTCTACAGGATAGGTATAGACAGCTTTATCTGGTCCGCCATGAACAGTTAGATCTGCTTGAGCGTCACCTGCGAGATTCAGCTTTGTAAGCTTTACCTTTCCTGTGACTGGAGTCTTGAAGATGCTGGTATTGACTTCACGTCCGTTAAAAGTAACTGTCTTGGGCAAGCTGACAAGCAAGCAGACGACCCTTCCAGCTTTAGCCCCGGATTCCATTGATTTTCTCCATTCAAAAGCCAGAAGCAGCTTTGCTGGGCCGCTTCACCTGTTCTTTTGTTCAAATTCCGTCGTTGAACTTTGGCTGCGAAAGATTGAACCACATAATCTGCTAGCAGTGACAACGTTTGTTCTGCTTGCAGCTATCAGAAAAAGTGATAGACGGTCATGGTATGCTGACGCGATGGAACTGAGACATCTGCGGTATTTTTGCGCTGTGGCCGAGGAGGGAAATTTCTCTCTTGCTGCAAAGCGACTGAATGTTTCTCAGTCTGGAGTAAGCGGTCAAGTTCGTGACCTAGAGAATGAAATCGGTGTCCTCTTATTGCGCAGAGGCCCGCGTGAGGTCACTCTTACACCGCAAGGTGTGATCTTTTTCGAAGAAGCTAAAGGGATTTTGCATCGTGCAGAACACGCTGTGGCATTAGTTCTTCGATCCTCGCGAGGCGAGGTAGGAAGGCTTTCTGTAGGACTTTGTGGTCCCGTAACATCGACTATTTTGCCGGAAGTAATTCGAAAGTTCAGACAGCGTTTTCCTGGAATTGAGCTCGTTTTGAAAGAGAGAACTTCTGCAGAACAGGTTAAGTGTTTGATTGACGGACAAATAGACATTGCGTTTACTCGCGGCGTGCCGCCAGATATGCGTCATTTAGTACACCATGAAATGCTACGCAAAGAGCCGGTTGTGGTAGTTATGCATAGGTCGCACAAATTATGCGCTGAAAAGACTATTTCGGTGGCATCTCTAGCATCCGAACGCCTAGTGCTTTACTGCCGCGAGGGCGCTCCTGAGCTTTTTGACAATATTATCGCCACGTTCAAGAAGGCTAAATTCTCTCCGCAGATCGCCGATTTACCAGTGTCATGGCTGTCAATTCTGACGATGGTGGAATCCGGTGAAGGAGTTGGACTGGTGCCAGCCTGCGTTCAACACCTAAGCAATAGTAAAAACTTGGTGTTTCGCTCTCTTGCACAAAATCGGTGCGAAGTTGATGCACTTTTTGCCTGGCGAAGAAAGGATCAAAGCGCCGTGGTGGCAGAGTTTCTCGAATTGATTCGTCAAAAACGTTCTGAACTAGCAAAGTGAGTTGGCCGAAAAGTCGAAAAATGGACTGTCTCAGTCCCTACCTTCGGCATGCGCCATTAGGAGGCAGGGCTTGCGCCCCACCTCCATAAATACCGCTAAGCCGCAGTCTTGCGCTTTCTTTTCGTCGCAGACTCTTTTACTTCGCCCAGGTCTTCTTCTGCCTCGGGCTTTTTGCCCAGGAGGTCAAAGCTCGTGAGCTTCACAGTGGGGCGCTTCATCTTCACCTGGACACCGTTTACGTCCTTCATGTACTCGGGAATTGCGAGCCTGCCATTGATTCCAACTTCGCGCCCGACGGTTATGTACTTAAGGACCCGGTCAGCAAGACCATTCCAAGCCTCGACATCGATCCACATCGGCTTCGTATCGTCCGATTTCGAAGAGTAATCCTTGACGGCCAGGGTGAACTTAGCCACTTTGTTGTCCGTGTCAGTGAAAGTAACCGAAGTGGGGTTGATACCGACGCGACCGATGAGATTGATTGAGTTCATAAGATGGCACCTCCAGTGCTGTGTTGTGTGCCAAAAGACCCGGCACTTGGCTCCAAGAGCTGGGCGCACAGCGCCGAGCAGACAGTGCAAGGACGCGCAGCGCCGAACAAAGTGAGGTTTATCCTTGCACGGAAGGAGACTGGTGCAAGAGTTAGGCACTTTCAAAAACAGCTCTGGTGGTAGCCCAGATATGAATCAATCAAATTTACAAAAACGCGACGGTCACCACCTCCGGTATCATCAAACGAACAACAAAATATAAAGAGTTCACCAAAGCCGCTCGATTACTCAGGACAGGACGAACGAAGAAAAAAAAAGCGATGTCGAGCAATCAAAAACATGCTGACCTGGTCAAAACATAACAGTCTGGCGCCGTGCTCCAGAAAAGGCTCGCAGCTCCCGTGAAGGACGCAAACGAACAAGAAGGTGAAGCGCCCACAAGGGCTCACGACCACCATCACGGCAGGCAAAAAGCACAAGTTTGACATGGGCGAAGTGAGTCTTTCTGCGACTTCAAGGCAAGACTGCCAGTAGCGGCTGGACAGAGTGTAAGCAAGCCATGCCTTACCGGTTCTGCATGCCGCCCATTTCGGTGGTGCGGAAAGCTCACTATATCAACATCCTTTTGCATGGCTTCAAAAGCAGGCAGAACATTCCCATCGAGAGCTTTATCTTGCAGCAACGCGAGCTTCCAAACATTGCTCCCACCGTTGCACAAAGACAAAATCGCGAGCTCGTAATTCTCAGAATCGGCCGATAGAAAGCCCTGACAATTCGGTAAAGCTGCTAGCTCGCACAGTGCCTCATAGACTGCACTATCTGCAAAACTGCGGGTGTAAAACCAGAACTTGCAACCGCTGCACTTTTGCACCACTATTGTCCAGGCGCGAACATAATCAACAGAATAGAAATCACCGACGTCATGAATACGCATCGTCCAGGGAACAGTAGTCTGGATACCAGTAACCCGGGCCGCCAGCCAATCTCGTGGCCTAGCCTGGTTAACCAACATCCTACCGCTAACAAGGGTGGGGGCGGCACGGGGTCCACCTTGAAGCAGGTATAATGGAAATGTCTGAGGTCTCGGAGCCTTATTTGCAGAGCCGTTCCATCGAGTGGGACGGCTTTGCTTTTGCGGCGTCACCTAACAGCCAGGTAGTCCGAACGATTGATCACTCCCAGCGAGTCGGCGGCGGACCAGGTCCTCTCTTATCGTCCCGGGGAAGTGGTCCCGGCTTTGGCAATTTGAGCGCCCCGCCTCCAAGCTTGACGATGCCACCGAGGGCGGAAAGAACAACACGGACAGCCATGGCGATGAGGTTGTTTGCAATGCCCATAGCTGGCCTTAAAACATTGGAAGCACGACCGCCGGCCATGAGGCTGAAGGCGACTAGAACGACAATGAGTAAACCTAGTGACGAGAGAATTTCCATCAGTAGTACCTGCGCCTGCCAGGTTTGCGAGATTTTTTAGGCTTCTTCAAAAGCGCTCTAACTCCGTCCTCGCACAAATACCAAACCGCATAGAAAAACCTGGTAGTCATTCGCACGAAGGACAAAAGACGCCAGTTGCTTTTCGCCAGCATGCCAAAGAAGCCGACAATTCCGAATATGCAAAATAGCCGCCAGATATCGTCATCATCCATGGGTAAGTCTGCCGCAGAGTTTCATTTATTCATTGTGCAGCTTTTTCAGGGGCAATGGCTATATCGAGCAAAAACGCCCCAGGCCCGACGGCCCGGGGCGACGCTTCTAAACGCTGTAAATGTTCTGGTCGCCTAGCTCTTTGAGCATCCCGAGCCCTTTGCGCATCATCTCGCAGCCTGCGCAGTTGCTCTCGGATGACTCGCAAGTGTGGAATTCATCGCGGCGGGATTTTGCAATGTAGCTCTCGGCGAGCTGTCTTTTCTGTTCGTCAGTCATGTTCATTACCTCGCTAGTCCGGCGCCCTCACCGGCTTCCCATGGAATACCGCCAAAAGTTTTGCTGTCAGGACTGGCGCAGCCACCCGCCAGGGCTTGGTCTTGATGGCAAAACTTTTGGTGGTACCTTCAAGAAAGCCGGGGAGGTGCTTCGACAATCTAGTGCAGTCCGGCAACGCCGGACGAAGCGGTGTAGGCGATGTCTGAATCAGGGCGGCGGGCGGGTAGCCACTGCCCATGGGGCAGCAAAACCAGAAAAGTCCAAGGCAAGCCTTGGGGGAGCCTTACGGCTCCCAGGCTCCCGAGTCTCGCATTTGGTCGCAATAGACTTCGTACATGTCGCGCTCTGCCATGTCTTTGATGAACTGAGAGCGCATTGCATCAACTTTGTTGGCACTTGCTGTATCTGCAAAACGTGCGCCCATGCCTCGCGAGATTGAGATCACTGTGCTTGCTGGCACATTTACGTCGAACAAAACTGAAAGCATTGCGTGATATCTCATTATCTGATCCTCTTTGGTCCGGCGCCTTCACCGGCTTCTTAGGGAATACCGCCAAAAATTTTGCTGTCAGGACTGGCGCAGCCACCCGCTAGGGCTTGGTCTTGATAGCAAAATTTTTGGTGGTACCTTCAAGAAAGCCGGGGAGATGCTTCGACAATCTAGTGCAGTCCGGCAACGCCGGACGGAGCGGTGTAGGCGATGTTCAAGGGTTCTATAACTTCGGTTCCACGAAGTAGTAAGCGCCATTGCCGCATTTAGAACACTCGCTCCATCTTGCAAATTCGGCTTCGGTCATGCGGTCGTGTTCGGCGCCCTCGCTAGGTGCGCAGTCGAGGCAGTAAAATTTTGAATTGCTCAAATGGACGCCAAAGTATTTGGCGATCATCGTCAAAGCTTCGTGCATCTCGTTCTTTGCTTTCTCAGCAGTCATAGTAATCGCGTTTTCTTTGAGCGCGTCTTTCGTTTCGTTATGCAAATTGATGATGCCCTTGCATTTGAAGACGTGGCTAATAAGCGCACTCAGCACTAACAAGCGTTCGTTATCGTCAGTAATTTTTAAGTCCGGCATCAGGCTATCACCTCCAATAAATCACCTACTTCCACAAGGGCGAATCCCTGCAGATTGCGATTCCAACTAAATTACGGCGCTCTCCACGGATCGATAACAGGCACGCCAAGGGCTTGAAATGGCGCAACGTCGCGCGTAGCGACAGTGAAATTATGCACGCTGGCGATAGCGCCAATTTGTCCGTCAGGCATTGAGACTGCTTTACCCTGGGCGCGCGCTGCGCTCAGTAACTGGCTGTAAGCCATGGCTGCATCGTGATCGAATGGCAGGATTCTTGTATCGAACAGGCGAGAAATGAGCAAGTCGAGCGCTGCACTGATTGTCGATTTCCGCTTACCGTCGGGCATTACAGCGATACCAATCAAAAGCTCTGCCAGGCTGATGGACGTGAGATATAGCGTCTCGGCTGATTGCTGGTCGAGCCAGGCAATAACTGCCGGGTCTCTGCCTGGCTTGAGCGCTTCGGACACAACATTTGTATCGAGAACAATCATTCAAAACTCGCTATGCGTGGGGGTTCCTGTTCGCGCTCTACTTTCAGATCGTCTAATTTATATTTGTCGCCAAATGCTGCAAGCTCTGAGCCTACCTTGATCCGCTCTTTGGGTCTTACTGCCGCTTCCAGAATTTCGCGCACTTCCGCTTCGGTGCTGCGCCCGTTCTGGGCAGCTCTAACACGTAAAGCGCGGTGGGTTTCTTCAGGCAGATTTCTAACTGTAATTGATGCCATGATTGCACCTCACAAATATCGATTGCACTGCAAGCAATGATATCACATTTTGGATATTGACAGCAAGACGAACCAGGGCGCCAGTTTAGTTCTTCGATTATGTTGCCTGCGGGGTATCAACGCTGATACCCCGCTGAACTTTGCTTTATGGCCAGAGATGAGGCCGGGTTTCTCGGAGACTGCACGAGCCGTTAGAGCTGACGATCAGGTGATCGATAACAGAGACGCCTAGCAGCTTGCCCGCTTTTATCAGGGTTTCAGTGGTTTCGATATCTTCAGGGCTCGGGCTGAGCGATCCGGCTGGGTGGTTATGAGCCACGATGATTGCGTAAGAATTGGCAAGCAAGGCCGCTTTAAAAACTTCGCGCGGATGGACAAGAGACGCGCTAACCGTGCCGTGAGAGACGATGTGATAGCCGATAACTTGGTTTTTTGCGTCCAGGTGAAAAGCTACGAAATGCTCTTCTGAATAGTGTTTAAGCGGTTCCACAAAACGGTCCAGGTCATCCGGGCAAATAATCGGAACGGGCTTAGCGCCCGGCTCTTTGATAAGTGCAAGGCGCATTTCAGGCACGATGTATTTTAGGTGTTTTTTCAGGGTCCGGCTGTTCATGCTGTTTTCCTCCAGTCTGGTTAATGCAGGGCTGCGCAGCGCACCCCATGCAGCACATGCCGGTAAGCCCCCAGGCACGGGACCCGGTGTCAATGCCTCCGACCGCAGGGAGGACCGAAGGCTTGGGCATTGACACTGGGTGACGGGGGCTAGGCTTATGTGCCGGGCATGGAAGGAAGCGAGCAAGCCCGTGTATCCCGCCAGGTCTGGATTAAATATGGCTGCGGGGCAGCCTCCGCCAGCGATTTAGGTTTTGCAGTGGCGCAAGAAGTCCTAAAAAACGGGCAAAAAAACAACCAGGGAATTCCACCTTTTCTAAACGAACATCTTTGCCCAATGATGTTGTAAGGAATTCCAATCAATCACCCCGCCGTCTGTTTCAGTCTTCGAGGTTCATGTATGAAAAAAGCAAGTCGCCGCAAGCAAACTCAAATGATCGACCGCGAAGCGGTTGAAAATGCCATGCTCGATACGATGCGACTGAGAGCGGCATTGCTTCTTGCCTGCACAGAGCTGTGCAACGGCGACCCCCTGGAAGGCTGGGGACTGGCAGAAGAGTTTTATGACCAGGCGCCGGCCTTAATAGCGACCCTGACCGACACAGGCAAAACACAATTGCCGTGCGGTCCGGCGCAAGTGCTACAATTTCCGACCAAACCAGATTCAAAGCCTTAGTGGCCGAGGATTAGGAATAAGGAAATAGGCGGGGGCAAGCCCCCGCCTTTGTTTTTGCTATGCGGCTGCCTTGCTCTTACGAGCAGACTTTGTTTCGCTCGACGAGTTTTCAGACTCCGGCTTTTTGCCACAGAGGTGGAATCCCGAGAGCTTCACTACCGGACGTTTCATCTCGACTTTTACGCCGTTGATTTCCTTTGTGTACTTTGAGATTGAGAGCCTGCCAACGATTGCAACTTCGCGTCCTTCGGTTATGTATTTCATAACCCGGTCAGCTAGCCCGTTCCATGACTCGACATCAATCCACATAGGCTCCGGATTGTCTGTTTTGGATGAGTAGTCAGCCACGGCTAGAGAGAACTTAGCCAGTTTGTTGTCCGTATCAGTGAAGGTAGTTGAGGTGGGATTTTGACCGACGCGACCGATGAAGTTGACTTGGTTGTTCATAAGATGGCACCTCCAGTGCTGTGTTTGAGTGCCAAAAGACACGCAACTGTTTTCGTGAGTGCAAGGACGCCGAGGCGCGGAACGCAGTGGAGTTTATCCTTTCACGGTAGAAAACTGGTGCCAGAGTTATGCACGGTCTTACACAGCCCTGTGGGTAGCCAGATATGCGCAACCAACGAACAGCAAGGCGCAGAGGTCCTCCCAACTCAAGAACCATCAAAACGGCCAACAAACAGCGAGTTCGCCCAAAACCTGAAGACAGTCATCACAGACAATTCGGGCTGATATTGATGTCGAACAAACGGACTAGCTGACCGAGCCAAGCATAACCGAAGACGCGTACAAACCAGGCAGGCTCTCACTCTCCACAAAGGGAATAAACAGCGCTGGAGATGAAACGCCAGAGGCTCTCAAAGATTACGGCAAGCAAAAAGCGCAAGTCTGACATGGGCGAAGCGAATCTTTCTGCGCCTTTAGAGCAAGGTTGCCCATTGCAGCCGGACAAAGTGTGAGCAGGTCATGCCGCACAGGCTCTACATGTCGCCCACCTCGGTGATAAGGGAAACTAACGATGTCAGTTTCCGAATCCATCACCTCGAAAGATCGGATAACCTCCGAATCCAAGTCACTGTCTTGCAAAAGAGCAAGTTTCCAAACCGCTGCAGGCGTTTTGCACAGCGCCAAAATCGCCAGCTCGTAGTTTTCAGAATCAACTGAAAGCCAGCCCTGGCAGTTGGGTAGAGCCGCCAAAGCAGTCAATGAATCGAAGACGGGACCAGGAGCAAAGCTTCTCGTGTAAAACCAGAACTTGCACCCAGTGTACTTTTGAGCGGTTAGAGTCCAGGCGCGAACATAATCGGCAGAGAAGAAATCGCCCACATCATGAATACGCATCGTCCAGGGAATAGCAGTTTGCACGCCAGTAATCCTGGCGGTTAGCCAGTCCCGGGGACGGGCTTGATCCACGAGCATCGAAAGATTTTCGGACAGCAACTCCGGGCCGCCCTCGGAAAGAAGGAACTGCAAGGTCCGCAAATTGCGAGCCCGCTTAGCCTTTTGACCTTGACTTTGATAGCGAATGCCATTGCCATAACAAAGTCTTTTGCACAGTGCAGTTGCATTGATGCATGTCTCAGTCCGTGGAAGACTGAATGCCCATCCGACTTTGCTGTTGTTCGTCAGCTCCAAACCATAATCGAGAGTTGTAGCCATAGTGCATTTCTCCAAGAGCCTAAACTGGCAGCACGCGCTGCTGTGGCTCGCCCCCGGCTTGGCTCCGGAGCGACTACGACAGTGAAAAATTCAGAAAAAGAAGAGACTAGAACGGTCGCTTCGGTGGCGCAAAGCCGGGAAAATGGGCGAACCAGCGCGGCGAGAACAGGAACAATCTCGTCTGGGAGCAGGCACAATAAGACTCAGGAAATTTTCAAATCTCGTTGCCATAATCCAGCCAAAAGTTCTCGCTAAAGTGATTTCAGTGAGCAAGGCGGGCGGATTATGGCAAGACTAGAAGACCTTCAAAGCCGCGAAACACAAGGTATTGAGTCTAGAAATGCCGCCTTTCTTTCGCAATCTGTACAGAACATGTTTGAGACAAAGTCTGGTCCCTGGGCTCAAAATGCTTTACCGGAACTATTAGATTTTGGGACAGGAACGGACTTGTACCTGTCGTCCGCTTATACTGGTGACAGCCGATCTTCAGCGGGTGTTTTCATGGCAGACGAGTCAGACAACAAGCCAGAAGTGCCTAGAGTACAGTCCCCGTGGGAGTCACTACGTCGTCCTGATGCTATCCGGACGAAGGAAGACGAGGCAATTTGGGCAAAAATGCAAGAGCCTCACAAACTCGGAAAGGATGAGTCTGCCACGCATATCGGGCTTACGCCAGAAGTGATAGCTGATATGCAGAAGAAAGGACAGGCGACCAAACTGGTCTTTTTTGATAGCGCCGCCGAAGGCGCTCTATCGGCAATTCAAGAACCAGCGAAGGAAAAGCCGACTTTGCTCGCGAATGTTCCTGAAACCAGAGACGTAGTTTCAGACATGACCAGGGGCGGCCTGCCGATGTCGGGGACGTTGCTTCCAGAGCCATGGATGTTGAAGGCCGGTGCTGATCTATTTGGTGTTTTGAGCAAGATGGCTGTAGACGTAAGTACCGCCAAATTTCAAGAAACGTTTGATGCCGTCAAGAAAGCAGTCGTCAATCCCATCGAACATCCATTCCGTGGACATGAAGAAGAGACGTTAGCCCTTGTCCCGCAAGCAAGTTGGAGTGACGCATATAAAGCTTTTCCAGACCTCAAGAAAATTGGTGGATTGTCAGAAGAGCAGTCCACAAGGCTAATGAAAGCGATTGTGGGCAATGAATTGACCTTTTACGGACCTGAAGACAAAGCGCAGGATGCTATTTGCGCTGCCGGACAAGGAAGATTCATAATGGGCAAAACGGTAGGATTTGCACAAATAGCCCCGGAAGGCGTGCGCAAAGTCTCTGCCGAATTCGATAAAGAAGTGAAGAAGGGCAGTCTGGCGGTGAATCCGCTTGCGAAGCTAGCAGCACTTAGCGACGACGAACTAGCAAAAGCGATGCTAAAGCCAGAGAATGTGCCGGTCTTGGTCGCGGCAAACATCGCGCACAATCTAAAAATGTTTGCCAACCATGCAAGCGAAGTGGAGATCAACCCACTGACACTGGGCTATCAGTTCAATCCGGACTGCGTTTATGCAAAAACGGACACAGAACACAAGAATATAATGAGCACCAAAGAAGCTGGAAAACTGGGTCTTGGTGACGATGATACGGTTACAGCCTTGCCGTCCAAAAAGGTTTTGGCAAAATCGGAGCACGCGCACAATATTGAAAAATGGCTCAAGAAGCTAGGCGACTAAGATTTTTTCCTGACGATTTTGATTATTTCGTAAACGCCAAGGCCTAATGCTCCAGAAGCAAAGCCGCACGCCGTCCCTATCACAAGAGCAAACTTGAGCGATTCAGTTTCGTCACCAGGTTGCTTTATTTCCCAACCGGCAAACCGGGCTCGTGCTCGGTGCATGTCCTTGAGACCGTAGTCGTACCAGTGCCAGACGGAAAGTCCGCCAATAACAAAAAACGGTAGCAGGAAAGCAATTACCCGCCCTTTGGAAAGGAATTTTTTACGCCCTGGTTGATCGTCCATCGTTCAAGTATAAAACTCTCGCGGCAGCACGCCAGACTTCAGGCTTTAGAAAGCGGGCGGCCCCCTGGTCTTTGGGAGACTTTCATGTACGGCGGACCGCCCAGTAATAACAAAACACGAAACCGAACAGACGAGCTGCTGATAATAACAAGACACCAAAACAAGGTCCGGCATTGAAGCATCAGAAGAAGAAGCCAACTCCCGTGACTCTAACTCCCCAGCAGGAATAACTAGGCTGTTTTCTTCAAGAACATCACGGAGGTCCTGATCAGGAACGACGGAAAAGGGCAAATCGGGCGCTAACGGCGGCCTAAGATCGCCTCCCCCGTTTGACAACCGGAATATTCCCCAGATATCAATGTGGCGCCGGATGGTCTTGCGGTCGCAGCCGGTGACACGTTCTAAACCACGCACACTGATCCGCCTGCCGCTTTCCAGCAGTAGCAGCACGCCATTGCGAATCTGCTCGCGAGCGCCTTCTTCCCTGCCGATATTGCCTTTCCTGAAATCGTCGGGACTCCAGAGACGGCCGGTTTGCTTAGTAAGTCCTATCAATCGATCAATCGCGCGATCGCTAAGGTTGGAATAACTAGGCTGGCTTTGCTGAGAGTGCCCAGCGCCTTCAGCAGGCGTCCAATTGCATGCCGACTGTATATCCCGTCCTATTTGGTTCCAATCGCCTTTCAAAACCGATTTGGAAAAACCATTGTGTTTTTCTCGCAGCCAGACTTCGATTACTTGAGCCCTTTGCTCAGCACGAGCGACCCCGGGTAATGGCCTGACACCTTCGGCTACATCGCCATACCAGAGGTAGTGCCCAATAGACAAGACAGCCTGATGACGTTGAGACGGAGCGGTAAGCCCGTTTAACCAGAATTCGCGCCCGGCGTTATAAACTTCCGGTAGCATGCCGGCGAAAGTGAAGAAGTCGGAAAAGCCGTCATCTGGCGGATCTTGCTCCGGCGACGCCGGCGAAACGACATTGGTCGCGGCGGCAGATTCAATGGCTTCTAGCCTGCGTTTTATACAATCCTGGACGTAGTTCCAATCATGACTGTTTGCGTCCAGGTCCTCGACAAAGGTAGTTATTGCCTGATCTGTGGAGATGTCTTCTCTTGTAAATCTAGTTTTCCCTTGGTCATCCAGCCACGCAAAGCCGCGTTGTAAGGGCAAGCGGAGCCCATTGTTTGACGGGAAGAGTTCAAGCTGACCTTTTTTGACTTCAATTCCTTCAGCCAGCAGCCATCGTTTGAAAAGGTCGTGACTTTCTCTGCTATCAATTAATTGGTCAAAAGCCAGGTAAATATGCCAGCCTTCGCTCTCACTAGATTGATACAAGAGCGGATTCAGCAGCCCGACGGACAATAGCAGGTGTTTGAGACGGGCAAGACCAATTTCGTTGTGATACTGGCTTTTTATATCAACATCAAAAACAGAAATCTGTGACTGCTTGTCCCAACGACATCCCCAAAAGCATTTTTCCTTCAATGCAATTGCAGACAAAATAGTGTCGTCTGTGAGATGTCCGTGGCGGCTGACAGTGACCCAATCGCGGTGCGGCCATTTCAATATGCTTCTTTGCCTGTTCGGAAACAGCGACAAAAATCTTTGTCGCACATCCTCAAAAGCAAATTTAGTTTGCGCGCTCAAATCCACTGAGCGCGCCGAAGCATGTCCGGTAATTGTTTGTCACCCGTAATTTTTGACGAGTTGACCTATCCGGACCGTTGGTTTATTCTGGTGTCACTTCGGAAAAATAAGCAAAAATCCGACGACAACTGAATATCTTGAGGTCCGCAAAAGATCTCTCAAAAAACATCGCCCCCAAGCGGTGTTTTTTGTTTATATGATTGTTTGAGTCAGCGGTTCTGCTTTCTAGGGAGCCGGGCTCCAGATGTCTAACGGATATGCACTGGTTTTTCTTTGCCAAGTGCCACCAGCCACTATATAAGGTGCCTGGAAATCGATCAACACTTTGGAACCGGAAAAGCGATCACTGGACGGCCTTCACCCGACCGACGCAATTGCGTCAGCTCGGCGTCTGCGGCGCACAAGTCCATAGATAGTCACTCTTCGAACAATTTTTTTGCCGCAATTTCCAGAAGGTCCTCGGTATTCGAAGAATAATCCTTTCCAGCTGCGTGGGTGACGCAAGCCACGCAAGGATACCGGCGCAAAGCGACGCAAAAACATTCGCGGCGACGCAATCGCAAAACGCTGTGCATTTCAGCCCTGCGCCACCAGTTGCGCAACGGGTGCGCGACACCCTTTGCGCCGGTCTAATGTTTTGCGCCGCCCGTTGCGCGAGCGACGCAGAAAAATATTTTCTTGCGTGACCGGCGCAATGATACCAAAGTGGTGGCGCAAGGTATTAATGCAAGACCTCGCGGCTAGTGGCGCAAGCATCAAAAAACCAGCCAGTTGCTGAATCAGAGATTTAGATAAATTCCATTTTTTGCGTCGTTGGATATCAGGCGTTGGATATAGAACTGCGATATTCAGCCGATAGAGCAACGCACATACGATTGCGTCGGTTATGCGCAAGCGGCGCAATGATTGCGTGCTTTTGAAAGAACCGCATAGATAGTGACAAACAGCGATTGGCCATTATAATGAAGCAGGCGTTAAAAGATCGATATATAGAACAGGGTGACACCATATATAGGGCTAAATTGTGCGAACACTGACAGTTAAAGAAGCGGCTCGGGCTTTGGGAGTAAGCATCAGAACGGTCCAGCACAGGCTCAACACCGGGGAGCTGAAGGGCAAGAGGACGCCAAATCAATATGGTGTTAATGAATGGCGTGTATGGCCAAATAAAGAAATTATGGAAAAACTATCTCCGGATCAGAAATTCGAAGAGATGGATTTTTCTGCTCCAGTGGAGGAATTTCAGGGCGGTGACAGCAGTGCAGTGATAGATGCAGAAGCTGTTGAAAGCGGGCAAGACGATTTCGATGCGCTATCTCTTAGGACTGTTGTTCGGGAGTTAACGCAGCAGTTTGCCGAGCAACTGAGTCGCGAAAAGTCGGCGGTAGCCCAATTACAGCGTGATCTGGAGGATAAAGACAGGCAGCTAAAACTATTGCCGGACTTTGAGAAACAAGCAGAAGATCGAAGAAGAGAAGCTGAATTAAAGGAACTTGAAGCCACCGCTCTACGTAAACAAGTCGAAGCTTTAAAGGTCCAAGAAGAAGCGAAACAAGCTGAGCTGGCGCGTCTGGCAAAATTGGAGACAGAAGTATTGCCGTCTCTTGAGGCGCAAAACGATGCCAAGGAGGCTGAAGTAGCAAAACTTCAGTCCGATCTTGAAAATGTTCGCCACGAAAAAGAAGTAAAGGAAGAAATGGCGACTGTCTTGACAATGGAAAATGAACAACTTCGGCAGAGGGCCGAAGAGGCTGCTCTTACCGTAGCAAAGCTCGAGCAATTAGAGAAAGAAATTTTATTGCTGAAGAAACCCAAGCCCTCATGGTTTCAAAAACTTTTCATGCCTGCCGGCGGTCAAGAAAGCTGATTGAGTTGTCCAAGTTTTTGAATCAAGGGGAAGCACATGGCTCGTATTCACGTTCTCGGCGGCACTGGATATGCTGGCACGCATATCGCGCGCGTGGCGGCAGAGCGCGGACATGTCGTCGTTTCATTCAGCCGTAGCAGTCCAAAAGAGAAGATATCAGGGGTAACATATCGAACTGGAGACGTTCTCGATGATGCGTTTCTCGAATCTGCTTTCGACAATGCGGACGTGGTGATTTCGTCGCTGTCCGCAATAGGCCCATTTGCGGGGGAAGGGAAGCTACGTACTCTGCTACGCAAAGCCGCAAACATCGCGGCCGAGCGTGGAGTTCGATTCGGCGTTATCGGCGGGGCGGGTTCGCTTCTGATAGAGCCGGGTGGCCTCCGTCTTGTTGATACTCCTGACTTCATGGAAGTTGCCAAACCCATGGCCCTTGAACTAGCTGGCGCGTTAGACGACCTCAAAGTTCAGGACGAGCGGCTGGACTGGTTCTTTGTCAGCCCCGCCGCGAACTTCGGGTCTCATGCACCGGGTGAAACAAAAAACCGCTATCGTGTCGGCGGAGACGTGCTGATGGTTGATAAGAGTGGCAAGTCCGAACTCTCGGGGGCGGACCTTGGTCTGGCCGTTGTTGATGAAATCGAAACGCCTGCTCATCATCGCAAACGTTTCGGTGTTGCCTATTAACCTATTGCCAGAAGGCGAACCCGAAATAGGCTCTATTTGAGTTTTGCTTTGACTGCCATGATGGTTGTTTTGCTCACAGACAATCTTGCTGCAATTGCGCGTACACTTTTCCCCTCGGCTAGGAGCCGTTTTACAACGTCTTTTTGACTAAAGGATGGTCTGCCAATGGCCCGGCCGCTTTTAGTGCCATTGGAACGGGCATGGGCTATCCCAGATTTGATTCTCTCGCGCAGGAGACTTCGCTCAAATTGAGAAATCACAGACATGAGTCCAAGCATCAACTCGCCTTGAGCTGTACTGGTATCCAAATCTGGACCGTTCAACGCTCGCAGAGCGACACCACGCGCGGCCAAATCGTGGATTGTTTGGAGTAGGTCCTGGGTGCTCCGGCCCCATCGAGATAGCTCCGACACCAGGACAAGGTCTATATCACGTTTGCGGGCCAGTTCAATCACCTGCTGGCGCTTCTGGCGATTGTTCTTTGCTCCGCTGGCCGTTTCCGTGACAATGGCGATGACGTCAACGCCGCTTTTTTGAGCAAATTGTTTCAATTCAGCCACTTGACGGCTGCAAGACTGGTCATCAGTGCTCACTCGGGCATAGATCGCCGCGCGCTGTACCATAAACCCTCCAAAAAAATAGGCGGCTCTGTTGCAAAAAATTTGAGAGTTGGTCAAGCGAAAGCGCCGGACCAATTTTTTCGGTCCGGTAAGTGTGGCGAATCAATGCGGGCGCTCCGGCAGCGCCGTGTTTGATTCAGAAGTGCGTTAGAAACTAATGGTGATGGCTAGAAAGCCGGAACGTGCTGAGTATAAATTCCAAACTGTTTGTTGATCAGGCATATTTCAGCCTGGGTGCCAGGCGAACAAGAGCAGGTATGCCAGGATTTGAGCTGACCTTTTCTAAAAATACGCATTAGCTCGAAGCCTCGCAGTGTGGCAAATGCTGTCTTCATGGTTTTGAAGCCCCTCACTGGATTTAGGAGAAGCTTTAATTTGCCGTGGTCAGACTCAAGCCGATTATTTAAATACTTCACTTGCGAGTGTTCCAGCTCTTTCTCGCATTTGCCGGCCTCTTTCATCATCGAGATCGCGCGCCCGTAAGCTTTATGTTTGTCCGTATTTATCTTGCTCGGTGGATCGTTGACACCATTTAAGGCCTTGCACAAAAACTTTTTGGCCATCGCTGTATTTCGTGAGTGCGACAAATAAAAATCGACGGTGCGGCCTCGCCGATCAATAGCTCTAAAAATATATTTCAGTTGTCCTTTCACTTTGATGCAGGTTTCGTCGACCCGCCAGGACGAATCAAAAGACTGTCGCCAGTACCATCTCATTCGCTTTTCCATTTCTGGCGCATACTTCTGGACCCATCGATAAATCGTTGAGTGGTGCACTTTTATGCCGCGTTCAGCCATCATCTCCGCCAAATCGCGATAACTGATACCGTACTTGCAGTACCAGCGGACACATTGCAAAATGAATTCGCCTTCGAAGTGACGCCACTTAAAATCACTCATTGCAGCCCTCGATATGCCCTAGATATAGACTAAAATTATTTCGCATAATGGTAGAAAGGCGAAATTAAACTGGTATAAGTGAGGTAGCATGGCGTCCCAAAAGACCCAAAAGTCCGCCAATTTCGCTCCGTCAAAACAAAAAGCGAAATCCGAGGCCGTAAAAAAAGTGCTTAGAGTAGCCAGGCAGCACCGCCTGAACTACGATGAGTTTATCTATGTTTGCCAGCAGGTCAGGCTCAAGTTAAAGCTCAAAAAAGAAAAGAAAGAGAAGCGGCTACCAGAACTACTTTCGTTGGCCGAACTGAAGAAGTTCTTCAAAACGATTCAGAAACATGGTGACATTCAGCACGAGCTAATGCTTAAGCTACTGCTCTATACAGCTGTGCGTGTGAGCGAACTCGTGAACATCAGAGTTGCTGACGTTGATGCCGATGGTTGCAAAATTTTCATTGGCAATGGCAAGGGTGGTAAAGACAGATACATACTCTTTCCTTCGAGCTTCAGTCTGGCTATCAAAGCTTATCTCGATGCGCACAATGAGAACGAATTTCTCTTTGAATCAAGGCTCAAGCAGTCCTATACGTCCAGGCGCATTCAGCAGATCGTTCGAGACTATGCTGACCAGGCCGGGCTTGAGCGCACTGTTCATCCGCACCTGCTGCGGCACCAGATGCTTACTTTTCTGACCAGCCAAGGAATCTCTGATGCAAAAATTCAATTGATCAGTGGCCACGAAAGCCGCAAGAGCCTTGAACTTTACCAGCATTTGTCGCTGGAAGCTGTGGAAAAAGAATACCAGTCAGCGATTAAGGCCTTAGACATCTAACGCCACGGTTTCGGAATAATACCCTAAGCGTTACCTGATAAGTTCTCTTAGAGTAGCTTTTCGAAATCGTCTTTTCTCACCAAAAGCAAGCGAGCCGACTCTATCATCTTCAGGCAACCCTTGACCCTGTAGTAGAGTCCGGGGTTTATAATGAATGGTGGAGGATGAAAAAATGCCAGAACTAACGATAGGACAGGTCGCGAAGGCAGCCAGGGTCAACATCGAGACGCTTCGCTACTATGAGCGCTGCGGTCTTCTGGAGCCTCCTATGCGCTCCGAATCGAACTATCGGCGCTATCCCAAAGATACGGCACGAATAGTTCTATTTATTAAGCGAGCACAGGAACTTGGTTTTACCTTAAAAGAGGTAAGAGAACTACTATCGCTGCGAAATGCTCCGTCTGCTCAAAGCAAGGAAATAAAGGAACTAGCAAGGATAAAGCTCGTCGACATCAACGATCGTATTGAAACGCTTCAGAAAATGAGCGTGGCACTCGCAAAGTTGGTGAGCCAATGCAGTGGTGTGGGAAGTGTTGACCAGTGCGCCATTTTGCAAGCGATCGAATCCGAAGATAGATTTTAAGACTATAAAGCTACTTGTCAGCTCTAAGCAGGGCGTGACTATATTAGAGGTATTTCGGTGAGAACAATTACGAGAGTTGGCTTTCTGACGTTGGCCATGCTTACAGCTTGTATTTCGATGGTTAATGCTGATACGTCCAAGAAACCTTTGCCAGCAAAGACCCAAGGTCTTTCGGGCGACTCTCTCTTTGTAGTAAATGGTCAAGATAATACCCTGTCTGTGATTGACCCAAGCAAGAATGCTATTTCTGCAACGATTACTCTTCCCAAGGTCCGCTTTCCACATCACATTAGCCTGAGCCCAGATGGTAGTAAGCTGGCACTAGCGGCGCCTGGAGCAGACTTAAGCCTCGGTCATGACGCGGCTTCTATAGGTCACGGAGGCATGTCGATGGGAGAAGGCCATGGCGCGAAAATGTCGACAGACAAGACAATGGCCATGAACAATAGTTCGGTTTTAGTCTTGGACTCGCGCAGCGGAACGAAGCTGCTTGAGCGCAAGTTCAGCGAAATGAACCACAACGCTATTTTTTCGCGAGACTCAAAAGAGATATGGACAGGTCAGATGGGGTCCCCTGGAGCAGTTCTAGTCCTTGATGCCAAAACTCTCAAGGTTCTAAAAAGCATAACCGTAGGCAAAAAGCCAGCAGAGATAACTTTTTCCATAGACGGAAAAAACGCATTTGTCGCCAATGGCCAATCAAATACGGTGAGCGTGATAGACACAAGAACCAAGCGCCTGATTAAGACTATCCCTGTTGGCAAAGAACCAGTCGGTGCCTGGCAAGGCAAAGACGGCCTTATGTATGTTGACAATGAAACGGGCAAAAGTCTGACCGCCATTGATGCCAAGACACTGATGGTTAAACGCACATACAGTTTGGGCTTTACGCCCGGAATGGCAGCTACAGCTCCGAATAGTGAACTTTGGGTGAGCGACAGCGAAAATGGAAAAGTCGCCTTTTACAAACCAAATAGCATTGACAAGCTGGGAGAACTTGCCACCGGGGCTGGTGCTCATGCAATTGTATTTTCAAAAAATGGTCAAACTGGATATGTTAGCAACCAAAACGCCAACACGGTATCAGTGATAAACGTAAAAAGCCACATGGTTACGACAAATATAGCTGTCGGCAAAAAACCGAATGGCATGGTATGGCGTGCGAATTAGCAGCCAAATCTAAGGGAAGAAATAACATGAAAGTAGAAAACGAGCCCGGGGCCAACGCGGGCAGACCTTCTGTAGACTCAAGCAGTCAAATTCTAGAAGATCCGATTTGCAAGATGCCGGTAGCTCCCCAATCTGCGGCTGGTTCATTTGAACACAAGCATCAAACCTTCTATTTTTGCAGCGTTCATTGCCTCAACAAATTCAAGAGTAATCCAGACTCATTTCTAAGTTCAGTAGAAACAGTTCCTCAGAAGATACAGCTTGAAAGAATAATCTCAGAAAGAGCCGACGCAAAATTCACATGCCCAATGCACCCAGAAATTTTGAGCGACAAGCCAGGGAATTGCCCAAAATGCGGCATGGCACTCGAAGCGCTACAGCCGACCGCAGACAATTCCAATAGCATCGAACTAAATGATATGCAAAAGCGATTTTGGATAAGCCTTACTTTTACACTTCCAATAGCTTTTATTAGCATGTCTGACATGGGGCTGGGGAAGCCAATCTTGGCATTCCTACAACCGTCCATTCTGTCAGCAACACAACTCATTTTGGCCACACCGGTTGTTGTATGGGCCGGCGCTCCTTTCTTTAAACGAGGACTGGAGTCAATAAAGCAGCGATCTTTGAATATGTTCACTCTTGTGGCAATCGGTGTCGGAGTTGCTTATGCCTATAGCGTCTGGACTAATTTTCTCCGGCTGCGAAGCACCGTGAGTATATTGAAAGATCGTTGTCTCTTTTTTGAGAAAATTGCGAACGGCGTTTTCGTTGCCTGCTCGATCCCGCCAATATTCAATGAAGGGCTCCCAAGATGGAGCAAGCGCCTCCAAGTGGGCAGCGGCATTTTGCACAACGATCGCTCGAACGAGCTCAGGCCTGCGCTGTGCAATACGAAAGCCAATAGGGCCGCCGTAATCCTGGACGTACATTGAGACCTTGGTGATTCCGAGGCTGTCGATGAATTTCTCGACGATAGTGGAGAGATTATCGAAGCTGTACTCAAAGTCGTTGACGCTAGGAGCGTCACTGTGCCCGAAGCCGGGGTAGTCAGGCGCAATCAGGTGAAACCTGTCTGCCAGTTCTGGAATGAGGTTCCTAAACATATGCGATGACGAAGGCCATCCATGCAGCAGAAGAACAGTCGGGCGGTCTGCAGGGCCAGCCTCGCGGTAGAAGATGTTCACCCCCTCTATGTTTATTTTTTTGTGTCTTACTGTGTCCATTGTTCTAATTCCTTTTGTGGTAGCTTGTGTGTTGATTTCAGAGGCTATAGGCGCGTTATCGAGCGCAAGATGTTGTTTTTGCTTTTGCATCTCGGACCGAATCCGGCAACTTAAAGTCGACTTCGGTTTCCGCGACATTATTGATGTAGTTGGTGAGGATGTTTTCGACGACGACAGCAACTATTTCGAGTGCTTCTTCTTGTGAAACGTGAGCTTCGGTTAGTTGTTCGTAGTCGGAAGAGCTAATTTGCCCGCGCTTTTCTGTGACAGCCTTTGCAAAATTCAAGATAGCCTTGATTCTTTCGCCCTCACCTTCTGCTTTCACACTGTTTACGATCTCCTGCTCGTTAAGACCCACCATCTGACCCAAAGTTGAGTGAGCGGCAAGACAGTAATCACAGTTATTTTGACCGGCGACAAGCAAGGCTATTTGCTCGCGCTCCTTTACCGTCAACTTGCTTGCTTTGAGAGCCCTCGAAAAGGAGAGCAATCCGTCAATGACCGCCGGGGATTGCGCTGCGACCTTGAACAGGTTTGGCACTGTTCCGAGAGACTTCTGGACCGCAGACAGAAGGTCCTTGGTCTTGCCGTTGGCTTGCTCTACGTCGATTGGAAGAATTCTAGACATTGTATTTACCTCTATTATGTGTGTTTGGAAATTTGTGCGTAACTGTGCCTAAAAGGCTGGTCACGTTAGCTTGCGCGCAACCGTTTAAGACCAGCCTTAAGGTCTTCACTTGCGGATTTCTTGAATACTCTGACCGCACTTTGAGCGGCAGGCATTGTCTTTGTGTTTTCTGTCTTCATAGCTTCTTCTTTGCGGAGCAGAGCAAGGAGCTTGCGGTCGAAGTAAAGTCTAAGCATTTTGTCACCTTCTTTATCAAGATTGAACCGAACGTTCGGTTCATACACTAAGACTATCAAACAGCAGCGCCTGTGTCAACTGCTGTTTACTTGTTAACTGAGCTTATTTCGGAAACGACGGGCAGTGGTTCTCAAACATATGCATCTCAACCTTAATCGGACCGGACAAACTCAGAACGGCAATCGCTAAAGCGACTAGCAGATCTCCGGCTTTACGCCTTGAGATAAAGATTTTTCCGAGCTGCATTTATCTGTCCTCTTGTTGTGAAATTTGAGTGCTGGAAAGAAGCTGCGACCGCTGCGAGTCGAAAACTTTGGCTATTTGCTGATTGCTTGTTGAGGCTCGTTCACTTATCCAGCTTTCTAAAGCGCTTACAACGTCGTCACTAGCTTGATTCTCTTCAAGCAATAAATGTCCTCTTTTCCTGAACGTGACTAGTTTGTGAGGAGCCAGGGCGGCAATTTTGCTGAGGATGGAAGTTCCTGACGGTTTAACCAGTCGGTCCGAGTCCCCCTGCAGGAAAAGAACCGGAGTTTGGCAAAGCTGAGCGACTGCTGCAGGAACCGACTTCATCAGGGCACGGAATCTCCAAAGCTCACTGGCACTGTATCCGCGTTGGATTTTGAGCTTGGCTTTCAGATCAGACAAGAATGGCTCCACAGTGGTCACGCGCTTGGCATAGCCAAGTGGAATACGATTTGGCGAGCTGGGACGAAACAACAGGCTCAGAATTACTTCTGGGTAAACAAGCGGGTTGACGTTGACTTTGTAAGCAGGCTCGGAGGCTATAACTCCGTCAACAAGGGCGGGATTCTCCGCTGCCACCTTAAGGGCTAAGGCACCGCCCATGGACTCTCCTAGCAGCAGCAGCTTGTGACTTGGATACTGTCTGCGCAATGCATTCAAATGCTCTGAAATCTCGGTGGAGGCTTCAGTAAAGTCAAGCCGAGAGGAAGACTTCTCACCAAAGCCCCTGACGTCCAGGGCTTCGAAGACAACGCCTTGCCCCTCTAGCTTCTTAGCAAGCTGCGCATATGAAGCGCGGCTCAGCCCGAAGCCATGGAGGGCAACCAGGATCACACTATCACTAGTGAAGTCTACTCTTGGGATAACTGGCACGGTGTTATAAGCCTGTACCGCTGCCGTGGGAGAAAAGCCCAGCAAAAACAGTGAAGCTAGACTGGCTGTAATAAATTTCGTCAACTTCGCGTTCATGAATTGGTCCTCTCGCGTCTTCTATATTACTTATTGTACCGAACATTCGGTTTACAGGCAAACAAAAAAAATCTACATCTTGGTTGAGGAACCGCCTGCAAAGGCGGATTCACTCATTTGCTTACAGCATATTGCTTCAGTCCTTGCCCCAACAGCAAGAGCGCAAGCCCAAGGGATGCTGCGTCTTTAATCAGAAACTGTCCTGGCACAACAGACAAGGCGGGAAAGCCAAGCGTTGGCTCAAATGTGCCTGGAGTCGTCAGCATGAAGCTAAGTGTCGTGAAAAACATTCCAAAGGCGCCAAGGGCAGAGATAATACCAATTAAGGGACGTGTTGCGCCAAGCAGCAGCCCCGCCGCAATCAGTAACTCAATTACTCCAAGAGTGTTTGAGAATTGCTGAATGGTTAACACGTTATACGCCCAGCTCAGCATAGGACTATTCTGCACAAAACCAGATATCCCCTGGGCCTCATAAGCTGTGAACTTCATCGCCCCTATCCAACCGATGACTAGTGCCAGCCCAATTCTTGCCGATAGTTGTCCGACTCGAATGATCGATTCAGCGAGCGGTAGAAGCGCGCCTCTGTCTTTGATTTCCACTGTTGCTACCGTCATGGCTTGCTCCTCAAATCTTAACTGTGGCTGGACTGACCTGATATTATTCTACCGAACGTTCGGTTCTTTTGTCAAGTCTCGCGAAAAGAAAAGGAGCTGTTTATCCAGCTCCATCAAAATAGATATTGTCTTCTGCTTTTGCGCCGCTGATTTAAACGCTCAGTACTGCTTTCGAAGGACCGGAACTTGCGGACTCTTTAGTGTGTAAAAGCTTTCGGCTCCGCCGCTCGAAGAGTCCACTCAAAACGCTATCAATCGAAATTGCTCCTGAGCCAAATGCAAAGACTAGCACTGCAGTAAGCAAAAAGAAGAACGGGTCTGCATTAAGAAACGGTGCTGGGTCACTAAACAAGTTAAGTAGTTTTGCTCGGTCGTCAGATACAGCTAAATAAGCAGTTGTCATCACGATTGACAGGACAAGTCCAGCAGATCTTGAAAATAGCCCAGCCATGAGCAGCAGTCCGCCAAAACATTCCGCACCGCCCACCAGCCAGGCATTAAGCGCTGGTGCTGGGATGTGCAGCGAGGCAAAAAAGCTGGTCACGTCAACATGATTTATAAGTTTCCCTTTGCCGTTGACAAAAAATTGCCACCCCCAATAGAGGCGGAACGTCAGAAGGAAAAGGGATTGAATCAAATTTGCTCTCTTCGAAATTTGATCTTCTAATAATGACGGCAGTTTCAAAATGTTCATTTTATTTCTCCTGACCCTGCTCAGGGTCTATGTATAGCCAGTGGAGCTTAGTCCAAAGCGAAAAGTTATTTGATATTTGTGCGGCTATCTGCGCGTCTTCGTAGTTGTTAGTGAATGAGGAGAGCCTTTCTCCGAGAGCGTTTATCGAACAGCCACTCTTGAAAATCTGCAACAACTCAAATGCAAGTGAGTCTATTCTTTTGTAGTGAACGACGTTGTCTACTCTGTGCACAACGCAGTAAGTGAGCCTTTTTTCTGGTGTCAGTAGTTTTTTTTCGTCGCGCAGCGATTCTCCTATATCCGTGTCCTTGGCCTTGGCAATGAATGAATCCACTGCGTAATCGAGTTTTAGTACTGAAATATAAGGTTGTAGTCGTAGGCTCGTGTTGATGAAACCCGGTTTTTCAATGTCCTTTTGAGTTATCGGTTCGACAAACTCCTCATCAAAAGCAATGACTTCAGCCCACTCGAAAGCCGCTATTTGAGAGCCTACCTTAGACTTTGATTTTGTCGGCAGCTGCTTGGAAAGAAGAAAATTCGCAAGTCCAGCTCCAAGATTCCGAAGTGTGTAAGAGCTCGATTTGTGAGTCTCAAGATAGCCTGTGACAACCAATTCGAAGACCTCTTCGCCAAGATAAGCCTGGAGTCCCGGAAAGTCCTCCCTTAGCGAGTCGATTAGTCTGTACCAGTACTGCTGGTTGTATATTTCCAGCCGCTGAAAGCTCGTCAGCTTCGAGTTTGGCTTTATGAAACTTGCAGCTACTGTGCTCATTTCCTCGCCGCTTTGATGAAGTTGATTCAAGCCCCCTTCTACCAGTGGTCGCGTGATAATTTCTTCCATTAATGTCTGCACTCGTCGAGTTAGCCCAAAGGTGTTGCCGAGTCCTTTTTTAGGCATGTTGAAGCACCTCGCGCTGGAACGCAGAAGCTTTGAGGGCTTCAGCATGAACTTCGCTAAAAGCAGGAATGTTGCTGTCCCACTCTAGAAGTGTACTGGTACTGCCAATTTTCTCCATTACTTCCGCGTACAGTTTCCAGACTTCGCCTCTGACTGGCTGGTCATGCGTATCTAAAACGTGATCATCGTTATCTGTGTGGCCTGCAATGTGTAACTGTGCGATGCGCTCGTGTGGTATGTTTTGCAGAAATTCATGAGGGTCAAATTCGTTGTTTCTGGATGATACGTATACGTTGTTAACGTCCAGTAGAATGCCGCAGTCAGCGAGCTCAACGACCTCGGAGAGAAATTGCCATTCTGTCATTTCTGAAGAAACAAATTCTGCATAGCTGCTGACGTTTTCTACACAGATAGGTACTCCCAATAAATCTTGAGCCTGTCTGATTTTACTTGAAATTCGCTTTACTGCTTCTTTCGTATACGGGAGTGGAAGTAAATCGTGCGTGTAGTTGCCGTCAATACTACCCCAGCAGAGGTGGTCGCTTAGAAACGGAGTCTTAGTTCGCTCAACAAGCTTCTTTAGCTTGAGCAAATAATCCTGGTCCAGAGGCCCCGGTGATCCCAAATACATCGACACGCCGTGTTGAACAACGCGGTATTGGTCCAAGATACAGTCGAGTATCTCCAAAGGTCGACCGCCTCCGACCATGAAATTTTCCGAAATAATCTCAAACCAATCGACTTTGGGTTTTTCCGTAAGAATGTAGTCATAGTGGGCGGCTCTAAGTCCAATCCCGATACCAAGATCAGCAAAGTTATTGAATTTGTTAACAGGCATAATACTCACCTATGAAAGAGGAGAAGGGATGAGGTCTGACGTAACCTCATCCCCACGAGCTAGCGTTACTTCTTGCTACCATCTGTAGCGCAGCCACCCTTGCCCTTGCAACTGTTCTTGCCCTTGCATCCATTGTCGCTAGAGCCACAACCGCCTTTGCCTTTACAAGAATTTTTGCCAGTACAACTATGCTTTTCTTTTGCTTCCTTTTTAGGAGCAGCGTCACCAGCTTGGGCAAATACTGGGTTGCTGCCGTTGCTTGGGCTTTGAGCATAGGCGGCACCAGACATCATACCGGCGAGAGAAGCTGCCGCGATCAATGCAGCCATGTTGTTCTTATTGGTTTTCATAATCATTAGTCCTTGATTTGTATTGAACCGAACGTTCGGTTTCTATAATTCACTCTATCACCCCCCCGTGAGCGGTGTCAATCCCGAAAGAACCGCTAATATAATGATTAGCTGGTTTCAGTTCTAATTGCCAGTTCAGTCCAGCAGAGGCATTGACGATGTCCGCGATTTGGTATTGACAGATTACCGAATGTTCGGTACATTAACAATGTATTCACTCTAGGAAATTGCACCATGGAAAAAGTCGAACTCATACCTGAACTACTAGAGCTTTTCCGGCAACAGGGCTATGAAGGCGTTTCCATAGCTCATGTGTCCAAAGCTACCGGGCTTGGTAAATCAAGCCTTTATCACCACTTTCCCGACGGCAAAGAACAGATGGCTAAGGAAGTGCTTGATTATATTCATTCAGCGGTTAAACAAAACTTCGTGGCACCCTTAAGAGCTGAAGGAGAGCCTCGTGAGAAGCTTACAGAGATGGCCAAAGTCGTCGAAGGATTCTATGACAGCGGACGCAAAGGTTGCCTCATCGACGGACTCACGCTTGGCGAAGCGAGTGCTCCGTTTCAACAACAGGTCGCGCAAAGTCTTGAGGCATGGATTCAAGCTATTGCCGATGTCGCTGTCGAAGCTGGAATAAGCAAGAAGCTTGCAAGAGAACGTGCAGAAGGCTCGCTAATAGCTATTCAGGGAGGTCTTGTAGTTTCCAGAGCCCTGCGTGACTATCAAATATTCAAACGTGTAGCTAAAAGCCTACCCCGGCTAGTTCTTGACGGGCAATAAGGAGTTTATATGAAAGTAAAGATTGACGAAATCGCCAAAGATATTTATCGCATAGCCGTCCTGCCAGAAGGCAGTTTCATATTCTTTAACCACTATCTCATTAAGGATGAACTGAGCACACTTGTGCACGCTGGGCATAAATCAACTTTCGCAGCGGTTAGAGACGCGGTTTCAGCGATAATCCCACTGCCCGATCTTCGGTTGCACAAGGACTAAAACTTGGTCGTCCAAAAGGTCCGGGCAAGAGCAAGCTTGATGTTTTCCGTCCAGAGATAGAAGGTTTGTTGGCCAATGGCTCCACTCAGAAGTTCATAGCCAAGCGTTATCACACCACCGAGGCTAATCTGCACAACTGGTTAAAAAAGAACGGTCTAAAGGGCTGACAGCTCTTAGTCGATCCGGCTTGATATGCAGAAACATTCACGAAGCAATTATCAACTCGGGGCATTTAGGCTTTTGAATACCAAGCAGGCAACGTGGTTAAATCGAGACCCTTCAGGCAAGAGGCCGCCATCGTTTGGAAGTTGTATGAAGCAGGCGTAGTGAGGGAAATATGCTACCGAGAGGATATGAGGGGTGTATTTATAAGTGCTGATGCGGAAAACGCATCATCTCTGCTTCAAGAGTTAAATAGGCTTCCAATGGTACGCGACGAAGTTCTATCGCTTGAAATAATAGCCTTACTGCCCTTCACTGGTTTCAAGGCCTTGTTCAAGTCTTAGCTAGGAGGAAAAGGCATGCTAGAAACGGATCAAAAGAGCGCAAACATGACTATTGTTGAACGTTTTTTCGACCTTCTTGAGCAGAATAAATTGGATGAATTCCATCAACTCTGGCACGATGATGTCGTTTTTGAAATGCCTTACACAGCGCCAGGATTGAAGGAGCGTTATGTCGGCAAACCATCGGTAGTGAGATTCTTTAACATTTTCAGAAACTCACTAGACAAGGCACTCTTCAACCTAATCACGATTCAAGAAAATCATCGTTTGAACCACTTCATAATCGAAGGTACTTCTGATTGTTTAACAAATGACGGGAAGCCCTATCGCAACAGATACGTGTGGGCAATTGAACTTAAGGAGGACAAAGTCAAATTGTTTCGCGAGTACTCAAATCCTCTGATAATCCAAGCTGTCTTCGGCGGAGAAACCGCTCTGGAAAAGATTTTTTGACTTTAGACTAAGTTATTTGATTCACAACGTTAGATGACTATTGAGGAGAGGGAAAACGATTTATGAAAATTGGAATTCTAGGCTCTGGTGGCATTGGTGGATCTTTGGGTCGCTTATGGACTGCTGCCGGGCATGAAGTCATGTTTGCCAGTCGTCACCCAGAGAACCTTGTTTCCTTAAAAATTAAAGCTGGCGCAAACGCTCAAATCGGTTCATTAGCAGAAGCGGCCGAGTTCGGGGAGGTCATTCTTGAAGCTGTCCCTTTCTGCGCAGTTCCTACTATGCCGGTAGGCAAGCTGAAAGGCAAAACTGTTCTCAGCGCCAGTAATTACTATCCTTCAAGGGACGGAAACATTGACCTCAAAGGAAAATCACAGTCAGAATGGGTAGCAGAGCATCTTCCAGAAGCTAGGATTGTGAAAGCATTCAATATGATGGAGGCAGGAGTTATGGAGTTACTTGCTGACGGACAAGGTCGAGAAGGACTCGCCATAATGATTGCAGGAGACGATGAGGCGGCCAAACTCATTGCGAAGCAATTGGTAGTGGATGCAAAATTTCAGGCAGTCGATCTTGGGGTATTAGCTCAAGGTCGTGTTTTTCAGGCACCAGATGCGCCACTATACGACGTGCAACTCACTCCAGACGAAGTCTATGTTCACCTAAAGCGCCAAGAAAACAACTCGTGAACACTTTTTTTCATGCATAATTGCTGTGTCTAATACTACGATAGAAAATTTTTGCAACAGAGCCAAATAGGCACATTAAAGGTCCCATCTGTAAGGCTTTCAAGCCTTCAAAGTAGCGTACCAGCAAAGTAATGGTTTATGGTACAAGATTAAGCCCGAGAATTCGTTCTTTTCGAAGGCTATTTCATAGTTCAGAAACCCGCCAGGCTGTTAGGGTTACGGGTTGGCATTTATAAAAGTAGCTACCGACGGAAAAATACACTGTCTTGTCGGTCGACGAGCTACGCTGGAAAATTATTTTGCAATCAGGTTCGTGGACTCCTTCAAAATGATCGCTGATAGCGTCGATCTGACCGATGGTCAGAACTAACTCAAGGGCAGCTTGAGCCATTTTGTTTATCGGAGCTGCGCTTAGTTCAGGCGTGCCTGCCCACTCGCACACCGTTTTTGAAAGTGTATTTTGGCTACAGTCCTTGGATATGAAGGCATCCATTCCGGCAGCCAGACATTTTTCACGAATGTCATTGTCGGAACTAGAACTGTAACCGATTATGGGAACGTGGCTTTCTGTCTTGCTTTCGAGAAGCCTAATCTGTTTTGTACAATCGAAGCCGTCCATCAAAGGCATATTACAATCCATGATGATAGCGGCATAAACACTCGCTTTGAACAACTCGATTGCTGCTGTTCCATTCGCTGCCTTTTCGACTTCAAATCCAAGTGACTCAACTGCCAACGCTGTGCCTTCAAGGACTATTGGTGTGTCATCAACGATCAGGATTTTCTGCATTGGTTCAATATCGATAGCGGTAATAGTCCTGAACTACGGAGCAGTATTATGCGAATCCGTTCCCAAGCGAGGGCGGCGTCCTCGTCGCGATCTTGTTTTTCGTACAGGTCATGTAGCCCGAGTAAAACAGAGCCGGCCAACGGGCTATAAAAACCGTCGCAAACTTCGGCCTGACGAAGTGCGAGCGAGAAAAGCCGTTCCGATTCGACGAAATCTCCGCACTTTAGCGCCAGTTCGGCGCTTTCGGTTCGCGATTCAATGACACGTCTAAGCAACACGGGATGCATTTTTTCTTGTCTCCTTCCTTTTATAAAACATATTCCCGAAAAGCAGGCACCTATGATTATTTGATGCCGTTAGTAACGGTAGTCCTATTTGTCCGCTTAACCCTTGACGGCGGACAGTTTGGACGTGAAAACCGGAAACAAAACAGTTAGGCAATTTGGAAAGCGGGTGCGCGAGCTGCGGCTGGATAGGGGTTGGAGTCAACAGCATTTGGCTTCTCTCCTGGACGTAGAGCAGGCTTACGTTAGCAGCATCGAACGAGGCGAGTACGGTCCGTCCGTTCGGCGAGCAGCGCTGATTGCTGAAGCGTTTGGAATTTCCCTCTCCGACCTGTTTTCAGGAATTGGACCCTGTATTGACGGATAGCCGATTAGCTAAATTATCGGCGAGTTAGACATATTGACAAATCATCCTTCGGAGTGACCCTTAAGGATGATTTTTTTATGTAAACCTCAATATTTGGCAATGTAGAGAATTTTCTGCGGGTAGTTGCCCGTGGATAAATCACCCGCAAACACCTAACAGTTAGGGCGTGAAATCAAAAAAAGCCCTGAGTAAAAGATTTGGAAAGCGAGTCCGAGAGCTTCGGCGTCTTAGTAATTGGTCGCAGGAGGAATTTGCCGCAGTAGCGGGGCTCGACCGGTCATATATGGGAGCTATCGAACGTGGCGAGCAAAACCCATCGCTCTGGATCGTTGGCAGGATTGCCGACGCCTTGAAGGTGTCTATTTCCGAGCTTTGTGAAGGTGTTTGAGGCGGCCGTGGGGCTTTTAGCTCTAGGCAGAAACGACCAGCGGATGCATGATAGAAAAAGGCAGCCCTGGTATTCCCGTATGCTCGAAGACAAGACGCTCTCATGCCGAGATTGTCAGCAGTCGTTCATTTTTACGGCTGGTGAGCAGGAGTTCTATACGCTAAAGAAGTTGACGAACGAGCCGAAACGCTGTCCCGACTGCCGGATGGCATCTCGCATAAAGCGCGATGGGGGTGATCCGGACAAACAGATTTCTGAAGTCCCATGCCATGAATGCGGTACGCTTACTCGGGTGCCGTTCAGACCGAGCGGGACAAAGCCGGTTTACTGTCCCCGTTGTTTCCGCAAACAAAAAGTCCAAGAATGAGTTCCACCGTTCTAGTAGTAATCGATATAAAACCCGATAAATTGACCGTTACCGGGCTATCTTTGCTGAAAGAGGCTATTCATTCTTTCGGGTATTCTGCTGTCGTCGCACGGGATTGCAGTGATGCTTTGCGCATTTTGCAAGACAGCAAAATCGACGCTGTTCTTTGCACACTGGGGCTTTACGAGGCTACGGCATTCGACTTGCTAGCTGATGCAAAGGCGGCAAATCTAGCATCCATGCCATTCATTGTCGTGACGGTGTCTCAGACTCCTATTCACGATAAGCTGATCGGGCTTGGTTGTGAGGCTACAGGCGCCATCTACTTTAATATGGGCAATTATGATTCAACAGAAGAAATGCGAGAGGAACTAAAAAAACGCCTGTTAGTGCCATGCTGATTGGCTCAAGAAGTTGGTTTTGCGTTTATGGTAAGGCACTTAGGGCGATACCAGAAACCTTGGCCGTAGCTCATTTTCAGAAGTTGTATTCAGCCATCAGATTCTGCAAGTAGCGAGGGGGCAGAATCTGCGACGAGGTTACGGATGCCTTCCAGCAACATTGGTTTCTCGTAATAGGCATTCATGCCAGCCTTCAAACATTTCTCCCTGGTGGAGCCGCCTCCACTTACGGCAACGATGGAAGTAGGTTTGCGGCCTGCTGTTTCTTCAAAGCTTCTGATAGCTTGTGTGGCTTCCAATCCGCCCATGATAGGCATTTGCACGTCCATCAGAATCAAATCATATTCGGCTTCGTGTACGCGCTGGAGTGCTTCCATGCCGTTTGCGGCTGAATCGGCCTTTATTCCGAGTGCATGCAGTTGCATAACCAGGGCGTGCCTCAAGTGCATGTTATCTTCCACAACAAGGACCGGTACTGTTTCATCAGCCATTTGACACCATGAGAGCGATTGGGTTTACCATCGAAGTAATCGGCCGATTAACTGACTTCGGTCTGGACAAATATAATTAGGCATCCCTTCTCGCAGGCACAAAGATGCGCAACAAGCAATTACTCGTCATTCTTTTACTATGCACGATCAGCTCGTCATTTGCAGCTTCTGCTGACGAGCAGAAAAACAAAGCGACTCAAATAATAAACAGTTCGCTAGGAACAATCGGTCAGTGTGTCGTGGTCACAGTGTCTTCCCCCGGTGCTAAAACCGAGGAATATCATGCAAAGATTCCTAACGACATGTACTCACCCGATGGCGATAATACTGCCTTGGGTTTGATCGAAATTGGAAAGCGCGTCACCACTGCAATCAACAAGGCAAAAAAACTTGAGGGCTCAACTACGATAACCATTCAGGTCGAGACGAAAGTACCGAAATCCTGATCGCGCCTGGTATTTTATTGCTAGCAAATTTTGCGATTCTCACCCACTTGACAAGTGATATAACGGTAAATGGAGGCCCGCGATCAACGTATTCGCAGTCCTGATCGCACCACAAACATCAAAAGCCTTGGCCTCCTCCGGTCAGGGCTTTTCTCTTTCAGCAAAAGCCAGAACATGTCCATCGGGATCGAGGCAATAAGCAACGGTGTGGCCCCAGTCTCGCGTAACTGGCTCACTGAGAGGACGAGCACCTTTTGACAAAGCACGCCAGTAGTAAGCCTGCGCGTTTTCTACAATCAAGTAAACTTCGGCGCGGGGAATTCCTCGCGCTAGCTGTGGGTCCGGCAATGGCTCACCAAGCAGCTTTTTGATTCCGGTTTCTGGCATCAGACCAAGCACTACTGATTCGCTCAAACAGAACTCTGTCATTCCTGGAACGTCCAATGTTGGCTCATAATCGAAGACATGGCGATAGAAGCCAGCACTTACCACTTGATCGCGAACGTATAAAATAAAGTGAGCCTGCATGAAACTACGTCGTTACCTGTTTTTGGACGCTACTTTCAGATGCGCGAGCAGGACGCAATTTGAACAAGCCGCGAATAACAAGATACACAAGCGGCATCACACCTGCTACCACGAAGATCAAATCGCCAGCAACTCGCAACCAAGTAAACATCTGAAATAGCTGTGAGTGAATGAACTCGGGACTGCGAGCGGACCAAAAGCCGTTTTGATAACTTTCCACCATTTGAATAACGCCTGCTGGAAAGATGTTGAGAATCAGCATGAGCATCAGTCCAATGTTCAAGCCCCAAAACGATGTTGCAGCAAGGCGGTTACTCCAGGCGTCTTCGACCATCAAATAACGGGTACAAAACAGAACTGCGGCAACGGCGAGCATGCCGTAGACGCCCATCAATGCAGCATGTCCATGATTGGAGGTTAGATAAGTGGCGTGCTCGTAATAACTAACAATTGGCGTATTGACTAAAAAGCCGAAAACGCCTGCTCCAAGGAAGTTCCAGAAACCGACGGCAATCAAAAACATCATTGCCCAATAGTGCGAAAAGTTTTTGATCGAGCCCTCCACTTTTGCGAGTTCGACGAACTTCCATGCTTCCATTGTCAGCAAAGTTAGCGGTACCACTTCCCAAGCCGAAATCATTGAGCCTAGAGCCA
>WBZN01000342.1_pt1 | contig 44382 bp, 36 predicted proteins | sample 5204281 | NCBI WGS metagenome assembly WBZN01 (sample SAMN12344347, study PRJNA552823) | activated sludge metagenome | biome: Activated sludge suspended growth; feature: Nitrification reactor; material: Wastewater; isolation source: activated sludge from nitrification reactor of wastewater... | reverse complement strand
CGGATCGAACGTCGTGACAATGAGATTGCGATAATGATTCCAGAACAAGCCGCCCGACAGCTTCAACTGTTTCGAGAGGAAATACTGGTCGATGCCCGCATCCATACTTTGATTCTTTTCCGGTCCCAAATTCGGGTTGCCGAAATTCGGAAAGTACAGTTCGTTCATGCTGGGCGCCCGGAAACCGGTGGCATAGCCGACGCGCAGCTTGGTATCGGTTTCCTTCTGGTAATACCCCCCGGTGAGCCGATAGGTGGTGGCATCGCCGAAGACGTTGTAACTGTCGTGTCGCACGCCGGCCGTCGCAAACACTCGATCCCACAAGTTGAATTGCGCCTGCGCAAAACCGGCATGGGAACTGAGTACCTTATTCGTCAGTCCGGTGTCATTCTCGCCCTGCTGTTCCCGAAATTGATAGCCCAGACTCACCAACAGCAATTTCGTGAGCTGAACATTGTGCTGCCACTCCACACGGTTGGACAGCACCCGCGTTTCATTCGGGGAGCCGAACGGCGTGCTGAAGGACCCGTCGATGAGATTGCGCTGCAGGGTCCCCGGAAGAAACAGCGAGGCTTCCTGCGCTCGCGAGAGCGTCAGCTTCTGCGACCACCACCCGGTCATAGGCTGCTCGTAACTGCCGCTGAACACATACTGCTGACTGCGCAGCTTTGAACCATACACATCGGCCGGAAACGTCGCCGAGACGTTGTCGAGTTGCGTATCGGCATTCATCCACCGCATCGTGAAATCGAGCCGTCCGTCGTGCGGCAGGTCGACGCCGATTCGTCCAGACCCCTGCCAATTGCGATAGGAATCTCGCTCGGTGGCGCCCCGGCGATAATTGACGGCGGAGAAAGACGACGTGTCCCAGCGAGAGAGGGACAGACTGTAATCAACGATGCCCTGCTTGCCCGACACCGTGCCGCCTTCGCGCAGAGACGCAAACGACCCGTATTCCATGAATCCGGTGGCGCTCAGTGGGCCCTGGCCTCGCTTCGTGACGATATTGATGACGCCCCCCATCGCATCAGATCCCCACAACATGCTTTGCGCGCCGCGCAGAATCTCGACGCGCTCGATATTGTCGGTGGTCAGGTTGGCGAAGTCGTAGCTTCCCAAGGTCGCGCTGTTGACGATCGCGCCGTCGATCAACACCAGCGTCTGGCTGGAGCTGCCGCCGCGAATTCTCGCACTCACTTCGGTCCCCGGGCCGCCGCTCGAAAACACGGCGAGCCCCTGTGCCAGTCGGAGCGCGTCGACGACACTCCTGATGTTTTGTTTTTTCATATCCTGCGCGGTGATGACCTCGACCGCACTGGTCACCTGGCTCACCGGCACCGGAGTTTTCGTGGCCGAAACCACGACTTCTTCGGTCTCGACGATGGGAATCGGATCGGGCTGGTGCTCAGCAGGAATTTCTTCCGCGCGCACCAGTAGGGCACTCACCAGACACAACAGCACACAACAGACAGACCATCTCCAGGCAATACCGAACATCCTGACATCCCCTTTCGCTCGAAGGGCTCAGTCGTACTCTCCGTCAGTTGGGTCTCCTGACTTGCGGCTCATCGTGTCTCTGCGCCTTCCCGGCTGAGCGTGAAACGTGACACGTCGTGGGTGAAACGGTCGGAGGACACCTCCTGCGTTTCACGAGAGACGATTCACGAACCACGCCACTCGCCAGTGGCTCACTGCAGAGTTACTCCCCGCTTACAGTGGCGGCACCGTGATGGATTTGCACCATCTTCCCCGACGCTAACGGCGTCTTCCTGATACTCCGCTCTCCAATGGATCACTCGCCCCATCACTGGACACGAGGGGGCCGGGCGCGAACCCCTCTCGCAACACCTGACTACCTCATCGACCAACCGGCACACGCGAGCTCGGCAGCGTAATTCTCGGAAGCCCCGACTGCGGGTGCGCGTCGATCAAGACTTCGCAGCCATACACCTCCCGCAACACCTCCACCGACATGACCTCGGCAGGCGCGCCGACCCTTCGCACCTGACCCGCCCGGAGCATCGCCACACGATCACAATACTGACTGGCAAGGTTCAGATCGTGCGACACGATCACGACGGTCAGCCCACGCTCGTCACAGAGTCGACGCAGGGTCGAACAGATTTCCAGCTGATGCGGCACATCCAGAAATGCCGTGGGCTCATCGAGCAGCAACACTCTCGGAGATTGCGTCAACGCCCGCGCGATCATCGTCCGCTGGCGTTCGCCCCCGGACACATCCGTCACGGCGCGGGCGGCGAGATGCGCGATGTCCATGGTACGCATCGACTCGGCGGCTGCCTGACAATCTTCCCGGCCCTCCCAGCCGAATCCCAGACTCCATCCCGAACGCCGCCGATGTGGAAAGCGTCCCATCAGGACGGTTTCCGCGACCGTGAAGGGAAACATCTGCGGATTGTCCTGCGGGACGACCGCAACGGTGTCCGCGATCTGCTCCTGCGAGAGGGTGGTCAACGGCCGGCCGAACAGTGTGATCGCCCCGTCCTGCGGCACAGCCAGTTTTGCCAACAGTTTGAGCAGCGAGGTTTTTCCAGATCCGTTGGGGCCGACGATGCCGAGGATCTCTCCTTGCTCGACCTCCAGCGTGACATCCCGAAGAACCCATCGTCCGTCACTTGGCCGCGATTGTCCGTACGCAAAGTGCACCTCGCGGACGGCATAGGCACGCTCAGGCTCCGTGCCCTGCCCCATGGCTCCTCCCGCTGTCGAAGCCGACGCCTCCATCCACGTCATGCCAATCGATCCTTTCGCCACACCAAGAGGTAGACGAAAAATGGGCCGCCGGCTAACGCGGTAATCACCCCGACCGGTACCTCAGACGGCACGAACACCGTGCGCGCCACGGTGTCTGCCGCCATTAAAAAAGTTCCGCCGGCCAATGCCGAGGCCGGCAACAACAGGCGATGGTCGGCCCCGACCACGAGGCGGACGGCGTGGGGCACGATCATACCGATGAACCCAATCATGCCGCTGAAGGACACTACGGCCCCGGTCATGAGCGCTGACAGTAGAAAGATGAATCGTTTGACGCGTTCGGTATCGATGCCGAGCGATCGTGCCGGCTCTTCACCCAAAGCGAGAATATTGAGTACCCGGACCTGCTTGAAGAGCAGCACCAGCCCAATCAGCAAATACGCGGCTAACGCCACCAGCACCGAGTAAGCCGGCGCAGTGAGCGAGCCCATCAGCCAGGCCATCATGCCGAAAGACCGATTCGGTTCCATGATGGAGGTGATGAACATGATGAGCGCGGAGAAGATGGCATTAAGGATGACCCCGGTGAGCAGCACCGAGTGAGTCGGAAGACGGTCATGCGTCACCGCCATTCGATACATCACTGCGAGAGCCACCAGCCCGCCGACAAACCCGCAGACCGGCAGCAAGGACAAGGCCAGCACCGTGGTCCCGATGCCGAACAACACGGCCACGGCCACTCCCAATGCGGCCCCGCTGGACACTCCCAGGACATACGGATCGGCGAGCGGATTGCGGAGCAAGGCCTGCAACGCGACGCCAACCGAGGCGAGACAACTCCCGACCAAAAAGCCGAGCACCACCCGTGGAAGCCTGACCTGGAATAGAATGACGCCCGCCGTATCGACCATCTGATCGTCAACCGGTCGACTGAAAACCAGCGACGAGACGAGCCTGATGATGTGCCCCATCCCGATGTACTGCGTCCCCAATTGCAGGCACAGCATGGCGGACAGGCCTGCGATGATCGCCAGCACCGTCATCACGCTCCACCAGCGGGATGGCGTCAGGATTGCTCCCTGAAACAGGCGCTCATCTGCGTCCGTCGGCGGACCGGATGGCAAAGGACCACTGGATAGCGCTTGCACGGTTACGGTGGGGGCAGGAGGCGTAGGGTGGCCGGCCGATGGCATCATGGCTGTCCGGGCGTGACTTCAGACGGAAAGGCTTCGGGGTGGATCACACGGACAAGCGATTCCAGCCCATCCATGACGCGCGGACCAGGCCGGTTGAGGGCATCGGCAGACACTTCACGAAGACGATTCTGCCGAACCGCCGTCACGGTGGTCCACCGTCTCCAGGCCTCCTGCTCGCTTCGCGGAACCGTTTCGACCGACCCTCTGGGAAACAGAAGAATTTCGGGATCTTCCTTCAACACCGTTTCCATGGTGAGGCGAGGATAGGGCGCAGTCGCCTCGGACGCGATATTCACCCCACCGGCAAGCCCGATCATCTGATGGATGTAACTTCCCGGCCCGACCGTGATGAGCGGTTCGCTGTTGATGACATACAACACCCGGACGCGCGCGAGCCGCTCCGTCCGAGCAGTGAGTTCCGCCATCCGGTTTCGCATGGCCAGCGTCATGGCATGCGCAGCCACGGAGCGATCGAAGATGCGCCCCAAGGTATGAAGGTGCGAAAAAATGCTTTCCAGCGATGTCGCGTCCAGGAGCAGCACCGGAATTTTCAATTCTTCCAGCTTGGCCAGGACATTGGCCCGGTGAAACTCGCGGGGCGCCACGATCAACTCGGGACGAAGCGCGATCAGTGATTCGAGATTGGGATTGGCGTAACCGACTTTCGATTTAGCCTTGGCCCCCGCCGGGAAATCGCAAAATTCGGTCACCCCGACGATCTGCTCATCCAGCCCCAGGGCGAACAACATTTCGGTGATGCTCGGCGCCAGCGAGACAACGCGTGCGGGCGCCTTGGCCACATAGAGTTTTCTCCCCGCATCGTCGATAAACGTGCGCGGCGTAATGTTGGCCATGAACGGCATACCCGTAAGGATGCCTTGTTGACGACGTTTCATCTCGGACTCATCCTCCGGTACGTGCGCGAAGGCAGGTAGGACATAAGCCAGCACCGCATAACACAGGACTCCACATAGGACGAGAAGACATCGAGGCATGAGGAGGTGTTGAGCGGCGCGCAAATAAAAAATCCCCAGGGCCAACGTGGAACCCTGAGGATTACCCGCACCATCATCCTCGCCTATTCCCCAGCCCACGAGGGAATAAAGGGTCTTCCTCGGGCAGGTCTTCTGGCTTATGGTTCATCCTACTCCCCGCGCCTTCCCAGCAGGCCCGTGATTCGTCTCTCGTGAATCGTCTCTCGCGTCAGGAACCAAACGCGTCACGCTTCACGAACAATGATTCACGGCCACGCGAGTGGCATCGGCGGGTTTCGTCCCCATTTACAGCGGCGGGACCGCGAGGGTTTCACACCCTCTTCCCTTGACCCAAGGTGTCTTGAAACGAGGCAAACTCTAGGAGAGGATGGCCGATCTTGTCAAGGGGATCGATGAGCGGAGGCTAATGCGCAGGCCTTCAAGACAGACCTCCGGCATGAGAATCCCAGGGAAACAGACTAAGAACGGTAACGAAGTTTGAGGACCAGAATGGCGAGCGTCAAGACGAGTGTGATGAGGTTCGCGAGGATGATGGGAAGGGCATCGAGAAGCAGTCCATACACTAACCAGAGAAACACACCGATCGTGAAGGTCAACAACATCCCCAACGATACATCCTGTGCGGAGCGGGTGCGCCAGGTCTGTTGGAGTTGCGGAATAAACGCAATCGTGGTGAGGGTACCAGCGACCAAACCGACGAGGGTGACCATATCCATGGGCGGAGCCTCCGTGAAGGTGACGGGCCTTACACAGGAAGGAGGGTATCCACAGAGGAGAATTCACCCCGACAGCTTGTCTTAGCCCGTGGCGCTATGGTAGCATTCCGCTCCATTCACGCACTAGTCGTTGAAAGACGCCGCAACAAAGGAGTAGGGCCGTGGCATATGCCTGTGATCTCTGTGGGAAGAAGCACCAAACCGGTAATAACGTCAGCCACGCGAACAACAGAACGAAACGCGTCTTCAATCCCAACTTGCAGCGTGTGAAAGCGCTCGTCAACGGCTCCGCCTTACGCATTCGCGTGTGCACGCGCTGCCTGCGGTCGGGTTTGGTCAAGAAAGCCGTCTAACCACCTCATCCCGCTCCCCTCTTTTTTCCCGGATCTGGATTTCACACTCGTCGTCCGCCTGCTCGCCCCAAGCATAGTAGGCCATCTCTGCGACGCGCACGCTCCAGCGAGTTAACCGCCCAGAGATTGGCTTCCTAAACACCAACTCATAGGAGACGGCTCCATCGGATCGGTGTACAATCCGAATGCGTGCACAATAGCACTCAGACGCTTACTCTCGAATCGGAGGCTTCATGAAAAGAATCAGCCGGATATTGGGACTCCTGGCCGTGGCCCTCGGCATCGCTGCCTGCAGTCACCTCCAAAGCAAGGAAGCGGCCTACCTTGACTCGGTGAAAGGACAGGCCACGCAAGGGAACGTCAGGCAAGAACTTGGCGCACCCAAGGCGGTTCGAAAAGGCGAAGCCGGCGAGGGCATCTGGGTCTACGAATTTCGCGAGCAGCAGTCCGGCAACCTCTACACGCCACCCGGCACCTGGTGCGAGGAATACCTCCTCACTTTCGACGACAATGCCGTGCTGCAAAAATGGAAACAAGTCTCCCACTTCCACGGCGGTGAACTCATGTCGAAGGAATGTATTCCGGGGATGGAAAGCGAGAAATAGTACCGTGTACCCGCTGGCCTCGTTATTGAATTTTGATCGGATCATAGGCCCTATCACTGGGTAAGATGGTCTTGTCGTAACGACTCCTCGCCAGCGTCTGCTCCTTAATCTTCCACCGCGCGAATTCCGGAATTGCAAGAATTTCAGCCAACGCATCTTTCGGATATCGCTCGTATTTACTAATCAAATAGATTTGTCGGTGTTCGTTTGTGAGCACTTTTGCCTTAAACCCTGCTATCGATTCCTCTTCAATTCTCAGACTGCTATCCCGTAACAGTAGTTGACCTATGATGTAGTCTTGCGTATCGGACAAGAATAGAACTTGAGCTGGATTAGTGTCTGCGAAGTCAATAGCTTCTTTTCGATACAGCGCCTCTTTCGCCACATTTGCGCTCTGGTTCAACGGAAAAGCACCAAGTGGAATCGACTGATTTGGCCGACGATTATCGATCAGAACCTGGTCAGTCCAGTTATAAGACCTGACGAGGATGGGGTAGGCAAGTTCTGCACAGATTTGGTTAGCCAGAATACACCCCCCCCCCCGATCAGAATGGCACGTGCAATAGATGTCATCAGCTTTTGAGCAAAGGCAGCAAACACCAGGTACAGGCCAAGTATTGAAAAGAGGAAATGCCGAGCAGGAAGTGGATTGGGGAGCCAGAAGAGCAAGGATGGCACTGCCACAATGCCTCCAAGACTCGCGAGAACGCGGGAAAGAGGCCCTTCAAAGCGGCGCGACACAACGCAAATCGCGAGGCTTATAAAAGTACCTATGCCCGTTCCGAGAATTAACACCGCCAATCCTTGGCCGATTCGGCGAGGACGAACAAAAGTGCTCACAAAATCAGCTAGAACTCGGATACCTCCCCCCTCTCCTGCGACATAAGCATGCTGTAACCTCAAGAACACGAGGATCGCCACGAAACACATCCCGCCAGTGAACAGAGCCCACTGCATCTGGCAGCGAGCACCTGACCTTGCCTTGAGCCAGCTGAGGGCGATGACAAATGGAAAGGCAAATGCAATCTCCGCACGGAAAGTGAGGCCTATCGTCAGAAACAAGAACACGAAGCTGAGGAGGATCGAGCGCGCCCATAGCGTGCGTTCCTGTGCAAGAAGAATCAGCCACGTACTAAAAAACATCAGTGCCGTGGCAGCCACCATTGGATGTCCAGAAATATTGAATGGCAGCATCATCGGACTGCCGAGAAAGCTAAGCGTTGTTGCCGCCGCTACCGGGCCACCAAATAACTTTTCTAGCAGCAGGCTACAGCTTAAGGCCAGGAGCCCGGCGAACACTAGGCCAATAGCATTGATCAATTGCGCCGCCTGGTCTGGATCCAATAACGAATGCGCCGGTGCAACTAGATATAAGAGATGGTAATAGCCGAAGCTGAACGAAAGGCCGTAATGTAGCCCTGCGTGAATTCGCAAACCGGTCGCCTCACCATAGACCAAGCCGGTCACCATACGAGCTAAATCCGATTCGGCCAGAGTTACGTCGTAGCCCATGCACACTCCCGACAACAAGACCCCAACAACCGGGAGCAGGTGCCAATACTTGACCCAATAAGTGCCGGGCAGCGGAGACACCTCTTTTACGTTAATACCGTTCACAAGTGCCTGCATGTGAAATGTCGTGTTATGTGAGTCCGTACAGTTCTGAGGAATGATGGACCTATGCTTAATGCGCCATCGAGAACACCAAATACTCTCACCGACAAGGAGAACAACAATGAGCAACCCCGAGTGGCTCGTCTGTGAAGATGTCGCCCTACCACGTCATGAGATAAAGACAGGGGACAATGGGCTCCGCATTGAACCATCCCTGGGCAGAGGGAAGATACTTTGAAGTCACGAATATTCGCAGTGCCCTCAAAGACAACAGCGGGCATCAGATTGGGCAAGAATTGGAGGAAATGGTTTTGGAAAATGAGCTTTGTTCGCCTCCGCTCGGCATCATGCTGATTCAGGCGAGCGCTAACCGAGCAGATGAGATAGCTTGTCGACGAGTCCCAACGAGTTCCAAACCCCGGTCTTATCCAAGACTCGAATAACAGAGTTTGAGCAGAGCCCTTCGGATGTCAAAAGAAGCGTTGGGCAACGACAACGATGTCATCGGGCAAGATGGGAGCATCCAACGCCAGTTCCACCGTACGCTCCTGTCCATTCACTCGTCGCAGCACCTTCGGCGTCTTGGACGCCTTCTCCGTAAACCCCCCCGCCATCGTAATCGCCATGTGCAACGTCAGCCCCCGCTCATACCAAAAGTCCCCCGGCTTCTTCACTTCCCCGTTCACATAGAATCGCCGCGCCTGCGGAATCACCACCACATCGTCCGGCTGCAGCAGCGTATTCGCGTCCATCGGCACCGTCGTCACGCCCTGCGCATCCCGCCGCTCCACCCGCACATCCGTCTTGTCGGCCTTCTCCGTGAAGCCCCCTGCCATACTCACAGCCTTCTGCAACGAGAGCCTCGCCTCATAGCTATACCGCCCTGGCGTCCGCACCTCACCCGTGACATAAAACCGCTGCCGCTCCGCCACCACGATCGTATCTTCCGGCAACACCGGCGACTCGAGCGTCACCACGGGATGCTCTTCCTGGTTGTTCACGATCCGCACGAGCTGCAGCCGCTCCACATCCCCCTTCTCCGTCGCTCCCCCCGCCATCGCCAGCGCCTTCTGCAGGCTGAGCCCCTCTTTGTGCACGTAGCTGCCCGGATTCTTCACCTCGCCGGTCACATAAAACTTATCGTTCTTCGGAACGACCAGGATGATGTCCTCCGGCAAAACCACCGCATCCTGGGGGACCACTGTCGTCTCCACCCCCTGCTCCGTCGCCCGGGTCAGCTTGACGACACTGGCCTCCGCCTTCTCCGTCACGCCTCCGGCCAAGGTCAGCACCCGCTGGACCGTCGCCCCTGCTTCATGGGCATACCGTCCCGGCGTCTTCACCTCGCCGGTCACATACACCCGTTGCCCCTCGCGCACCACAATTAGGTCTTCGGGCTGTACGGCAGCCTCCAGCGGCAGGACCAACGTCTGCTCCTGCCCCTCGACCACCCGCCGCACCGTCAACGCCTGCCGGTCGGCCTTCTCCGTCGCTCCCCCCGCCATCGCCAGCGCCTTCTGCAGGCTGATGCCCTCCTTGTGGGCATAGCTGCCAGGCGTTTTCACTTCTCCGCTGATGTAGAATTGGTCGCTCTTCGACGAGACAAGAATCATGTCGTCCGGCAGAACCACCGCATCTTGGGGAACCACCGTCGTCTCCACCCTCTGCTTCGTCATCCGCGTCAGCTTGACGACGCCAACCTCAGCCTTCTCCGTCACGCCCCCGGCCAAGGTCAGCACCCGCTGGATCGTCGCTCCTGCTTCGTAGGCATAGCGTCCCGGCGTCTTCACCTCGCCGGTCACATACACCCGTTGCCCCTCGCGCACCACAATTAGGTCTTCGGGCTGTACGGCAGCCTCCAGCGGCAGGACCAGGCTTAGCTCCTGCCCATCCACGACACGCCGCACCGTTAATTCATTTCGATCGGCCTTTTCCGTGACCCCACCTGCCAACGTGAGCGCCTTTTGTAGACTGATGTTGTCGCTGTAGGGGTAGGCACCGGGCGTTTTGACCTCGCCACTGATGTAGACCTTATAGTTATGACTGCCTATGGCCAAAATATCGTTGGGCAAAATCAGGTCATCCCAACCGATGCGGATCGTTTGGGCGCCACTCTCCGTCACCCGCGTCACCTTGAGGGATTTTTTATCAGCCTTGTCGGTGAAGCCTCCACCGAACGAGACCGCCTTTTTCGCCGTCAATTGCTCTTCGAAAGGATAGGGGCCAGGACGCACCACCTCGCCCATGAGATAGAACTTCTGGAGCTGAGCGACGACGATCACATCGTCCGGAAGCAAGGGCGCCGTCAACGGCGCGTTGAAGTTCTGTTCGCGACCTTCCGTATGGCGAGTGATCGTGAGACTATTGCGCGCAGCCTTGTCAGTAAATCCGCCGGCCATGGTCACGGCCTTCTGCGCAGTCAGCCCGTCCTCGAACGGAAACCCACCCGGCGCTTTGACCTCCCCGCTTATATAGACATTTCGATGGCGGACGATGGAAACCGTGACCTTGGGTGATCGCACATACCCTGCGGCCAGGCGTTTGGTCAGAATCAACTGCAAATCCTGAGTGGTCTTTCCACCAACCTGCAACACGCCTAGCAGCGGATAATCGAGCTTGCCATCCCCGCTGACCCGCCCCTCAACCGTCAAATCGTCTTCGCCGAATACTTGAATCCGTACGACATCGTTGGGCCCGATGCGGTACCCCGATGGTGGACCCTGCGTCTCCGCGGCCGCATGGAGAGCCATTAGAACCGTCAGCACAATGCTCAGCCAGCATAGGATGACTCGTGTCTCCATAAAATGTCTTCGCCTCCTCATTCGACGGGACGAAAAGCGGCCCCCACTAGGACCGGCGTCACGGCACTGATAACGAGAGTCTCAGGCGCATGCCGACAGGATGGTGCCGTCGGCCGCCGGAACTGCGTGCTGCCTCAGGAGGAACCACGGTATTGCTCAACCGCGACACAGCACCGTGGCTTCGCTACGTTAAAAAAACCGCTGCGACACCACGATGATATCGTCCGGGAGAACCGGGGCACTCAGCGAGAGTTCGAACATCTGTTCCTGTCCATCAACCATTCGAAGAACCTTAGGTTTTTTCGATGCTTTGTCAGTAAACCCCCCTGCCATCGTAATCGCCATATGAATCGTCAACCCACGTTCATAGCCATAGTCACCAGGCTTATGCACTTCTCCATTCACATAAAATCGCTGAGCCGGCGCAACCAAAATCAGATCATCCGGTAGCACCACGGTGGTCACTCCGGCATCAATGATTTCCAGACCCGTCTCCCGGTGACGCTCGACCCGTATACCAGCCTTGCTGGCCCGTTCTGTAAAACCTCCGGCCATACTGATCGCCTTCTGAACCGTGAGTCCTTCCTCATAGGCGTATCCTCCGGCCGCCTTTACCTCTCCGCTGACATAGAAGTTCCGATGCCGGGCGATCGACACCGTCACCCGAGGCTGCTTCAAGTACCCCGCACTCAACCGTGCCTTCAGGCCGGCTTGTAATTCTTCCGTTGTTTGTCCCGTCACGGAGATCAACCCAAGCAACGGGTAGTCTATCCTGCCGTCACCTCCCACCTTCCGCTCAACCGTCAGATCGTCTTCTCCGTAGACTTGAATTCTGACGACATCATTCGGGCCGATCCGATAGGGTTCCGGCTGGAGAGGCACCGACCCCACTTCCGATATTACGCCGGACACGACGACGAGCAAAAAACCGAACAGTCCCTGAAGAATAATTCTGGCCATCTGCCCCACCTCGTGTTTCGTCGTTCGCGGATTCTTGCTCGCCTTCGATGTCAACCCAATCACGTTCGACCGCCAGCACCGCATCACGCTGCGCGGGTTGAAACGCAGGCACCAAGAGGCCGAGCCTGGCCAAGACCTCGCTTGCATTCTGCAGATAAGCCATCTCTTCCAGCCCGGCGATGGCGCTGAGCAACGCCTCGCGCGTGGGAACCTGGTTCAGGCGGACTGCCAAGATTTCCTTGAGCGGTGACGCCACGACCGTCTCATCAGGCCCCACCAGTTCTTCGGCGAGTTTCTCACCCGGACGGAGGCCAGTAAAACAGATGGGAATTTCCTGGTCCGGGACGAATCCCGAAAGACGGATCAAGTGTCGCGCGAGATCCTGCAATCTGACCTGTTCGCCCATTTCCAGTACATAAACGGCACCAGGATTGGCCAGCGACGCAGCTTGCAACACTAGCTCAACCGCTTCCGGGATCAACATGAAGTACCGCTGTACGTCGGGATGAGTAACCGTTACCGGCCCTCCCCGTTTGATCTGCTGAAGAAAATGCGGGACGACGCTACCATTACTGCCCAGCACATTGCCGAACCGCACGGTAATAAAGTTGGTTTTGCCCGTCCGAGCCATGTCTTGAATGATGAGTTCCGCCACACGTTTCGTCGCTCCCATGACACTTGACGGACGCACGGCTTTGTCGGTCGAAATCATAACAAACCGCTCAACGTCGAATTCTTCGGACAACGTCGCGACGGTCCGCGTACCGATAATGTTATTTTTCACCGCTTCGCAGGGGTTGTATTCCATCAACGGCACATGCTTGTGAGCGGCAGCGTGGAACACGATTTCCGGACGGTAGGCTTCCATGGTCGATCGAAGCCGGTCTGCATCCATCACATCGCCGATGACCGGGTAAATGTGGGGCGGGGCCGTGTGGTGACCCAACTCGCTATGGATGGCATACAACCCATTCTCGTATCGCTCGAACAGTATGAGACATTCCGGCGCATAGGACGCGATCTGCCGACACAACTCGGACCCGATTGAGCCACCTGCCCCTGTCACCAACACCCGTTTTCCCTTCAACAGTGCAGCCGTCAAGGAACGATCCAAATCGACGCGAGGTCGATGTAATAGGTCCTCCACCGAAAGATTGCGCAGTTGATTCACCTCAGATTTGCCATCCAACAACACACTGAGGTCCGGCAGAATCTTAATCGACACGGTGTATGCCAGCAATGCTTTGGCGATTTCCCTGGTGGCCGTCGCGCCGATGCTGGGCATGGCAATTAGAATAGCGTCCGGCTTGAGGCGTTCCATGATGCTGGGAAGTTGCGCCTGCGTACCTAAAACTTTGACGCCATGGATGCGTTGGCCGCTTTTCCGTCTATTGTCGTCTATGAAACCAACAGGGTCATAGCCAAAGGATCGTTTTTCTCGCAATTCACGAACCAACCGTTCCCCCGCATCGCCGGCTCCATAAATCAGCACTCGCTTCGTTTCTCCGATCGTTGACGAGGAAGTGACCAGTCGCCTGGCAATGCGGAATCCGGCGGTCAGCATGATCAAGACCAACGCGTCAATGAGATAGACCGACCGGGGGTAACTGAAGAGTCCCAAGCCATAGCGAATAATCAGGCAGAAGACCAATGTTCCGCTCAGCGTGGCACCGACAATGTTTTTGATATCCCACAGACTCGTGTATTGCCACACGGCCCCATAAAGCCTGAAGAGCAAAAACATCACCAGTCGAACACAAATCAGAGCCGGCAACGCTGCCAGGAAGAGGTCCATGGCCCAATCGGGAATGTCTCCGTCAAATCTGAGCCAAAATGCAGAATAATTGGCAAGAGAGAACAGCGTAACATGCAAGACAAGCATGAGCGCGGATTTAGGACTGGAAACTCGTTTCAGTATCCACATAGATTGTGCACCGATCGATTAAAAGTTAGCGGTTCGGGGAACCACCGATGGGGGAGCGAAAGAAGTAGGAAGCCGACTCAGCGACACGCACAGGTTCGACTAGCGACGGGAGGCCGAGCGGGAATCCTGACGGATCGCTCGTCGTTGGACAGTCCATTCGTACAATGCCGGAACAGAACGTGCCATGACTGCCGCCACGAGACTGGGTAGGTATGATGCAACCTCTCGGTTGACCAGACTCATCCTCGTAGTGGTTTCTGGCGGTGCGAGGAAATGAATAGCGGTATTGCTGCCGGCAAACACGATTGCGAAAATCGCCGCTGCCCTGGCCAAGTGATACGATGACGTCACAACAATCACGCGCGTGAAGCCCTCGCGATCGAAGATGCGGCGCAACGCTACGGCTTCATCAATCGTATTATGCACATGCGTCGCACACCTAGGTCCTGGCCCGTGCGTCCGTAAACACAATGGATCAACCAAGGTAGACATGATACCGGGGGCAATCCCCTGCTCAACCAGCGATGTCGCATACGCCATTCGATCGGAGCTTCCCGCAAGGGGGACAACCACATCAGCGGGGAGAACGTGCGTCGGAAACGGTTGGCCTGGATGGAGAACGACTTGCAGTAGCCCCCACCACAATAAGACCACGCTCACAAGCAGGATGCTGACGCAGTACGCGAGACCACGCGCTCGAAAATGAAACTGACGTTGATTCATCGACAATGCATGCCATCATAGATAAGCAACTTTGACTGCTTAAGCTAAAAGCCGCTTTACTTCCGCACACACAGTAGCGATTTCATCTGCCGTCATGTGGGAATACAGGGGCAAGGCGAGCCCCTCGCGGCTCGCCTTCTCCGTCTTCATCAAGCTGGAGCTCAACCTCATGGGATGCTGCTTGAAAATGGCCTGGGCATGGACCGGCGGATAAAAGTATCGTTTTGTCTGGATCCCGGCCTGCTTGAGGTCCTCGTAGACCTGATCACGGCTGCGTTTGGCTTGCTCGCCGATGAAGAGAACGAAGTAATTGCCGCTGGTGGTGCGATCGTAGGGATAGTCCTGGACCTGACAGTCTGGCAGCGCCCCCAACCGATCACGATAGAGTGCGATCCGTTCGCTTCTCGCCTTCACCAGGTCCTGCACCCGTTGAAGCCCTAGCAGGCCGATGGCCGCATGGACTTCACTCAGTCTGGCCGACAGTCCCAAGTGGACCATCTCTTCTCCCTTCTCCAAGTCCTTGCCGTAATCGCGCATGGAACGAACCCGCTCAGCGATCATCGAGTCGTTCGTAGTCAGCAACCCGCCCTCAACCGCCGTCACCACTTTTGTGGGGCTAAGCGAAAAGACCTCGCACACACCAAATTGCCCGAGCGGCTGCCCCTTGTACGTCGCCCCTAACCCCTGGGCACTGTCAAAATACACAGGGATCCCCTTGCGTCTCCCGATCTCCAACAACGCATCGATGTCCGGCGGCAGCCCGTAGACCGAGACGCCGCAAATCGCGCCCGTCTGCGGCGTGATGTTACGCTCCACATCCTCAGGATCGATAGTGCAGGTCCCTGGCAAGCAGTCGCAAAAGACCGGCACCAGCCGACTCCAGAGCAACGCCTGGGCGGTAGCCGCAAAGGTGAAGGAGGGTACGATGACTTCGGTGCCAGGCTTGAGTCCAAGCGCTTGCGGCACCAGCATGAGGCCTGCCGTACAGGACGACAGCGCAATTGCATGACGCGCGCCGGTCACGCGGCACGCCTGTTCCTCCAAACTACGCACAACCGGACCAACGGTCACAATTCCCGTTTCCCACCCGCTGTGCATCATGGTGAGAATCTCTTCCAAGGAAGGGAGCGTGGGCCTGATGATCGGCATGGTGATCACGATTTCCTCCGTAATGTTGGTGAACTGGGGATGCGAAATAACAATTCGAGGAGATATGAGGGTCTTTCCGCTTAGAAATTCGAGACGAGGATCATTATCAGGCACTGATGGGAGTAGGCCTGCGGGGAGAGCTTCAAAATCTTAACTCCCCATGACCTATCGGCTGTTGTAAGAGAGCTACCATCTGTACGTAGGTTCACGCAGTAGCCTTCAATCGCAATCTACCGAGGCAGGCGTTTTCTGGACCGACTGAGAACCCGAGGCCGACAATACCTGATACAAACGAGCAAGCACCCGCTCGATCGGCGCTTTGAGTCGGACGGTCCGCCCCAGGAGCACTGCGCCACGTTCGGACGCCGCCGCCCACGAGTCCTGCCCGTCGATGCAGAGCACACGACGCACGGGGTCCAGCCGACGCAGTGCAACGAGAGCCGCCTCATCCGCCATCAGCGAAGCCGGGCCGCGGAAATACTTTTGCCCCAGACGCCCGATCGTGTAGGCCGCGCGTTGCGTCGTCAGCGTGAATTGGGAAAACCCGTAGCGAGCATAGACCTCGTCCGCCTCGCCGAGATAAGTCGACGTCCACTGGAAGTGTCTGTCCGACTCCTCCGCCAGGGGTACGGCCATCAACAGCCGTGTTGCAACCGGCTCAAGGCCGAGCGAGCGATACCAGGACGCGGCCTGGATATTCTCCTCGTACACATCTATTGCGAGACTTCTGATCTCGGAGCGACCGATCAGAACCACACTTCGTACCCATAACACCGTACCCACTCCACATCCTTGTGCTGACGGGTGCACGAACAGGTAGTTGAGGAACAGATCTTCTCCCTGGTGTCGCCAAGCGGACATCCCGACGACGTGTCCTCCAACCTCGGCCACGAAAAACCTGTTACCCGACTCGGATGTCATCTGATCGCGAAGAAAGCCATCGAGGCCGATGCCTCCGAGAATCGTTGTCTCCCGCATAAGCGGGCTTGAAGCCGCGCGAACGACCGCTGCAATAGTTGTACTGTCGTCCGGCAATGCCGGCCTAATGACGGGAGGTTCGGCCATGACCATCGATGCACCACTCCCTCGCGGGGAAGGAAACAGAAAATTCAGAGGTCTATGATTGGGGAACAGAACCGAAGGCAATCGCAGTCAGGCTTCCACCCCGGGGTCATGGGCGACCGTCGTGCCTACCGAAACAGGCGGCAACTGCGATGCAGAGGGAACGGGCCTCCGATAGGCGGGAAAAAAGTTAGTCGAGATCGACTGTTCTTCCCCGGCTGGTGTGGCCGCCATACGGGAGAGGCTTTCATACTTGGATTGATCCACAATCAAACGATAGGAGTAAAAATCGGCCTGAGCATCCGAAAATCCTGCTTTGAAGTGGAATAATGAATCGTACGCGCCTCCAACACCGCCCCCCAGATGCAACACCCGATTCATCCGCCCCTGCGACCAGGCGCGCATAGCCGGAATGAGGAGCTTATTCGGCCCAAAACGTAGACAGTCGTTAGCCGTGGCCGAGAGGTGATAATGAACTAAGCCTCCCATCTCAACGAACACACCACCCGCCACCACCGCCCCAGTCCGAGAGTGCACACAACAAAGATGCATGCTGGAGCCAAGAATTGATTTTAGATCGATGAAGTATTGCTCCGAATACAAACAGCTCGCTGCCCCCACACGTTGCATCGTATCGCGATAAATCGCCGTGAACGCTGCCAAGTGCGCCCAGTCGTCAATCGACACCTCAAATCCATCCTGAACCAGCCGTTGGTAGTTCTGTTTATGATTCCGCCGCACCTGCTTCCAGAACTCATCCTGTGTGACAGACAGATCCAGGTAGATGGTCTGGCCATGGTGCACCATCTTCCCGAATCGGCACAGGTCGCCTTTGTTGAGTTCCCAGAAGGGGTGGAGACGGAAGAAAGCCGCCACCACGTTCCGCTCCTGTGCCAACCCGACAAAGGCTTCAAGAAAAGCCGGTAATTGTTCCTGTGTCGGAGCCACCAGAGGTGTGGAATACCCATACGGCGAGACGCAATCGCACCAATCGGGAGACGCATTCAGCGACTCCGGCAAGGGGCGAAGAATCATGGGGGCTAAGAACGAGGCGTCTCGACATTGAGCCCAAAAGGCCATGGGGACCCCGCCCTCATGAGTCGCGCACAACCTCACATACTCAGGAAGATGGTAGAAGTCATGCCAATTGGATTCGAGATACTGCCGCCACCGCGAATCATCGGGGGAGATAAATTCTGCCTGCATCGTAACCGCCACCCATTCAAAACCTACTACGACAGACTCAACCAATAATCCATTAGGTAAGATTGACCGGAGAAGGCAATCGGAACAAGATGGGAAGCGGATGCTGCCGGGAATGCACTAGCCCCGATACAATGGGAAAAACCCCTCTGCCGGTGTCCAGTCTAAACGGTGTGCATCGCACCAGGCCGCTCGGCGATCAACGAGGGATTGATACACCGCTTGGTCAAAAATTCTCGTACCGACACAAAATGGCACTTGTGTGTTTGGAGCATACCGCTGCTTATATTTAAACAACGAATCTTCGGCGGAATTATAGCCGCCACCGAGCACAACATGGTGCTTGCCCGTGCGTTTCCCCCACAGATTAACTGCGTGCCGTAGCAGTGGATTGGCGCGTACGCGCATTCCCGCTTCGACTGTTCCATTCAGAAATGAGTAGAGGTAGGTCTCGGATATGATGAGCAGTTGACTCGACACAACCTTGCCTTCATGCCACGCATGAAACAGCGTGACCTGCCCAGGAAGGCAGACGATTAAGTCTTCAAAAAATTGTCTTGGGAAGTAATAGATGGAGCGAGCCCCACGCCTATCCATCGTCGAATAGTAAATGGTGAGGAACTCTTCCAACCGAGTGCAGTCTCGATCGATTTCAACTGTGACACCAGCCCGCTCAGCCTGGCGAACGTTCCGACGCGCATCCTGATCATAACTCGCCAAGAGCGATTCGGCCGCCGGCTCCAGTGACACAATGACGGCCGGGCCTTTCTCCGAAACATCCCCGTAAAAAGGAATCAGACTCTCCCGGAACAGAGACAATCGGGCAAATAATGACACTGCACCGACGGACCTGCCCCATGAGTCGAATCCAACCCAGAATGCATCCATTGCATAGGATCCCCAGCCAAAGGGTCCACCATATCCATACGGTGACACAAGATCGCAGCCAGCAACGTCTCCCGCCCAGCCTTCAACACTAATTGGACGGACAATCAGGGGGAACAAAACTCCACCGTCAGATCCAACCTGACAGACACACACCGTTTGATCCTTCGGCCGAGCGAAACGCTGAGCGTATCCTGGATGGGCGACGACGTCGCGATTTGGCCAGCTGTGCCACAGAGCAAGCCATCGGTCCCTCTCCGCAGGAATTGCGGCATCAAGAACAAGAAAGTCCCCTCGTTTACCTGACGTTGCGAGAGGCGCTGCACCAGCGTCTTCATTCATCCGCCTCAAATCGGTACCCCGAAGCTCGATCTGTTGTGGTCGAAGCAAAGACTCCGTCGCTGGCAACTTCTCCACAGATACGGTGGAATTTTTAGAACCTGCACCAGCGATGCAAGCATTGTATGGCTTGAGCATAATTTCCCTCTGTTCAACCTGGTAAAAAAGAGACGCGTACGGCCAAACACCAACTACACGTCCATAGTTCTTTGAGCCGCCCAGGTGCAACTACTGACATCACCCGTGAGATCTTCCGCCGCCATTGTCCAGGGATCGCGTAATGAGCGGCGCGATGCGATGCCCGATGTACCGCGCCACCCTCTCGTTTGCCGGCGGCGTCAAATGACAATCATCTGTAAAGGCATCCTCCTTGATCTCACCGAAGATGTCCGTCATGTCGATGAACGGCGCCCCCTGCGCCGCCGTAACCTGCTGCAGCTTGGCGGTCACGAAGGGACGCGCCCGATTCTTGAATTGCCGGTAGTTGATCGGCTGGGCCTGATCGACTTCCGTCGACAGTCGCTGTTCAAAGTCCGTCAGCACCTTGTGCTGTTCGAACAAGAGGTCCGGCTGCAATGTAAAGACTGGAACGATGCCCTCGTGGTTGAGGATGAGGGCGTCTCGTTCCACCATGCGAAGAAAGTTGCTTTCCGCATTGAGCTCGAGATTTCGCAACGCCTCGTCCACGTTGATTTCACGCCGTGGCTGCGGGCGCAGGTTTTGAATAGCCCACCAGAGCGGACGCAGTTTTTTCCCAGCCAAGTAGACAAAGTGGCTCTTCCGATAGAGCCAGAATCCCGTATAGCCGACCCACGCCGTGAACGATGGTTCATCCAGATAGAGATGGGACCATTGCCGATAAGGATAGTCGCGGAATTGATCGTACCCACGTTCCCACGGGTAATAGTCGTTGTAGCCGTCGATGAACACCACCATGTCTGGATGGTATTTCAGGATCGTCTGATTGAGGTAGATGAGATGGTGGTGGCTGGAATGACTGGAAATGGCCGCATTGATCACCTCGATGCGACGAGAGGGCAGCAGGTCATTCAGGTAGCGCTCCAGATAGTGGGCGATCGTTTCGCTGTTCTTCAGCACAGGATACTTCTGATGCCCTTGCGGGGACAAGGAGCCGAGCCCGTAAGCAGTCGATCCGCCCATCAGGAAAATGCGGTAGGTGCCGGCCGGTTTCTGCGTCGGCACGTCCTCGTCACGGCGAAAGCCCTGGGCGTTGTGCATCACGCCGCGAGTGTCCTGATAGTGCGGCGTCGGGTGAATGTTCTTGTAATCGTCGAATTGGTGCATCATTAGATGCTCGCCGTCGTAGCCCTCCGCCATGCGCAGATAGAAATAGGACACGACTTCGAGCATCGTGGCCCCCACCAGCGCGGTCACTAACACCCCCAGGACCAGCACCCGCCTGGAAATGCGCCGGCGCGAGGAGACTGTCTGTCGGTCTTGGCTATTCATGTTTCAAATCTAGCCGCACTGCCATCTGTCATTGCCTCCAAGCACGCGAAGTCTTCCTCGGTTGGACAGAACGTCCAACCGTTCGGCTCATGTAACTACGACATCACACTATTTGTGATTTTGAGGAAGAATCAGTCGTTTAGGGCAATCCTCTAAACTTCTCGGTCGCAAGGGGATGTCCTGGTGGCACGACTCCTTCTCGCTTAAGGACCTTCCAGAGCGTCAAAACGAGAATCTTGATGTCCAACCACATCGACCGGTGATCTACATACCACAAGTCCATCGCGAACCGTTTTTCCCAGCTGGTGGTATTACGACCGTTAACCTGAGCCCATCCGGTGATTCCTGGCAGTACATGATGCCGCCGCTGTAATTCAGGGGTATAGTAGGGAAGGTACTCCATAAGAAGCGGTCGTGGACCAACCAAGCTCATCTCGCCTCTGAGGACGTTCAGCAATTCTGGCAGTTCATCCAAACTCGTGGATCGAAGAAACGTTCCAAATCTGGTCAATCGCTGTGCGTTCGACAAGAGTTGCCCAGATTCGTCACGGCTATTGGTCATAGTCCGGAATTTGATCAGGACAAACGGCTTCCCCTCAAGACCTGGCCGTTGTTGGAGAAACAGAATCGGCCGACCTAACACGACCACAATAGCCAACGCCACTATGAGGCCGAGTGGTGCAACGATCGGCAGCAATATCAAAATCACGATCAGGTCGAACATTCGCTTCATGAGCTGGAGCAAAGATCGACTCGAAGCATCTCTTCTTTGAGGCGTATCTGCACCATCTCCTGCCCTCGGCTGAGACGGCATATCCCTAGAAGACAACAACCTCTCCTCTTCAGCATGCCCCATGTCGTTGACTCCCAACGCGACATTATTCAGATGCGCTCTCAGCACGTACACCACTGCTATTCTGTGTCTACCACAGATGTAGGAACGCACAGGTTCCTTTCTTGGAGCAATCGCGCATACTGCTCAAGTACTCGCGCAAAGACCTTGCGTTCGTCAAATCGATCCTGCGCGAGGTGGTGTCCTCCAATCCCCATTCGCCTCGCCTCCTCCGAATTCATCAGGATCCGCAGAATGGCCTGCGCCAAGGCTTTGGTATCACCTAACGGAACGAGTAGTCCGTTGCGACCGTGCTCAACAGCTTCACGATTGCCTTTTACATCGGTGACTACAGCGGGAATTCCCATAGCTGCCGCTTCCATAACCACGCGCGGGATCCCTTCGAAGAGGGAAGGCAGCACGAGTACATCCATGACCGAGTACAGTGCGGGCAGGTCTGTATTGGGGCGTGATCCAAGAAAGATACACTGCTCCGCAATTCCATAATCCTGTGCTGCAGCTGACCCCACAGCGTCTGCCTTACCGACATCCGCATCCCCGACGATCAAGAACCGCACTCCCGGATACTCATCTGCGACTGCACGACACGCCACAAGAAAATCTGTAAAACCTTTTCTCTTCCCAGCCAAACGTCCTACAAACCCCACGACCTTAACATCACACGGAATCCCCAATTGCGCCCGCGTATCGCGTACGACATCAGCCCCCATTCGATTCACGTCGAAAAGCGACAGATCAATGCCGTTTCCTAAGTGCGCGAGCTTCCGCGGCGAACAAATTCCTTGCGAGACAGCTATTTCGATATCTTCTCGATTTTGTGACAGAATCATGTCCGAGCAACGTGCAGCCATCTTTTCAAGAGCGATATAGAACCGACGCGCCAACGGATGCATCCGATCATGCATGTAATATCCATGCACGGTATTGATGACGATCGGTACTCGAGCAAGACGAGCGGCAACCTGCCCCAACAAGCCTGCCTTAGGTGTGTGTGTATGGACAATCGTAAACCGTTCCCGACGCATCACATCGTATAGTCGCGCCAGTGCCACCGCATCAAGTATGGGAGTCACCTGCCGACTCATTGGAACCGCAATGTGACGGATTCCGGCTTGTTCGAGCGACGAGGCCTTGGCTCCAGGCGAAGAGATGCCACTCACATGATAGCCCGCTGATTGGAGGGTCTTCATCTGATTCAGCAACAACCCCTGAAGCGACTGAGCGACAGTCGTGACATGCACGATCTTAATTTGGTTCACTGATCTGTGCCTCCGACACACTCTTCATCACCCGACCTCACACGCTCCCCAAAGCTGGCAGAGGACACTCCAAGATTGCTCTATGCCCCTGACGTCTTTGTAGTGTTTGATCCTCGAATCAGCGGCTATATGCCTGCGTAGGCAGCGGGAAAATGGGCGTGGTGCCATTGTCAAGGTACGTGCGATGCCACAGCTCAAAATTCATAAGCAACCACAAGTGGACATTCCATACATGCTGACCTTCGTGATGTTCCCTCCACAGCTGCTCAATGAACGACATATTGAAATACCCTCTGGCTCTCGTCCGCTCATCGAGAAGAATCTCGAACAAAAAGTCGCGCAAGTGTCCCTGAAACCATTGGTCAGTAGGCACAGCAAATCCATGCTTAGGTTTTCGCAAGACGGATTCAGGAACAACCCCACGAACCGCCTGTTTCAATATCAACTTCGTCGACAGCCCCCTCACCTTGTACCGACTCGGAATCTGACACGCTAATTCCACTAATCTAGGGTCAAGGAACGGCAAGCGCGTCTCAAGGCCGCAAGCCATCGCAGCTTTATCTACTTTTTCCATATACGCATCGGGCAATAACGTCTTCAGGTCTATGTACATGAGACGATTGGAATGATCGGAAGCCGTCGCAGTACTAAGTTCTCGGTAATACTTCGAGTAGGGCATCTGTGGATCATATTCCATCAGGTCACTCATCACTGTTGGCTGAAGCAATTCCCTTTGCATGTCGGGTGTAAATAGCATCAACCACGATGCATATCGCCTCGCTGGATCTTTCAGTGGTAATGTTTTGAGGGTCCGTTTGATTCGTCGGAAACGAGGCAAATGCTGAAGCATCCTCGGAATCCACTGGCTCGTGACGACCTGCGGAAGTTTGGAGTAATACGGGGCCAATCGGTCGTAGGCATACCTACGATATCCGCCGAACAACTCGTCTGCTCCATCCCCAGCAAGTACGACCTTGACATGTTCTCGAGCAAAGCGACTAAGCAGATAGACCGGAAAACCCGCCGCATCGCCAAATGGTTCATCATAGTGATAGACGAGGGTCTGCAAAGTATGGACAAGGTCTTCATGCCCCACTTCCAGTTCGTAGTGATCCGTTCCTAGTGCCTGCGCAACCTGACGTGCGTCCGAAAGCTCGTTGTAGGCGCCACCGATTTTGAACCCTAAAGAGAATGTCTTGACCGGCCCGGTCGCATGGCGCTTCATCAAGGCGACGATCGCACTGGAGTCTACCCCCCCGCTTAAGAATGCTCCCACAGGAACATCTGCCACCATTCGGCGCCGAACAGAATCATCAAGGATGTCAAGAATCCATTGTGCAACACGCTCTTCATCGTGGAATGCGTCGGATGGATGCTGGGGCTCATCCCCCACATCCCAGTACTCATGGATCGAGAATCCGCCGTCTTTCGCCAGCAAAAAATGCCCCGGCAACAGCTTGAAGATCTGACGGTATATTGTCTCAGGCGCCATGGCGTGGCCGAACGCAAGAAAATTACTGAGTCCTTTCAAATTCACGTTACGCGACACCGCCGGATCAGCCAGGATTGCTTTGATCTCCGATGCAAAAACGAGACGATCTCGGTCGCAATAGTAGTACAGAGGCTTTTCTCCGATACGATCACGAGCTAACATCAGTTGTTGCGTATGACTGTCCCAAAGGGCGAAACCAAACATGCCGTTAAATCGACGCAAACAGTCAACGCCCCACTGCTCATAGGCATGTACAATCACCTCCGTATCGCTATCCGTCCGGAACAGATGGCCAAACGCCTCTAGTTCCTTTCGAAGCTCACAAAAGTTGTACAGTTCTCCGTTATAAACAACACAGCATGTGTGGTCTTCATTCCAGATTGGCTGCATTCCACCTGGGAGATCGATAATGCTGAGTCGCCGCATGCCCAGAATAATCCGTCCTCCGTGCCAAACAACACCATCATCTGGCCCACGGTGGCTGATCACGTCAGTGGCTTTCTGTGCATAATGACCTGTCAGACAAGCACCCTGCAGATTGAATTCTCCATAGATACCGCACATAGCCTAGCGTCCTTCTGAAACGGGCGATCATCGCCGACGTTGTAAGCGTTGCTCCATGTCGTGACCTGCGCGTCGCAGTGTCCCTGCCACGCTCACAGAAACCTCGGACTCACTCCGAAGCGTAATGCCGCTCCTGCTCGAACCAACATTGAAACATCAACACATCCCAGAGGTGATACTGCCAGTTGCACATGCCTGAGAGATGCTCGCGCCATTTATCCATAATGACTTCTGCATGAAAAAACCCCTGATCCCGCAAACGTTTTTCATCTAACAGGGCTTCCGCCCATTCACGTAACGGTCCGCGCAGCCACACATCAATCGGAATCCCAAATCCCATCTTAGGCCGGTCGATCAATGATTGAGGAACGTACCTGTGTAAAACCTGGCGAAGGAGATACTTTCCACGTCCTTGTCGAACCTTCATGTCAGTTGACAGCTGACATGCGAACTCAACCAGCCGATGATCAAGAAACGGGACCCGTGCTTCTAAGCTCACCGCCATGCTGGCGCGGTCTACTTTGACAAGAATGTCATCAGGCAAATACGTCTGTAGATCCAAGAACGTCATACGATCGAACGGGTCTGGTGATCGAGACCAGCAGGCACGATCGGTCAGCATCGTTGCTGGCTCAGTCAGACCAACCACAACTTCGCTCGGATGCTTCCAATGAGAAACGGCTCCTTGATAGAGATGTTCTAAGGATTGAGCCGCAAGTAAATCCACGAGATGTTGGCAAATCTCTGCGGGCTTTCTATTTCGTCCCCACTTCGGATACATAGCCCCTGCGATGCCACCCAGCACGCTCCATGCTTGTGAGGGAACTCGGACGAGGCTTCGCGCAGCATGCCGTCTCAGCGGCAAGGGTAGAGATTGAACTGTGCGCCAAAGGCTGGCCACGTGGAAGTAGCGATCGTACCCGCCAAATAGTTCGTCACCTCCGTCTCCCGATAATGCAACAGTGACTTTACTCTTGGTCAGCTGCGAAATCAGGTATGTTGGAATTTGCGACGAGTCCGAAAATGGTTCGTCATAGATAGTAGGAAGTTTGGGGATAACCTCCATAGCCTGACTCGGAGAGACATAAACCTCTGTGTGATCCGTTCCAAGGTGCTCCGCCACTGCTTTAGCAAACGGTGCTTCATTGTATGCCGGTTCATGAAATCCGATCGAGAACGTCCGAATCGGTGCACTACTCTGCGCCTGCATGAGCGCGACAATCGTTGAAGAATCCACTCCACCTGAAAGGAACGCTCCTAACGGGACATCCGCCACCATGCGAAGTTTGATGGCGTCCCGCAACAATTCATCGAGACACGCAATCGCTTGATTAAGTGTTCCAGCGAACGGCTTCGCTCTTCCCTGTTCAGCGGCGACAGCAACAGACCAATATGTGTGGACCTCTGGCGCTCCCCCCGCACCTGGCGTAATAGTTACAATGGTTCCAGGCGGAACCTTAAAGATCCCCTCATAAATGGAGTAAGGAGCAGGGATATAGTTGTGCCGCATGAAGAGCCCGACGGCTCCACGGTCGATCGTGCCATGAAATTGTGGATGCGCTCGGATTGCCTTTAGTTCGGACCCGAAGACAAAGCTCTTTCCGATCCAACCATAATAAATAGGCTTCTCCCCCATTCGATCGCGCACGAGATGCAGTCGTCGTGTTTCACGATCCCACAGCGCGATTGCAAACATTCCGTTCAAACGTCGAACAGTCGCTTCAATTCCCCACTCAGAGAAGGCCGCCAACATGACCTCGGTATCGGACTGTCCCCGAAAGCGATGGCCCCGTATTTCTAAATCTTCCCGTAGGGATGGGAAATTATAAATTTCCCCATTAAAGCTCGTGACGTATCGACCGCATACAGACGCCATAGGCTGATGCCCTGACATCGACAAATCGACGATCGATAATCGTCGATGCCCCAGAGCAATTCCTACCGCCGCATCCTCCCAGACACCAAAATCATCGGGCCCACGGTGACGTATTGCTCTCATCATTTTAGTCAGTAGCCGTAATCGCTCCTGCCCAGAATGAGTCGCATTGGTATCTAGAATTCCACCTATACCGCACATCGGAGAAACCTCCGGAATGACACATCCACACGTCTCGCAGTCTCATTTCCGAGAAGCGCGACGCACACCTACTAGGTACACACTAATACAAGTATTACAGGAGAGGATCGTGGCCAGGATGAGTCAGCCTGCATGGATCACACAGTCATCGACTTGCAAGAGGTCATTTCATACAACGCTTCGTATCGCCCAACGAACTTCGACACATTGTAGTGCTCCTTTATACGTTCACGGGCAGCCAGACCAAGACGCGCCCGAGCTTCTCTGCCAAGATCAAGCATCCTGGACCATCCCTCTGCCAATGCAACGGGGTCCCTGGTCGGTACCACGATACCCGTATCTCCGACAATCAACGCTGCATCGCCGACATCGGTCACGACGCATGGGACACCGCAACTCATAGCCTCACTAATGACGTTCGGAAATGCTTCCCCAAACGAAGAAAGGGTGGCAACGTCGAACGCAGCCATGACACGCGGGATATCTTCACGCTGACCAAGCAAACGAAACTGCTCGCGATCTGCCGATTCTATCAAAGCCGTGAGTTCCTCGTTTTCCCAGGTAACATCATGACCACAGAGCACAAAACACACATCACGCCTCTCACGAAGTATGACCCGAGCTGCTCGGAGTAGATTGGGGTAATCTTTTTGGGGATGAGCTCTCGCCACCATCCCGATCACCATCATGTCTTCGGGCACATCTAATTCTGCTCGTATGACTGTGCGGGACAAGTCATCAGGCTTGAAGGTGTCCACATCATACCCATTCGGTATCGTAACTAGCTTCTCAGCCACATAACCGGCGGCCTGGTGTGCCTGCTTCGAAGCTTCGGAGCAACAGATAATGTGTTTGGGTGACAACCAGGACAGACAGGCACAGACTTTCACCGTAAGGAGCGTCAAAAATCGATTGCCTGCCCAACTGAGATCACTTTGGTGAATTCCCCAAGTGACGGGAATTCCCCCTGCCAGCCAAGCCGCTATACTTCCCAACAGGTCCGCATGATACATCCAGGTTTGAACCAACTGTGGACGATCTTGCCGGAGCCAGATGGCCAACCGGATTAAGGCATTAAAGCTTGGTCTCCCACGCCTCATGCCCAAAGCTCTAACCGGAACGCCAAGAGCTTCAATTTGCCGTCCAAGCTGGCCGGTCTCAATCAGTGAGATTACCTGTGCGGTGAATTTGCCTTGATCAAGACGGGAGAGCAGCCGAAGCAGCATGACTTCGGCACCGCCACAGTCAAGATTGGTAATGACAAACACGATGGAAATCGGCTTATTCATCATTTCTCGGAAACATTGAGTCCCTAAACTTTGGATCGACGAGAGTCTCGTACCAGTGAAGGCGGCAACCTGCATTACTCAGATCACTTTTGTTCACGCAACAACAACATGTACAACCCGATTTCGCAATTACCATAAAACCAATAACTTACTGCCGCGGTTGAGAGCCAAGATCCGATCCTTCCAAGGCATGCTACTTGCTTGAAAAGAACGTGGAACACATCTAGCCACAACCTGTGGAGGCAACCATGAATTTCCCATATCACGCCATCAGGCGCCAAAACTGGTATCGAAGTCTCATTTCTACATTCATGATTGTTCCCCTCGCGTGGTCCGGCTTTTCGCCATCCCTCCTCAACGCCGCAACCTTTTATGTTTCGCCAACCGGCTCAGATTCCAATCCTGGCACTGAACTTTCTCCATGGAAAAGCATCGGGAAAGCCGCAAGCACGCTCTCAGCAGGCGATACTGCCATTGTCGTGAATGGAATTTACACTGAGCCACAAATTCAATTTACAAAGTCTGGCACAGCCAGTCAGCCGATCGTGATCCGTGCGCAGAACAAACATCAGGCCATACTCAGTTCAACATCAGGGTGCAACCCCAATATCAGCATTTATGGGAGCTATGTCACCATTGAAGACCTGAGATCAAGTATCTCTCCCTCCAATGTGGCGTGCAGCGCACATAACAGTGCGGATGGAACGGGCGTGAGATGCTGGCACACCAATCCCGCAACGACTTCAAACCCTTCAACAGGATCGACCAACTGCGTCGTCCGCGGCATGCTGTTTGACTCTAGCCCTGCTCGTAGCCATGCAGTCAAAACAAGTCAGGACTACTCACTGGTTGAAAATTGCACCGCGAATTCAGGAATAGAGGCTTTCAACAACTATGGTAGCGTGTTCAGAAACAATGTCATTGTCGGAGGCGATGCCTGGGACAATAGCTTAGTCGCAAAGGGTGGCGTACGGAACTTCGAGGCCTACAACAACGTTATTCGAATCCGCTCAACATGGGGAATCGGTCTTGTTGTCGGCGGATTGACTGGCACGCAATGGCTGTTTGACCCGGCATCTGGAGTCGAAGCCTATAATTCCGTCGCCTACAATAATGTCGTAATCGATGAAAGCGGAGGCAACGCGCAATCTCTCGGCATGATGGGAGCAAAGGATAGTGCCATCTTCAACAATATTGTCCAGGGGAACTATCTATTTCTCCAACCCGGCAATACAGGGGTTGCTTCGACTAATCCAACAATCAAGAACAATATCGTCAGCTGTATCGCGGGCCCGTCCCTGGGCAAGTGGAGCTACGATGGGACACTGAATCTCGACTTCAATAACTTTTATAACTGTTCCGCCCCCCCTGCGCAGGCACACCCAATTCTTGGCAACCCGCTATTTGTTGCTGCCGGTTCAGATTGGCACCTCACAGCAAACAGTCCAGCAATTGGAAGAGGCGTAGCCATCACTGCAGTTGGCTTTAAAGGGGAGACGCTCCTCGTCAACAAAGACAGAGACGGCAAGGTGAGAACTGCTCCGTGGGACCTTGGAATCTACGCCATGAGCGACGCCGCAGCCGACACCACACCGCCTGCTCCGCCGATCATTGTCGGCATTCGATAGCACATGCGGCTATCGCTAAAATCTTACGCGGGTTGGGGAGTCAAACCTTTCTGGTCGAGACGTTGAACACTGGTTTGACAATCATCTTCTTCTCCTGAAGGCATTGTAGCAGCCACAGCAAATAAGAGCAGGGTCTGGGGCTCAGTCAAAAGAGTGTTGGACATTAGGCCAGCGAGGGCCTGCATGCCCCCAAACACCAATACCAACGTGATGGCCCCTCCACGGGCTTCATAAACGACCGATAGGATAAGAAGGGGGAACAACAGCATGCCCACGAGGCCATGGTCTACCATTAACAACAAATATTGATTGTGCGGAGGAATCTCGAATGCTGAGTAGGCCGCCCCCGTGCCTTCACCAAAGAATGGTGTTTCCGCATATTTTTCCCACAACCGCTTCGCAACATAGGTCCGTGCCCACCCCGACCGATCCTGCACCCCAGACGGATCAGTCAGCCACTCCAGACGCTCTTCGACGTTCGCATTGAGGACTCCCGTTCTGGTCAGGACATCTAACAATTCAGCCCCTTGCTGAATAACCAGTACCGCAAAAATAACAGAGCCTAAAATCATTGCCTGGACGACATCCCTTGACGGAATCTGTCTGGATATTACGAATCCGGCGGTTGCTACAATCCAAAGGATAATCCCTCCGCGGGAAAAAGTGCTCAGCACGCCGACGCCCACGATTAAAACAAAAATGCCCCTGAACCAACGCGGGAGAATCGTTACAGTAATGATCATTCCCCCAACCAAGGCGAGAGAGGAAGTTGTCGGATTGATATAAAGGCCTGCGGACCGACCGATGATCTCACTGAATGACAAGGGAACAAATACCTCATATACATTGAGCCCCACCCCCACCAGCACGCCAGCAACGAGCGCATGCCGGACAATTCTATTCATCTGCTGATCGGCAAATAAAATGAAGAACACCATGAGTTCAATCGCTGTTAGAGCCCGTGACCGCACTTCCTGCCAGGCCATATCGTCCTGTGCGGAGGGAATAAACCAAAGCAAACTCACTATTAGATATAGAAGAGACCATCCGACCACGGTTCTTCCCAAGACATTAGACTTGCTGACTTGCCGGACAAACAATGGTAGAGCCACTATCCCAAATCCCACCACCCATTGATAAGGAACGATTCCCCACCGATGAATATGCAGATAGTTAGGAAGATTTGTAAAAAACACCGCGACCGACATAATGGCGAGAAGACAATTGAAACTATTCATGCAAAAACAAACTTTCCAAACGCACGGATCTATCGCCTAGGAACGCGGGCGAGATATCTCACCTTCTGGCACAAGACTGTCATGGCCCTGCCCATCGATCAAATCCAGTAAGACTCGTTCGGTTTTTGCAACCAACGCATTTAGTGAAAAGTGATCAATGATGCGTTGGCGAATCTCTATTCGAGGCAACTTACGTTCTAACGCCCGCTGCATGCCCGCAGTGAGCGCCTCAGGGGCCTTAGGTATCACAAGTTCTCCCCACTGTCCGATGACGAACCCTGAATCCCCCACATTGGTTGCCACACATGGAACGCCACAGGCCATGGCCTCGCCCAACACGTTAGAAAACCCTTCCCCATAAGAAGAACTTACCAACAGATCAAGTGCGTTGTAGACGTCTGGCATATCAGTTCGCGCGTCGAGCCATGTGATATGGTTTGATAACCCTAGTTCCTTCGCCAGATTGCAAAGAAATCTTTGGTAGTCGACAGGCCCACTGCCAACACATATGAACCTGGCAGTAGGATGATGACCGCGTAAGAGGGCAGCGGCTCTGAGAAATGTCGGGTGATCTTTCATGGGATCAAGCCGGCCGACTAGCCCAATGAGTTCATGGTCATCACGGATGAACCATTCCCTCCGCAAGCGCTTTCGAGAATCCTCATTCGGGTAGAAAGAACTAGTGTCGATGCCATTGGAAATGACTTGGATTTTATTTGCGGGGTATCCCTTAGCAATATATTCTTTTCTTCCGGCATATGAGTTGGCAATGACAAGATCGCTGAAACCAGATAACCAACAGGTGGCGATGTCGGTCAGGCGATGGAGCCAATCATAACGATCAAAATCCATGAAAGAGCATCTAATGCTCCATACAATTTTGATATCTGGAGCAAAGGGGCGCAACACTGTTGTAACAAGATTGGTAAGATAGCTATTGACGATTTCAGGCTGTTCCTCACGGACGGCGCGAATCAATCGCCTCAAAAATCCAGCGATATCCCACCGCCCCCGCTTATATAGCGGCCTGATATGAACACCCGCTTCAATCAACTCCTTCTCCAGCGGTCCCCCGGAATAAAATGTGGCAACTACGACATGATGTCCATGAGCGTGAAGGCCATTTGCGAGAAGCACGAGCTGACGCTCCGCGCCTCCAATATCTAGAGAGCGAGTGAGAAAAAGAATCCGCATCGTACCTAAGCAGTTGTCAGTGAAGGGAGGACCCATCGCGCACTTGAGATGAATCAGGCAGAGCGCTAATATCCGCCAACAGCTTGTCCCATAACTTCATGATTGCCTCGATTCCAAAACGCTCATACACCCCTATTGCACGAGCCGCTAGACCATTGCGTTCTTCAGGGTGCGCCATCAATCGCTCCATAGCATCAGCTAACTTCATCGCATCACCAGTGGGAACTAGAATGCCATCGACATGGTTGCGAATAATTTCGGAAGGCCCAGTCGGACAATCTGTCGAAATGACAGGCAGCCCGCACGCCATGGCTTCTATAAGAGCCAATGGAAATCCTTCGAACCGTGAAGACATGACAAAAAGATCTGCGCCTCTGAGAACAGCGGGCGGATTCTCGACCAATCCGGCAAACCTAACACGCCCATGCAATTCCAGCCGCGTCACCAAAGACTCTAACGCACTCCGTTCGTGTCCCTCTCCGAGGATGGCCAGCGACCAGTGTGGAAAGCGACTCGAACACTGCTTGAATGCCTCTAGCAGTAGATCAAATCCTTTTTGGTGTACCAAGCGACCCATTGCGACGATGGTATGCTCTGCGGTTTCTGATTTTCGACGACGTTCTTGGGCGTCAGGTATCACATACACAGGATTTGGAATGATATGTATTCGATCCGGCGGCATGACCCCCGTAGCCCACCCAATAGCCATAGCTTTTGACACGACGACAAGGGCCGTGGCACGGGCATAAAATGCACGCCGCAAGAGATCCCAGGCTCTGCCAATGGAATACTGTCGAGGGTCAATCTGCTCGCAGATAATGATGGGAGTTGATTTTCCCCACATCGCCAAAAGTGTTGTCACATTCGTCGTATCACCAAAGCTAATGACGACATCCGGTTCACTGTGCGTGACACTGCTTCGCAGAACCCACATGCGGTTAATATTATTCCAAAGGCGCTCAAATAGATTCTTGGAGTGGTTCAGTACACCGAGTCCAATACGCTTCACGGATGGTCGTAAGGCATAAAAATCATGGTCCTCGGCTGCCAGAGTAATCAGGGTAACCTGAGCGCCATTCTCAGCCCAATAATTAGCCATGACCGACATGGCTCGCTCAGCGCCCCCTGCACCGAAGGATGAAATGATCAGCGTGATTCGCATTCGTTTAGCCATATCGCTTACTGAAAACTTGAGAATGTCTTCTCCTGCGAGCCTGATAGCGATTGCATCCTCCGCAGGGTTCGCATGCTCATCACGTACAAGAAGCTTGTGTTAAAGAAATAGATGAGACTCGTTGCCAGAGCCACTCCCGCCACCCCCAGCACATGCACCAATGCGTAAGTCAGCACAATACACAGGAGCAAATTCACAACATTGCCCCACATCATCAATTGGTTGGCTCTTAATGCCGATACCAATCTAACAAAGAGCATCCCCACGACGTATACCGGGACTTGCAGTAAGTACATGACTTGCACATGACCGACGATCCGAGTATCTGCGCCTGTAAATGCCCCACGTTGAAAAAAGAGAGCAATGATACCTTCGGAAAAATATGACAACAGAGCAACAGCAGGAATGGTAAGCAGAAAAATGAATTGACTGTATGTACTCAGTGTTCGTCTCACTCCCTGCCAGTCTTCGGCAGCCGTTAGCCGAGAAAAGTGGGGCAAAAATGCTGTACTGACTGCCGTGGCGCCAATACCGATCAAAAGATTCGTCATCTTGCCGGCATATGTGAGAACCGACACACTCCCTGGATCGAGCATGGCCGCCATAGATTGACTCACGACTGTTGCTCCCCCCATCAAGAAAGCCCCCGCAACCATTGGCACGTACTGACCAAGCACCTCTCGAATGGCAGGACTCATACCGCTCCACTGCGGCACAATGGACACATCCTCACGGTGGAGCCACCATCCAATAAGTCCTGTCTCGATTAACGCTCCACCCACCGCACCGAACGCAAGCGCATGCACTCCATAGGAGTTGGTCAGCGCCAGAACCGAGCCGATGGTGACCAAGGAGGTTACTAGAGGTACCGTCGCAACCAGCGCAAATCGATTGACGGCGTTTAGGACCGCCCCCCAAATTGTGCCGACTCCATACAAAAGCAAGGTGCACAAGAGCGGCAAGTAAAGAGACTCTGCCAGGCGCAATTTATTCGGTGAAAACCCGCTTGCAAGAAGCGGTAAAACATGTGAGGCACTGAGCGCCAACAGCAATGAAACCCCAAGGAGGAAAAGGCTCGCGATGCTCATGACGCTTGACATCAGCCGGTTGGCGGCTTCGCGTCCCTCTCGTTCTCTGACTTGGATATATGTTGGTATGAGCGCGGTGTTGAGAGATGCCCCTATCAACGTCACTGCAAATTGGGGCAATACCAGTGCGATGAGAAAAGCGTCCATAGCGTCGCCAGTCCCAAACTGATAGGCGACGATAGCATCTTTGACAAACGCGACTAGTTTGACGACCACGGTACAGCCGCCAACTATCATCAATGCAGTAAACACGCGCCGATCGGCTGTCCGTCTTTGCCATGCCTTCCACCGATTAAATCCGATGAGAAGTCGCTCAATCATGTTATCGTGAAAAGCACAGCCTGCGGGTATGGCATGAAGTTCCTCATCAAGGACGACGCCCTACCGACTCTAGTTGGTGCTGACATGCTCGTATGGAGCATCCGCCTCCTACATTTCTCCATCACGACAGTTGCCGGTATCCCCCGTAATAGTATGGAGAGTCGGCAACGGGTGCCTTCTGCATCACAACACCCAAGAGTCGTCCGCCAGAAAGCTTAATCCGCTGGATGGCCAAGCGGCAGGCCTCTCGTGTTGTTTCACCAGCGCTGACAACCAACAACACTCCGTCAACCTTTGAAGCCAATACTGCCGCATCCGCAATGGGAAGAACTGGGGGGCAGTCGAGTATGATGTGGCATTCTTTTCGCGCCCCCCAATCAAGCAGTTGGTGCATAGACTTGGAATGAAGCAACTCTGTCGAATTCGCAGGCCTTCCACCACTCGGAATTACGGCCAAATTGGGAATGAATGTCTGATGGACCACATCAGACATGCTGGCTTCGCCACGCAGTAGATGCGCAAGCCCTTTCGGCTCACCCCCCTCACAGTCGACCTCGTAAATGGGATGGACCTGCTGGTTGCGAAAATCGACGTCGATGAGAACAACTTGCGTATCTTCCAACTGCGCCATCGCCATTGCCAGATTTACCGCTAGCGTCGTCTTGCCTTCATTTTCCCCCGGGCTCGTAATGAGAATGCGCGAAGGTAACATGTCCAAGCTGGACAACAAGAGACTGGTCCGAATGATGCGAAAACTTTCGGCAGCAGGCGTTACGGCACTCGGCGGCACCAAGGATTTTTGCTGAGCGGCTTCCTTCGGAAGCAGCGGCACGACCCCAAGCAGGGACACATTCGGAAGGTACCGTTCCACATCGGCTGGAGCCATGAACTTCCTGTTGCGTCCGTCTACGAAAATCGTCAATCCGACCCCGCTCATGAATCCCGCCAGAATTCCCAGCATAATATTGAGCTTGGTTTTCGGCTTTGCTGGAATAGAATTACGTATGGCCGGATCCGCAAGATACACATTATTCGTGCGCATACCGGATGAAAGGTCTGTTTCCTTCGTGGCTTTAAGAAACACCTCGTACAGATGTTGGCTACTTTCAGCGTCTCGTTCCAGCATGCTGTGTTCAATTTCATTCTGTTCCAACCGGATCTTGTCCGTGTTATATCGGGTGATCGCCTCTTTCACCGCACGATCCTGTGCCAACGTCATGTCATATTGATGCTTGACGGAATCGTAGATTTTTTGAACTTCCTGCTGGATCCGCTGTCGGAGATCCTGCAATTCTGCCTTCACATGTGTTAATTTTGGATGAAGCGGACCGTATTTTTCAGATAACTCCGCCACCTGAGCCGACACCGTGATTTCTTGAGCACGCAGCGTTTGAATCAGTGGCGAGTTCAACACTTGGATCTGAGAGTCCAGCTTGGACCAATCTAATCCAGATGTTCCCATACCTTGCGGATTGAGTACCGAGCGGATCTGCTGGAAGCGCGATAACGCCTCAGCCTTTGCCATTTCCACCTTGACTAGTTGAGAATTAAGCTCTGCAAGGGTGTGAGCCGCAACCGTCTTTCTCTCCTCTCCCGTCAACAGGCCATGTTTCGCTCGGAATAGATAGAGTGCTTGTTGTGAACTCTGCACCTTCTCTCGCAGTTCATCCAGATGTGTGGTGAACCAATGAGCAGCCTGCTCTTTGGAGTTAGCTGTGAGTTCTTGATTACGCTCGATATAGACGGACACCAAAGTATTGGCCATAAGTGCGGCAAACTCCGGATCGACGGAGTTCGCTGTTACATGAACCAACCTAGCGCCTCGGATAGGCATAATTTCAATTTTCTGGGAAAATTGCTTGATCAGTTCCTCTTCAGCCTCGACAACAGTCCCGCCCTCCTTTTTCGCCGGACTCCAGAGTGCTCTAAGCGATCCTGGAACGGCCGCTTCAAAAAACTCTTTAATCGGCAATGGCTTAGATTGATACTCGGGCCGATCCGAGAGTTTCAAGAGACGAGCCGTTCGCTGCAACACCTGATGACTTTTCATCAATTCGAAGTGAGTTTGAAAATATTCAGGACTATTATCTGGATAATACGACTTATCCCTCTCCAACGCGCCAGGCCCGAGGTTTTCAATAACCACGGTCGCCTTCGCTTGGTATATAGGCATTTGAAAGAACGACCATACTGCAGCGCCAATACCGAAACTTGCGGCGACACTCAGAATTAACCAACGGTGTCTCCAGCAGATCGAGAGATATTCGCTGAGCGTCTGTTCAGCCTCATCTACGACTAATGTCTTCACGCTGACAGTCTCCCCCTAGGCCGATACGATCAAGGTATGGCTTACACACGGCAAGTAATCGAGTAACAGCAATGAAATTCTCTTCGACGGGCAGTACAACCGAATAGACTTCTTCCTAGCCATCTTAAAAAGTCGTTTGAAGCGAGAGCATGAGCGAATTGGCATAATAGTTGAATCGATCTACGTTTGAGCTTCTATCCTCAAATATGTACTGGAGGGCAAGCCCGGCCCATTTCATCGTTCGATAGCGAACACCCACTGCCATGCTTTTAATCAAGTCAACTCTACTCTGGTTATCGGGCGTCGGCGCAGACACTTGGAAGCTATCATTCTCGATTCCCAGATTCAGCGTAGCAGCTGTGCTATCTGTCAATGTGTGAATGGCCGAAAGATTGGCTCCGGTCGAAGTAAAGAAAAGCGTACCCAATACAACCGACTGCTGAAAACTGCGATAGCCTTGCAGGTACAGCGTCAAAAACGGCGTCGGCTTCCAGGTCACATTACTTACGAAAAAGAAGTTGCCATATGAATCGCTGCTACGGGGGAATTGCAATCCAGCGACCGTCTGCCCGCTTTCGGCATTGGCAAATCTGAGGTGTTGGTAGCCGGCTAAGATTTCTCCGCTGGTCTTCTGACTCACGTTCCACTGCAGTCCAGAGCTCACGCTGTAGACCGTACTGTTGAGGGTCTTACTTTCATCATAGACATCTTGAGTCACGCCGACATTTGTCACAAGCGCGGTCTTGCTCGTGATATTGCCCAGAACGGTTAATCCGGCGAAATTGCTCAAGCGGTTTCGAAAGACACTTTGTTCGTTATTCAGATACGTCCAACGAGTGGACGCTACATTTAATCGAATCCCAACGGCCGTTCCGTCGTAAGCGAGCCGCCCAATCACGTTATTAGCGGTCCACTTATTCACTTCAACATTTTGCGTATCCAGGGCGGATCCTCGAGGATCATGCCCCAACTTATGTTCGCCCTGCAGATCAAGGCGCATACCGCTGGGAAAGTCGAAACTGAATCGGGCTGAGGCCGTCTGATCCTGCACATTATTCGAAGGATTCTGATGGAACAGCTGAATGTTGCTGCGGTAATCAGCCACAAAGACGTGGCGCCCAGCGAACGGGACCTCAGCTTGGAATCCGGGCGCCAAGGTTGTCGCAAAGTCACTCCGTCGATTGGTATTGGTGCGGAACACGTTGTCGGTGTAAATCTCCGCTAAGCCGATTGTCGGATGCAATTTCGTAGGTCCGAACTGAATACCATCTTCTTCAATCGGCCGAGAAAAAGATCCTGGATAGACCGGGTAGTATCCTGTTTTCGGCCAGTCAGGAGTCATGTAGAGAGATCCGACCAAGGCGGGGTTTGCAAACTGGGAAAACCAGGCCCATCCCATACCACCGAAATACAGACTGCGAGGCCCCGTCTGGATGGGAGAGGACGATTGCTGGCACAATCCAGGCAAGGGACTGACAAGGAATCCCACGGCAACTACAATGCAGACTATGCCGCACTGAACAAGCCACCGAGCTTTATGAGGGAAATGTCTTTGAAAACTCACGTTTGGTGCTTAAACTCAATGCTGCCGTGCTAGTGGGCACCTAGCCTATTCACCACCAGGAGGTATCTCAGACGCTCATGGACCAGGATACCTGCCTGTCTCAACAAACCTGGTGCCGAATACCCGCCACAAACTACAGTGCCAAAAACTGGGTCAACATTCACGTCCCATTCCATTGATCAACGCATTCCTTAGACTCGTATAGTCGAGCCACAGTTCTGCCACTTGATTCCTGAGCCGTCTGTTCTCTGATTCAAGATCATGCAAACGAGTATCTTTTTGTTGCTTGGTTGTTCCCAACAGAGATCTCCAGCGATAAAAGGTGCTCAGCGAGATCCCATATTTCCTGCAGACGGCCTTTGCTGTAGAGTTGCCCCCGACAGATAGGATCTGTCGTCTCTCATCATCAGTAAATTGTGATCGTTTTCGAGATCTGACTCGCATTCACGAAATCCGAGGGAAACGCCATGGGCGCGGTTTGTAGGTAGGAGTGCTACTGAACAAGCGTCTTGGGATCAAGCGGTCGTACTTCATGCATATCGATGTGAACGGTGGCCGCCTGCTGAATCAGATGCACACGGATAACAAGGCAGTCCTGATTTGCTTTCCTAAGTAATTGTCCGCGCAACCCTGTCAATGGGCCTCGCACTACTTCTACCCATGCCCCTTCGGTCAGATAGTCGTGGCGCTCGAATGCGCGCCGGCTCTCCGCTAGCTTCTGAATCGCCGCCACCTCTTCATCAGAAATGGATTCGGGCATGAACGATCCCACAATTCGAACAGTCCCAGGCGTTTGAAGCACAGCATGACTGTGCATCAGCGAAAAGCGAGCGAAACAATACCCTGAAAAGAGCGGGCTTTCGGTCCAGACCTTTCGATCCGACCACTCACTCAGTCTTTTTACCAACGGAAGAAACGGCTCAATACCGATGCCGGCCAGGCGATCGCGGACCAACTTCTCATGCCTAGAGCGGGTGCTGATGGCATACCAGTGGAGATCGTCTGCGCTATCTGTCGTCGGCGAATGTGGATTGCGAGAACCGAACTGAGCTGTATTCAACATAGCTTCGCCCTCTGAGTCCCATCAGTACGTGCATCCTTCTAAAGATTTTTGACTGTGTTTACATCGGACAATGGTGCTTTTCTTCTAGAGCCGTCACTATTTGCGCTCAGCACCTTTGTGCCAGACAAATAGAATGAGATTCGTGCACGAACGGAGCACAACGAATATCGGTATTTCTTCCGCTGTGTTTTCGCATCCGTGCCTAGTGATCGTCGACATGAAGACCTAGGAAAATAACCAGCCATCAGACTCGTAGGAGCGCACGCGCACAATCTTGAACATTTCATTCGTTCCATAAATGAGGACCAGCTAACCCCTGCAAACCAAATCCCTGCGATGCTTTGCGGCAAATAAACTAGTGAGATTTGCCCATTGCCTGAAAAGGAAAAGGTATGCGAATATGTGCCATGTAGGCACGCACCATCACACATTCGACCTAGTGCGCGTTGCGTAGTCATTTAATTACCTACGTAGTTAGTTTGAAGATGTGTGCCCAGCGATTTGCTAGGGCGCGTTTCACTCAGGAGGCTCGATGAGCAAAATCGTAGAAACACCAAACACCACCGTGGTCGCCATCGTCACGAACAACTATCTTCTCAGGCTTGGCCTGCAGAAGATCGTGGATGACGAGAAATGGATCCGGTTGGTTGGGCAGGCTGTTCACGCAGGTAACCTGGACGAGATACTGACCAACCAGCATCCTCACACTGTCATTCTCGATACGGAAATAGGCTGCGTGGCGCCGGACTTTATACAGAAGATCAAGCGAGTGGCACCGAGGGTCAAGACCATCCTACTCAGTGGGTTCGATGATACTGAATGTGCCAGGCAGGCGCTTGATTCTGGAGTTGATGGCATTGTCCTCAAAGTACAACCATCCGCCGTACTCATCGCAACCATCAAATATCTTGCCAATTCAGGCGAGGAATTCGTTTTGCCAATCGGCAACGGACAGGCCTCATTGCAATTGTGCTACGCCAGGGCCGTCCCAACTGCGACGCCCTCGCCCCCCGCTCCCACCAAGTGGTCGGACGGTTTGACGGAACGAGAGCGCGAGGTGGTGCGATTGATCGGCGAAGGCCTTTCGAATAAGGACATAGCCAATCGCCTGTGCATCTCCAGCATTACGGTTAGACATCACCTCACCAGCATTTTCGATAAACTCGGTGTGTCCAACCGACAAAAGCTTCTTATAAGAGCGCACCAGCAGGGGCTGGTAGGATCGCCTGCCCTAGCGTAACAGCGCTGTCTATTCGCACCACAGCCTGCCAGACAAACTTCTTCCCTAGTCGATTCAAAACCAAACATTTACGATGATTCCTGGCACAATCGGCAGCCCTTCTCCAATATGGCTTGCGTGATCCATTCTCTTGCCCCTACTGTTTGGGCTTCCCCAGTGCCTCCTCCTGACTTTCGCAGGATTCAAGATTTTCCACATTCCTTGTAGGAGCGATGCTGCCCTTCCTACCACGACCGGGCCGCAGACGACAGAATCACGACAATGGACCGCCTTTGCCTCAAGAGAATGATCATCGCATGGACAGTGTCCCTACAAAGTCAACTGAGCTTATCAAGTTCCCCCAATGCCCGCGCAAGGTTCACACGGGCCCCGTTGAGCCGAAACATTGCATCCACTGTATTGTCCCTTGCCCGGGAAAGACTGTACAACGCATTCGTCACTTCGAAATTGCTGCCCGCGCTGAGAACGGTAAAGCGCTCTTTTGCCAGGGCCACCTCCTTGAGCGCAGCCTGAAGGCCAACCTGAGAAATCGCCAACTGCTCCTTCGCAGATAACAAGGTCACAAGTGCCTCCCGAACATCCAACACGACCTGGTTGCTGACGACCCGCATGCGAATAGTCTCCTGGTTGACTTGACTGCGTGACTCGCTGATTCGGCCTTCCCGTGCGCCGTCGAACAGGGGAACTGTCAGGAACAACCCGATGTTATAGGTGTCCAGCGTATTGTGCATCCGATTTCCGATGAGACCGTAGTCCCCTTGAGCCGCGAGAGACGGGATGCGTTCGGTTTCTGCCGAATTTAGGGTCAAGGCGGCAGTTTTGATGCGCTGCTGTTGCGCTTTGACCTCCATGCGCTGATTCATCGCAACAGTCAAGGCTTCATCGATGGTCGGTGGTTCCAACACTTCCAGCTTCAGTTCATCAGAGAGGGTCAATCGTACATCGAATGCAAAACCCAACCCATGCAGGATATTTACCTTAAGTCGCTCCACTTCGTAGCGAGCAGCAGCCAATTGTTGACGCTCATTTTCCAACTGTGCCTCTAGTCGGGCCGTATCAAGTCCCGTCCCCATGCCGCCTCCGCGTCTGCTCCTTGCCAACTCCAGCAGCTCTTGAAAGAGCTGCATATTGGCATTTCTGGTATTCACGGTTGCTTCAGCCTTGAGTGTCTCGATATACAGCAGGCCGACTGCGGACATGGTGTCAAATTTTGTTGTTTCCGACTCCAATTCAGCCACCTTGAGTGCCTCGCGAGACGCCCGCCACCGCTGGATCAAACTGAGACTGAACAGCGACTGAGACACATTCACTCGGGCATCAAAGATACTGAATGGATCCGTGCGAACTGGCGCTAAACCAATGGTCCCGAGAAAAATGTTTTGCCTCGTCTGACGCACATTGGTCGAGAGATTTGGCAAGAGTGCGCCCAATTGTGTCTTGTTCGCAGCGCGCGCGGTTTCGATCCGCTCCTTGAGCAATCGCACATTTGGATTGTTGTCGACGGCGGCCGCCATCGCCTCCCGGAGGCTCAGACGCAATTCAGGCAAAGAATCTGGCACCGCACTTCCCGGTTGCGCCTGCGCAGAAGTTCCGCCGAGCAACAGAATCGCGAAAAGTACCGCCATCATGTCTCGCCGCTTTTCATACATCGTCATGCGATCCCCTTTTCTCCTGAGCTTCGTGAAATACGGAACTCTGGCACACGAGCACAGGTATACGCATCATTCGCACAGCCTATATTGCCGATATTGGTCGCACCTTGATTGAGGACACAGAAAGGTGACTAATGAGGCGGGGAGTTAATGTCCGGCAAACCGGACTGAGCAGGAAAGCCCAGCCGGTATTCTATTGTCCGGGTTTGGAAGCTCCAACATTACTTGGAATGTACCACTGACACTATTGACGACGGGATTCACTACCGTCACTCGCGCCTGATGAAGGCCGGTCGATTCCCACTCTAATCGTACCTCTCCTTGCATACCGGGGCGCACTCTTCCAAGCCATGAGACAGGAGCAAGCACCTCCACGAGCAGCGGATCAAGCCTGGCCAGTTTCATAATCGGTGCCTGCTTCACCAACTCGCCGGGAGAAAGAAACCTTTCGAGGACTACCCCGGCAATAGGGCTACGCACAGTCCGTAACTGCAACGCTGCCCTGGCTCGCTCCAATTCAAGCTGCGCGACTCGCTTGTTCTCTAAGACCTCGGTATAAGCGAGCTGCGACAGACGTTCCTCGGTTTCAGCCTCATCCACTTCGTGTTGAGCCATAGCGGACTTTTGGCCTAAGTCTTTCGCACGAGCAGATTTCCGAAGGCTGAACTCAGCCTTCATCTGAGCGGTCTTTTCCTCCGCTTCCATCTCATGCTTGGCCGTCGCGAGGGCGACTTCGGCCTGCTCCAAGCTTGACTCAAGCGTTGCCAGCACATCCCCTTCCTTCACCACATCTCCTTGAGTGACTGCCACACTGTTCAAGACACCAACGACCGGTGTTCCGATAGTGAGCACAACCTGTGGCACCACGAGGCAGGGCAACTCTTTGGCCAGACTAAATTTCGGAGTGAAGCTAGCCATCATAGCTATAGTGATAAAACAACAGATACTCCCTCTGCTCATCTATTATATCCTCACAACATTCTTCGCCCTCACTCTTACCGACAGTGGCCTGCCCCCCTGAGCAAAGCAAAAAGGGGGCGACAAGCAATCGAGTCGCTCGTCGCTCCGCAATCTCAGCTTACAGGATAGGACAGACCCACCGGGCACACCGTTTTTTTCTATGTATAGATGCGATAGGTATACGTCCGACCATTCGTCAGCGGGTTCGTGTTATCGGAGGCGGAAAAATACAGTTCATTGCCCCAGTGGCTGAACCGCCCGCCCCCTAATTGCCGGATAGTGGCGTGCAGCGTATGCGCCGGCCCCAGTTCCATCCCATTCTCAAAAATCCTCAATGTGGAGGCGGTCAGTGCCTGGGATGAGTCCCCGGTAACCCCAAAATTCTGTGCGACCCAATATGCATTCCCGCTCTCATGGATCGCCTGCGTTATGTTGATCGTACCTTCTCTATAGGCAGGTGATGGGGTCGCAGGAGGTTGTGATGCTGTACCGGTTCCCACTGCATAAGTATATGTGCGGCCATTCGTCAGCGGGTTCGTGTTATCGGAGGCGGAAAAATACAGTTCATTGCCCCAGTGGCTGAACCGCCCGCCCCCCAATTGTCGAATGGTGGCATGCGGCGTATGCGCTGGACCCAGTTCTTTCCCATTTTCAAAAATCCTCAATGTGGAAGCACTCAACGCCTGAGATGAGTCCCCGGTAATCCCG
>WBZN01000341.1_pt1 | contig 44572 bp, 34 predicted proteins | sample 5204281 | NCBI WGS metagenome assembly WBZN01 (sample SAMN12344347, study PRJNA552823) | activated sludge metagenome | biome: Activated sludge suspended growth; feature: Nitrification reactor; material: Wastewater; isolation source: activated sludge from nitrification reactor of wastewater... | reverse complement strand
GACCTCAGATCAAGCGACAGCGCCTTCGACATGTCTGCCGGCCTCCGCGCCCGGCAGACAGCTTGAATCAGTTTCGCGGCGATTCGGGAATCTCTCGCGATTCCCTCAGCTCGGAAACCGCTCTAGCGTAGGCCCTTATACTCCAAATCTGATTGACAGCGTTATTTCAAAAGATTGCATATCTCTCTCTGGCTCCCTGTCTGAACTCGACAAGACTGCACTTAATGCCATTAAAGAACAAGCTGGGCATCAATAATTGCCGCCCGCCAGCGACGCCATGAGCAGCGCCAGTCCGAACGCCAGCACGGCCAGGGCGGCGGCGGCCTCGAACAGGCGTCCCGCCATCAGCGCGCGCCAGGAGTCACCTCCCGCAAAGCGCGCCGCCGCCTTCTTGGCGAAGACGGCGGATGAGGCGAGCGCGCCCGTGGTGATGGCGACGCCGGCCGACATGGCGAGAACCGCGCCGACGCCGGCGAGAAACACGTCCTGCGACGAAGCGAAGACCAGCACCAGAATGGCGCCGGAACAGGGCCGCGAGCCAGCGGCGGCCACCGCCAGAAGCGCCTTCTTCCAGGAAAAGCCGGCGCCAAGGTCCCCCGCGTCGACGGCGCAGCCGCAGCCCGCGCCATGCACATGGCTGCCATCATCGGCGAAAAACTGCGCGCTCGGCCCGCCCGCCGCCTGCAACGGACCGAAGGCCGCAAGCGCCGTCTGCCGCGCCGGCGCCTGTCGCCAGAGCGCCAAAAGCGCCGCGCCCTTGGAGACGGTGAGAACCGCGCCGAGCGCGACGACCCCGGCGTAGCTCGCGATCTCGACCCAATTGGCGGCGGCGGTCATGTGCTTGGCCGTCGTTCCGATGACGAGAAAGGCGATCCCGACCAGCGCCACGGCCACAAGCCCCTGCAGCAGCGCGGCGGCGAGCGAGATCAAAAGGCCGCGCCGCAGCATGCGCTCGTCGGCGATCATGTAGGAGGCGATGACCGCCTTGCCGTGGCCAGGCCCCGCGGCGTGAAAGACGCCATAACCGAAGCTCAAGGCCGCGAGAGTCCACGCCCCCGCTCCGCTCTCCTTCACCGCGCGCACGGCGCCGGTCAGCAGCCGATAGAAGAAACTCTCCTGCGCCAGAATAAAGCCCGAGAGGCCGGTCGCGCTCGCCGCGCCCTCATTGACCCCGACCGCGAAGGGGTGATGGACACCCTGCGCGAAGGCCTCCGCGCCCAGACCCGCAAGGAGCAGCCCCGGCGCCAGCCAGGCGAGAAAACGCAGAGCTTTCAAGACAGACCCCCCGAACGCATCACGGACAGGCGACAATCACGGAAGAGGCGAGCTTGACGCCGAAATCCGTCCCCGGCGAGAGGCCGCTGAAGAAAGATTCGTTCAATTTCTTCGTGTCCGCCGTGGCGAGGGGATCGGCGCCCTTCACATTGGTCGAGCACCCTTTCGGAGCGTTGACGAAGGTGACCGGATCCTTGGAGTCGAGCTCGAACGCCACGAAATAGGTCGGATCATAGACCTGAAAGGAGAAGATCTTCGCCGCGACCGGCGATTTCAGCGGCAAGGCGAAGCGCAGGACGACAAGCTTGTCCGGCCGCTCCTCGAGCGAATAATCGATCGGCTCGCCGAATTCGAGCTTCATGCCTTTCACTTTAGCGTGGGTGAAATATTCGAATTGTGCGAGGTCCTCGACATTGCTCTTGGCGAGCGGCGCAAGGTCGTCCTTGGTCAGGAGGACGCCCTTCTTGCCGACGCCCTCGGTGACGAAAGCCGAATACATCTCGTCGAACACCCAGGCGTGGCGAATGGCGACGACCTCGCCCTTGAGGCCGAAAACCACCTGCTCCTGCCCTTTGATCCAGACATGCGGATGGGCTGCGGCGAGAGTCGCGCAGGAGGGGACGAAAGCCGCGATAAAGCTGAGCCGCAACGAGAAACGCCTGCGCATCCAAACCCTTTACAGCAAAGATCGCGCCGCAAGCAAACCCACGGTTGCGCCGGAGGCCTCATGGTGGTGAGGAGGCCCGAAACGGCCGTCTCGAACCGCGTACGGCGTCTTGAACCTGCTCTGAACCAATCCTTCGAGACGCCGCTTCACGGCTCCTCTGAGGCGTCGGGCTCCTCTCAAGAGGAAGGTCTTGCAAAGAGACGCTTAGATATCCCGGCCGTTGACGTCGATCCCCAGCTTGTCGACAGTCTCCTTGAGTCCGGGCTGGGCGGGATAGATTTCGAGCGCCTTCGTATAGACCTCGAGCGCACGCTTGTCGAAGCCCGAGCGTTGCAGGATCACGCCCATTCCTATGAGGGCGCCGAAATGGCGCGGCTCGAGCTTGATCGTCTTGTCGATGTCGGCCATCGCGCCGTCGGCGTTTTCCGTCAGGAAGCGGACCGTCGCGCGCCGGTTCCAGGCCTCGGCCCAGTCGGGCTCCAGCGCCACCAGCCGGTCGAGCAGGCTCAAGGCGACGGCATAATTCTTGGCCTGCATCGCGACGCCGACGCGCTGCATGATGAGATTGGCGGTGTCCGAGCGCGATTGGCTCCAGATGCGCTCGATCGCATCGGCGTAGCCCTTGGCCTCGTCGGGGTCAGTTGCCGCGGAAAGATGCTTGAACAATTCGTCGAGCGCGCGCTGGCGCAGGACGGCCGGCTCCGGTTTCGGCTCCAGCGCCTTCTTCAACGCCTCCGCGCGCGCCCTGGCCTTGGCGGCTGCCTCCTTTGCAGGATCTGCGGGAGGAGAATTAGGCCGGATCTTCGGCGCGAGGCTTTGGCCAAAACCCGGCACGAAATTTGGAACGACCGTCTGGCCGTCGCGCCCGAAATCGAAGCCGCCCGGCGCTCCCTCGCCCGGGACCTGCTCATCCTCGCCGAGCATGCGCCACCCGTTCGGCAAGCCGCCCGGCCAGTCGCGCTGTCCAGCAGGCGGTCCGCTCTGCGCGAGAGCCGGGCTCGCCGAGTTCAAGCAGGCCAAGCCGAAGCAAGCCACGCCAAACAGCGCCGTAAAGCGGAGCTTCAGCGAAGAGGGGTCGAAAGTCCCTTTTAGCATCAGGCAAGCCTAGAGAGGCCTGCTCAAAAGGTCAAAGCCATTAGTCGCGGCGGCGGCTCTGGGCCTCAGCCTTGGCGGGCCTTGTAGCGCTTCTGCGTCTTGTTGATGATGTAGACGCGACCCTTGCGGCGCACGAGCTGGTTGTCGCGATGACGCCCGCGCAGCGATTTCAAAGAATTACGGACCTTCATCGGAGCATTCCCAACAAAAAACAACCGGCCGCGGCCGGTTCAAAAGAATTCGCCCCTTCTATGCCTTATCTCGGTCTCCGGATCAACCCTTGAGGCGAAATTCGCTCGGTCGGCGCTTCGAAAGTCGCTCGGTCGTGGCCCTCACGCAGCGGCGTGGCTTAAAATTTGCTTGCTCGGCGAGCGTGGGGCGCGCCGGGGCGCCCGCGGCGGGAGGCTCTGGATGGACGGCGATTTCACGCAAGAGCAGAAGCATTATCTCGAAGGATTCGCATCAGGCCTGCAGATCGCCCGCGCCGGACGGGCGCTTCAGCCTGCCGCCGCTCCGGCGCCTAGCGGGCCCGACGCGCCGCACCTTGCCGCGATGGCGCGCTTCGAGGCGCAAGGCAAGAAGCTCGCCGATCAGGAGAAATGGAAGCGTGAGGAGCACCCTTTCGACGCTTATCACCGGTTAAAGGAGCAAGCCGCAAAGGACCAGTTTCCAAAGCCGCCGGACAATTTCCGCTGGCGTTATTACGGCCTTTTCTATGTCGCGCCGAATCAGGACGCCTATATGTGCCGGCTGCGCATCCCGAACGGGATCGTCAAATGGCGTCAATTCGCCGGCCTTGCCGATCTTGCCGACCACTACGCCGGCGGCTTTTCTCATGTGACGACGCGGGCCAATCTGCAGCTGCGCCTCGTTCCGGCGCGCCACGCGGCGGCCCTCATCGAAGGCATTGAGGATCTCGGCCTGTCGTCCCGGAACTCTGGCGCCGACAACATCCGCAATGTGACCGGCGACGCGACCGCGGGAATCGGCGCCTTCGAGCTTCTCGACACCCGGCCTTACGCGCGCGACTGGCATTTCCACGTGCAGAATGAGCGCGTGATGAGCGGGCTGCCGCGCAAATTCAACGTCGCCTTCGACGGAGGCGGCGCCATCGCGACGCTCGAAGATACAAACGACATCGGCTTTCAGGCGGTCGAGGTTCTGCAGGGCGCGACCGTTCCGCCGGGCGTTTATTTCCGTCTCGTTCTCGGCGGCGTCACCGGCCACAAGGATCTCGCCCGCCCAACCGGGGTGGTGCTCGACCCGGCGGAGGCGACGGAGATCGCCAACGCCATCGTCCTTGTTTTCATCGACCGCGGCAATCGCGCCGACCGCAACAAGGCGCGCCTCAAATATGTGCTGGACGACCTCGGCTTCGACGCTTTTCTGAAGCTCGCCGAGGAGAAGCTCGGCCGCCCGCTCGTCCGTGTGGCGGCTTCCCATATCGCGCCGCGCCCGACGCCGGACCGCCACGCGCATGTCGGCGTCCATGCGCAGCGCCAGCACGGACTTTTCTACATCGGCGTCGTTCTGCCCGTCGGCAAGATCACGAGCGATCAGATGCGGGAAATCGCCGCCATCGCCCGCGACTATGGCGACGGCGACATCCGCCTGACGGTCTGGCAGAATTTCCTGATTTCCGGCGTGAAGGCGGAGCGTCTCGAACTCGCGCAGGCGCGCATCGAGGCGGCAGGCCTCGAATGGCGCGCGTCGAGCGTCCGGGCCGGCCTCATCGCCTGCACCGGCTCGAAAGGCTGCCGGTTCTCCGCCGCCGACACAAAGGGGACGGCGCAGGAGATCGCCGCCTGGTGCGAGCCGCGCGTCGCGCTCGATCAACCGATCAATATCCATCTGACCGGCTGCCATCACTCCTGCGCCCAGCATTACATCGGCGACATCGGCCTCATCGGCGCGCGCGTGGGAGAGGGCGGAGACGGCGATACGGTCGACGGCTTCCACGTCTTCGTCGGCGGCGGCTATGGCGTCGCCGGCGCGATCGGCCGCGAGCTGTTTCGCGACGTCAAGGCGACCGCCGCGCCGAAAGTGGTCGAAGCTCTCCTCAACGCCTATCTCGCCCATCGCGTCGCGCCCGACCAGTCGTTTCAGGCGTTCGCCGCAAGCCGGACGATCGAAGAACTGCACAAACTCGCAAAGGTCGATTGATGAGCCTGCACGAACCGCCGCCCAATGTCGCGCCTCTTATTCCGGAGAGCGCTCCCTTCTCGCCGGAGCAGCGCGCCTGGCTCAATGGTTTCATCGCCGGGCTGATCGCGCCGGACATTGCGGCGCAGGCGCGACCCGCCGCCGCGCCGGCCCCGGCGAAAGAGGAGATCGCGTGGCACGATCCGTCGATCCCGCTCGACGAGCGCATGAAGCTCGCCGAAGGATCGCCGCTTCCGTTGCGCCTGATGGCGGCCATGGCGCAACAGGATTGCGGCCAGTGCGGCTATGACTGCGAGAAATATGCGACGGCGATCGCGGCCGGAGAGGAAAAGCGCCTGAACCTCTGCGCGCCGGGCGAGAAACCGACGGCGCGGATGCTGAAATCCCTCATTGAGGAAGACGGCGCTGCGCCTGCCGCCGCTTCCGCGCCGGCGACGGCCGCGGCGCCGAAGCCGGAGAAGCCGAAAGGCTATGCGCGGGAAAACCCGGTCGAGGTGCGGTTCCTGTCGCGCAAGCGCCTCAACAAAGAAGACTCGGAGAAATCGACCTATCACATCGAGTTCGATCTTTCGGAGAGCGGCCTCGCCTACACGGTCGGCGACAGCTTCGGCGTCTTTCCGCAAAATGATCCGGTCCTTGTCGACGCCGTGCTTGCCGCCGCGCATGCGCCGGCCGATTTCCCGATCGGCGACGGAACGCTGCGCGAGGCCCTTCTGAACGATCTGGCGCTCGGCTCGGCGCCGGACACGCTGTTCGAGTTGATCTCTTATCTGGTCGGCGGCGACCGCCGGAAGCTGGCAAAAAGCCTCGCGAAGGGCGAGGATCCCGAGGGCGACGCGGCGACGCTCGACGTTCTCGCAGCGCTCGAAAAATTCCCTGGGATCAGGCCGGACCCGGAAGCCTTTGTCGAAAGCCTGGAGCCGCTGCAGCCGCGGCTCTATTCGATCTCCTCCTCGCCGAAGGTTGACGCGAACATTCTATCGCTCACCGTCGACCATGTTCGCTATCTGATCCGTGATCGCGTGCGGCGCGGCGCCGCCTCCTCCTGGCTCGCCGAACGCGTGCCGCCGCAGGCGCGGCTCAAAGCCTATATGCAGAGGGCGCATAATTTCGCTCTGCCCGGCCGCGGCGACGTTCCGATCGTCATGGTCGGCCCCGGCACGGGCGTCGCGCCCTTCCGCGCCTTCCTCCACGAACGTTTTGCAACGAAAGCCACGGGGGGCGCCTGGCTTTTCTTCGGCCATCAGCGCCGCGCGGCCGATTTCTTCTATGAGGATGAGCTCACAGGCTTCCTCGCCAATGGCGCGCTGACGAAGCTGTCGCTCGCCTGGTCGCGCGACGGCGGCGTCAAAACCTATGTGCAGGACAAAATGCGTGAGGACGCCGCGCTGCTCTGGGAATGGCTCGGCAAGGGCGCTCATTTCTACGTCTGCGGCGACGCCCAGCGCATGGCGGCCGATGTGGAGCGGGCGCTGACCGACATCGTCGCCGAGCAGGGCCAGATGGACGCGAAAGCTGCGAAGGCGTTCGTGCAGGACCTGAAGAAGAGCGGGCGTTATCAGGCCGACGTTTACTGAAATTAAGGTCTCTTCGCCAAACCGCGGCGCCCGCAATGCACGGCCGCGCCGATCGCCTCGCTTTGGCCCGAGTTCTGCGCCCAATCGACAGGAGTCCGTTCGAAAACTCACTCCTCATCCAGCATGAGGCTTCGGCGCCGATGTCGGCTTCCAGGCAGATTCCAAATCGCCGGGGCGGAACCGGGACGGCACGCCGCGGCTGTCTCTACTCAGGCCAATTCTCCCAGGATCCCCGCCGGATCACCGGCTCGACACGTCGAGCCGGGACGTGGGCCAGGGCCTCGGCGCGCCAGTCGTAAGCGTTCTCAACGAAGCGTTCGTGCCGGCGCGACGCCGTCTGCTTCTCCCAACCCGAACGGGCGGCATAGGTCGGGCGCGGCGGCGAGCCATGGATCCTGATGTCAGCCCCTTGCGTCTTGACGAGCCCATAAAGGAAGGCGGCGTCCGCCGGCGAAATCCTGATGCAGCCGTGCGACGCCGGGCGGCCGAGATGGGCCGTCTCATAGGTGCCATGAATGGCGTAGCCGCCGGCAAAGAAGATCGCATGGGGCATCGGCGACATATGGTATTTGTGCGAATAATGCATCCGCTCGAGCCGGCCCGACCTGTAATGGCCGCGCGGCGTCGCATAGCCTGAGCGCGCGGTGGAGACCCGCCAGTCATAGGCGCCCTCGTCGGCTTCGACATGCATGGTTTGCGAGGCGAGATCGACCTCAATTCTGACCTTCGCCTGCGTCGCGCTCGCCGCGATCAGGCTGCATAAAAAAATAAAATATCCGGGGATTCGCATGTGCGCCTCCGCGCGTTCGCCAATACCCGGAAATCGTCTCATTTCGCCAAATAAAAACAACGTCAAACTGCCGCCATAATTGAGCGGAGCCGGAAGAAATGGTTCAATCTGTCTCGGCAGCCGACCCCCGCCGCAACCCGCCTTCCTCCGATCGAACGCGCTCCGGTTTGGTTCACGACCTGGCGCAGCAAGCGCTTCTGAATTAACCGGCGTCGGCCGACCTCATGAACTCGTCTCGGCTCTTTAAGTCATAGTCGGGGTAGTCGAACAAGTGCAGCAACGAGAGGTGGCGGTGACGAACCGTCGGCGCGACGCCCGTTTCGTAGCCCGCCTCGCGGAGCTTACGGTCGAGCGAAGCGTCCGTGCCCGGCCCGACCTGTTGCAGCGCCGCGGAGCGCATGAGCAGCAGGCGGCCAGGCGGATTGTGCGGGCGGCAAAGCCCAGCCGCAGCGGGATCGCCGAGATCTTGCGCACGCTCCGGGCTGTTTAATTTGATCATGCTCGCAAGCTGGTTCTCTTCGAGATCAGGCTCAATGGCCCGCGCGCGCTCCCACGCCACGAAGTCCCGCTTGTCGATGGCGGGACCCACCATAGCGAGCTTTTCGTTGCGCTCCATCAGTGCGACAAAGGCGCCGAGCCAACAAGGATCGCCATCCTCGACGATCACGTCGCCCTCGGCATGGCCGAGGAACGCGCCGCCGCCGTCGAGCAGGGACCATACCGTCTTCCACAATTCGCGGGGATCGTTGCGCGGCGAACGGATCGTCTCCGAGAACATTCCGCGCCGTGAAAAACCAGCGATGACCTTATCGACAAGCGGATCGTCCGAGGCCATGTCGAGAAGGACGAAGCGGTGCGGATAGCGCGTGCAGCGATACAGGCTGTCGAGCGAGGCCCAGAGATAGAGCGGCCGATTGCGACAGGAAATCAGCACCGTAACGGGTTGCGCCATTGGCTCTCCGAGCAAAATGAAACAAAGCCGAGTTTGTGGTGCGCGCCTGCGCGCTGTCAAGGCGGGCGGCGGCCGACGATCTCGCGAGGAGTTTGAAGGACGCCCCGGCGACGCCGGAAGGGTATGTAGGGCGGTCCCGCGAGGGGCCGCGCCGAGCCCAGCTTCGCGCAGAAGGGCGCCTATTTGGGTCTGCCGCCGACCGACGGCATTTGGCACAAAAGAAACGCGACAATTTCGCGCCAAAGTTTACAAAGCCGCTTCTGCGTGAAACTCACTTCGAAGGAGCAACTGTCATGATTGCCCCGAACCTCCTAAGAGCATTGTGCAGAACATGTTGCGTGCCGGCAGCGCTGCTGTGGGCCAATGTCTTGGCGGCGCAGACGCCAAGCGACTCGCCATTCACGGTGACGTTGCCGACCGGCGCCAAGGGCGTGCTGGTCAATCCCGGCTCCGCTGGGCCGCAGATCGTCAATCCTCTGTCCGGCCAAGCCCAGCCCGGCCGCGCGCATACGAATGTGAAGGTGATCGTTCCGGCCGGCGGGCGTCCCAAAGCCGTCAAGCCAGCCGCCGGGCCGCCCCTTGCGGGATACCTGTTTGAAACCCCCGCCTCCCTGGCCTGCATTTACCGGCTGGTCACTGTCGCCCCGGGCTGCAATCCCAATGTCGTCGCGACGAATCCTACGGGCGGTTCGCACGCCATCGCCATTGTCGACGCTTACGATTATCCGACCGCGGCAAGCGATTTGGCCGCCTATAGCGCCCAATTCGGCCTCGCCGCGGCGGACTTTCACGTGATTTGGGGAACCGGCAATCCTGCGAACGGCTGCGTGAACGGCGCGCAGCCGCCGGACGGCTCAGGCAGCGGCTGGGACCTTGAGGCGGCTCTCGACATCGAGATTGCGCACGCAACGGCGCCCAGCGCCAGAATTTACTTGGTCGAAGCGAATTCGAATTCATCCGTTGATCTGTTGAACGCTGTCGCGATCGCCACGAAATGCCTGCAAGCCAACGGCGGCGGCCAGCAGTCGAACAGCTGGGGCGGGGACGAGTTCAGCGGCGAGACGGCTTTTGATTCATTCTTTACCGGGGCTGGCGTGACCTATTTTGCGTCGGCCGGCGACAATCCGGGCGCGGAATATCCGGCGGTGTCTCCGAACGTCATAGCGGTTGGAGGCACAACGATCAGCCGCAACCAGAATACCGGCGCGTTCCAGAGCGAGGCAGTGTGGAACGACGCTTACGCCAGGATGGGCACAGGCGGCGGCCCCAGCGCCTATGAAGCGCGCCCCAGCTACCAGAACGGCATCGCCGCCATCGTCGGCAATCATCGCGGCACGCCGGATCTCGCCGCCGTCGCCGACCCATTAACCGGGGTTTGGATCTACAACACACCTTATGTAGGCGGCTGGGCCGGCGTAGGCGGCACCAGCCTTGCAGCCCCGCTGGTCGCCGCGATCGTCAACCGCTCCGGCTATTTCTGGTCGAGCAGCTTCGCGGCGCTGAGCAACATCTATTCTCTGGCCAGCCAAGGGCTTCTCGGCCCTTATGTCACCGACATCAACAGTGGTCTCTGCGGCCCCAACTCGCAAGCCTTTCCCAACGCATCCGGCCAGGGTTACGATCCTCAATACATAGAGGCGACCACGGGCTCTTCCTGGGACTGGTGCACCGGCTGGGGCACGCCGCACGGCAGTCATTGAAGAGGACGCACCCGGGCAGCCGACGCTTCCGCAAGCGCGGCGGCCCTCCTCCCGAGGTTTGCATTCGCCGCGCGCATTTTCTATGGTGCGCACAGGCCAAGTTCGCGCAGGAAGCGGCGGCGGCGCGAATCGCGGGAATGACGTCTATATGGCCGAGATCGTCATCTTTGGGGCCGGCATGAGCGCCGAGGTCGCCAAGGCTTACCTCGAGGCCCATACCGAGCATCGCATTGTAGGGTTCACAGTCGACGCCGCTTACGCGGCAAGCGATCAGTTCTGCGGATTGCCGCTTGTCCCGTGGGAGCGTCTTGAGGACTCGTTTCCGCCTGATCGCGTCGAGCTGCTCGGGCCGATCAGCTGCCGGCTGATGAACGAGTTCCGGCGAGATCGCTATCTGGAAGGCAAAGCGCGCCAATACCGCTTCGCCTCTTTCATTCATCCTGATTGTTTTTTCTACGCCAATGAGATCGGAGAGCACTGCTTCATTCTCGGACAGACGATCATCGAGCCGGGCGCGCGGATCGGCGACAATGTCGTCATCTGGGGCGGCTGCTACATCGCTCATCACTGCGTCATAGGCGACCACACTTTCCTGTCGGGCCGCGCGGGCGTTGCCGGAAGAACGAAAATTGGCGAGCGCTGCTTCCTCGGGATGCAGGTCGCGGTCACCGAAGGCCTGACGATTGGCGCAGGATCCCTGATTTCAAAAGGCGCGTTTGTGACGCGCGATTTGCCCCCGAACTCAGTGGTGCGGCGCGGCTGCGAAGGGAAGGTCATGCCCTTCCCGAGTTCGCGGGTCCGCCGCCTTCTATGACCGCCGTCGGACGCCGGGTTCTCGCCGTCATCGACCGCGCCATGAAAATCGCGGATGTTTCGCGCCGCCTGCACTGTAGGAGCCGGACGCGCGCCCGGACCCTTTGCAGCTAGGATCAGGCGATGCGACTGCCCGATTTCATCTGCGCCGGCGCCCAGAAATCTGGGACGACCTGGCTCTATGTCCAGCTGTCCCGACATCCGCAAGTTTTCATGCCGATCAAGGAACAGAACTTTTTTATCTGGACCTGCCCTTGTCCTCGTACGCCGAGCAGTTCGCCGCCGCGGCCGAGCGGCAATGTGGCGATATCTCGCCCAATTACGCGGCGTTCGCGGGACTCGCCGAGCGCATCTACAGGGCTTGCCCCGATACGAGGATCATTCACTTGCTGCGCAATCCGGTCGAGCGGGCCTTCTCGCAGTGGAAGATGGCCAGGCGCCTCGGCAACATTCCGCTCGACGTTCCATTTATCGAGGCGTTCCGAAATAATCTGCAATACATGCGGCGGCGAGGGGAATATGCGGCGATCGTCGCGGAGTATGCGCAATTCTACCCGCTTGGAGAACGCCTCGCCATCTTCTGGTACGATGACATTGCAGCTCGGCCAGCCGAATTGCTGAAGAACATCGCCGCCTTTTTGCGCCTCGACGCGGAATGGGAGCCGCAAGATCTTCACACAGTGGTCACGCCGAGTCCGGAGCCAACGGTCATCGGCGCAAAAGACGCTGTCGAAGTTGCTGACTACTACGCTCCTCTCGATCGAGAACTCCGATCTCTGCTCGGAATAGCGTCGTTGCCTTGGGGGAGCGCATAGGACATGCCGCGGGGCGCAGCTGGCGTCGATCAACAAAGGGCGCGCGCCGTGCCGAAAAACGCAACGGACACGCGCGCCGCCGAACGAGCGACAGCCGTCATTCCGGTCTTCCGGCCCCGCCTGCCGTCGGCGAGGGCGGTTTTCGCTTACCTCGAAAAGCTGGACGACACGCGCTGGTACTCAAATCATGGCGAACTGGAGCAGCAGCTCACAGCCCGGCTTTCCCGCTTGTTCGGCTTCAATCGGCTGATTGTCGGAATGGCGAGCTCAGGCACGGCGGCTCTGACCGGCGCAATTCTCGCTCGCGCCGGCCGGGCGTCTACGGCGCGGCCGTTGTGCCTCTGCCCTAGCTATACCTTTGTCGCCACCGCTGCCGCGATCGAGCAATGCGGTTTTGAATTGCATCTGATCGACGTCGACGCCGCCAGCTGGTCGGCAAATCCGAGCGGACTGCTGGCGCATCCGGCGCTCGCCCGAGTGGGGCTGGTCGTCCCCGTGGCGCCTTACGGGCGCGCCTTGCCGCAGCAACCCTGGCGCCAGTTCGAGGATCTGACGGGGATTCCCGTCGTAATCGACGGCGCCGCCAGCCTTGAAGCCTTGGAAGACGATCCTGGCGCGCATATCGGAGCAATTCCGGTGGCCCTCAGCTTCCACGCGACGAAAGCCTTCGCCGCCGGCGAGGGCGGCGCCGTCGTAACGACCGATTCAGCGCTGCTTCTTCGCTCAAACCAGGCGCTGAATTTCGGATTTCTGGGCGCGCGCCGCGCCGATATGGCTGGAACGAATGGCAAGATGAGCGAGTATCACGCCGCCGTTGGTTTGGCCGAGCTCGACGGATGGCGCCAGAAGCGGACCGATTTCGCTGCAATCGGCGATCTCTATCGAAGACACGCCGCCCGGTTCGGATTAGGGACGCGCCTCATCGCCGCGCCGACAATCGCCTCATGCTATGCGCTTTACGAGGCGGCCGGCGTGGCGGAAGCCCAGTCGGTCAAGGACGCCCTTGCAAAGAACCTGATCGAGCATCGTCATTGGTATGGGCTGGGACTGCACCGTCAGCCCTATCTCGCCGCCGCGCTGCGAGACGCTTTGCCCGGCGTCGAGGCCTTGGCGCCGCGGCTTGTCGGTTTGCCGATGGCCCCCGACCTCAAGCCGGCAGACATCGAGCGCATCGTCGCCACGATCGCGAGCTCCCGATAGGCGCGCGAGGAGGAGCGTCGCTCCGGCGGCAATCTGTGGCGGGCGAAGCTACGATCGAAAGACGGACGAGCAGGCTGCACAGTTGCGCCGCCGCCGAACGGCGTCGCCGCCGGATGATCGCCTGAGCTTAAAAGAACAGCAGCGTGATGACGAGGAAGAGCGGGATCAGGATCGCGCCCGACCAGAGCATATAGGGAAAGAAGCCCGGCATCTTCACGCCGGAATTGCGGGCGATGGCATAGACCATGAAATTCGGCGCGTTGCCGATATAGGTGTTCGCGCCCATGAAGACCGCGCCGAGCGAAATCGCCGCCAGGGTGTGGGCGAGCGGCCCCATGAGCTTGGCCGCGTCGCCGCCGGCGAGCTCGAAAAAGACGAGATAGGTCGGCGCATTGTCGAGAAAGGACGAGAGCAGGCCCGTCGCCCAGAAATAGACGGCGTTGTTCGGCGAGCCGTCGGCATGTTCGAGCATCGAAATGACGAAAGCGAAGGGGCCGTTCTTGCCGGCCTGAAGCATCGCCATGACCGGAATGATGCAAGTAAAGATCCCGGCGAAAAGATAGGCGACCTCGCGGATCGGCTCCCAGTCGAAGCCATTGTCCGCGCGAGAAGCCTTGTCGGTCAGGGCGAGCGAGGCGAGCGTCACGCCGATCATGACGCCCTCGCGGACGAGATTTTGCAATTCGATCCGCGTGCCCAGAATTTCGAAGCCGACGCCCGGCCGCCAGACGCCGCTCAAGACGATCGCCGCGATCGCGGCGCCGATCAAAGGCAGATTGACGAGACCCTCAACGCGCAAAGGCGCGGGGGCTTTCAGCTCCCCGGCGCGCCCGTCGCGCCGGAAAACATAAGCGTCGATGGCGAGAAATAAAGCGAGAAGGACGATCGCGGCGAAAAGCGCCTCGGGCCACAGCCTTTGCGTCGTCCAGAAGAAATCGACGCCGTGCAGAAAGCCGAGAAACAGCGGCGGATCTCCGAGCGGCGACAGCGAGCCGCCGATGTTCGACACGAGAAAGATGAAGAACACGAAGACATGGGCGTTGAACCGCCGGGACGCATTGGCGCGAATGAGCGGCCGGATCAGGATCATCGAAGCGCCCGTCGTGCCGATGACGCTCGCGATCGCGGCGCCAAAGCCGAGGATCGCGCCATTGACCGCAGGCGAACCCTTGAGGGAGCCTTTGACCGCGATGCCGCCCGCCGCCGTGAACAACGCGAGCAGCATCAAAATGAACGGCGCATATTCGAGCGCGAGATTGTGAACCAGGGCAGCGAGCGCAACGTCGAAACCCTTGACGGCGACAAGGCCGGCGAGCGTGAGAAAGGCCCAGAACGCCGCAGCCTTCTCGTAGTGAATATGCCACCATTCCTTGACGACGAGCGGCCCGAGCGCGATCGACATCAAGATGCCAAGAAACGGAAGGCCGAGCTGCCAGGGCAGCTTGGCGCCGTCGAGCGCCTCGGCCGCGGCGGCGGGCGCGGCGAGCGCGAAGAACGCCGCGAAAGCCGCAAGGGCGGCAAAGGCCGCCGCTCGAAGCCGACGTGCGAGGGGCGCAGTCACAACGGTCATCGGTCGTCCCGGGATCGAGTCAAGGGCTGGGCCAGCCGGGGATGCTTCCCCACGGGCGCGGTTGGCCGCAAGTTCTGCGTCGCTCGCACGACTTGATCGAGGCGCATAGCGTGGTACCAGAGCACGTGCAAGTTCTCTAGGCGAGACGCGACCGACGCATGACCAAGGAATGGGCCCTCTTCGTCAGCACATTCGCGACCCTTCTCGCGATCATCAATCCGTTCGAGGCGCTTCCAGTTTTCCTGCTTCTCGTCGAAGACAAGGCGCTTGGCGAGCGCCGCAAGATCGCCGCCCGGTCCTGCGTCTACGCGACCGCCCTCATGCTGTTCCTGCTGCTCTTTGGCGCCTACATCCTGCGGCTTTTCGGCGTGCCGCTCGCCATGGTGCGCATTGTCGGCGGCATCATTCTGACGCGGATCGGCTTCGAACTCTTTGCGCCCTCGCCGGCCGGCGGCTCGCTGATTCCGGCGCATGGCGCGGGCAAGGACGCCAATATCGCGTTCGTCCCGCTCGCTCTGCCGATCATGTGCGGACCCGGCGCCATCGCGACGATCCTCGGCATGCAGGCGCAGATCCGGACGGAAGCCGAAGCATTCGGGCCCTTTGCGGCGATCGTCGGCGCGATCCTCGCCGCCATGTTCGTCACCTATCTCTGCCTCGCTTACGCCGGCAAGCTGATGGACTATCTGGGTCCGATGGGGATCGACGCGACGACCCGCATCGTCGGCTTTTTCGTCTCGGCGATGGGCGTCGGACTGGTGTTCAACGGCGTCATCGAGGGCCTGCATGAACACGGCATGACGCTACGCTGAAGGCCGCGCTTGGCGTGAATGGGAATTATCGGGCTCGGCGGGGCCTAAGGCGGACTGTCGGCAAAGCCTCCGAGCCTTGACACCGGCGGGGGCGGGGCGCCCCCTCAAGATCGGGCGAGGCCAGAAGGATCTTTGTCGGGGACGCCCCCGGCGTCCGCGGACCCTCGGCTCCGCGCGGGAGGAACTCGATGCAAATCGGCATGATCGGTCTTGGCCGCATGGGCGGCGGCCTCGCCCGGCGTCTCCAGCGCGCCGGGCATCACTGCGTCGTCTTCGACCAAAGCGAAAAGGCCGTGCGCGACCTCCAGGCTCTCGGCATGACCGGCGCTCGCGGCCTCTCCGAACTCGTCGCCGCGCTCGCGCCGCCGCGCGCTGTCTGGATCATGCTGTCGGCCGGCGCCGTCACCGAGGAGGCGGTGCAGAAAATCGCGAGCCTGCTCTCCCCCGGCGATTGCCTCATCGACGGCGGCAACAGCTATTACAAGGACGACATCCGCCGAGCCAAGGATTGCGCGGCCAAGGGCGTCTCCTATATCGACGTCGGCACGTCCGGCGGCGTGTTCGGGCTCGAGCGCGGCTTTTGCTTGATGATCGGCGGCGACATCGCCGTGGTCGCCCGGCTCGATCCGATTTTCCGCGCCCTTGCGCCGGGCCTGGGGGAGATCCAACGCACGCCAGGCCGGGCCGGGCGCGATCCGCGCGCGGAACTCGGTTATGTTCACACCGGGCCGCCGGGATCAGGGCATTTCGTCAAGATGGTCCACAACGCCGTCGAATATGGCCTGATGCAGGCTTATGCGGAGGGCTTCGATATCTTACGCGGCAAAGCCAGCGCCGCCCTTCCCGAGGACCAGCGCTTCGATCTCGACGTCGCCGAGATCGCCGAGGTCTGGCGGCGCGGCAGCGTCATCTCGTCCTGGCTTCTCGATCTCGCCGCGATCGCGCTCAATGAGGACGACAGTCTGTCCTCCTTTTCGGGCGACGTCGCCGATTCCGGCGAGGCCCGCTGGACAATGGAGGCGGCGATCGAGCAGGCGAGCCCCGCCAATGTCCTCGCGGCTTCGCTGTTCGAGCGGTTCCGCTCGCGCCGCGACCACACCTTCGGCGACAAGCTTCTCTCGGCCCTGCGTCGCCAGTTCGGCGGCCACGTCGAGGATCGTTCCCGCGAATGAACCGCCCAAGGAGCGCCGCATGACCCCCGCCCCAGACCTCGCGGTCGCTGCCGACACGGCCGATCTCGCACGGCGCGCCGCCGCTTTGATCGCCTCCCGCATCGCCGCCGCGCCGGGCCGCTTCGCGCTCAACCTGTCCGGCGGATCGACGCCGAAGCAGGTCTATCGACTGCTCGCCGGCGAGCCCTTCCTCAAAGAAGTCGATTGGCGCAAGGTCGGATTCTTCTGGGGCGACGAGCGCTTCGTCCCCTTCGACCACCCGAGCAGCAATTTTCGCATGGCCTTCGAGGCGCTCCTCAGCCATCTCCCGATCGCCGAGGGTCAAATCCACCGCCCGCCGGTTGACGCGGCGTCGCCGCAGCAGGCCGCCGCGCTCTATGATAAGGAGCTGCGGGCGTTTTATGGCGCGCGCGACCTTGCGCCGGAGCGCCCCCTCTTCGACCTGACCCTGCTTGGCCTGGGGACGGACGGCCATACCGCTTCGCTGTTTCCGGACACGCCGGCGCTCGAGGAGCGCGACGCCTGGGCTGCCGCAGTGGTCGGCGCCATGCCGGAGCCTCGCGTCACTCTGACCTATCCGGCGCTCGAATCGAGCGCAGCGATCGTGTTTCTCATTGCCGGCGCCGAAAAAAAGAAAATTCTGGCGCGCGTGCTGTCGAATGATCACACACTGCCCGCCGCGCGGCTCGCCGCACGGGGGTCGATCCTGATTCTCGCCGACCGCGCCGCTGCGGGTTGAGGGCCGCGGCGTCGCCGACTGGCAAATTTCAAAGCAGCGCAATGTGCGCAAGCATACACCGCTTCCGCTTCTCAGGACCGATGGAAGAGCTCTGTGCCGAAACGCACAAGTCCGGAGCGCAAGACCGTCGTGGCGCGCGCATTTTGCTCATTGGCGCGTTGTTTAATTGTTTAGTCGATGATCCTGTCGGAAAAGTGTGTCTGCTTTTTTCGGGGATCGCGCTCTAGCTTGGAACCGCCGATGCGCAAGACGGCCGCAACTTTCCTTTCCGCCTCCGCCGCCATTCTGATCGCGTCGAGCGCGCTCGCCAATTCCTCGGGATTTGGCGAGCCGGCCTTCGCGCCCGAAACCCCCCTTGATTTCTTTTTCTGGCCCGAAGCGCCGGCCGAGGCCCCGGCGACGCATGAGGCAAGACCCGCTAAAAGAGCGCCAAGGCCACGCCTGAAAGCGTCTGCTCCGCAACCGGAACGAATCGAGGCGCGTGCGCGTTTAGCTTGTGTTTCCTTGGCGTGCCCGGGGGTGATCGTTCTCGGAGTCGGCTTCTAGACGCGGACCGCGGACAAATGTGGCGCGACGCGGATCGAAATTTTTTGCGTGTCATAACGGGAACTTGAACTTTTTTCCGAAACCTTTGGCGCTGCCAGACATTACATATCAGGTGGATCGATTTTCAGAGAGCAAAGCAATGAGCGCAGTTGAAAACACCAAGAAATCGTCGACCTCGACCCGGGGATTTGCGTCGATGGATCCGGAGAAGCAGCGCGCCATCGCCCGAAAGGGGGGCGAGAGCGTTCCCCACGAAAAACGCAGCTTCTCTCAGAATCCGGGCCTCGCCGCGGAAGCCGGCCGGAAAGGCGGCCAGAGCGTCAATCCGAACAAACGCAGTTTTTCACGCAACCACACGCTGGCTTCAGAGGCCGGACGGAAGGGCGGCCATGCCTCACACGGCGGACCGAAGAAGGCCGTCCCCGAATAGGCTTCAGAAGTCCAAGCCGCTCAAAAGGAAAGGCTGCTCATACGAACGCGCCGGCGGTGCAGGACCCGCCGCCGCGTCGTCTTTGGTTCGGCGCTGGCCGAATGGAGCCGCCCCGATAGTTGCAGCCGCGGGCGCAGGGCCGTTCAGAGCAGGGCCTTGCGAGGGCGTATCGTGCTGAGCCGGGCGATCATGGGCTCCCTTGAAGAGTTGTTTGAAGCGGCTGCCGCGGCGCGGAGTCGTGCTTATGCGCCTTATTCGCGATTTCCGGTCGGGGCGGCGCTTCGGACCCCATCCGGAGCGGTTTTTGCGGGCGCCAATGTCGAAAACGCCGCTTTCCCCGTCGGGATCTGCGCGGAGGCGGGGGCGATCTCGGCGATGATCGCCGCCGGAGAGCAGGAAATTGCGGAAATCCTGATCATCGGCGAAGGGAACGCCCTGGTGACGCCCTGCGGAGCCTGCCGCCAGCGCATTCTGGAATTCGCCGCGCCCGACGCCAAGGTTTTCGTCGCGGGACCGGAGGGGGTCCGCGCGAGCTTCGCGATGGCGTCCTTGCTGCCGGAAGCATTTGGACCGAGCATGACGGGCCGCTAGGCCATGACGCCGAAAATTGGACGCCACTTTTCGAGCGGGGTCGTGCTCCAGCTTATTGATTGTCCTACCCGCAGATTTTGCCCTCGACCGCGCTTAGGGCGAGGCGCAAATCAAACGACGGCGCCGATCGCGTGGTCCGCACATGAAGTGGAAAATCCAGGATTGTCTCACGGATTTTCGTCAGTCATGCCGGACGCTTCGCCGATCAAGGGCGCCGTCGCGTATGGGGCAAAAGGCTCGGCCCTTGCGCCAAGCCTCAGGTCAGAGCGCCTCCTTTTGAAGACTTCCGGTGGAGACTTCCGGTTAGAAGCGCGTCTAGCGTCAGGCCGCGCGAAGATTGCCGGCGGAGGATTTGCCGGTCCGCTTGTCGGCAATCACTTCGTAGTTGATCTTCTGGCCTTCCTGCAGGTGACGCAATCCCGATTGTTCAACGGCGCTGATGTGAACGAAGACGTCCTTGCCGCCATCGTCTGGCTGAATGAAGCCGTATCCCTTGTCCGGATTAAACCACTTCACAGTTCCCGTAGTCATATAGTGCATCCTTAGAGTCGTAGTCAGAGAGCGCCAATCGATGACGCCCGTATCGCATCGTCTTTTAAGAAGGAGTTCGTCAGCGGACGCAAAACTGCGAGGCCAAGTCGCCGGTTAAAAAACACGACACCCCTCACCATATGGCCATGCCGCGCTGAACACAAGAGCCCCCTGCGTCATTTTGACCAATGGCGAAAATGCCAAATTTGTGTTCCGGCCGCGAAAACGTGGCCACTTGATGCGCCTCACGCCAGGGCGGAAACCAAAAATCAAAGACAAGGGCTCACTTATCCGCCCATGGGGTCGGCTTCAACAGCGGGATCTTCAACGCCAAAGGCCTTACCACAGCGCAACTCAAGGCCGCCCTGCCGGCTTCAACCCTCTGATCTGGGGCATCATCCCGGGCGTGACCATACCCTTCTTGAAGTAGGCGCGAAGCTTTGCGGAGTCTCGGCCGCCATAGTTCCAAGGCGGCCGATGCGCCGGCGCGATCAATCGGTGGCAAGAACGACGTTGGAGCTCTGAAAAATCGCGCAAACGCGGGCGCCGACCTCGATGCCGGCGGAATCCGCGCTTTCGGCGGTCATCAGGGAGGTCATCGTCTTGCCCTCGCCGAGACCGATCGTAACCTCCGCGTCGGACCCGCCATCAAAGCGCGCGAGCACGCAGCCCTTGATCTTGTTGCGCGCGGAGATGCGCGGGGTCTCGTCGCCGGGCGCAAGCATCACGGAGCTGGCGTTGACGAGCGCCAGGACCGAGCGCCGCGGCGCAAGGCCGAGTTCGTCGATGCTCGCATTGGTGATGATCGACGAAATGACGACGCCGGGCGACACCTTCAGCCTGACTTCGACGTTGACGGGCGCCGGCAGGATGTCGAGCACCGTGCAATGAAAGACATTGCGCGCGCTGAGCTTCATGCCAACGCCCCAGAAGAAGAAATCTTCCTCGCGCCCCAGCCCCTCGGCGGCGATGCTGGAGGATATGCGGCCGAGCTTTTCTTCGAGACGTCGGAATGTCGCAAGAAGGCGGCGCCCTTCTTCCGTGACCTCGGCGCCGCCGCCACGCGGTCCGCCGGTATGGGTGATGAAGGCCGGACGCGGAAGCAGATTGTTGATGGCGTTCACCGCGTCCCAAGCGGTCTTATAGCTGAAGCCTGCGATTTCGGCCGCTTTGGTGATGCTGCCGTGGACGATGACCGCTTCGAGCAACGCCACGCGTTCGCGGCCGACCAAAAGCTTGCCGTTGGCACGCAATGCGAGCAACGTATCGATCTCTCCCGGCAGGACGCGAGGCATTGTTTTTTCCTCTTGCGTCTAAACTGCCCGAAATTCGTGCGGCTCACAACCGAAATGACAACCTTTCGGCGAAGTCCCCGGCGCCCAATTTCGGGCGCGGATGATCGCGGGTTATCGCAGCAGGGGTCGCTCACGGCGAGGGGTGCCGGCCGGGAGATCAGACGACCTCGGCCGTCGCGGCGGAAAACAGCGCGCCCCCCTTTCGATGCGCCTCGAAAACGCTCTCCGGCAGAGGCCCCGCCTCATTGCGCGGCGCGCGCGCCAAGAGGGCGTTGATCCTCGCGCGGGAGCGCGCCATTTCGGCGTCGTCCAGTCGGCCCTCGCCCGTCGCTACGGCGACGGCCCGCGCGAAGCCGCGCGCGCGGTCGGCGTCTGTAAAATGCGCGCAGACCATCAGCAGGTCGCAGCCGGCGGCGAGAAATCGAACGGCGGCTTCGGGCTCGTCGAAAAAGCCTCTCATCGCCCCCATGCCGATATCGTCCGAGACCGCGACGCCGGCGAAGCCCAGCTCCTCGCGAAGGATGTCCGCGCCAAAGCGGCGCGACAGGGTCACCGGCGCGTCAGGGTCGATGCTCGGGTAAAGAATATGCGACGTCATGATCATCGAAACGCCGGCCGCGATCGCCGACGCGAAGGGCTTGAGCTCACGCTGGCGCAGCGCTTCAAGACCGGCGGCTTGCGAGGGCAGCCCGAGATGCGAATCGACGCTGGTGTCGCCATGTCCCGGAAAATGCTTGCCGCAGGCGATGACGCCTTGCGCCTCAATCGCGCGGATGAACGGAAGCGCCGCAGCGGTCACCGTCTCCGCCGTCGAACCGAAGGCGCGCTCGCCGATCACCGGATTTAAGGGATTGGTGTGGATGTCGAGAACCGGCGCGAAATTGAGATTGACGCCAAGGCTCGCGAGCTCCCGACCCATCGCCGCGCCGACCGCGGCTGAGTCCTTCGCCCAGCGCGCCGCATAGGAAAAGCGGGTGATCGGCGGCGGGGTGCGGCAGACGCGCCCGCCCTCATGATCGACTGCGATCAGAAGGTTCGGACGGCCGGCCGCGGCGCGAATGTCCTCGATCAGCCGGGCATGGCTCTCGAGCCAGCCCGCATAGGGCAGATCGTGACGGAAATTGCTCTTGAACAGCACGACGCCGGCGGGGCGGAGATCGCCGAGAAGGGCGCGGTCGCGGTCGTCGAGCTTCGGTGTCGGCCGTAGGCCAATGATGAAATGATCGCCCGCCGCATCGATCGATTGCGCGCTCATCGCCTGGTCTCCGGCCTCGAATCAGCATCGAAGACGATAGAGCAACAAGGGCGCCCCGCGCAAAGCCGGAGCTTTGGCGCGAGCCCGCGCGGTATTTAGAATGCGGCGAGTTTGCCCGCCGGCGCCGGCGCCCGGCCGAAGTCGATATCCCGCAGCGGTTGCGCCAGAAAACCGAAGGCGAGGCCGAGTGCGCCCCACAGCACCGCCTGGGCGCCGAAAGAAGCGAGCCGGAAGCTCCAGAGGAGATCGGCCGGAAAATTGTCTGGAATCTCATTGACCGGCGGCAGCGCGAACGCCGCGACAGCGACCGCGAGGAGGAAGAGCGCTATGCTGACCAGAGAGGCGCTCCAGCCGCCGATCCGGCGCGCGAGGGCGCTCCGGAGCAGGGAGGCGAGGATCGCCGCCAGCACGGACGAGAACAGCATGGAGAAATAGAGCGCGGTGCGCAGGCCAATTGTCTCCGGCTGACCGATCGAAGGCGGATTTGGCGGATATTTCAGGGCCGGGATCAGCGCCACGGCGAGGAAACCTGCCGCCGCCACAAGAGCGGAGACGGCGCGCGGATCGAGCGCGCCGACACGGCCGTTGGCGAAAGCAAAAGCAAGGGCGAACAGGCCGCCGAGGCCCGCGCCGTAAACGGCGGCGGCGGTGACAAGTCCGATGCTGCGCTGGATCTCGCGCGAAACGATCTCAGGCTCTTCCGGCTCGCCCGCGGCCTGCGCGGCGGCGCTCTCCAAAGCGATCGCGCGATCGACGGATGGTTCGCCGGCAAGAAAGGCAAATCCCGAGGCAAGCAGTCCCGCGAGGACGCCGGCAAGCATGCCGCGCCACAAAAGCTGTCCGACCATCAGGGCCTCCTAATGGCAGGGGAAGCCGAGAAGATGACGGCCGTCATGGACGAATTCGTGGACGTAGTGGCCGGAGATCAGCGACGTCGCGCCCTGTTCGGCGCCGATGAAATAGATCATCAGAAATGCGAGCAAGCCTCCGAAGGCGAGCCAGGGGAGAATGTCGCGGACCGGAATGGGAAGCGGCCGGACAACCGGCGCGTGGGCGATGTCGCTCATGTCAAAGCTCCTTGAGGGATCACGCGTCCCTCTTTCGCTGGGCGCCCGCAAGGAAGGTCTGGCTCGCGTCATCCCGCTGCAGGCGAGGACGGCGCTGACAGTGGCGCGACCGCGGCGGATTTGCACCGCCTTCTTCGGATCCGGGACAATTGACGATATGGCCGCGCCGAAGGCGTGTCAACACGCCGGGCGGCACTCGCACGGCACTCGCTCGGCACTCGCCGAACGGGGCGCATCTTGCCGGCGGAGCGCGGCCGTCGCATGATCGGGCCGCCGCGAATCGTGCGCGGCGCTCTTGCAAAGCGAGCTGATCAATGCCGCGTCGGGATTGTCTCAAAGCTGGCGCTTCTCTGGTTTTCGGCCTCCTGGCCTTCTTGATCGCCTTCGTCGCCGCGCCGCTTGCCGAGGCCCAGCAAACCGATCCGTTGCCGTCGTGGAACGAGGGCGCGGCCAAACAGTCGATCATCAAATTTGTCGAGGATGTCACCACCGAGAGCTCGGCCGATTTCGTGCCCATAGAGCAGAGAATTGCGGTTTTCGACAATGACGGGACCTTGTGGGTCGAGCAGCCGATGTATGTGCAGCTCGCTTTCGCGCTCGACCGGCTGCGCGAGCTTCTGCCGCTGCATCCCGAATGGAAGGGCAAGCAGCCCTTCAAGGCGGCCCTCGAAGGCGACTATGAGACGCTTCTTTCGGACGGCGCCCATGGGATCGAGGAGATCGTCGGCGTCACCCACGCCGGCATGACCCCGGAAGAGTTCGAGCAGATCGTCAAGAATTGGCTCGCGACGGCGCTGCATCCGCGCTTCAAGAGACCCTATACCGAGCTTGTCTACCAGCCGATGCTGGAAGTGCTCGCTTATTTTCGCGCCAAGGGCTTCAAGACCTTCATCGTCAGCGGCGGCGGCGTCGAATTCGTCCGCGCCTTCGCCGACGCCACCTATGGCGTGCCGACCGACCAGGTCATCGGCTCGAGCATTGTGACCAAATTCGAACGGCGGGACGGCCTGCCGCTGCTGTTCCGCTTCCCCGAGGTGAATTTCGTCGACGACGGCCCCGGCAAGCCTGTCGGGATCGAAGCTCATATCGGCCGGCGTCCGATCGCGGCGTTCGGCAATTCCGACGGCGATCTCGAAATGCTGCAATGGACCACCGAGGCGGGCGGGCGGCGCTTCGGCCTCATCGTCCAACATACCGACGCCGTGCGCGAATACGCCTATGGCAAGGATACGCTGTTCGGCCGCCTCGACCTCGCCCTGGAAGCCGCGATGCTCGACCGCTGGACGATTGCGGATATGAAAAACGACTGGAAGGTGATCTTTCCTTTTGAGATGAAGTAAAGAGAAGCGAGATTTGCCGAGGCTCAGTCCCGCAAAGCCTTCCGGAGAAGCACATGCGCATGCGGACCCGCAAATTCATCGGCGTTCTGGCGACGACGGCGTTCGTGATCTTCTACGCGCTGATCGCGATGGCGCTGGCGCAGGCGCGGCCGGTTCAGGAGGCGGCGCCCCCCGTGCAGGTGCTCATCTATGCGATCATCGGCCTCATCTGGGTGCTGCCGCTGATGCCGCTGATCCGCTGGATGCAAAAGCCAGACGCCTGAGGCGTTCCTTCACGCCGCGTCGCGGCCGAACTGCCGCTGCGGGATCGGCGCGCCGATGACGAGGACCTCGCGCGCTCCGCAGGAGAGCAGATCGGCGCGGGCTTTGGCGATCGCGCCGTCGCGCGGGCAGAACGGCGCCGAAAGGACGACGAAGTCGGCGTCCGCCGCAAGCGTCCGCGCAAGACTGCTTGCCTCCAGTGAAGGCGCGGCGAGCCAGATGAAGTCGTAGGTTCGAGCGAGAGCGTCGATGACGCTCGAGAGTTCCGTAATGTCGATCGGGCCAGGCTCGCCCGGCGCGACGAAATGGAGCCGGGAAGCCGGATCGCGGCGGATCGCTTCGGCGAAGGAGGCCCGGCCGGCGAGAAGATCGCCCAAATTGCGTCCCTCATCCACCGCAAGCGCGCGGGCGTCCCCGTCAAGAGCGATCAGGATCGAGCGCCCCGCCCGGCCGGAGAGACGCGCCAGCGCCAGAATGACGTCGGGCCCGGCGTCGCCGAAGGAGAGCCGCGATCCTACAATGCGAAGGCAGGCGGACGCTCCGCGGCGGAGAATGCGCGCGGCCAGATCATCGAGCGCTTTGGCGTTGAACGCTTCCGCCTGCCGCGAGGCGGCCGTCATGCGCGCGGGCGAGGCCGGGCGCGGAACGTTCTTCAGCCGCACGAACGGCGGCGCCTCTCCGATGGAACGCGGCGGTTCCGCCGACTCTTCGCCGTCCGAACGGGAGGGCCTGCGGCGGAACGCGCCAAAGCCAAGCGCCACGGCGAAAGCGCCGGCCGCGGCGGCGGCGAGCACGCGATCGAGATCCGGCGGCGCAGGGCGACGCGGCGGGACGGCGGGCGCAATGAGGCGCGCCGAGACGGCTGACGGATCGCCGCCCGTCGCGTCGGCGCTGGCGCGCATCGCCAAATAGTGCTTCGCGACGCTATTCGCCGCCGCGGCGGCAAAGACGCCGTCGCGCGAGCGAAACGCGATTTTGACGACGCCATTCTTTTCCGGCGCTCGGACGCTGAGGCGCTGCAAGAAAGCGCCAAGGAGACGCTCCTCGGCGCCGTCGCGATCCGGATCACGGGCGAGGCCGAGGAAGATGAGCGGGCGGGCGATCAGGCCGACGCTATCGGCGGCGGGATCGAAATCGGGCCGCGCGTCGATTTTGAGCTCCTTGATGGCGCTCCGCGCGAGGTCGCGCGACTGGATGAGCTTCGCCTCGCCCGCGAGGGCCGCTGAAGCGGGCGGCGTCGCAATGAACAGTTTCGCCTCGGCGCTATATTGCGGCGGAGCGAAAGTGACATAAAGGGCGGCGGCGAGAGGCGCGGCCAGGATCGCCCCCACAAGAGCTTTTTTGCGCGCGGCAACGCCCTCGCGGAAGAGATCCGCGCCGCGAGGACGCTCGGATTTCGGCTCTTCCCAGTCCAGCCAATGCATCGGTCCGCTCCGGAGGCCCTAAGGCGCTCTTATGAGACGCCGTTATGGTTTCGAAGAGGTTAACGATGCGGTTCGCGCTGTGGACGGACGATGGCGATTACATTCAGCGGCCGAGGTCGAGGCCGTCGCAGCGGCCGTCCTCCGTCTTGAAATAAAGCGGATCGCAGGGGCTGAAGTCGTTCGCGCAGAGTTTCTTGCACACGCGCTGGGGCGGAGGCGGCGCCGGATCCTCGATCCATTCGCCGGGGCCGGACCAGGGCGGCGGCGGCACATAGTCGGGAACGCCGGGTTGTCCCATGAATTGCGCCGTGATGATTTGCGCCCACGCTTCCGGCACGGCGGCGCCGGCCAGGGCGAGCAAAAGCAACATGCTCCTGAGTTTCATCTTGCGCCCCATCCGCCGCGCCTCAGATTGGCGTGGCAAATAGACCCGAACGGGATCGAGGGTCAAATCAAATGGACGCCTGACCCCGCGACCTCGCCGCGTTCGTCGGCGCCTTCATGGCCGTCTGACGGCGGCGCATCCGGCGGCGCCTTGCCTTTTCTGAAGCGGGCCAGCCGGGCCCCTATGCCCCGCACCACGACATAAAAGGTCGGCGTGAACACCAGCCCGAAAAAGGTGACTCCGAGCATGCCGGCGAAAACCGCGGTGCCGAGCGACTGGCGCATTTCGGCGCCCGCCCCTTCCGCGCGGGCAAGCGGCAAGACGCCGAAGATGAAGGCGAAGGAGGTCATGAGGATCGGCCGCAGCCGCGTCCGCGCGGCCGACACGGCGGCCTCGAACCGTGTGTGGCCGTCCGCCTCCGCCTGTTTGGCGAATTCGACAATGAGAATGGCGTTCTTGGCGGCAAGGCCGACCAGAACGACGAGTCCGATGTCGACCAGGATGTTGCGGTCGAAGTCGCGATAGGTGACCCCGAGCATCGAGGCGAGAATGCACATCGGCACGATCAGAATGACCGCGACGGGCAAGAGCCAGCTCTCATAAAGCGCGGCAAGAAGCAGGAACACGAAGACGACGGCGAGGCCGAAGGCGATGATCGCCGTATTGCCCGCAAGCTTCTCCTGCAGCGCGATCTCGGTCCATTCGAAGCCGAAGCCTTGCGGCAGCTTCTCCTTGGCGGCCTGTTCGATGGCGGCGATGCCCTGCCCTGACGAGAATCCGCGCGCGAGGCTCACCTGCACTTCCGCAGAGGGATAGAGATTGTAGCGCGTCACGCGGAATGGTCCGGTCGTGTCGTTCAGCGTCGCGACCGAGCCGATCGGAACCATGTCGCCCGAGGCGTTGCGCGTCTTGAGGTTAGCGACGTCGCGTGTCGTCAGGCGATAGGGATTGTCGGCCTGCGCGGTGACCTGGTAGGTGCGCCCGAGAATGTTGAAGTCGTTGATATAGGCTGAGCCCATATAGACCGAGAGCGTGTCGAACACGCGCGAGATCGGGACGCCGAGCAGTTCGGCCTTGGTGCGGTCGATGTCGGCGAAGATCTGCGGCGTCTTGGTGTTGAACAGCGTGAACGGTTGGACGAAGCCCGGATTCTGATTGATGGCGCCGACAAGGCCCCAGGTGGCGTTCTCTAGCGCCGGCAGGCCGCGGCCGGCGCGATCCTGGACATAGCCCTTAAGGCCGCCGCCGGTGCCGATGCCGGGCACGGAAGGCGGCTCCAGCAGGAAGGCGAAGGCGTCGGTCAGGCCGGCGATATGCTGGCGGACGTCGGCGAGGATCTTCGCCGCCGTCAGCCCTTTCGGAATGCGATCCTTGAACGGCTTCAGCGGGACGAAAATAACGCCGGTGTTGGTGGCGTTGGTGAAGGTCGCGCCGTCGAAGCCGGCGAAGACGACGGCGTGCTCGACGCCGTCGCGCTGGAGGATGATGTCGGTCGCCGCGCGCAGCACCTTGTCGGTGCGGTCGAGCGAGGCGCCGGGCGGCAGCTGGAAGGCCGCGATGAGATAGCCTCGGTCGAGCGTCGGAATGAGGCCGGTCGGAGTCTTGTTGAGAATGTCGAACGCGTAATAGATCAGCCCGGCGTAGACGATGAGCGCGACAAAGCCGATGCGGATCAGGCGCGCGGTGACGGCGCCATAGGCGACGCCGAGCTTTTCGAAGGCCCAGTTGAAGCCGGCGAAGAACCAGCGCAGCGGCGTCGACAGCCAATAGACGAGGCCGGAGCGTTTCGGCTCGCGCTCATGCGGCTTCAACAGGATCGCCGCGAGCGCCGGCGACAGCGTCAGCGAGACGAAGCATGAAATCACCGTCGCGCTTGCGATGGTGATGGCGAACTGCCTGTAGAAGGCGCCTTGCAGGCCAGAGATGAAGGCCGTCGGGATGAACACGGCGCAGAGCACGAGAGCGATGGCGAGCAGCGCGCCGCCTACTTCGTCCATGGTCTTGTGTGCGGCGTCCTTCGGACTCATGCCATGTTCGAGATAGCGCTCGACGTTCTCGACGACGACGATGGCGTCGTCGACGACGATGCCGATCGCCAGCACGAGCCCGAACAGCGACAGCGTGTTGAAGGTCAGCCCGACGCCGCTCATGAAGAGGAAGCAGCCGATCAGCGACACCGGAATGGCGATGACCGGAATGATCGCGGCGCGCCAGGTCTGCAGAAAGACGATGACGACGACGACGACGAGCCCCACCGCTTCAAAGAGCGTGCGCACCACCTCATCGACCGACTGCTGGATGAATTCGGTCGGATTATAGACGACCGTGTAGTCGACGCCTGGAGGGAAGTCCTTCTTCGCCTTCTCCATTGCGGCGCGCACCGCCGCCGCCGTCGCCAGCGCGTTCGAGCCGGGGCGCTGAAAGATCACCATGGCCGTCGCCACGTCGCGATCGAGATAGGCGTTGACCGTGTAGTCCTGGGCGCCGAGTTCGACGCGCGCGACGTCGCGCACGCGCACATAGCCGTCGGCGTCGGCGCGGATCACGATGTCGCCGAATTGCGCCGGATCGCTGAGACGCCCAAGAGTCTGGACGGAATATTGAAAGGCCTCGCTCGACGAGACCGGCGGCTGATTGATGGCGCCCGCGGCGACCTGCAGATTGGCGGCCTGCAGCGCGGCGACGACCTCCTCCGCGGTGAGGCCGCGCGCCGCGACCTTGCCGGGATCGAGCCAAATGCGCATCGAATAATCGCGCGAGCCGAAAATATTGACGTTGCCGACGCCGTCGACGCGCAAGAGCGAGTCTTTCAGATAGAGCGTCGCATAGTTCGAAATATATTTCTGGTCGCGCGAGCCGTCGGGCGAAATCATATGCACGACCATCATCAGGTCGGGCGAGGCTTTCTGCACGGTCACGCCCTGGCGGATCACCGCCTCGGGAAGCCGCGGCGTCGCGATGGCGACGCGGTTTTGCACGAGCACCTGCGCCTGATCGACATTGGTTCCGGGCTTGAACACGACGTCGATCGAGAGCTTGCCGTCGCCAGTCGATTGCGACGTGATGTAGAGCATGTCGTCGACGCCATTGACCTGCTGCTCGATCGGCGTCGCGACGGTCGCGGCGATGACTTCCGCCGAGGCGCCCGGATAGACGGTGGTGATGTTCACCGTCGGCGGCGCGATTTCCGGATACTCGGAAATGGGCAGGCTTCTTTGCGCGATGGCGCCGGCGATCGTCAAAATGATCGAAAGCACCGCGGCGAAAATCGGCCGCTCGATGAAGAAATGAGAGATACGCATGAGTCCTTTTCCGCGGCTCGCTCGGCAAGCGCTCTTTCGATCAGTTGGAGGCGGCTTGCGCCGGAAAGGCGACGACGCCCTCCTTGGGAGCGACGACCGCGCCGGGCCGCACGAAGGGGTTGGCGACGCCTTCGATCACGACTCTGTCGCTTTCGGAAAGGCCTGCAAGGATGACGCGCAGCCCCTCGTGCATGGCGCCGAGCGTCACCTGCTTCGGAACCACCTTGTTGTCCGCTCCGACGGTGAGCACGATCTTGCTCGCCTGATCCGAGAGGATGGTGGCGTCGGGAATTAAGAGCGCGTTGATGTTGCCGCCGAAGAGCCGCAGCCGGCCGAAGGTGCCGGGCAGAAGGAACAAATCCTTGTTCTCGAAGATGGCGCGGCCGCGGATGGTGCCGCCGCGCGCGTTCAGCTGATTGTCGACGAAATCCATGACGCCCGCATGGCTGCGGCTCCAGTCGGGCTCGTCGGCAAGACGCACCATGACGGGGTTCTTGAACTCGCGCGAGGAGGGCCGCTCCTTGGCGGAGGCGAGGCGGGCGTAGCGAATGTAGTCCGCCTCCGAGGCGTCGAAGACAAAATGGATCGGATCGAGCGTGACGATCGTCGTCAACAAGGTCGCGCCGTTCTGGCCGCCCTGCACCAGACTGCCGACGTCGACCCTGTGGTCCGAGACGCGGCCCGGAATCGGCGCGCGCACCTGCGTCCATTCGAGATTGAGCTCGGCGTTGCGCAGCGCCGCCTCGGCGCTGAGCTGCTGCGCCCGCGCGACGTCGAGAGCCGCCTTGCGCTGGTCGACGTCACGCGAGGTGATGGCGCGGCTTTCGACGAGCTGCTGCGACCGCAGCACGTCGTTCGCCGCAACTTCCACCTGCGCCTTCGCCTTGGCGACATCGGCCTTGGCGCTGTCGACGGCGATCTGATAGGGCCGCGGATCGATCACGAACAGAAGGTCACCCGTCTTGACGAGCTGACCGTCGACGAAATTGATCGTGTCGACGGCGCCGGAAACCCGGGGCCGCACCTCGACCTGCTGTACCGGCTCAAAGCGCCCGGTGTATTCGTCCCAGCGCGGCACCGATTTGGCGAGCGGATGGGCGACGGTCACTTCCGGCGCGGGCGGCCCCTCGGCGAACCCTTTCTCCGCGCCGGCCACGATGGCGAGGCAGACGATGAGCGCGCGTGAGAACGTCGCGAAAGGAAGATCAGCAGCTCGCATTTCGATACCCCAGGGGTTCTGCCGGCCAGTCGGCATACCAACGCCGATCCTAAAGAGAACGGCGGGGACGGCAAGAAAGCAAATCGAAGCGTCGATTGCAATATGCAAGTTTATAGGCTGGCTTGCCGGCGTGACCCCTGCCGGGCGCCCCAGACATCCAACTGACAATTGATGGCTATTATCTTTTTGCAACCTCTACAAAGGTGCGATATAGTCAGGCTACAGGAGGCGATCACCGCTCTATTTCTCCCGATAACAATCTGCGGCCGACTGAGCATTTGCGTTACGAGTCCGTATTAATACAGCAGTGTCAAGTATTTACTCCTACCGCAAAGGCTTTGATCTAGAATAGATAGCTGACGATTTTTATTTTCTGCACCTGCGTCTTTGAGCAGAACAAAGACGCCAAAAACAAAGATACATGTTCACCGTAACACAGTGGCCGGGCGTCAGTCGACAACGCCCGCCTCGCCATGACGCGCGTTTTTTGGGAGGATATAATGCGACTGCTTTCAATGGTCTTCGCCACAATATGGGTAGCAAGCATAGTCTTGTTCAACTCTAATGCTGCATATGCTGGATATTCAAGGCAAGTCATCACCCATCACAGCGATAATTCGCGCAGCGGATGGAACTACCAAGAAGCGATCTTGACCCCGCAAAATGTCGCAAGCAGCCGATTCGGGCTCCTCGCAACCGTGACCATAAACGGGACGGCGGTGGCGCAACCGCTGATCGCTCCAAATCAGCAGATCACCGCTGGCTCGAGCCCCGGAAGCTATGCGGCGGTCCTCTATGTGGCGACGAGCACGAATTGGGTCTACGCGATCGACGCTTCGACCGGCGCGATTCTTTTGAGCAGAAACCTCGGACCTTATGTCACGGCGACGCCCTGCCTGCCCAATGGAGGGCAAGTCGTCGGAATTGTCGGCACCCCGGTTATCGATGTAAACACGCACACGCTGGATCTCGTGAATTACACCTATGTTAATGGAACGCCGACTTACCTGCTTCACGCCCTCAACCTGTCTGATCTGACCGACACGCAATATTCTCCGGTCACAGTCGCCGGCTCGCACACGCTGGCTGACGGCACGACGTTTACTTTCGACGCTCGCTACCAGAAGCAGGCGCCCGCCCTGTTGTACTCCTACGGAAATATCTATGTCGCATTCGCCGCCTGGTGCGACAACATGGCTTCGTTGTCGCGCGGTTGGGTGCTGGGATGGAGGCACGACACTCTGGCGCCGCTGCCGTCGAACCATCTCGACAACAGTCTGGCGCCGAGCTCCAGCAACCAAAAGTATCTTTCTTCCATTTGGATGTCGGGCGCCGGTCCGGCGGCGGACGCAAATGGATCACTCTATTTTCTAACAGGAAACTCGAAGCAGAATACCTACGACAGCCTGCGGAACCTCTCAGAAAGTTTCGTGAAGCTTTCGTTCAGGCTGACGACCGTTCAAGGCCTCTTCACGCCTTCGGAAGTCAACAATTGGGACGGCATTGACGAAGATTTTGGATCCGGGGGCGTCGCACTGCTGCCGACCCAGCCGGGCGCATATCCGCGCCTTGCGACGGCGGCCGGCAAGAGCGGCGTTCTCTATTTGCTGAACGCCGACAATCCCGGCGGCTACACCCCAGGAGGGCCCGACAACGTCGTCGACAATACGGCAAATATCGGCGCTTGCCTTTGCATGCCTTCCTATTACGTCGGAGCCGACGGCGTCACACATGTCGTCAGCAGCGGCAAGAACGGCGTCACCCTTTGGCGGCTGCAGACGTCGCCCACGACAAAGCTCGTTCAGGAGAGTGATCCCGTGAGCGTCCCGAGCGGCCAAGGTCCGGGCTTCTTCACCTCGGTTTCCTCGAATGGCACGGATACGAGTACGGGAGTGATTTGGGCCGTCGCGCACCAGACCGACTCAACCCACAATGTGATGCTTTATGCCTATGCGGCGCAGCCGCAAAACGGCGCCCTGACGCAGCTTTTTTCCGGCGTCGGAGGATACTGGCTCTATTACGGCAGCTCCAATATCGTGCCGGTCACCGCCAACGGGAAAGTCTACATCGGCAGCACCGGAGAAGTGATGATTTTCGGCCTAAAGCCGGTGGGAACGCCTGCGGCCGCGCCGATGCAGACCATTGCAGCGCACGCCGCCGCGCCAATCGGCGATTCGGATGCTCTCAGCAGGCAATATCCGAATCAGGTCAGCGGCACGATCGAGGCGGTGAACGACGGCTCCCTCAAGTTGAAAAGCCGCTCCGGATCGATTGTGACCGTCGACGCCTCCGCCGCGATCAAGGCTGAGCTCGCGGGAGCGGTGTTGTATGTCGGCCAGACCGTGACTGCCGCGGGCGCTTACGACAAGACGACATTACGGGCTTCGCTTATCGTGCGGGCGGCCGAACAGCCGACGGAATGGCCCGCCGATCATTGAGGAGCTTCTTCGGCAAGGGCGCGCCTTGGTCACGGCCGGCCATTTAGACACAGGCCGTGAGGCGCGCCTGCGCGCCGCATTTATGAAGCTGCATTTATGAAAGCGTTGGCGAATACCTTCCGCAGTCGCTCGCGCCCCTGCTGAACTGGCCCGATGCGAAGCGTTCAATTGCTTCGCTCGCGCCAAGGGCTCTGACCAATTCCGAGCCTCCCAAAACGCGTCATCGATCAAAGCAATGACGATGATCGAGACAATCTCTTCGACGGCGACGGCGCGCCTCGCTAGCTTGGCGTTTCCCGACGGAGCTCGCCTCGAAGAGTCCTAGGCGAAGAAACCCAAGGAGACATGTCTCGTGAGCGACAAGACCCTGACCACTACCGGCGGCGCTCCGGTTTCCGACAATCAGAATTCGATCACCGCAGGTCCCCGCGGCCCTGTGCTGATGGAAGATTACAAGCTCCTCGAAAAGCTCGCACATCAAAATCGTGAGCGGATCCCTGAGCGAACGGTCCACGCCAAGGGCTCGGCCGCCTTCGGAACGCTGACGGTCACGCATGACGTCACGCGCTACACCAAGGCCAAGGTCTTTTCACAAATCGGCAAGAAAACGGAAGCCTTGCTGCGCTTCTCGACGGTCGCGGGCGAGCGCGGCGCGGCGGACGCCGAGCGCGACGTGCGCGGCTTCGCGCTTAAATTCTATACCGAAGACGGCAATTGGGACCTCGTCGGCAATAATACCCCGGTGTTTTTTGTCCGCGATCCGCTGAAATTCCCCGATTTCATCCATACGCAGAAACGCCATCCAAAGACCAATCTGCGCTCGCCGACGGCGATGTGGGATTTCTGGTCGCTCAGCCCCGAAAGCCTGCACCAGGTGACGATTCTGATGTCGGACCGCGGCCTGCCGCAAGGCTTCCGCTTCGTCCATGGCTTCGGATCGCACACCTTCTCCTTCATCAATGCGCAGAACGAGCGCCATTGGGTCAAATTCCACTTCAAATCCGAGCAGGGCATCAGGAATTGGACGAACCGCGAGGCGGAACGCGTCGTCGCGACGGACCGCGAAAGCTCGCAGCGCGATCTCTTCGAGGCAATCGAGCGCGGCGATTTCCCGAGATGGCGCTTCTATGTGCAGATCATGACGGAGGAAGAGGCCGAACACACCTCCTACAATCCGTTTGACCTCACCAAAGTCTGGCCGCACGGCGAGTTCCCGCTGATCGAGGTCGGCGTGCTCGAGCTCAACCGCAATCCGGAGAATTATTTCGCCGAAGTGGAGCAGTCCTCCTTCTCACCGTCGAATATCGTGCCTGGCATCGGCTTCTCGCCTGACAAGATGCTGCAGGCGCGCATCTTCTCCTATGCCGACGCACATCGCTACAGGGTCGGCACGCATTATGAGTCGCTGCCGGTGAACCGCCCGAAGAATGCGGTCGACACGTATCATCTCGACGGTCCGATGCGCTCCGAATATTCGAGCAACCCGGACGCCTTCTATGAGCCGAATTCCTTCCACGGGCCGGTGCAGACCAATGTGGTAGACGAGCCGCCGCTGAAAATTACGGGCGACGCCGCGCGCTACAACCATCGCCTCGGCAATGACGATTACACGCAGCCTGGTAATCTCTTCCGCCTGATGTCGGAGAGCCAGAAGCAACAGCTCTTCCACAACATCGCGGAGGCGATGGCGGGCGTGCCGCGCTTCATCATCGACCGGCAGCTCGCCCATTTCGACAAGGCGGACGGGGCCTATGGCGCCGGGGTGCGCGCCGCTCTCGCCGAACATGGAGTGCAGCTCGCGGCGGAGTAGGGCAGGGGCGCAGTCCGGCAAGCGATCGGGGGCGGCGAATTCGCCGCTCCCTTCTTATCGCGCTGATCCTTTTTCTCGGCCCGCCCTGCGCGGCGAGGCCCGTGGCGAGCTCCGGGGCCGGACGCGACCAGAAGCCGGCGTTGCATTGCTGCGCTCCGGCTCGCGCGCCGCGGCGGCCGTGATCGAGATAGAAAGGGCGCCTCGTCTTCCAAGCTCCGCACCTGCGGCCGTAACGCTTGCTGGCCTCAAGATCCTGCTCCACTATGCCGCTGCCCGGCCTCGCGACGCCGCCGAGCGGGCGGACGACCGGAGCGCCGCTATGCCGACTTTTTTTTCCAAGCGAAACGCCGGCGTCAGCGCCGGCGAGCTGGCGGGGCGTCGCCTTCGAGCGGCGAAATCCGACGATGCGTCCCTTCTCATGGAGGAGCTGCTCGAAGCGCTCGAGATGATGCGAAGCGGCGACTTCTCCGTTCGGCTGGACGTCAAAGACACGGGGATCGGCGGAAAACTCGCCAGCGCGTTCAATGACATTGTCGGCGCCAATCAACGGATGGCCGATGAGCTCGAGCGCGTCGGCGAGGCTGTCGGGCGCAAGGGCCAGACCGAGACGCGTGTGCGTTGCGGCTTGAGCGAAGGCGCGTGGTCGGACATGGAGGGCTCGGTCAATACGCTGATCGATGATCTGCTTTGGCCGACGACGGCGGTGGCGGAAACCATCACCGCCATAGCGAAAGGCGACCTGCTTCAGCCCATGCCGCTCGACGTCAAGGGCCGGCCGCTGCAAGGCGAATTCCTGCGCTTGGCGACGACCGTCAATGTGATGATCGCGCAGCTTGGTGTATTCACCTCGGAGGTCACTCGCGTTGCCCGCGAAGTCGGCACCGACGGCAAGCTCGGCGGTCAGGCGCAGGTGCGCGAAGTGACCGGCGTCTGGAAGGATCTGACCGAAAGCGTCAACTCGATGGCGTCGAATCTGACGGCGCAGGTGCGCAATATCGCCGAGGTGACGATCGCCGTCGCCAATGGCGATCTGTCGAAGAAGATCACCGTCGACGTGCGCGGCGAAATCCTGCAGCTGAAGGAAGCCATCAACACAATGGTCGACCAGCTGCGCTCCTTCGCCTCGGAAGTCACGCGCGTCGCGCGCGAGGTCGGCACCGAGGGCAAGCTCGGCGGGCAGGCGCTGGTGCCGGGCGTCGCCGGCACGTGGAAGGATCTGACCGATTCCGTCAACGCCATGTGCGGCAATCTGACGGCGCAGGTGCGCAACATCGCGCAAGTGACGACGGCCGTCGCCCGCGGCGATCTTTCGCGCAAGATCACCGCCGCCGTCTCGGGCGAGATCCTCGAATTGAAAGAGACCATCAATACGATGGTCGATCAGCTGAACGGCTTCGCCGGGGAAGTCACGCGCGTTGCGCGCGAGGTCGGCACCGAAGGACGGCTCGGCGGCCAGGCCATCGTGCCGGGCGTCGCCGGCACCTGGAAGGACCTGACCGAGAGCGTCAATTCCATGGCGTCGAATCTGACGGCGCAGGTGCGCAACATCGCCGAGGTGACGATCGCCGTCGCCAATGGCGATCTGTCGAAGAAGATCACGGTCAATGTTTCGGGCGAAATTCTGGGTCTCAAGGAAACCATCAACACGATGGTCGATCAGCTCAACGCTTTCGCCTCGGAGGTGACGCGCGTCGCGCGAGAGGTCGGCACTGGCGGGCGCCTCGGCGGGCAGGCGTTGGTGCCGGGCGTCGCCGGCACGTGGAAGGACCTCACCGAAAACGTCAACTCGATGGCGTCCAATCTGACCTCACAGGTGCGCAATATCGCCGAGGTCACGACGGCTGTGGCCCGCGGCGATCTTTCACGCAAGATCACCGTCGACGTCAAAGGCGAAATCCTCGAATTGAAGAACACCATCAACACCATGGTCGATCAGCTCAACGCCTTTGCCGGCGAGGTGACGCGCGTCGCGCGAGAGGTCGGCACGGAGGGCAAGCTCGGCGGCCAGGCGCAGGTGCCAGGCGTCGCCGGCACGTGGAAGGATTTGACCGACAACGTCAACTCGATGGCCGGCAATCTGACCGATCAGGTCCGCAACATCGCCGAAGTCGCCACCGCCATCGCCAATGGCGACCTTTCACGCAAGATCACCGTCGACGTGCGCGGCGAAATCCTTCTTCTGAAGGAGACGCTGAACACCATGGTCGATCAGCTGCGCTCCTTTGCGGGCGAGGTGACGCGCGTCGCACGCGAGGTCGGCACCTATGGGCGCCTTGGCGGTCAGGCTATCGTGCCGGGCGTCGCCGGCACCTGGAAAGACTTGACCGACAACGTCAATCTGCTCGCCGCCAACCTAACCACGCAGGTGCGCAACATCGCCGAGGTCACGACGGCTGTGGCCCGCGGCGACCTTTCGCGCAAGATCACCGTCGACGTCAAAGGCGAAATCCTCGAATTGAAGAACACCATCAACACCATGGTCGATCAGCTCAACGCCTTTGCCGGCGAAGTGACGCGTGTCGCGCGCGAGGTCGGCACGCAGGGCAAGCTCGGCGGCCAGGCGCAGGTGCCAGGCGTCGCCGGCACGTGGAAGGATTTGACCGACACGGTGAACGTCATGGCGGCCAATCTGACCGAGCAGGTGCGCGGCATCGTCAAAGTCGTGACCGCCGTCGCGAACGGCGATCTGAAGCAGAATCTGACCGTCGCCTCGAAAGGCGAGGTGGCGGCGCTCGCCGAGACGATCAACAATATGACCGACACACTTGCGACCTTCGCCGTTCAGGTGACGAGCGTCGCGCGCGAGGTCGGAGTCGAGGGTCGCCTCGGCGGCCAGGCCAATGTGCCGGGCGCGGCGGGGACCTGGAAGGACCTCACCGGCAACGTCAATCTGCTCGCCGCCAATCTCACGACGCAGGTGCGCGCAATCGCCGAAGTCGCGACCGCCGTGACGAAGGGCGACCTGACGCGCAGCATCCAGGTCGAGGCGCGCGGCGAAGTCTCCGAGCTCAAGGACAATATCAACACGATGATCCGCAATCTGCGGCTGACTACCGACCGCAACACGGAGCAGGACTGGCTGAAGACCAATCTCGCGCGCTTCACCAATCTTTTGCAGGGCCAGCGCGATCTCGTCGCGGTCGGCCGGCTGCTGCTGTCCGAGCTCGCATCGCTCATCGACGCACGGCATGGCGTCATCTATCAGGTGGTCGACGAAGGCGCGCTCGCTCTGCTCGCCGCCTATGCCGACGATGGCGGCGACGATTATCCGCGCCGGCTGCGCTTTGGCGAAGGGCTGATCGGCCAATGCGCAAGGGACGCTCGGCGCATGCTCCTCTCCGACCTTCCCGCCAATGTGACGCCGATCCGCTCGGGCCTGTTCCGGGTCCCGCCGAAGAACGCGATCGTGCTGCCGGTCCTGTTCGAGGGGCAGGTCAAGGCGGTGATCGAGCTCGCCTCGCTCCATGCCTTCACCGAATTGCAGGTCATCTTCCTCGAGCAGCTGACGAGCGGCGTTGGCATCGTGTTGAACAGCATCGAGGCGAGCATGCAGACCGAGAGCCTGCTCACCCAGTCGCAGCAGCTCGCCACCGAGCTTTTGTCGCAGCAGACCGAGCTGCAGCAGACCAATGACCAGCTCGAATTGAAGGCGCAGCAGCTCGAAGAGCGTAACAAGGAGGTCGAAGCGAAGAACCAACAGATCGAGCAGGCGCGACGCGCGCTCGAGGAAAAGGCGAGCGAACTGGCGCAGACCTCGAAATACAAATCGGAATTTCTGGCCAATATGAGCCACGAGCTGCGCACGCCGTTGAACAGCATCCTCATTCTCGGACAACAGCTCGGCGACAATGCGGACGGCAATCTGTCCGCCAAGGAGGTCGAGTGCGCGCGCACGGTTCACGCCGCGGGAAGCGATCTTCTCAATCTCATCAGCGACATTCTCGATCTTTCCAAGATCGAATCCGGAACCGTTTCGGTCGACGCCGAAGAAGTCTCCTTCGCGCATCTTCTACAAATGATCGCGCGGTCGTTCCGGCACGAGGCAGAGAACAGGGAACTCACCTTCGAGGTGGAAGCCTCGCACGGCCTCGGCCGCAGCATCGTGACGGACGTGAAGCGGGTCCAGCAGATTCTGAAAAACCTGCTTTCCAACGCTTTCAAATTCACGTCCTCCGGCGGCGTCAAGCTCCGCGTGTTTCCCGTGGAAGGAGGCTGGAGTCCCGACAACGCTTCGCTCCAGCGAGCGCAAGGCGTCGTCGCCTTTGAAGTCTCCGACACAGGCGTCGGCATTTCCCCCGACAAGCAGCGCATCATCTTCGAGGCGTTCCAGCAGGCCGACGCCGGCACCAGCCGCAAATATGGCGGCACCGGGCTCGGCCTTGCGATCAGCCGCGACCTCGCCCATCTTCTCGGCGGCGAGATCCAGCTTCGCAGCACGCCGGACTGCGGCAGCGTCTTCACGCTCTATCTGCCGATCAACAACGGCGAGCCGCAGGCCCTGCGCGCCGCCGTGCCGGGCGCGACAGGCGCGCCCGGCGCGCTCCTCGCGCCGGACATCGGAACGGACCGCCCCGCCGACGACCGCAACAGCATCGAGGCTGCGGACACGGTCCTGCTCATCGTCGAAAACAGCATCGACGACGCACGCGCGATTGCCACGCTGGCGCATCGGCACGGATTCAAGATCGTCGCCGCCGCTCGCGGCGCGGAGGCGTTCGTTCTCGCCAAGGAATATGAGCCGGCGGCAATCTTTCTCGACGTGTTTCTGCCGGACATGCCCGGGTGGAGCGTGCTCAGGCAATTGAAGCAATGCCTCGCCACGCGCCACGTCCCGGTGGAGATCATCGCCGCCGAAGACGATCGCCATCATGGCCTTTTCGGCGGCGCCGACGGCTTTATCGAAAAGCCGCTCGCGACCAAGGATATCGAGGCCATTCTGCAGCGGCTAAAGGAAGGAGCGACGCGGCGACGAACGCTCCTGATTGTCGGCGCCGATCCGGCCGGACGGCGCGCCATCACGGAGATTCTCGACGATCTCGACGTCGATCTGGTGGCGGCAGAGACCGACGCGGAGGCCATCTCGGCCCTTCGTGAACAGCGCATCGACTGCATCGCTCTCGACTTTGGTTCGCCGGATGACCCGGGCTTTCCAACGCTCGACGCGATCCGCGAGGACGAGGCGCTGTCGCATATCCCCGCAGTCGTTTTCGCCCCGAGCGAGCTTTCCGACGACGAAGAGGCCACGCTGCGGGCGATTGCGCGGCGCGCCGTCGTGAAGCGTGTTTCCTCGCCCGAAAGGCTGCTGGACGAAACCGCCCTGTTTCTGCATGTGGCGATTGCCGATCTCCCGCCGCCGAAGCAGAAGATGATCGAGCGTCTGCATGGATCGGACGGCGATCTCGTCGGCCGCACGGTCCTGCTCGTCGACGATGACGCGCGCAATATTTTCGCGCTGAGCGGTCTGCTGGAGCGACGCGGCATGAAGGTGGTGACCGCCGCCAATGGAAGCGAGGCGATCGCCGAGATCGCGACGCGCCCCGATATCGCCATCGTGCTCATGGATATCATGATGCCCGACATGGATGGCTATGAGACCATTCAGCGCGTGCGCGCCCACGCCGATCATCAGAGCCTCCCAATCATCGCTCTGACCGCCCGGGCGATGAAGAGGGACCGCGACAAATGCCTCGACGCGGGCGCGTCGGACTATCTTGCGAAGCCTGTCAACACCGAGCAGCTTTTAGCCGTTGTTCGGATGTGGCTGCACCGGTAAGTAAGCGGACGACGCGCGATGGACGCGAACGAAAAAGTCAACATTCTGCTCGTCGACGATCAACCCGGGAAGCTCCTGAGCTACGAGGCGATCCTGCGCGACCTCAATGAAAATCTGATCAAGGCCGGCTCGGCGCGCGAAGCCTTCCAGCATCTTCTCAAGACCGACATCGCGGTGATCCTGATCGACGTCTGCATGCCGGAGCTCGATGGCTTCGAGCTCGCCGCGATGATCCGCGACCATCCGAGATTTCAGAAGGTCGCGATCATCTTTGTTTCGGCGATCCAGATCGCCGAGCCCGACCGCTTGCGCGGCTATGAGGCGGGCGCGGTCGATTACGTTCCGGTTCCCGTCGTCGCCGAGGTTTTGCGCGCGAAGGTCAAGGTGTTTGCCGAGCTTCATCGCAAGACGCGCGAGCTCGAGCGCCTCAACGAGGAGCTCGAGGTCCGCGTCGCGGAGCGCACCGCCGCGCTCGAACGTTCGACCGCGGAATTGAAGCGACTCAATCAGGAGCTCGAACGGCGCATCGAGGAACGCACGCGCGAGCGCGAGCAAGCGCTCGCGCAGTTCTTCGAAGCGCAGAAGATGGACGCGATCGGACAATTGACCGGCGGGGTCGCGCATGACTTCAACAATCTGCTGACGGCTATCATGGGAAGCCTCGAGTTGTTGAAGAAGCGCCTGCCCGACGATCCGCGCATAGAGCGCCTCATCGACACGGCGATGCAGGGCGCCGAGCGCGGCGCCGCTTTGACGCAACGCCTGCTGGCGTTCTCGCGGCGCCAGCAATTGAATCCCGAGGCCGTCGACGTCGCCAAGTTGATACAGGAGATGGAGGAGCTGCTGTCGCGGGCGCTCGGTCCTGGCGTCCTGATCCGCAAGGATCTGCCGCAGGATTTGCGGCACGCCAAGGTCGACGCCAACCAGCTCGAGCTCGCGCTGTTGAACCTCACCGTCAACGCCCGCGACGCCATGCCGGCGGGCGGCAAGGTCACGATCTCCGCGGCGAACGAAATCGTGACGCCGGAGGCGCCGCGCCAAGCTCTCCGGCCCGGCGCCTACGTCCGCATCAGCGTCATCGACGAAGGACTTGGCATGGATGCGGAAACGCTCGCCAAGGCGGCTGATCCTTTCTTCACGACGAAGGGTCCGAACAAGGGGACGGGGCTTGGCCTCTCGATGGTTCAGGGGCTCGCAGCCCAGTCCGGCGGCGCGATCGAGATTGCGAGCCGCCCAGGCGCCGGAACGAGCGTCGATCTCTGGCTGCCGCAGGCCGATACCGCGGCGGCGGACAAGCGATCGGGCGGAGCGGCGCGCGACCTCGCGCGCGCCACGCTTGCGCCCTGCTCAGTGCTGCTCGTCGACGACGACGTTCTCGTCGGGGCCGGCACGGCGTCGATCCTCGAAGATCTCGGCCACTCCGTCGTCGTCGCGCATTCAGGCGTCGAAGCGCTGCGCATCCTGCACTCGGGCCGCCGCCCCGATCTCGTCATCACGGATTATGCGATGCCGGGCATGACGGGACTCGAGCTCGCGCGCGCGATCAGACAGATCGAGCCGGACCTGCCCGTCGTGCTCGCAAGCGGCTACGCCGAGCTGCCCGTCGCCGCCATTGATCGCCTGCCGCGCCTCGCCAAGCCGTTCCGGCAGGAGGAACTCATCGCCGCGATGGCGAATGCAGCGGCGCGCTGATGCTGAGCAGCGATGATCATCGTTTTTCCCGCAGCTCGTCGAGGTCGGAAATCCAGCGGGCGAACTCCTTCAAATCCTGATGCAATTGCTCCAGCGCGAAGCCGAGGCCCATGAGCCGCTCCAGCTCGTCGACCGACAGGCCGCGCGTCAGGCCTTCGTTGCGAACTGCGGCGATCTCCGCCTCATAGGCGTTGAGCGCCGTTTCAAGCGTTGCAAGCGACGGCGCGGGTCCGGCGGCAAGCCGGGCGGCGCTCCGTTCGAGAAAGCTCGCCGCGCTTTCCGCGACGGCGACGATGAAAGGCGCGAGCCGCGGCCGAAACCCGTCCGGCAGCGGCGCGACGGCGGTCCGCCCGATGATCACGAGATCGTGCCGGAGCCGCATGAGCGCGCGGTGGAGCGGCTGCAGGTCCGGCTCCGCCGAGAGATAAGGCACCCTCTCGCGCCGCGCTTCATCGACGATCGTCTCGAGCTGCGCCAGCGCCGGTCCGATGCCGCCCTGAATCCTGCCGACCGCCGCGGCGTCGAGTGGCGATGCGCAGCCCGAAAGCAACTGGCGCAGTGCGCCGGCCATCAGATCGAGCATATGCGCGGCCGCGTCGAGGCCAAGATGGTGGGCGCGCGACGGCAGTACAAAAAACGAGACGGCGAGCGCTGTCACGCCGCCGAGCGCCACTTCGATGACCCGGAAGAACGCCGATTCAACCGGCGAGGCATGGGTGATCGCCGGCGCCAGCAGAACCATGACGGCGGTAAAGGGCGCAACGCCGAAACGCGGGCGGATCGCCGCGAGATAGGCGAGCGGGGCGATCGAGAGCGCGAGGATGGCGAGAAACTCCATCTCGCCATTGTGGGGCACGAGCGCCGAGACGAGGCCGCTATAAACGGCGCCCCCGAGCGTGCCGATGAAATAATCCACCGTCGTCTTCAGCGATTTGCCGAGACTGAGCTGCGACATCACTACAGCCGTCAGCACCGTCCACAAGACCTGGGGAACGTGCAGCAGGAGCGACAGCGCATAGGTCACGACTGCCGCGACGGTCACCCGGACGGCGAGGCGCAGCTCGATCCGCCGGCTTTGAAGGAAAGCCCGCAGACGATGAGGAAGTTTCGCAAAGAACGAAATCGCTTTCATTGGCCGCGACGAATCGATGCCGGCGACGTGCGGGATCGGCCCGAGCGGCGCGGCGTCTCCTTTCGCATATCCGCGCGGAAGAAACATCAAGCTTCGGCCGCAAGCCGACGGCGCGACGAAGCGAAGCTTCAAATCAATGTGAGCTTCAAACGAAAGGGGACATGGCGACGAGCTGCGCCCAATCAAGCGCGCGGCGGGGCCAAGCGAGATCGCGGTTCCACGGCAGATCGCCGAACAGGATCGTCGGAATCCCCGCGTCGGCGGCGCGGCGGATCTGGCGCGCATTGTCGTCGATCAGCAAGCGCGCGCCGGCTTGGCGCAGCGCCTTCACCTTGTCCGGCTGGTGCCCGACCGAATGGACCGCGGCGAACACGCCCGGGAAAAGTCGCTCGACAAGAGCGTTGGTGACAGCCTCGGCCTCGGGCTTTCGCGCCGTGACCACGACGAGATCGAAGCCGGCGTCTTTCAGGCTGCGGCAGCCCTCGAAGGCGCCGGCGACTGCGCCGATCCGGCGATGCGCCCCGGCCTGGTAAAAAGCGTCGACGATTTCGAGCGTCTGCTTTTCGTCGGTTCCGAGCTGATAGGCGGCGAGCCTCGCCTCATCGACGCGGTAACTGTTTGATCCCGCAGTGTGGTGGTACGCTTGACCATCATGCTTGGCGGGAGGAGCTATGGGGCAGGTTCTACACGGCAGCGCCCGGACGACTGAGGCAGTCCGTCGAGCGATACAGCGGAGTGAAG
>WBZN01000317.1_pt2 | contig 44723 bp, 43 predicted proteins | sample 5204281 | NCBI WGS metagenome assembly WBZN01 (sample SAMN12344347, study PRJNA552823) | activated sludge metagenome | biome: Activated sludge suspended growth; feature: Nitrification reactor; material: Wastewater; isolation source: activated sludge from nitrification reactor of wastewater... | reverse complement strand
CGCCGCCGCGCAAGCCGTGCCGCAATCATCCCCGCAGTCTGAGAAGGCAGTATTTGAGCGCGCACTTGCGCACGTCCTCGAAATGGAAGGCGGCGGATACACGGACGATCCGCACGATCCTGGCGGTCCCCGTGCGGTGCGGGTCGACGCACTACGGCCATCTGCTGATGGCGCGCAGCAGCGCGGACCGGGTGTACCAACCCGAGGACGAGCGCGCCGCCGTCACCTTTGCCAACCGGCTCGGTGATCTCGTCGCGAGCGCTCATGAGATCCAGGGTGCCTGGGACATCCGCCGCGACCTCGCCGACCGGGTCGGGCGGTGGGCGCTCCGTGCGACGCGCGCCCTGCCCGGTGCGGAGGCGCAGGCCATGGTCGACGAGGTCGCCGGCGAGGCGCGCTACGGCGTGTGCGTCCTCTCGCCGTCGGGCGAGCTCATCGCGGTCAACGACGCGTTCGCCGGTGGCGCGGTCGCCACGACGGGGAGGTCACCCGTCGGTTCGGCGTACCTGGAGCTCCTCGCGCCCGAGTTCGCCGTGGAGGAGCGCGAGCGCTTCGAGCGGCTCGCCTCGGGTGCGATCGACTACGACGACTTCCAGGCGGCGTCGGAGTACGCCGATGGCCGCATCGGGTACTTCGGCTTCCACCGTTGCGCGGTCCGGGGCCCGGGCGCCGACCTGGTCGCGATCGTGTCGGTGGTCCGGGCGCTGCGCGGTTCGCCGGACCGCACGACACTCGCGGCGGGAGCCCGGTCGGAGCGCGTCGGAGTGACGCTCCCGGGCTGAGCCCGGGGCCGATCGCTCAGCGGACGATCGTCTCGTCCTTGGCCCGGGCGAACGCGATGGAGTTGCCGTCCGGATCCTTGATCATCACGGTGTCGACCCGGTCGTTGCGGTTCGCGGTGGCGTCCGGGGCGATCCCGGTGTCGTGCAGGTGCTCGACTACTGGGTCGATGTCGGAGACGGCGAGGGTGCAGGACCCGTGTCCGGCCCGCTCGGGACCGAGGTAGACCTGGAGTCCGCCGCCGCGAGGGAACTGCCACTCGGCGACGGTGTCCATCGGTCGCGTCGCCGGGGCGCCGAGGAGCCGCTCGTACCACGGTTGCGCGGTGTCGAGATCATCCACGGCCAGGCTGGCGAGTGCATTGTCCACGTTCATGCCCCGAGGGTTCCCGTTCGTCCCGGCGGGCAATCACCTGAGGTCTTGCCTGCGGGCGGGAACTCGGAGAGAGTCGACGGATGAACCGAGCCGACGACTGGCGGTCCCGGGGCAACTGGTTCCGGTGGCGGCCGCGCGCCGGTGACGCCGGCGAGGTGGACGTCTTCCACGTGGAGATCGGCGATCCGGAGGCGCCCGCGCTCGTGCTGGTGCACGGCTTCCCGACGAGCAGCGTCGACTGGATCGACCTCGCCGGGCTCCTGACCGACCGGTTCCGGGTGTGCGCGATGGACTTCCCGGGGTTCGGCTTCTCCGACAAGCCGCGCGGCTGGGGGTACAGCCTCGACCGCGACGCCGAGGTGCTCGAGCACTACGTCGCGGACGTGCTCGGCCTGCCGTCGACGACCATGCTCGCCCACGACCGTGGAACGAGCGTCGCGCTGATCCACGCGACCGGCGGATCACGGGTGCGCCTCGACCATCTGTTCATCACGAACGGCAACATCTTCCTCCCGCTCTCCAACCTCAGCGACGTGCAGCGCCTGATGCTCGACCCCGCGACCGGTCCCGCCTTCCTGGCGCAGGTGACCCCCGAGCAGTTCGCCGCCGGGATGGGCGACCTGACCTTCACCCCGCCCCGCGTCGTCGGCGATCCCGAGGTCGAGGCGCTCGTCGCGATCTTCTCGCACGACGACGGACTCGCGGTCCTGCACGAGACGATCCAGTACCTCGTCGAGCGGTCCCGGGGCGAGACCGCCTGGCTCGAGGCGCTCGCCGCGCTCGACGTGCCGACGACGTTCGTGTGGGGCCTCTACGACCCCATCTCGCCGCCGCGCGTGGTGAACCACGTGTGGGACCGGTTCATGATGCGCAAGCCCGGACGGAACTCGCTGTACTTCCTCCCCGGCGCGAACCACTACCTGCAGAACGACCGACCCGACGCGCTCGCCGCCACGCTGCGCCACGCGCTCGACGCACCGGACGACGCCGCGCCCGGAGCCATCGCCGCCGGACCGGACGCGCCGCTGCTCGTCGACCGCTCCCGCCCGGCGCTCCCGCGGGCCGCCGACCTGCTCGCCCGCCGCGACTGACGGCCCCATCGCCCCGGCGTCGGGGCGCACACCGTCGGAATCCGACGGTCGGCCCCCGGACACGACGCGAATCGCCTGCTGTCCGATCGGGCGGGCACCGGCTCGTCGGCGGTACCGGACCTTGGTCCCTAGGACGCCCGCGGCGTGGCTCCCACACTCGACGGCATGGGCAGGACGATCATGCCGGGGACGGTTCCGTGTCGCCCCTGACCCGTCGCGAATGGTCCCGGTTCCTGCGCCGGCCCGTGATCGTCGCGCTCGTCCTCGGCCTGGGCGCCGCGGTGTGGGGAACCGTGGTCGACGCGTCGAACGGGAAGCTCGGTTCCGCGGGATTGGGCGTCGCCATCTCCGTCGGGCTGGCGGTGACGCTCGTCGTCTTGTTCCGGCGGCGAACCGAGAGCGCGGTGGAGCACGAGCGCAGGCGACTGGCCGCGCTGCGGACCCAGGGCGTGCTCACGGAGAGCGAGCACGATGCGCTCGTCGCCCGTCTCGATGCCGGGGTGGAGGCCTTTCTCGACGAGGCGCGTTCCGCTCGCCGGGAGGCGGCGCGTTCGAGGCGCGCGTCGCCCCGGTGGTTGGGTGCGATGATCGTGCTCGCCCTCGTCGGCACGGCAGTGGTGGTGCTGGGGGCGACGATGGCGTTCCGCACGCCCGATCTGCCGATGACGAGCGCGAGTGCGCCCGGTTGCACCGATGCGGCGATCGCCGACTTCGTCGCTCCGCTGTGGCTGCCGTGGCTGGTACTGCTCGCGCTGCTCGTCCCGGCCGTGATCATCAGGGCGCGTCACGGGAGGAAGGACTGGCGCATGACCGCGCTGCTCACCCTCGGTGGACTGGCGGCACTCCTGACGTTCCCGGTCTGGGCGCAGGTGCTCAGCGCGATGAGCTGCGCAACCTGAACGGCGTCCTACCGCGGCATCATCCGCAGGGCCTTCTCGGCGAATCGCCGGGCGTGAGCGCTGTGCGGGCGGCCGTTTGCGGAGATCGGCGCAGAGCGAGAGTGGTCCAGTGACGGGCTGTGAACTCGCACCCCAGCCCGGATGACGTTCGCCCCTACCGTTCGAGATGGGAGATCCGGCTGCTCTGCCCATGGCCGGCGTCGACGCGAAGACCGCCGCGCGTGATCTGGTCCGGTCGCTCAACCGGAGCGGCTACGACCTCTCGCTGCTGTTCCCCGGCACCGACACGTTCTGGGCCGACTTCGCCGAGACCGACGACCGCTGTGAGCTCGACATCGACGCGGATGTCCAGGACCGCCGCGGTCGCGCGTTGGTGGAGGTGTCGGTCGGCGAGTGCTGATCCGCTCCGAGGGTGTGTCACACCCTCCTGGTACGATGCGAACACCAGTTCGGACCGAAGAGTCGACCGGGGTTCAGGGAGGAGGCGGACGATGCTCGAAGTGCTGGTACGCGAGGCGCGGGCGCTGCTCGCTGGCCTCGACGTCGACGGCCTGTCCGGCCCCGACGCCCGCGCGCTCGTCGCCGGCTTCGCCGAACTCGAGATACTGGCCGCGTCCGGCAAGCTCCTCGCCACCGGCCGGCTCGTGGCGACCGGCGTCGGCCCGGGCGACGATTCGTTCCGGGATGTCGACGCGTGGCTCGCGTCGGTGTCGGGCACCACGATCGGCGCGGCGCGCGCCACGACGAAGGCCGCCGCGCGGGTCCTCGACCAACCCAGCGTCGCGACCGCCATCCGCACCGGTGCCCTCTCCGAGCCGCAGGCCGCATTGGTGACCGCGGCGGCGGCGTCCGACCCCGACGCGGCGGGGCGCCTCGTCGAGATCGCCGCCTACGCCGGAGTGAAGGGCCTCCGCACCGAATGCCAACGGGTCATCGCGGCGGCGACCTCCGCCGAGGTCGAGGCCGCGACCGCGGAACGGGTCCACCGGAACCGGACCCTGACCCACACCAGCCGGGCCGACGGGTCCGGAACGATCACCGTGACCGGCCCCGTCGACCGCACCGCCGCGGTCATGGCGGCGCTCGAACCGTACGAAGCGCAGCTCTTCGCCGAGAACCGCCGGCGCGGCCATCACGACCACCCTGACGCGGTCGCGTTCGACGCGCTCGTCGCGTGCACCGCCAACGCTGCGGAACGTGCCCCCACCGCGACCCGCGACGGCCGGCCCATGAGCATCATGCACCTGTTCGTCAGCCAGGAAGCGTTCGAGCGCGGCCACACCCGGCCCGGCGAGATCTGCGAGATCCAGGGCGGCGGCCCCGTCCCGGTCAGCACCGCCCGGCGGCTCTCCTCCGACGCGATCGTGAAGGCGCTCGTCGTGAAGGGCACCGACGTCACCCGCGTCGCGTCCCTCGGCCGGACCGTCCCCGCCGCGCTGCTCACGGCGAAGCGCGCCTCGCAAGGGACCTGCGTGATCGAAGGCTGCGAAGTCGACCGGCACCTCGAACTCGACCACAACGAACCCTGGGCCGAAGGCGGACCCACCGACAGCGAGAACCTCGACTACCTCTGCAGCCACCACCACGACCGCAAGACCCGCCACGACCTCCGCAGAATCGGACCGCCCGGCCGCCAACGACTCGTCACCAGGACCGAATACGAACACGCCAGAGCCGCCCAAGCCGAAGCCGCACGGACCGCACCCGAACCCGACCGAAGAACCGATGCGGCCTGACCGGCCGCGCCGGGCCCGACGACGACGCTGCGAACCACCGACACCGCACGCCTCGGCGCGCCGACGATCGCGGCCGTGGCCACGGCGCTCGCGGTCTCGCCCGCTACCGCGGCACCATCCGCAGCGCCTTCTTGGCGACGATGTTCTTCTGGATCTCGGTGGCGCCGGCGCCGATCGACGTGTAGCGCTGCCACGAGTAGTTGCGCGCCCACTGGCCGCCGTCGACGGCGCCCGGCTCGCCCTTCAGGACGAGGCCCTCCGGTCCGAGCAGGTCGACCGCGAGCTCGGCGAGGGTCTGGGCGATCGACGACCACTGCAGCTTGGCCAGCGGCACCTCGGGCCAGTTGGGCTGACCCTTGATGATCTTGGTGAGCGCCCGGTAGTTGAGCAGCTTGGTCAGCTCGATCTCGGCGAAGGCGCGGCCGATGCGGTCCCGCAGCTCCGGATCGTCGAGCGCGGCGGGGTTGACCGACCTCGCGGCGGCGACCATCGCGCGGAGGTCGGCGGCCATCGTGATCGAGAGTCCGGCGGTACCGACCCGCTCGTGCCCGAGCGTGCTCATCGCCACCTGCCAGCCCTCGCCCTCGCCGCCGAGCCGGCAGTCGGCGGGGATGACCGCGTCGGTGAAGAACACCTCGTTCAGCATCGTGTCGCCGGTGAGGTCCCGGATCGGCCGGCACTCGATGCCGGGAGTGTCGAGGTCGACGATGAACGCGGTGATGCCCTCGTGCTTCGCATTGCGTGCGAACGCGGTCGGGTCGGTGCGCAGCAGGAACAGACCCCAGCGCGCGAGGTGTGCGGACGAGATCCACGTCTTCTGGCCGTTGACCACGTACTGGTCCCCGTCGCCGATCGCGGTGGTGCGCATGTTCGCGAGGTCCGAACCGGCCTCGGGCTCGCTGAAGCCCTGACACCAGTGCTCCTCGGCCGAGAGGATGCCGGGCAGCCACCGCTGCTGCTGCTCGGGCGTGCCCCACGTGATGATCATCGGGCCGATCTGCCAGATGCCGTTGGCGTTGTAGATGCCGGGCGCCTTCACGCGCGCCATCTCCTCGGCGTAGATCGCGTTCTGCATCGGCGTGGCCTCGCGCCCGTGCCAGTCGCGCGGCCAGTTGATGGCGGCCCAGCGCCCGTCGTCGAGCCGGCGTTGCCAGTCCTTGCGACGCGCCTGGGTCCGCTCGAAGCCGCTCGGGTCACCGGCGGCGGTCCCGTCGTCGCTCCAGTCCGCGAGGAAGCGGGGGAGCTCGGTGGCGAGCCAGTCCCGCAGCTCGTCCCGGAACGCGACGTCCTCGGCGGTGAGCGCGAAGTCCATGAGGGCCGTCACGCTAGACCGAAGTCGGCTTAGGCTCGCCCGCTCATGGATTTCCAGTTCTCCGCCGACCAGGACGCGTTGCGGGCTGCGGTGCGCGACTTCGTGGACGACTGGTCCGGCCGCAACGACGCGCGCGACGGACTGCCCGACGCCGACTGGACCGCACTCGTCGACCTCGGCTGGACCGGAGTGCTGGTCCCCGAGAGTCACGGCGGTCTCGGCCTCGGGCTGGTCGACGCAGTCGTGGTGCTCGAGGAGATGGGCCGGGTGGCGTTCCCGGGTCCGTACCTCACGAGCGCGGTGGCCGCACCGATCGCCGCCCGCCGCCTCGGTGTCGACGCGCTGCTCGCCGGCATTGCCGCCGGCGCGCGCGGAGCCGTCGCGCTCGAGGAATCCGGGCACGGTGACCCGGTCGGCCGCGTGCGCGCCCGCGGGCGGCGCAAGGGGGGCGACTGGGTCCTCACCGGGGTGAAGCCGGTCGTGCTCGACGGCGTCGGTGCGGAGTGGGTCCTGGTGGCCGCGATCACCCCCGACGGGCTGCAGACCTTCCGGGTCGACGCTCCGGTCCTCGAACCCGTCGGCACGTTGGACCACACCCGACGCGCCGGCCGGCTCGTGCTCGACGAGACGCCGGCCGAGCCGGTCGGCCGCGCCGGTGACCACACTGCGGCCTGGCGCGCCGTGAACGACGACCTGGCGGTGGCGCTCGCCGCGGAGCTCACGGGCGTCTGCGATGCCGCGCTGGTCATGGCGATGAACTACGCCGAGCAGCGCGTGCAGTTCGACAAGCCGATCGCCGCCCATCAGGTGATCCAGCACAAGCTCGTGGACATGCTGCACGCCACCGAGCTCGGCCGGGTCGGGGTGCACTACGCGGCGTGGGCCTCCGACTGCGGCGAGCCCGAAGCCGCGCGCGCGGCCGCCGTTGCCAAGTCGCAGATGGGCGAGGCGGCGGTGCTGGTCACGAGCGAGAACATCCAGGTCCACGGGGCGGTGGGCTTCACCTGGCAGTCGCACGCCAGCGTCCTCTACCAGCGAGCGAAGCAGAACGACGTGCTCGCGGGCGGGCGCTCGTGGCACCGCGCCCGGGTCGCCGACCTCGTGCTCGACGCGCCCTGAGATGGGGGTGGTCACGACCGTCGACACGGCGGTGCGCGAGCACGTGCGGGCGGGCGACTCGCTGCACCTCGTGGTGGGGCACAGCCGGTGGAGCGCGGCCGCGCGCGAGGTCGTCCGGCAGTGGTGGGACCGTGATCCGGGCTTCGAGCTCGTGATGCTCAGCCTGTCGAGCCTCGGCGCCGCGTTCTTCCGGGGTGGGCTCGTGCGCCGGGTCGTCACCGGCTACTCCGGCGACACGTTCCCCAACTTCACGCCCAACCCCTGGTTCCAGCGGGCCTACACGAGCGGTGCGGTGGAGGTCGAGCACTGGTCCTTCCTCGCGTTCGCGCAGCGGCTCGAGGCCGCGGCCCGCGACCTGCCCGCGATCGCCACGCGCTCGATCGCGGGCTCGTCGATGGCGGCCAACGACGGATTCGCCGAGGTCGACACGCCGTTCGGGACGGTCGGGCTGCTCGCGCCGCTGCGCAGCGACGTGGCGATCCTCCACGCGCCCGTCGCGGACCGCGAGGGCAACGTCGCGGTCGCCCCGCCGCTGCTCGAAGGGGTGTGGGGCGCGCTGGGCGCACGGCGCGGCGCGATCGTCACCGTCGACCGGGTGGTCGACGACCTGCGTCCGTGGTCCACCCACGTGCGCATCCCCGCGCACCGGGTGCTCGCGGTCTGCGAGGTGCCGATGGGCGCCCATCCCGGAGGCCTGTTCGCCCGCGACCTCCCCGTCGACGGGTACGGCGAGGACTACGACTGGTGGATCGAGGCCCGGGCCGCGACGCGGCGCGACGACTACGACGACTGGCTCCGCCACTGGATCCTCGAGCCGGCGACGCAGGAGGACTACCTCGCCCGGCTCGGACCCGACCGCGTCGCCGCCCTGCGGGCCAAGGCCGATCCCGCGGTCCACGCCGCGGTGATGGCCGACGCGACCCCGGACCTCGCCGCGCCGACGAACGCCTGGGAGACCGCGGCCACGTTCGCGGCGCGCCACCTGGCGGACCGCGTGGAGGCGATCGACGCCCACGCCGTCCTCGCGGGCGCGGGCGTCGCGAACCTCGCCGCCTGGCTCGGGGTGCAGGCCGCGCGGGCACGCGGGCACGCGGTGCAGCTCACCGCCGAGATCGGGATGTGGGGCTACGAGCCGATGCTCGGCGATCCGTTCGTGCTCAACCACGGCAGCTTCCCGACCGCGACGATGCTCGGCGACGCCGCGATGGTGCTCGGAGCGCTCGTCGGCGGGGCCGGGACCCGCACGATCGGCTGCCTCGGCGGCGCGCAGATCGACCGCCACGGCGACGTCAACTCCACGCTGATCCCCGGCGGGCCGTTCCTCGTCGGCAGCGGCGGCGGCAACGACGTCGCGAGCGTCGCGACGGAGAACGTGGTCGTCGCCACGCTCACGCCGCAACGCACGCCCGCCGAGTGCGGCTACGTCACTTCACCCGGCCGGACGGTGCGGGCGCTCGTCACCGATCTCGGCGTGCTGGAGAAGCTGGACGGCGACGAGCTGGTCCTCACCGGCGTGCCGGAAGGTGACGGCACGATCGGCGAGCGGGTCGAGCGGGCCCGCGCTGCGTGCGGGTGGGACCTGCAGGTCGCGCCGACGGTGGCGGAGCTGGACGCGCCGACGGCCGCCGAGGTCCGTGCGCTGCGCGCGTGGGACCCGCGCGGCTGGTTCCTCCGGGGCTGACCCGGTCGGGGGACCGAGGTCCCGGAGGGTTGGGTCCGACGTCCCCCTTCGGGCGCACCGTTGCGTTCTAACCTCCTGGCCCGTGGGACGGGTCGCCCTGCAGGGCGTGACGAAGCGCTTCGGCGACGTGACCGCGGTCGACGGTGTCGACCTGGAGATCGCGGACAAGGAATTCCTGGTCCTCCTGGGCCCGTCGGGTTGCGGCAAGTCGACGGTGCTCCGGCTCGTCGCCGGCCTCGAGGAGCTGACCGAGGGCACCATCACCATCGGTGACCGCGTCGTCAACGACGTCGAGCCCAAGGACCGCGACCTCGCGATGGTGTTCCAGAGCTACGCGCTCTACCCGCACATGTCGGTCCGCAAGAACATCGAGTTCCCGCTCCGGACCCGGAAGGTGGCCAGGGACGTCCGGACGAAGCAGGTCGACGAGGCGGCCCGGGCGCTCGATCTGGAGAAGCTGCTCGACCGGAAGCCCGCCCAGCTGAGCGGCGGTCAGCGCCAGCGCGTGGCGCTGGCACGCGCGATCGTGCGCGACCCCGAGGCGTTCCTCATGGACGAGCCGCTGTCGAACCTCGACGCCAAGCTCCGGGTGCAGACGCGGGCCGAGCTGGTCGAGCTGCAGCGCCGGCTCGAGGCCACCGTCATCTACGTCACCCACGACCAGGTCGAGGCGATGACGATGGGCCACCGCGTGGCCATCATGAACGAGGGCGTCCTCCAGCAGGTCGGCCCGCCCCAGGACGTCTACGAGCGGCCGGCGAACCTGTTCGTCGCGCGCTTCATCGGCAATCCGCCGATGAACACCATCGAGGGGACGGTCGGCGGCACCGACGGCGTCCCGGCGCTGGAGTTCCACGGCGACACGATCCCGTTCCCGGCCGGGCACGCCGCCGCCGTGCGGGCGGCCGGCGCCACCTCGGTGGTGATCGGGGTGCGGCCCGAGCACGTACGCCTCGCACCGGAGAGCGCGCTGAGCGCGACCGTCACCGTGATCGAGTCGCTCGGCCACGAGCGACACGTCATCTGCCGGCTCGCCGACCACCAGATGGTCATCGTGCGCACCCCGGCCGACGCGCCCGTTCCCGCCGAGGGGGAGACGGTGCACCTCGCCGTCGATCCCGAGCACCTGCACGTCTTCGACGCGGCCACCACCCTGCGGCTGGAGCCGCAGTGACCTTCGCGGGCGACGCGGGCGAGATCGCCGTCGCCGACGGGCTCCGCGAGCTCGATGACGCGCCGCGTACGGCGCGGCGGGTCCGGGCGCCGCGGCGCAGGTGGGACCGGCGCCGCCGGCGGGAGACCGGGCTCGCGTTCCTGTTCCTGCTCCCGTCGCTGATCATCTTCGGCGTCTTCATCTTCTATCCGTTCTTCAAGAACTTCTATCTCGGCTTCTACCGCACGCCGCCGTTCCCCGGATTGCCGAAGACCTGGGTCGGCTTCGACCAGTACCGCGACGTGCTGACGTCGTCGGAGTTCGTCGACAGCGTGAAGACCACGGTCGCGTTCGCGCTGATGACCGTCCCCGCCGGTATCGCGCTCGGGCTGTTCCTCGCGGTGCTCGCGCACCAGAAGCTCAAGGGCGTCGGGATCTACCGCACGATCTTCTCGTCGACGGTCGCGACGTCGGTCGCGGTCGCCTCGGTGATCTTCGGCACGCTGTTCAACCCCGTGGTCGGGCTGCTCCCGTGGCTCGGCATCAGTCCGACGCCGCCGATCCTCGACAATCCCACCTGGGCGCTGCCCGCGGTCGCCCTCATCACCATCTGGCAGACGCTCGGACTCACGTTCATCCTCATGTCCTCGGGGCTGCAGGCGATCCCCGACGAGATGCACGAGGCCGCGCGCGTCGACGGCGCCGGACCCTGGACGCGCTTCTGGCGCGTCACGCTGCCGATGCTCTCGCCGGTCATCTTCTTCGCGGTCGTGATCGGCGGGATCTTCGCGTTCCAGACGTTCGGTCAGATCGACCTGCTCACCCAGGGCGGGCCGCTCCGGAAGACGAACGTGCTCACCTACTTCGTGTACCGGACGCTGCGGACCGAGAACAACGACGGCAAGGCGGCCGTGCTCGCCGTGGCGCTGTTCGCCATCACGATGGTCCTCACCCTCGTGCAGATGCGGGTGCTCGAACGGCGGGTGCACTATGCCCGCTGACGACTCCACGGCGAGCGCCCCGGTCGCACCCGTCCGGTCCGGCCGGACGCGCGCCCGCAAGGTGCTCGGCCTCGTCCTGCGGTACCTCGTGCTGACGGTGCTCGCGTTGATCGTCATCTTCCCGCTGTACATCACGATCGTGAACTCGCTGCTGACGCCGAGCCAGATCGCGGCCCGTCCCCCGAAGTTCTTCCCGTTCGACCCGCAGTGGGACTCGTACTCGAAGGCCTGGAACGCCGGGCACATGTCCACCTACCTGGTGAACAGTGCGATCGTCACGATCATCATCACCCTCGGCCAGGTGATCACGGCGACCCTCGCGGGCTACGCGTTCGCGTTCCTCGACTTCCCGTTCAAGCGCACGATCTTCGTGATCTTCCTCGCGACGCTGATGGTGCCCTTCGAGGTCACGATCATCACGAACCTGACGACGGTCACGAACCTCGGCTGGTACGACAGCTACCCGGGGCTGGCGGTGCCGTTCCTGGCGACCGGCTTCGGCGCGTTCCTGCTCCGACAGACGTTCCTCCAGGTGCCGCCCGACCTGCAGGACGCGGCGGCCCTCGACGGCTACGGACACGTCCGGTTCATGACCCGCGTCGCCGTCCCGCTCGCGCGCCCGGCGATGGCGGCGCTGAGCGTGTTCGCGTTCCTCGGCGCGTGGAACCAGTACCTGTGGCCGCTGCTCGTCACCAAGGACGACAAGTACCGGACTGTCCAGATCGGGCTCAAGCAGCTGCGCGCGACGAGCATCGACCAGGTCAACGTCACGTTCGCCGGCGTCGTCATCGCGGCGCTGCCGCTCGTGATCCTGCTGCTGTTCTTCCAGAAGCAACTCGTGCGCGGGCTCACCGCCGGCGCGGTCAAGGGCTGAGGCCCCAGGAGGTTTCGATGGTGAGGTTCCGGATCCCGCTGGTGCTGATGGTGGCGCTCGCGTTCGCCCTCGCGGCGTGCGGCGGCTCGTCGTCCTCGTCGTCGTCGGGCGGATCGGGCTCCGGCGGCTCCGGAGGCGGCGTCTCGGCTTCGGCGTGCCCGGTCGACGCGCTGTCGAAGGCCACCGCGAGCTCGCCGGTGACCATCACGTTCTGGCACGCCATGAACCGCGCCAACGAGGAGGCGCTGCAGAAGCTCGTCGACGAGTACCAGGCGCAGCAGCCGAAGGTGAAGGTCAAGCTGATCAACCAGACCGGCTACCGCGAGTCGTTCGAGAAGTACAAGGCGGGTCTGCGGACCGGTGACCTGCCCGACGTCGTCCAGATCGAGGACACCGGCACGCAGCAGATGATCGACACGCGCTCGGTCGTCCCGATGAGCGCGTGCATCAAGGCGGACCAGTACTCCACGTCCGACTTCCTGCCGCGTGCGCTCGCGTACTACACGGTGGACAAGGTCCAGTACCCGATGCCGTTCAACATCTCGAACCCGGTCCTGTACTACGACAAGAACGCATTCACCGCAGCGGGACTGAACCCGAACCAGCCGCCCACGACGCTCCAGCAGGTGTCCGAGTACAGCCAGAAGCTGAAGAACGCCGGCTACCAGTACGGCTACGGCCTCAAGCTCGACCCCTGGTACATCGAGCAGATGTCGGCCAAGGCCGGCGTGCCCTACGTCAACAACGGCAACGGCCGGGTGAAGCGCGCGACGAAGACGGTGTTCGACAACCCGACCGGGCTCGCCATCTTCACCTGGATGAAGACGATGGTGGCCGACGGGCTCGCCGTCACGAACAGTGCCGAGGGTCCGAGCGCGTTCGACAACCTGCTCGGCATCCGGTCGAAGCGCAACGCGATGACCATCGACAGCTCCGCGGCGCTCGGCACGGTGTCGCAGGTGCTCGCGTCGGGCGAGGGCGGCGGCGTGTCGCTCGGGGTCGGACCGATGCCCGGCCCACCGGGTGACGGTGGCGTCCTCGTCGGCGGCGCGGCGCTCTACGTCCCGACGAAGTCCTCGGCCCCGCAGAAGGCGGCGGCCTGGGACCTGATCAAGTTCCTCGTGTCGTCGGACCGGCAGGCCGAGTGGGCCGCGGCGACCGGCTACGTGCCGCTGCGCAAGTCCGCCGCGCAGTCGGCGACGATCCAGGCGCTCTGGGCGAAGGAGCCCGGCTACAAGGTCGCCTACGACCAGCTGGTCAACGGCGTGAACAACGTCGCGACGGCCGGCCCCGTCGTCGGCCCCTACCAGGAGGTCCGCGACGCGGTCCTCGCCGCCGAGCAGAAGATGTTCGACAACGGCGCCACGTCGAAGCAGGCGCTCGCGCAGGCCGCGAAGGACGCCGACCAGGCGATCAGCGACTACAACACGCGGATCGGGGCGTGAGCCCGGGACCGGTGCCGCTCAGCGGCTGAGGATGGTCACGCTCGCGTTCGCCCCCCGGCCGACGGTGTGCGCGAGCGCGACGGTCGCACCCGCCACCTGGCGCGCCGCCGCGGTGCCCCGCAGCTGGCGGGTCAGCTCGACCACCTGACCGAGTGCGGACGCGCCGAGCGGCTCGCCCTTGCTGAGGAGCCCGCCCGACGGGTTGACCGGGCGCGCGCCACCGAGCGCGGCGTCGCCCGCGGCGAGGATCCGCGCCTGCTCGCCGGGCGCGCAGAGTCCCAGCTCCTCCCACCCGAGCAGCTCGCGGGCCGCGTCCGTGTCCTGGCACTCGACCACGTCGACATCGGCGGGACCGATGCCGGCCTCCTCGTACGCGGCGTCGGCGGCCAGCGTCGTGGGCGGCGTGATGGCGGTGTCGTCGATCCCGGCCATCGGTGTGGCCTCGCCCAGGACGCTGCCGGGGAGGTGCGAGCGCAGGACCGCCGCGTCGAGGCGGACGGCGTCGGCGCCCGGCCGACCGCGACGCAGCACGACCGCAGCCGCGCCCTCGTTGGGGGAGCAGAGCATGTGGAGGTGCAGGGGCTCGCAGACGACCCGGCTCGCGAGCACGGTCTCGACGTCGGTCGCGGACCGGTACATCGCGTCGGGGTTGTGGACGCCGTGCGCGCGGTTCTTCACCACGACGCGCGCCAGGTCGGTCCTGGTGACGTTCCGCTCGCGCATCAGACGCTGCGCCCGCAGGGCGAAGTACGCCGGGGTGGCGGCCAGGCCGGCCTCCTCGCGCCACGGCTCGAAGAAGGACGACCGGATGATGCCCTTGGGCATCTTCTCCATCCCGAACACGAGCACGGTGTCGTACTGACCGGCGCGGATCGCCGCGGCGGCGAGCTGGAGCGCCGCGCCGCCCGACGCGCAGCCGGCCTCGATGTCGACGATCGGCATGCCCGTGCGCGCCAGCGCGCCGAGCACCTTGTGACCGGCGGCGACGCCGGAGTACGCGGTGCCGCAGAACGCGGCCTGGAAGCCGGGCCGGTCGGTCGCGTCGATCCCGGCGTCGGCGAGCGCGGCGCGGACCGCGGCGACCCCCATCTCGGTGACGGTCCGGTCACCGAAGCGGCCGAACGGGTGCAGGCCGATGCCGGCGATCTCCACGGGGACGCGGTCGGTCACGGCGTGAACTCCCAGGTGAGCACGGTCACGCCGTCGGTGTCGGGTCCGAGCTCGACGATGCGCAGCCGCATCGGCTGGCCGAACGTCCACGTGTCGTCGGGTGCCGCCAGTCGGGTGATCACCCGGAGACCTTCGGGGAGCTCGACGACGCCGAACCCGTACGGCACCTCGCCGATCGAACCCGGTGGCGCCACGGTCACGGTGGTCCAGCCCCAGAGCGTCCCGTGGTCGGACAGCTCGACGGGGACCGCGCCCTCGGCCCCGCAGTAGGGGCACTGCTCGAGGCGGGGGAAATGGCACTCCCCGCAGGTCTCGCAGCGCGCGCCGAGCAGGCGCGGGGGATCGACGGTGAACACGCCCTCGGTGACCGGACGCGTGCTCGGCCCGCTCATCCGATCACCCCCTCGGCGCGCAGCGCGGCGAGGCGACCGGGGTCGAGGCCCAGCTCGCCGAGCACCGCGTCGGTGTCCGCGCCGAGGCGGGGCGCGCCGGCGGGGACGGGGACGGGCTGTCCGACGAAACGGGGGTAGGGCGCCTGCTGGCGGACGGGGCCGATGACGGGATCGTCGATCGCGATCAGATCGCCCCGTGCCGCGAACTGGGCGTCGGCGAACATGTCGACCGCCGTGTACGCCGTCGCGACCGGGACGTCGTGCTCGATGCACGCGGCCTCGACCGCGGCGGCCGTGCGGTCCCTCGTCCAGTCGGCGACGATCCCGTTGATGAGGTCGTTGTGCGCCGCGCGGTCGACGAGCCGGGCGAAGCGGGGGTCCGCGAGCAGGTCGGGCCGGTCCATCGCCGCGCACAGGCGCGAGAAGTTGGCGTCCGAGCCCGCGACGATGCAGACGTACTTGTCGTCGGCCGTGGGGTAGTTGTCGAGCGGCGCGCTGTTGGCGAGCCGGTTGCCCTCGCGGTTCCGGACGACGCCGAGGCGGTCGTAGCCGGCGATGGTCCACTCGAGTACCCGCAGCACGGATCCGTAGAGCGCCGCGTCGACGACCGCGCCGGTGCCGCCACGCGCATCGCGTGCGTAGAGCGCCGCGGTGGCGGCCTGCGCGGCGAAGACGCCGGTGAGGTAGTCGGAGATGGTCACGCCGACGCGCACGGGCGGCCGGTCCGGGTAGCCCGTGAGGTGCAGCAGCCCGCCGTGGCCGATGCCCACCCGATCGAGGCCGGGCCGCTTCGAGTACGGCCCGTCCTGGCCGAAGGTCGAGATGCGGACGGTCACGAGGCGCGGGTCGAGGTCGCCCGGCGCGACGTTCCAGCGCTCGAGCGTGCCGGGCCGGAAGTTCTCGACGAGGACGTCGGCGGTGGCGGCGAGGTCGCGAAGGATCTCCTGGCCGGTGGGGGTGCGGAGGTCGAGCGCCACGCTGCGCCGGCCCCGTCCCTCGACCGCCCAGAACAGCGAGTACCCGTCGTCGGTGAACGGCCCGATCTCGCGCATGAAGTCGCCGGTGCCCGGCTGCTCGACCTTGACGACGTCGGCGCCCTGCTCGCCGAGGAGCCCGGCGCAGAACGGCGCGGCGATGCGCGTCCCGAGATCGAGGACCCGGAGCCCGGCGAGGGGTGCGGAAGCGGTCACCGGGTCAGGCCGACCCGCCGGCCTGCTCGGTCCTCACCGCGTCCATGCCCCCGGCGCGGCGCGCCTCGGTGCGCCCGAGCGCCTCGGCGGAGTTGCTGACGAACTGGTGCACCATGAAGTGGTACTGCCACGAGTCCCGCTGGCCCATCCGGTCCACCGTGTGGTTGATCGTGTCCTTGATCGCGCTCGCGGTGATCGGCGGGACGAGCGCGACCTGCTCGGCGAGGCCGCGCGCGGCGGCTTCGAGGTCCTCGCGGTCGACGACCCGGTTCACGAGGCCGATGCGCTCGGCGGCGAACGCGTCGAGGGTCGTCGCGCACAGGAGGAACTCCTTGGCTTTGCGGGGCCCGAGCTCCCACGGCTCGATCAGCAGCTCGACGCCGACGCCGCTCATCCGGGCGACCGGGTTGGAGAACTTCGCGTCGTCGGCCGCGACGATCAGGTCGCACATCGCCGCGAGCATGAGCCCGGCGGCGCTGCAGACGCCCTGCACGGCGGCGATCGTGATCTTCGGGCAGTCCCGGATGCGCAGGAGCTTGTCCCAGTACATGACCCGCTCGTGCTCGAGCTTGCCCTCCGGCGTGGCGCGCCGCGCGGCCCAGTGCTCCTCGCCGGCGAGGATCTCCTTGAGGTCGTGCCCGGCCGAGAAGTGCCTGCCGTTCGCGGCGAGCACGACGACGCGGACCGCCGGGTCGGTCTCGGCGCGGTCGAAGGCGGCGTCGAGCTCGGTGATCAGCTGCGAGCTCTGAGCGTTCGCGGCGTCGGGCCGGTCGAGCGTGACGGTCGCGACCGCGCCGTCGACCTCGTACCGGATTGTCTCGTCCACGCGCACCCCCGAAACGGTCCCGGACACTACCGCTGCCGTCAGCGCCGGCCCGCGGACGGCTCCCGTGGGAGTCCGAGGGTCCGCTCGCCGACGACGTTGCGCTGGATCTCGTTGGTGCCCGCCCAGATCGACGACGCCTGGTAGTAGAGCCACGACCGTTGCCAGCGCCCGGCGCCCGGATTGTGCTGCGCGCCGGCCCACAGCGGCGCGTACGGACCGAGCACGGTCATCACGGTGTCGTGGAGCCGCTTGCTCATCTCCGACCACCAGAGCTTGTTGATGCTCCCGACCGGGCCGGGTTCGGCGCCGCGCGACGTGCGCGACACCGAGCGCCAGTTGTGCAGCCGGAACATCTGGACCTCGACGAAGGCCTGGGCGAGGCGCGGCGCGATGCGGGGGTCGTCCCACGCACCGGCGTCGCCCGCGGCGCGCAGCAGCTCCTCGAGGAGCTGAGCGTGGATGACGAGCTGACGGGGGTTGACGCCCCGCTCGTGGGTCAGCGTGGAGTTGGCGACCCGCCAACCTTCGTGCTCGGGTCCGATGATCCGGTCCTCGGGGACGAACACGTCGGAGAAGAAGACCTCGTTGAACTCCGACTCGTCGGTGATCTGGCGCAGCGGCCGCACCTCGACCCCCTCGGCGCGCATGTCGACGACGAGGTACGAGATGCCCTTCGACCGGGGCGCGTCGGGGTCGGTGCGCGCGAGGCACACACCCCAGTCCGCGAACTGGGCGTAGCTCGTCCACACCTTCTGGCCGTTCAGGCGCCAGCCTCCCTCGACCCGCTCCGCGCGCGTCGTGAGCGACGTGAGGTCGCTGCCGGCGCCGGGCTCGCTGAAGAGCTGGCACCAGATCTCGCCGGCGTCCAGGATGCGCGGGAGCCAGCGGGACCGCTGCTCCGGCGTGCCGTGGGCCAGGATCGTGGGCCCGACGAGGTTGACGCCGATCCGGCCGACGAGCTCGGGCGCCCGGGCCCGGGCCAGCTCCTCGGTGACGATGTAGTGCCCGATCGGCCCGGCGGCGCGTCCGCCGTACTCCTCGGGCCAGGCCACCCCGACCCATCGACCCTCCGCCAGCCGGGCCTGCCAGTCGCGCCCGAACGCGACCTCGTCGGCGAGATCGTCGAAGCGCGGCGGCAGCCCCACGCCGTACTCCCACGGCAGGTGGGCGCGGAGCCAGTCGCGGCACTCGTCGCGCAGCTCCGCCTCGGCTCCCTGCACCCTCAGGTCCATCGCCGCGGGAGGATAACGGCCCGAACTCCCCCAGATGGGGGAGAAGCCCGGCTCAAGGCGGACGCTCCGGACACCGATGCGCACCGGGTGAGGATGGAAGCGCCCCGTCGCGGGTCCGAGCACGGCTACACGTTCATCGAGATCAGCCTCGTCGTGCTCATCCTCGGTCTCCTCATCGCGATCTGCATCCCGTCGTTCCTCGGCGCGAAGGAGCGGGCGAACGACCGCGCCGCGCAGACGGGACTGCGGCACACGCTCACCAACGCGAAGGCCCTGTACGCGGACAGCGACTCGTTCTCGCCCGCGACGCCCACGGGGCTGCACCAGGTCGAGACCGCGCTGACCTTCGCGACGGGCGTGTCGACGGGCCCGAAGGTGATCTCGGTCGACAACTCCGCGAACCGGTTCGTCGCGGCCGCCCGCTCGCAGACCGGGCTCTGCTACGTGATCGGCGACGGCGCGAACGAGGCGGGCACGGTCTTCGCGATCCTGGCCGCCGCGCAGTCCTGCGACGCCGCGAACGCACCGAACATCCCGAACTCGGTCCCGGCCGCGAACCAGGCGCTCCGGGGTGGCGGCTGGGCGAAGGCCTGGTGAGCCTCGGCTAGCCGGTCGGTCGCTCCACGACGTGGTCGACCGACCGGGTGAAGACGTCCCGGACGCCGTTGGTGTCGCCGGCCACGAGTCCCGCGTCGTCCGACGCGAAGGCGAACCACGTCCCGGCCGACGACATCACCGCGTCCGTGACGGCGGCGATCCGGGTGTCGTCCGCCGTGCGACTGACGATCCGCCAGTCGTCGCTGCCGTCCGTGGCGCGTCGCGCCGCGACCTTGACCCCGTCGATGGTCACGACGGCACCGAGCAGTGCCCCGTTCCTCGACAGCATCACGCGGTCGACGGGAGTCGACACGTAGGTGTGCAGGTACGTCGTCGGGGCGCTGGTGGCGCCGATCCGGATCGTGCTCGAGCCGGCCGCCGGCTCGTCCCGGGTCGCGACGACGAAGCGCGTGCCGTCGCCCGAGAGGCCGAACTCGTAGGTGCCGACCGGGCTGGCACCGTTGGTGTGCGAGCCGTTCGCGAATCCGAACTGGATCTGCTGCTCGCCGGTCGGAACGGTGTCGACGCGGTACATCACGGTGCCCCCGTCGTCGCTGATCTGGAAGTCGGAGACCGTCTGGTACGGGAGCGAAGCGCCTCCGCCTGCGAACGGGCCCGCCACTGCGCCGGTGTCGAGGTTCATGAGGTACGGGCCGAACAGGAAGTTGAACGTGTGCCCCAGGTAGTCGATCGAGCCGACGCACGTGTACGCAAGGTGATGGCCGTCGCCGCTGACCCGTCCGCCACCGCACCCCGCGACCCGCGTCTGCCCGGTCGATGTGTCCAGGACCGTCGTGCCCGGCTCGGCTCCGGAGCTGGACGTGTACGCGATGAAGCGTCCGTCGTTGCTCATCGACACGGCGGAGACGCTGTCACCCACCGTCCGGGTGGTGTTCCCGACGTTGTCGCGGACGTACAGGAACCCGCCCGAGACGAAGGTGGTGAACCGGCCGTTCGCCGATGTCCCGGGTTGCTGGCTGAACTGGCTGCGTTGCTCGCTGTCGGTCGGCCCGACCGACGACCGCGTCAGGAACGCGCAGCCGCTCAGCGCGACCGTCGCGATCAGCGGCAGGACGACGCCCGCCCGCTTCCGTGTCGCCATGGCTTCCCCCAGGTCCGCAGCCCCGCGCCCGCCAGCGTACCGACGCGCGGGCGCAGTGGCGAGGGCTACCGCTGGTCGATCGGGACGTAGTGCGTCTCGGTGGCGCCGGTGTAGATCTGGCGCGGCCGACCGATCTTGGTCTTCGGGCTCTCCATCATCTCCTTCCAGTGCGCGATCCAGCCCGGGAGCCGGCCCATCGCGAACAGGACGGTGAACATCTTCGTGGGGAAGCCCATCGCGCGGTAGATGAGGCCCGAGTAGAAGTCGACGTTCGGGTAGAGCTTGCGGTCGATGAAGAACGGGTCGGTCAGCGCGACCTCCTCGAGCCGGCGGGCGAGGTCGAGCAGCTCGTCCCGGCGGCCGAGCTCCGCGAGCACGCGCTCGGCGGTTGCGCCGAGGATCCGGGCCCGGGGGTCGTAGTTCTTGTACACGCGGTGGCCGAAGCCCGACAGCCGGAAGTTGGAGTCGGGATCCTTGGCGAGGGTCACGAACTTGTCGATGTCGCCGCCGTCGGCCCGGATGCTCTCGAGCATCTCGAGGACGGCCTGGTTGGCGCCGCCGTGCAGCGGCCCCCACAGCGCGTTGATGCCGGCGGCGACGCTCGCGAACAGGTTGGCGTCCGAGGAGCCGACCATGCGCACCGTCGACGTCGAGCAATTCTGCTCGTGGTCGGCGTGGAGGATGAGCAGCTGCTTGAGCGCGTGCACCATCGTGGGGGTCGCCTCGTACGGCTCGCTCGGTACCGCGAAGGTCATGCGCAGGAAGTTCTCGATCAGGTCCAGCTCGTTGTCCGGGTACAGGAACGGCTGCCCGATCGACTTCTTGTACGAGTAGGCCGCGATCGTCGGGATCTTGGCCATGAGGCGCAGGATCGAGAGCTGCACCTCGTCGGCCACGTGCGGGTCGTCGCTGTCCTGGTAGAAGGTCGACAGCGCGCTCACCACGCTCGAGAGCACCGCCATCGGGTGCGCGTCCTTCGGGAACCCGTTGAAGAAGCTCTTGCAGTCCTCGTGGAGGAGCGTGTGCCGGCGGATCCCGAAGCGGAACTCGTCGAGCTCGGTGTGGTTCGGCAGGTGCCCGTAGATGAGCAGGTAGGAGGTCTCGAGGAAGCTGGGGGAGTCGCGCTCGACGAGCTCCTCGATCGGGATGCCGCGGTAGCGGAGGATGCCCTGGTCGCCGTCGATGAACGTGATCGCCGACTCGGTGGCGCCGGTGTTCATGTAGCCGTAGTCGAGGGTGATGAACCCGGTGGTCGATCGCAGCTTGGCGATGTCGACCGCCATCTCGTCCTCGGTGCCGCGCACCACGGGGAGCTCGACCTCGGTGTCACCGTGGCGGAAGTAGGCGGGCGACTCGGTCACTGCGGCTCCTCGGGGCGTCGGCATCTCGTGGCGTGTGAATCTCTCGTGCCCGGAATCTACCCACCGGACCGCGACGGCCCACGCCGCACCGGTCACGGAACCGATAGCGTCCGCCGCCGATGGATTTCGACCTCTCGGCCGACCAGACGGCACTGCGAGACGCGGCGGCCGACCTCCTGACGGACCGGTGCGCCCCGGAGCGCGTCCGGGCGGTCGCCGAGACGGCCGACCGGGTGGACCGGGCGCTCTGGGACCGGATGGTGGAGCAGGGCTGGCTGGCCACGACCGTTCCCGAGACCGACGGCGGCCTCGGATTCGGGATCGTGGAGCTCGCGGTGCTCCTCGAGCAGCTCGGCGCGCACGTCGCGCCGGTCCCGTTCCTGCCGACCGCGGTCACGATCGAGGTGGCCCGGCGGGCCGGCGACGACGACCTGACGGCGTCGCTCCTCGACGGATCCCGCCTCGCGTGCGTGGCGTGGAGCCCCGGGACCGCGTCGCTCGCGGTCCGTGGCGACGCCCTGCACGGCCGCTCAGACCCGGTGCCCTTCGCGCCGGTGGCCGACCTCGCGCTCGTCGTCGCGCCGGACCACGACCACGGCGGCGGGCCCGGCGTGTTCGTGCTCGACCTGGAGGCCACCGGCCGGCCGGACGCGGAGCCCGCGATGGACCTCACCCGGTCGCTCGGCTGGATCGACGTCGACGCGGCGCCGGTGCAGCGACTCGGTGGCGCGGACCTCGCCGAGGTGGTCCTCGACCTCGGGGTGACCGCCACGTGCTGCGAGCTGCTCGGCGGGTCGCAGCGGGCGCTCGACCTCGCGGTGGAGTACGCGAAGGACCGCGTGCAGTTCGGTCGCCCGATCGGCTCGTTCCAGGCGGTGAAGCACCGGTGCGCCGACATGCTCGTCGACGTCGAGGGGATCCGCTCCACCGCCTACTGGGCGGCATGGTGCCTCGCCGTCGACGACGCCGACCGCTCGATCGCCGCGTCCACCGCGAAGACCTGGGCCGGCGACGCGTCGAAGCGGGTCATGGCCGGCGCGCTGCAGGTGCACGGGGGGATCGGGTTCACGTGGGAGCACGACCTGCACCTGTTCCTGAAGCGCGCGCAGCTCGACCAGCTGGCGTTCGGCGACGCGTCCTGGCACCGCGCCCGACTCGCCGGGCAGCTGCGCGCCAAGGTCGACGCCGGCCTCAGCGTCCTGTGACGGCACGGACGCGCCGGGTGTCGCGGCCCGTGGTGTAGGCGCGGATGGACGAGGACCTGGAGCTGCTGGTCGAGATCGGCGACGTCGACGAGCTGCTGCGCGCCACCGACCGCCTGGTCGACGCGCGCGAGTGGGCGGGGCTCGTCGAGCTGCGCGACCGCTGCCGGCGTGCGGTCGAGCGCGGCAAGCAGCTGTGGCCGGCGGCGAACCACGTCGAGTACCGGCTCGCGCTCGAGGCGCCCGGCGAGTTCGCGGCCCGGATGCTCACCGACGTCGCCGGCCAGTTCGGGCTCGGTCCGCTCGCGGAGGTCGCGGCGGCCCGTCACGAGTGGGCCGACCTCGCGCCCTTCGTGCCCGGCACCCCGACCGCGGTCATGTGCATGCACGAGCGGGTGGTGCGCGGCGAGGACCTCACCGGCGTCGCGCCCCCGGGCTACGACCCGCTCGAGCTCCCGCTCGCGCTCTGCGACTGGGAGCCCGCGTACCCGCTCGCCGAGTACCGCACCTTCGACGCGCAGTTCCCGTCGCCGCCCCCGACCGGGACCGGAGCGGCGGTCGCGGTCCGGCCGGGCGCGACGCCGATCCCGGCGACCGGGGTCGCTCGCGCGCTGCGCGACCTCGTCCACCCCTGGACGGCCGACGGGGAGGGCACCGCGGTCGCGGTCGAGGGTGACGTGCTCGACGCGATCGGTGTGGTCGACGGGCCCGAGGTCCGGCTCACCGAGCTCGGGCTCGCCGAGGCGCTCGCCTGGCTCGGGTGGGCGGGCGCGAGCGGGGGCGCGCACGGTCGCCGTCGTGGCGCCGCCGCCGGCCGGCTCGACACCTGGATGGTCCTCGCCGAGCTGGTCGACCTGATCGCGGACTGGCCGCCGGGCGCCGACGAGCTCGGCCGCCGGGCCGCCGCGCTGCGGTGGTTCGTGTGGGACGCCGTCGGCATCGGCGCGACCGGCTGGGTCCTTCGTCTCGCCGTCGAGGACCCCGACCGTCGGCGGGCGTACGCCCTCTCCGCCTACGACCCGGCGTGACGGCCGCTCCGCGCGGTCGCTGGGCGTCGGTCCGCCTCAGAGGCGGGCGCGGAGGGCGTCGCGGTCGATCTTGCCCGCGGCCAGCGTCGGCATCGCGTCGACCCGCTCGACGCGCTCGGGGGTCTTGAACCGCGCGACGCCCTGGCGCTCGAACCACCGCCGGCACTCGGCGAGGTCGAACGACGGTGCGGCGACGACGAAGACGCACACCCGCTCACCGAGCCGGTCGTCGGTCTCGCCGACGGCCGCGGCCTCGCGCACCGCCGGGTGCGCCTCGACGATGCGCTCGACCTCCGCCGCCGCGATGTTCTCGCCACCCCGGATGATGACGTCCTTCTTCCGCCCGGTGATGGTGAGCCACCCGTCGGTGAGATCGGCGAGGTCGCCGGTGTGGAACCAGCCGCGGGTCACCGCGGCGCGCGTCTGGTCGGCGTCGAGGTAGCCGGCGAACAGCTCCGGCCCCTGGACGAGCAGCTCGCCGTCCGGTGCGATCCGCAGGTCCGCCGCCCCGACGATCCGGCCGTCGGTGGTGGTCGCCCGCGCCGGCGGGTCGCCGGCGAACGACGTCGTGATCGTCGGCGCCTCGGTCGAGCCGTACGCGCGCTTCACCGTCGCGCCGAGGGCCTCGCCCGCCTCGGCCACGAACGCCGGCGTCACGCCGGCCCCGCCCGACGACACGAGCCGCAGCGTCGCGACGCGCTCCCGGGAGAACCCGGGCGCGCCCATCAGCCCGACGAAGAACGTCGGCGGGCCGATCATGAACGACACCCGCTCGTGCGCGATCAGGTCGAGGGCCGCCTCGGGATCCCAGCGCTCGACGAGCACGGTGCGCATCCCGGCCGCGCCCGGGACGAGCACGCCGTTCAGCAGGCCGGAGACGTGTGCGAGCGGCGCGGGCATCAGCACCACGTCGTCGGCGGTGAGGCCGTGGACCCGCACCATGGTGCGGGCCTTGTGGGCCAGCCCGCGGTGCGTGTGGATCACCCCTTTCGGCTCGCCCTCGGAGCCGCCCGTCCAGATCAAGACGGCGGGATCCGACGGTCGGGCGCGTACCCCGCAGACCGGGTCCGCGCCCGTGCGCCACGTCTCCACGCGCGCGGTGACCTCGTCGCGCGCGAGGAACACGCGTGGCGCGAGCCGTTCGAGCAGCCGCGCGACCTCGGTCTCGCCGGCGAGGTGGTGCACGGGCGCGGCGACCGCGCCGAGCTGCCAACACGCGCGGTAGAGGGCGGGCACCGCGTCGACGTTCGGCGCCTGCCACGCCACGACGTCGCCGCGCCGGACCCCGGTGGCGGCCAGGCCGCCCGCGAGCGCCGGCTCGGGCCCGACGACGTCGGCGAGCGTCGTCCCGTCCCACGGCCCGCCGGGTGCGCGGTATCGCGCGGCCCGGGGGTGGCGGTAGGTGGCGCGGACGGTCATGGTCGCAGCGCGCTCAGCGCGGCCGGCCGACCCATCCGTCGCCGCTCGGGGTCATGCCCCGCAACAGGTTCTGGCCGACGAAGTTGCGTTGCACCTCGACGGTCCCGGCGCCGATGCAGAGGCCGCGGATGTCGCGGTACACGCGCTCGACCGGGTACTCGCGCGAGTAGCCGTAGCCGCCGAGCAGCTGGATCGCCTCGTCGCACACGAACTTCGCCGCGAGGTTCGCCGCCGACTTCGCCATCGCGGTCTCGAGCGGTGGCGGCGTGCCGTGCGGACCGGCGAGGTGCACGGCCCGCTTCAGCAGGAGCCGGGCGCTCTCGAGTTGCGTGGCCATGTCGGCGATCTTCCACTGCAGGCCCTGGAGCTCGGCCAGGGGCCGGCCGCCGATCACGCGGTCGTTGAGGTAGCCGATGGCGTACTCGAGCGCGCCCTGCGCCGCGCCGACGCACATCGAGGCGTTGCCGCAGCGCTCGTGGTTGATGTGGCCGATCAGCGTGCGGAACGCGTCGTTGTTCGTCGGGTCGCCGTGGAGCAGGACGTCCTCGGGGTCGACACGCACACCGTCGAACGCGAGCTCGGCCTCGCTGGTGGCGCGCAGGCCCATCTTGTCGTGGGTGCCGGCGATGCTCACCCCCTCGCGGGTCAGGTCGACGAGCACCGCCCCGATGCCCTTGGTGCCCTCGCTGCCGGGGAAGCGGCACCACACCAGGCACGCCACCGACTTGTGGCCGCCGGTGACGTAGTTCTTGTAGGCGTCGAGGCGGAAGCCGTCACCGTCGGGGGTCAGCCGGGCCCGCATGTGGCCGACCGCCGAGCCGGCCTCGGTCTCGGAGATCCCGATGCAGAACAGGCCGTCGCCGGACGCGGCGAGGGGCAGCCAGCGGTCCTTCATCGCGTCCGACCCGAGGTGCTCGATCGCGCGTGGGGGACCGTTGAAGATCAACTGGGCGAGGATGGCGCTCGAGACGTCCGCCCGGGCCAGCTCCTCGAGCACGATCGACGCCTCGATGTCGCCGAGGCCCATGCCGCCGTACGCCGGGTCGACGGTGATGCCGAACAGGTCGGCCGCCCGGATCGCGTCCCAGGCGCCCTGGGGGAACTCCTCGGTCTCGTCGCCCTCCCGGGCGCGGGGGAGCAGCTCCCGGGTGGCGACGTCCCGGGCCAGCGCCCGCAACGACTGCTGGTCCTCGGTCTCGGCGAAGGGATCGGTTCCGTGGCTCGGCACGGCGGGGAGGCTACCGGCGGGCCCGGGCGCGCTCGGGCGGACCGGGACCGGTACCCGATCCGCCCCGCGCGCCTGGGAGTGGCGGACATTCCGGTCCTAAGCTCACGGGCCGGCAGGCGGTCCCGGGCGGCGACCGTGAGGCGAGCGCGAGGTGACGGTCCATGCGGCGACGGGGGGAGCACGGCGAGACGCTCGTCGAGACCCTCGTCGCGACCGCGCTGCTCGGCATCGTCGGGGTCGGGATCATCGGGGCGATCGCCTCGGTGCTCATCTCCACGGAGGTGGACCGGCACGTCTCCCACGGCGAGACGGTCCTGCGCTCCTACGTCGCGGCCATCGAGGCGTCGCCCTACCAGCCGTGCGCGTCACCGGGTACCTACCCCGACGACTACGCGAAGCCGCCGGGCTACAACGTCTCGGTCACGAACGTCGACTACTGGACCGGTGCCGGGCCGACCGCGGTGCCCGGGACGGGCCAGCTCACGTTCGCGGGGAGCTGCCCGACCGACCACGGCCTGCAGCGGATCAGCGTCAGGGTGACCTCCTCGGGCGACCGGGCGACGACCGAGCAGGCGACGTTCGTCAAGCGGGGCCCGGTCCCCGCCCCGTCGTGAGCGGGCGCCGGACGCGCCGGTCCGACGGGGGATTCACCCTCGTCGAGCTGCTCGTGGCGATCACCATCCTCGGCATCATCATGGGCGCCATCGGGGCGATGATCGCCACCGCGTTCCGGACGTCATCGACCGTGAGCGACGAGCTCAACGCCTCGCGGGGCCCCAAGCTCGTCGCCCGCTACTGGCCCGCCGACGTCGAGAACGCGGTGGACGTGCAGCCCGGCGCCGGCGGGTGCGGCACCGGCGCCGCCGTGGTGACCTTCCGGATCGCGAGCGTCGCCGATCCCGGGGCCGCCGAACCGACGGCTGCGCCCGGCGACACCCCGGACACCACCGCGACCTGGGCGGTCGTGCCCTACCGCGGTCGCGACCAGCTGGTGCGGTTCGTCTGCGGCTCGCAACAGGACTCCAGCGTCGTCGTGCCCGAGCTGGGCTCCCCGGAACCGGAGGTCGTCCGGTCCTCGACCGACCCGGACCGGTGGACGATCAAGGTCTCGGTGCCCGACGCCGCCACCGACAACTCCCAGACCCGCAAGCAGTTCGCGTTCGAGGTCGGCGGGAGCCGGCAGGTGACGACCACGACGACGGTGGCCCCGTGATCCGCCGGTCGCACGACGAGCGCGGGGTCAGCCTGATCCTCGTCCTGGTCGTGCTCGTCGTGTTCGGGCTGCTCGTGCCGGTCCTCGGCCAATTCGGCTCCGCCAACGGCGTCTCGGGGTACAAGCTGGCCGGCCAGCGCTACGACCGCTACACCGCCGAGGCCGGGGTGCAGGAGGCCATCGCGTGGGCGCAGGCGAACCGCCCCGCGGGCCGGCACGGCGTCCCGTGCAAGGGACTCGGGACCGGAGACCTCGCAGCTGGCAACGAGGCGCGCAGCGCGACCGTCACCTGCGTGGGCTACCAGGGCGGTGGGATCCCCCAGGCGACGGCCACCGCGCCGACCTACGCCGTCCAGGGCACCGGCGGTGCCATCGATCTCGGTGGCGGCCGGTACCGCACCGACGGGCCGTGGTGGTCCGACGGGACGATCAAGGCGCCGGGGGTGGACGCGAGCCGCGACTACGTCGGCGCCGGCGGGTCGTGCAACGGCATCCAGGCCGCGCCGGCCGAATGCGGCACCGGAAGGAAGCAGCCGGTGCCCGCGCTCGACGTCCCGCTCCCCGGAGTCGCTCCCGCGGTCGAGACGATCGACCGGCCCGCCGGCCCCGAGTGCCGGGCGCCGGCGAACCACGTCATCGCGATCGAGCCCGGGTTCCACTGGGAGCGGCCATACTTCGACGCCATCGCCGACGGGGACCAGGGGTGCCGCGGCGTGGTGCTCTGGCTGAAGCCCGGACTCCACGTCTTCGACTTCGACCTCTACGGCCTGTCGGGCGATTCGGCGTCCTTCCGGGCCGCCGGCCCGGTGGTCGTGGTCGGTGGGACTCCCAGCGGATGGGATCCGGGAAGCAACGGCAACCAGTTCGATGCGGCGCGCGCGGCGGTCCGGGCCCGCGCCGCCTGCCGCCCGGACGCCGCCGGGACGACCGTCGTCGTGGCCGGCGACTCCTACTTCGAGATGAACCCGGACGGCGGCCAACCCGCCGACCTGCAGATCTGCGGTGCGCCGGTGGGCGGCGTGCCGGTGGCGTTCGCCCAGGCCACGGGCGGCTCGACGGGTACCGCGCCGGAAGTGTCGGCCTCGAGCGCACCCACGACCTACTCGGCGGACGGGCACGGCGACCGGTTCGACTGGCAGCCGGCGTCACCCCTCAACGCGAACCTGCTCCTGAACCGCGAGTGCAGCTCGGGCTCCGGTGCCGGCCCGTGCGGCACCGGTCAGGCGCTCCAGGGCACCCTGACCGGCGACGGCGCCGTGGGCACGCTCACCACCACGATGGCCGACCCGATCCCGGCGGGCAGCCGCCTCACGAGCCTCACGCTCCGGGTCAACCACCGCGAGCTGGAGCGCGTGGGCGGCATCCGGCGCATCAACCTCTACGTCACCGGCCTCGGCGACATCGGCGACGCCGCCGACCGCTGCGACCTCCTGAAGCCGGACCACCGCATGGACCCGAACTCGGACTGGCCGCGGACGAACGAGAGCGAGGACGTCTTCACCTGCGACCTCAGCAGGGACTGGCTCGCGTACTTCCCCTCCTCGGATCCGCTGCGGGTCGTGTACCAGGTGCAGCTCGGCAACGGGGACAGCGGGAACAACCGCCCGGCGTCCGCCGACCTCGCGCTCGACGAGGTGCGGCTCGACGTGAAGTACCAGCGCCCCACGTTCCGGACCTGGACGGCGCCGCACGGCTCGGACCAGATCCTGCACATCGACCGGGGCGCGCGGGCGACCTTCGACGGTGCGGTCTTCACCCCGACGGGTGACGTCTCCTTCGACTGGGCGCGCTCGACCGAGAACGGCTTCCGGGGCGGCGCGATCGTGCGGTCGTTCTCGGGCATCAACCTGCCGGGCGACCCCAACTACTCGCCGTTCGAGCTGCCGGGCGGGGGGTCGTACACCGATCGCGTGGTGACGTTCGCGGCGACGGTCAGCGGGTCGGACGAGGACCAGCCCGGACCGCTCGTCACCGCCCGGGTGCTGTTCTGCGATCCGGTGGCCGGGGGCGATCTCAGCACGCGCAACCCGAAGTGCACCGGCGCGCCGAACGAGCAGCCGTCGGTCATCGCCTGGCACACGCGCCAGTGAGCCGGGGCGGCGAGGGCTCCTAGGGCTCCTCGCCGACGTCCTCGGCGGTGAGCTCGAGGTCCCAGCGGTCGAGGCAGTCCTCGCAGCGGTAGGTCGCGATGTCTCCCTCGCGGTACGGCGCCTCGGGGTCGGCGGCCTGGACGAGGTGCGCCCGCCCGCCGCAGTCGACGCACACGATGACCGCGGGCGGCTCCGGCACGCGGGTCAGCCGCCGCGCAGCTCGGTGGCGTCGGCGAGCTGCAGGTTGCACGCCTGGTCGAGGCCGAGCACCTGCATGAACCGCCCCATCGCCAGGTACTTGCCGATCACGAGCGTCAGCTCGACGATCTCACCGCTGTCGAAGTGCTGCTGCAGCCGGGCGAGCAGGTCGTCGTCGATGCGCGCGCTGTCGGTACAGAACCGGGCCGTGAACTCGAGCGCGACCGCCTCGGCGGGCGAGAAGCGCGGGTCGTCGGGATCGGTCACCGCGAGCAGGTCGTCGTCGGTCACGCCGGCCTCGACGGCCATCGGCGTCCGCCACCCGAGGCACACCGTGCACTCGTTGATCGTCGCCACGCGCATGCGCACGAGCTCGTGGAGCCGCCAGTCGAGCGAGCTGTTCCAGACCGCCGCGTCGTAGCCGTTGACCGCGGCTGCGAGATCGGGTCGCAGCGAGAGCGCCGCGACGACCTCGAGCGGCTGCCCGTCGGGAAGGGGGATGCGCGCCATGGTCCGGCAGCGTACGCGCCGCGTCAGGCGGTGGGCGCGGTCAGTGGCCAGGGCCGCTCGCGCTCCGCGAGGAGGGCGAGGTCGAGCAGGAGCTGCTCCTCGTGGTGGCGGCCCAGCACCTGCAGGCCGACGGGGAGGCCCCGCACGGATCCGGCGGGGATCTGCATCGCCGGGTTGCCGTAGATGTTCGAGGGGATGGTGAGCGCGCCGTTGTTGCCCGGGCCGACGTTGGCGCCGTTGACGCGGGTCGGCAGCGGGCCCTCGGCGCCGAAGGCGACGTCGGGGTTCGTCGACGCGAGGACGAAGTCGACCTGGTCGAAGACCTCCGCCATCGCTTCGTTCATGAGCACCCGCTGGGCCTCGATGCGCGCCCGGGCGCGGATGTCGTAGATGTCGTGCGCGATCTTCATCCCGAAGCCGATCTCGACGGTCAGGTCCTCGGCGCACTCCGGGTACTCCTCGGCGAGGAGCATCACGATCTCGGACAGTCCGGCGAGCGCCCACTCGTAGGACAGCTCCGGCACCTTCACCGGGACGTCGACGAGCTCGAGGCCGGCGTCGGCGACGAGCGCGCGTGCCGCGGCCTCGACCGTCGCCGCGACCTCCGAGTCGACGTGCGCGCTGCCGAGGTCGATCGCGATCGCCGCCTTCTTCCCCCGCAGCGCGTCGCGGAAGGATCCGAGCCCCGCCTCCCACCCGTCGACGCGTGGGAGCGAGTACGGGTCGCGCCGGTCGAAGCCGTTGGTGTGGTCGAAGTAGCGGGCGATGTCGCGCACCGAGCGGGAGAGGCAGCCGCTCACCGCGGTGAGCGACGCCATCACCATGTTCGGTCCCTTCGGGATGCGCCCGTAGGTGGCCTTGAGCCCGGGGAGTCCGGTGAAGCCGGCGGGGATGCGGATCGAACCGCCGCCGTCGCCGCCGGTCGCGAGGGTGACGAGCCCACCCGCGACGGCCGCGGCCGAGCCGCCCGACGAGCCGCCCGGCGTGTGGTCGCGGTTCCACGGGTTGTGGGTGGTCCCGTTGAGCTTCGTGTGGGTCAGGTTGATGCCGCCGAACTCCGACGACGTGGTGAGCCCGATCGGGATCGCGCCCGCGGTGCGCAGGCGCGCGACCTTCGTCGAGTCGTGGGACGCGAGCCGGTCCTTGAGGGTGAGCGAGGCCTCGGTGGCGGGCCAGCCGGCGACCGAGTCGAGCTCCTTCACGCCGAGCGGCACGCCGCCGAACGGTGCGCTCACGTCGGCGCGCGCGGCCGCCTCACGGGCGGGCTCGGGGTCGAGGAACGAGAACGCGTTGAGGTCGGACGCCTCGATCGCGGCGAGGGTCGCGTCGAGCTCCTCGAGCGGGGTGCGGTCGCCGGCGCGGTAGGCGTCGACGAGCGAGACGGCATCGCCGGACCAGGGAGCCGTCATCTCGGCCCGTCCGCTCGCCGCTCCGTCGGGGTGTTCGGACGGTGCTCGCTCCCGGGCGGCTCGCCGCCGCTCGTTCCTCGCTCCGGCTCGGTGATTCGCTGCATCATCGCCCCATCCTGGCCGAACGACGACGGGTGGCGCATCAACCTCCGAACATGATGCGCCACTGTTCGATGGTGGGGAGGCGGAACACGTAGTTGTGGGCCCGGGTCTCACCCATCGTGGCGTGGGGCTCCGGCGAGTAGAGGTGGCCGGGGTAGAGCACGGTGTCGTCGGGGACGACGGCGAGGCGCTGCGTGAGCGAGTAGTAGAGCTCGTCCGCGTCGCCACCGGGCAGGTCGGTCCGACCACAGCCGTCGAGGAACAGGGTGTCGCCGGCCACGAGCCGCCCGTCGACGAGGAAGCACTGGCTGCCCGGGGTGTGGCCGGGCGTGTGCATCAGGGTGACGTCGATCGCGCCGACCGACACGACGTCGCCACCGTCGTGCAGCACGAGGTCGGAGTCCGACGCCCCGGTCACGCGCTTCACGCCGAAGGCCTCCTCGCGGTGCACGTGGATCCGGCCGTCGACGCCGTCGATGCCGAGCAGCTCGGCGACGCCCTCGATGTCCCAGCCCATCATCGAGCCGCCGACGTGGTCGGGGTGGTAGTGGGTGACCAGCGCGCCGGCGATGCGCAGGCCGTCGGCGGCGGCGAGGTCCACCAGCTCGCGGACCGCGTACGCCGGGTCGACGATCAGCGCCTCGCCCGCCTCGCGGTCGCCCACCAGGTACGCGAAGTTGACCATCTGGCGGGCGATCTGGTCGCTGACGGCGAAGTCGCGTCCCGCGAGCAGCTGACGGAAGTAGAGGCGATCACTCATGAGGGATGGAGCGTAGAGTCCCCGGCACAGCCGAACGCACGCCGCCGCCCGTTGCCGGCGCGGCGCCCCGACGAAGCGGAGTCTCCCGTGGCGAAGCGGATCGAGTTCCGGACCTGCCCGCTCTGCGAGGCCACCTGCGGCCTCGAGCTGCACCTCGAGGACGACGTCCTCACGCTGGTGCGCGGCGACAAGGAGGACGTGTTCAGCAAGGGCTACCTCTGCCCCAAGGGGACCGCGCTCAAGCAGCTCGACGCCGACCCCGACCGCGTGAAGCTGCCGCTCGTGAAGCGCGACGGCGAGTTCGTCGAGGTCACGTGGGACGAGGCGTTCGCGGAGATCGAGGGCCGGCTGCTCCCGATCCTGGAGGAGTCCGGCCGCGACGCGGTGGCCGTCTACATGGGCAACCCAAGCGCCCACAACCTCGCGAACATGGTCTACAACCGCGTGCTCAACCAGGCCCTCGGCACCACCAACCTGTACAGCGCGAGCACCGTCGACCAGATGCCCAAGCAGGTGAGCGCGGGCCTGATGTTCGGCGGCGCGCTCAGCGTCCCGGTGGCCGACATCGACCGCATGGACCTCATCGTGATGATGGGCGCCAACCCCTACGCGTCGAACGGCTCCCTCATGACCGCCCCGGACTTCCCGGGCCGGCTCGAAGCGCTCCAGGCGCGCGGTGGGCGCGTGATCGTGATCGACCCGCGTCGCTCGCAGTCGGCGGAGAAGGCCGACGAGCACCTGTTCATCCGGCCGGCGACCGACGCGCACTTCCTCTTCGGCATCGTCAACGTGCTCCTCACCGAGGGGCTGGTGGACCTCGGTCGCTGCGAGGGTCTCGTCGACGGCCTCGCCGAGGTCGAGCGGCTCGCGCCGTCGTTCACGCCCGAGGTCGTCGCCGAGGTCTGCGGCGTCGACGCGGACACGATCCGCCGGATCGCCCGGGACCTCGCGTCCACCGGGCGCGCCGGGATCTACGGCCGCATCGGCACGTGCACGCAGGAGTTCGGCACCCTCGCCTCCTGGCTCGTCGACGTCGTCAACATCCTGGCCGGCAACCTCGACGTCGAGGGCGGGATGATGTTCAACCGGCCCGCCACCGGCGGTGGCCCGATCGGCTCGACGTCGGGCAAAGGTCGGGGTATCCGGCTCGGCCGCCGGCACAGCCGGGTCAAGGGGCTGCCCGAGTTCTTCGGCGAGTTCCCGGTGGTGACGCTCGCCGACGAGATCGAGACGCCGGGCGAGGGACAGGTGCGGGCGCTCATCACGGTCGCCGGCAACCCGGCGGTGTCCACGCCCGACGCGAGCCGGCTCGACCGGGCGCTCGACTCGCTCGACTTCATGGTCGCCGTCGACATCTACGTCAACGAGACCACGCGCCACGCCGACGTCATCCTCCCCGGGCCGCGCGTGCTCACGAAGGGCCACTACGACCTCGCGCTGTACGGCCTCGCGATCCGCAACGTGGCCAACTACTCGCCCCCGCTGGTGCCGCTCGCGGAGCACGAGCGACCCGAGTGGGAGACGCTGCTGCGCCTCGCCGCGATCGCGGCCGGGCAGGGGAGCGGCATCGACGCCGCGTACGCACTCGACGACTTCGCGCTGCTGTCGGTGGTCCAGAAGGCGGTCGGTCGCAACGACGGCCCGCTCGCGGGCCGGGACGCGCAGGAGATCGTCGACGCGGTGTCGGTCGGCGGCCGTCGCGGCCCCGAGCGCATGCTCGACTTCATGCTGCGCACCGGCCCGTACGGCGACCAGTTCGGCGCGCCCGGCTTCGAGGACGGGGTCACCCTCGCGAAGCTCGAGGCGAACCCGCACGGCATCGACTTCGGACCCATGACCCCGCGCCTGCCCGAGGTGCTGCGCACGCCGACCGGGAGGATCGAGCTCGCACCCGAATCGGTGATCGCCGACGTCGAGGCCCGCCTGGTCCCGTCGCTCGACCGGCGGGCGAACGGCGAGCTCGTGCTCGTCGGTCGCCGGGACCTGCGGTCGAACAACTCGTGGATGCACAACATCGAGGTGCTGGTGAAGGGCAAGCCGCGCTGCACGCTGCAGATCCACCCCGACGACGCGACCCGCTTCGGGATCGAGGACGGGCGGCCGGTGCGCGTCCGCTCCCGCGTCGGTGAGGTCGAGATCGACGCGTCGGTCACCGACGGCATCATGCCCGGCGTGGTGAGCATCCCCCACGGTTGGGGTCACGCCGGCGACGGTGTCGGCCTCGGGGTCGCCCGTCGCTACGCCGGGGTGAACTCGAACCTGCTCGCCGACCGCGAGCTGTTCGACCCGCTGTCGGGGAACGCGGTCCTGAACGGCATCCCGGTCACGGTCGAGGCGCTCGTTCCCGCCCCCGCCTGACGCGTCTCAGGTGCCGGCCGCCATCTGGGCCATGCCGGTGAGGAACTGGTCGCAGTTCGACGTCTTGCCCACGACGAGGTCCTTCTGGGACCAGCCGCCGGGCACCTGCTCGGGCGTGTAGTACTCGAACCCGTCGGGGTCCTCGATCGCCGCGACGATGTCGGCCGCGCAGTCGGCCGCGGTCACGAACGGCCCGTCGTACATCCCGGGCAGCTCGCCGGGTTGCAGCTCCCAGATCTCGGTGGCGATCGGGCCGGGCAGCACGAGCTTCACCTTGACCCCGCTGCCCTCGAGGTCGATGCGGGCCGACTCGCTCCAGCCCGCAAGCGCGAACTTCGACGCGCAGTAGGCCGCCTCGTGCGCGATGCCGAGCCGGCCGCCCATGCTGGACACGTTGACGATCAGGCCGGAACCCCGCTCGATCATCCCGGGGAGCAGGGCCATCGCCATCCGCACGGGCGACGTGAAGTTCGTGCGCATCGTGGTGTCGAGATCGTCGTCGGTGAGCGTCGGGACGAGCTTGCGCTTGCCGATCGCCGCGTTGTTGACGAGCACGTCGACCTGTCCGAACCGCGCCTCGGCCTCGCGTGCGACACCCACCGCCGTATCGAGATCGGACAGGTCGGCGGCCCACCGCTGCGATTCCGGCGCGTGCTCCCGGCAGGCGGCGAGCACGGGCTCGAGCCGGTCCGCGCGACGGGCGACGATCCCGACGGTCGCGCCGCGCGCGGCGAGCTGCGGCGCGAGCGCCTCGCCGATCCCCGACGACGCGCCGGTGACGAGGACGGTGGCTCCGCTCAGATCCATGGACGCTCCCTGGCCGCTGGGGCGGGTGCGCCCGACGGTCACACCCGGGTCGGATGGTCGGCGAGCGCGAGGAGCTCGTCGTCGCCGGAGCTGTCACCGTAGGCCCACAGCTCCGTCGCGGCGAGCGCCGCCGGGCCGCCGAGCCACGCGGTCAGGCGCCGGGCCTTCTCCGGCCCGCGCACGTTGCCGCCCACGAGCTCGCCCGTCAGCCGGCCACCGGGGTCGCGCTCGAGCGAGCAGCTGAGGACGGTCCCGACGCCCAGGCGCGGTGCGAGCGGTCGGAGGTAGACGTCGAGCGACGCGGACACGATGACGATCTCGTGGCCGCGACCGCGGTGCCACGCGAGCCGCGCCATCGTCTCCGGCCGGAACACCTGCCGGGCCCACAGCGCCGACGCGAAGCGGCTCCCGGCGTCGTCCACGTCCTCGCCGCGCCGGCCCGCGAGCAGCTGCCGCACGAGCCGCGCCTTCTCCCGGTCCCGCACGTCGCCGTCGGCGCGTCCGGCCGCGATGCGCAGCAGCTGGGGCATCCGCGCGCCGAGCGCCCGGGCCACGGCGGTGCGGCCGGCGACGCTCACCAGGAACGGCACGACGCTGTCGCGCCGCACGATGGTCCCGTCGAAGTCGAACGCGGCGACGGACCGGCTCGCCGCCGGGGCCGGCTCGCTCACAACGGCAGCCGCCGGAACAGCGCCCGCGGCAGGTGGCGGAGCACCGACATCACGTAGCGGAGCGGGCCCGGTGCCCAGACGACCTGCGCGCCCCGCCCGAGCCCGGTCACGATCGCGTACGCGACCTGCTCGGGATCGGTCGCGAGCGGCGCCGGGTCGAGTCCATCGGTCATCTTCGAGTACACGAACCCCGGTCGTACGACCATCACGTGCACGCCGCTGCCGACGAGGCTGTCGCCGAGACCCTGACAGAACGCGTCGAGGCCGGCCTTGCTGGAGCCGTAGACGTAGTTCGACCGGCGGGCCCGCTCACCGGCGACGGACGAGAGCACGACGATCCGGCCGTGGCCCTGGGCCTTCATCGCCTGCGCGAGCGGCACGAGCACCGACACCGCCCCGGTGAAGTTCGTCTCGACGATCCGGCGCGCCTCGGCGCCGTGCTCCTCGGCCTCCTCCTGGTCGCCGAGCACCCCGAAGGCGACGATCGCGAGATCGACGTCGCCGACGCGCCCGAACACGTCCTGCACGAACGCGTCGTGCGAGTCGACCGCCGTCGCGTCGAACGCCACGCACTCCACGGCGTCGGCGCCGGCGGCCTCGAGGTGCTTCGCCTCCGTGGCGAGCGCCTCGGGATCGCGCCCGGCGAGGATCACGGTGCGGCAACGGCTGCGGATCAGCGCCCGCGTCGTCGCCAGCGCGATGTCGGACGTGCCGCCGAGCACCAGCACCGACTGCACGGATCCGAGCGCATCGTTCATCGCGGTGAGCCTTTCAGAGCGCGAGCCGGCGCGCGAGATCGGAGGTGATCGTCCCGTCGGGATCGAGGCGGGCGCGGACGTCGCGCCATTCGGCCAGGCGCGGGTACATGCGCTCGAGGTGCTCGGGCCGCGTGCGCGCGTCCTTGGCGAGGTACACGCGGCCACCGGCCTCGAGCACGACGTCGTCGAGCCGGTCGAACACGCGGCCGAGATCGGCGCGCCCGACGGGGATGTCCACCGCGAGCGTCCAGCCCGGCATGGGGAACGAGAGCATGCCGGGGTTCCCCGCACCGAAGCGCTTCAGCACCGCGAGGAACGACGGGAGACTCTCGCGGCTCATCGTCTCGATGGCCGTGCGGAGCGCGTCCTCGTGACCGAACGGCACGACGAACTGGTACTGGACGAACCCGCGCCTCCCGTAGACGGTCTTCCACTCGTTGACGAGATCGAGTGGGTGGAAGAACAGGCCGAGGTCCTGGATCGAGCTGCGGTGACTCACGCGCGTCTTGCGGTACCAGACCTCGTTGAACGCGCGGACCGTCCACGGGTTGACCAGACCGTTGGGCATCGCCGGCGGCGCCTGGGCGAGCGGCCGCGGGGTGAAGGCGTGCGCGCGGGTCCGGAGGCGGCGCGGGAGGTCGTCGAGGCGCGCGTGGTCGCCCTGCCCGAGGATGCCCCGGCCGAGCCGCCGGCCGCGAGCGGAGCAGTCGATCCACGCGACCGAGTAGTGGTACGCGTCGTCGCTCTCCTCCATGCTCCCCATGAGCGCCTCGAGGTGCTCGCAGCGCTTCTCGTCGACGCGGATGTACCGGGTCTCCACGGGCAGCAGCCGGAAGGTGGCGTCGAGGATCACGCCGGTGAGGCCCATGCCGCCGACGGTCGCCCAGAACGGCTCCGGTGTCCCGTCCGGCGTGAGCAGCAGCTGCTCGCCGGTCGCGGTCAGGAGGGTGATCGCGGTCACCTGGTTGCCGAACGTCCCGTCGCGGTGGTGGCCCTTGCCGTGGATGTCGCTCGCGATCGCGCCGCCGACGGTGACGTGGCGGGTCCCGGGGGTGATCGGGAACCACCCGCGGGGGACGAGCCACTGCATGAGGTCCTGCAGGCTGGTCCCGGCGCGGGCCGTGACCACGCCGCGGTCCAGGTCGGCCGCGGTGATGCCCGAGAGCGCGGTCGCGTCGAGCACGAGCCCGCCCGCGTTCTGGGCGGCGTCTCCGTAGGACCGGCCCAGGCCGCGGGCGATCACACCGCGGCCGGGCGCGTGGTCGAGCAACCAGTGCGCGTCGGTGTCGGTGAGCGGCGTCGCGACGCGCGCCCGGCTCGGGGACGTCCCGCCCCATCCGGCGACGAGGGTCTCGTCGCCCGGGAGCAGCGACCGGTCAGACGGCATAGAGCCCGATGCCGAGGAGGACGACCCACAGCACCGCGAGGACCTGCAGCGGCCGGTCGGCGAGCACCACGTCCTCGGGCGCGCCGCCCGCGCCGCGCTCGATGATCAGCGCGTAGCGCAGGAAGGCGAGGATGAACGGCACGATCGACACCTCGAACCAGGCGATGCCGGTGCGGTGGATCGCGGAGTCGAACGCCCACAGGCAGTACGCCACCATGGCGACGCCCGACGCGACCGCGCGCACGTACCCGAGGTACTCGACCGAGTACTCCTCGAGCGTCGCGCGATGGCCGCCCCGGTCGATGCCGAGCTCCATGTGCTCGGCGTGGCGCTTGCCCGCGATCATGAACAACGAGCCGAAGCTGCCGACCACGATGAACCAGACGGAGATCTTCACGTCGACCGCGACCGCACCGGCGATGAGGCGGAGCACGAAGCCGGCCGCCACCATCCCGAGGTCGATCACGGCGACGTGCTTCAGCCAGAGCGAGTAGGCGGTCGTGAACACCGCGTAGGTCCCCACGACGAGGGCCAGCCGCCAGTTCGCGAGGAATGCGACGGCGATGCCCGCCACGAGGAGCGCGGCGCCCACGCCCTTGGCCAGGCCGACCGGCACCGTGCCCGCGGCGATCGGTCGGTGGCGCTTCTTCTGGTGACCGCGGTCGGCCTCGACGTCGAGTGCGTCGTTGAGGAAGTACGTGCCGCTCGCCGTCAACGAGAACGCCACGAAGGCGATGGCGGTGTCGAGCATCACCGACGGCTGGCCCAGGATCCCGGCGGCACCGGGGGCCGCCGCCACCAGGACGTTCTTGATCCACTGCTTCGGGCGCGCGGTCCGGATCAGCCCCACCGCCAGCGACGGGGAGCCCGCCACCCGGGGGGAGGCCACGTCCGCCGGTGCCTCCGCGCCGGTCCCGGAGGACGACGGGGCGGGATCGGCCATCGGGGGATCCTACCGCCGGACCCTCGCGTCCCCCCTCGACCGGTCGGTCGGCCAGACTGCGGGCATGGACGTCGAAGCCATCGTGGAGATCCCGCGCGGTTCGCGCAACAAGTACGAGATGGACCACGAGTCGGGCGCGATCTGGCTCGACCGCATGCTGTTCACCGCGACGCAGTATCCGGCCGACTACGGATTCATCCCCGAGACGCTCGCGGAGGACGGCGACCCGCTCGACGTGCTCGTCCTGCTCGACGAGCCCACGTTCCCGGGCTGCCACATCCGGGTCCGCCCGGTCGGCGTGTTCTGGATGCACGACGAGGCCGGGCCCGACGCCAAGGTCCTGTGCGTCCCCGCCAAGGATCCCCGCTCGTCGCACGTGCAGGACCTCGCCGACCTGCCCGAGTTCCTGCTCGCCGAGATCGAGCACTTCTTCGTCGTCTACAAGGACGTCGAGCCCGGCAAGTCGGTGGAGACCCGGGGCTGGGAGGGCGCGTCGGCGGCGGCCGCCGCCGACGACGCCGCCCGGGAGCTGTACCGCTCAGCCGGTCACTGAGCCGGCCGCCGGGCGGGCACCGGCCGCCGCGGATCGTCGCCGGCCCGCCGGTCGATCATGACCACGGCCACGGCCACGGCGATGGCGCCGAGCGCCACGAGCAGCCCGTCGTCGAGCACGGTGCTCAGATCGGTTCCCGCCGCGAGCGCGTGCACGGTGGCGAGGGCGAACAGCCCGTACGACCCGAGATGGATCCAGCGCCACACCGCGTAGGACAGGCGGGCCTTCAGCAGCGACGTGATCTCGATCGCGAGCAGCAGGTACATCGAGAGGATGCCGGCGCTGACGGCGAGCGGCTTCCACGATCCGACGAAGGGCACGAGCACGTCGGTCACCGTGAAGTTCACGTACTGGTCGGCGAGCAGCGCGACCACGTGCACGCCGGTGAACACGATCGCGAGCACGCCGAGCCACCGGTGCACCCCGAGCAGCCACCAGGCCGAGACCTTCCGGCCGAACACCTTGGTGGCGTAGAGCAGTCCCCACACCATCGAGGCGACGAGCAGTCCCCAGGTCACGATGCCCGCGGCGCGGGCGACGTACCACGTCAGGTGATCGCCGCTCATGCGAGCCGCTCGAGGGGGGTCGCGGCCAGCGCGGCGAATCGGCCGATCCCGCGGCGGGCCCCGTCGTCGCGGACGACGAGCGCCTCGGCCCCGGCGTGGCGCACCGCGTCGGGCGCGTCCGCGGATCCGAGCAGGAACAGGCTCGTCGCGAGCGCCTCCGCCCACCAGGCGTCGGCCGCGACGACGCTGACACCCGCGAGCCCGGACCACGCCGGCTCGCCGGTGCGCGGGTCGATGAGGTGGTGGACGGTCCGGCCGTCGCGCACCCAGGTGCGCCGGGTGCGCCAGCTCGACACCAGCGCCTCGTCGGTGAGCTGGACCGCGCCGATCGCGTGCCCGGGCGCGAGCGGGTCCTCGATCGTGACGGTCCACGCCGCGGCGTCCTCGGGTCGACCCGCGACGCGCAGGTCACCCCCGACGTTGACACAGACCCCGCGGGCGCCGGCGGTCATGAGCAGGTCGGTGACCAGGTCGGCCGCGAGCCCCTTGCCGATCCCGCCCGGGTCGAGCGCGACCCCGGCCGGGACGCGCACGGAGTGGCGCCGCACCTCGATGCCGTCGCAACCGGGCGCGGGTCCGGCGGGTGCCGGCGCGGGCGCGTCGGTGGCGCGAGCCGCCACCTCGCGGAAGTCGCGGTCGTAGCCGGCCCCCCGCAGCGCCGGGAGGACGGTCGGGTCGAACCGACCCCCGGTGCGGTGCCAGGCCTCGATCGAGCGCTCGACGAGGAGCACGGTCTCGCTCGACACGTCGACGGTCTCGCCCGCGTGCTCGTTGACGCGCGTGAGCTCGCTGTCCGGTCGGAAACGCGACCACCTGGCCTCCAGGGCCTGGAGGCGGACGACCGCACTGCGCCGCAGCAGGTCGGCATGCCCGGGGTCGCGGCCGTGGACGACGACATGGGCACGGGTGCCCATGACGTCGACGACGGACTCAGCTGCCGCCACTGCTCGAGTGGCTGCCGCCACCGCCGAAGCCGGGGTCGAACGAGCCGCCGGACTGCGGCTGCTGGAAGCTGCCCGACGGCGCCTGCTGGAAGCCGCCGCCGTCGGAGAACCCGCCACCGTCGTCGGAGAACCCGTTGTCGCCGTTCGAGAAACCTCCGTCGCCCGGGTCGCCGACGCGGCCGTCGCCGTCGACGTCCTGGCCCGAACCCGACTGCCCGCCGCCGAACCACCCGCTGTCGTCACCCTGGCCGGCGCGGCCCTGGTCGCGGTTGGCGTCGGTGCCGTTGTTCGAGCCGGCCTGCGATCCGCTCGAGCTGCTCTTCGCCGGATTCGCCGCCGCGATCCCCGCGGTCACGAGGACCAGCGCGCCGACCGACGCTCCGGCCGCGATCGCCCGGCTCTTGGTGAGCCGACCCCGGCGGCTCGGGGTCGCCGGATCCCGGGGGGCCGTCGGGTCGGTGGGGTCGGTGGTCATCTCGGGCTCCGTGCTCTCGCTGCGGGTGTCGAACTCGGACCGGCCGACCGGGCGCCGGAGTTGGGGAGGGGGGTCTGGCGCTCCTCATCGGCCGATCCGTGTGTCGAGCATGAAACCATCCGAACCTGTGGTGGGGGTGAGCAGGAAGGGCCGTCTTTGCTGACTTCTTACACACGGACGGGAATCGCACCGGTCCGGGGCGACCGGCACCGGAGGCGCGCGGACGTCACCGGCGGCGTGCGATGCTCGGCGGGTGATCCGGCTCGTGGTCACCGATCTCGACGAGACGTTCTGGGACGCCGACCGACGCGTCCCCCCGGCCCATCTGGCCGCCGCCGCCGCACTCGCCGATCAGGGGGTCGAGCTGATGGTGGCGACGTCCCGGCGCGCGCGGGTGGTCGCCGAGTGTCTCGGTCGGGACGGGCTCGACGTCCCGGCGGTGGTGATCGACGGGGCGATGGGGGTGGACCTGCGCGACGGGCGCCGGTTCCACGAGGCTGCGTTCCCGGTCCCGGCGGCGGTCACCGTCCTGGGTCGATTCCGCGACCACGGCCTGGAGCCGTGCGTCTACGTCGACGAGGTGGACGTCGACGTGGTCCTCGCGCCGGAACCCTCGACCTGTGCCGCCCACGTCGACCGGATCGGTTCATTCGCCCGCACCGGCGACCTCGACGCGGTGGTGGCCGAGCCGGGGGTCTTCGGCTTCTCGGTGGTCGGTCGCGACCGGACCGAGCTGACCGCGCTCGCGACCGACCTCGGGTCGTACGGAGCCGAGCCGAACCTGCTGCCCGAACCCGGCTTCGGGGGCTGGGGGTTGTTCGTCGCGCCGCCTGCGGTCACGAAGTGGACCGGGGTGCTCGCGTACTGCCGTGGGCGCGGGATCGAGCCCCACGAGGTGCTGGCCGTCGGCGACGGCGACAACGACGTCGCCATGCTGACCGCGGCGGGGGTCGCCGTGGGAGTGCGGGGCGGGACCGCGCGGGCGCTCGCGGCGGTGCAGCACCTGATCGAGCCGCCGGAGCGGGCCGGCTGGGCGGCCGTCGCGGACCTCGTCGGCGGGACGCTGCCGCCCGCCGGTGCCGCCGCGCCGTCGGCGCCGCAGGTGGTTGCGACGCCGGATTGAAACGTGTTCTAGTTACGCCGTGACGGCTTCGGACACCGCGGACGGCGCCCTCGCGCGCAACCAGGCGGCCCGGCGCCGGCGCGTCATCGACGCCACCCTCGAGCTCGCCGCCGGCGGCGGGTTCGACGCGGTGCAGATGCGCGACGTCGCGGCGGAGGCGGGGGTCGCGCTGGGGACCGTCTACCGGTACTTCGAGAGCAAGGAGCGGCTGCTGCTCGAGGCGAACCTCGAGCAGACCGAGGAGCTGGCCCGCCGGCTGGCCGAGCGGCCGCCGGCGGGTGCGACCGCGGCCGACCGCGTCGTCGACGTGCTGCGCCGCGCCACGCGTGCCCAGACGCGCCGGCCGGAGGCCACTGCCGCCATGGTGCGCGCCCTCGGCTCCGCGCGCCCCCACGAGGCCGACGCGGTCGCGCGGGTCAGCGAGGCGATGGCCGCCATCATCACCGGTGCCATGCACCCGGGGCGGCCGACGGGCCGCGACCGGTCCGTGGCCCGGATCCTGAGCCAGGTGTGGCTCTCGTCGCTCATCGGCTGGGTGGGCGGCGTCGACGGCCCCGACGTCGTCGGCGACGACCTCGAGACCGCGGCGCGACTACTGATCACCGACCACTGAGGGGAATCGTGGAGACCAACTTCGCCGACATGTTCGAGGCCGTTGCCGACCTCGTACCGGACCGGACGGCGCTCATCATCGTCGGCGGACCGCGCCGCACCTTCGGGGAGCTCGAGGAGCGGGTGAACCGGATGGCGCACCATCTCGCCGCGGCGGGGGTGCAGCCGGGTGACCACGTCGGGATCTACGCGTACAACGGGGTCGAGTGGGTCGAGACGCTGCTCGCCAGCTACAAGATCCGCGCCGTCCCGGTGAACATCAACTACCGCTACGTCGAGGCGGAGCTCCTCTACCTCTGCACCAACGCCGACCTGGTCGCCGTCGTCGCGCAGCAGGAGTTCGCCCCCCGGCTCGCCGCCATCCAGGCGCAGCTGCCGAAGCTCCGTCACGTCGTGATCGCCGCCGACGACAGCGGCGCCTCCACCGACGGCCTCGACTTCGTCGACTACGAGGAGGCCCTGGCGGCCGCCTCGCCGGCGCGTGACTTCCCGCCCCGGTCCGGCGACGACCTGCACATCATCTACACGGGCGGCACGACCGGCATGCCCAAGGGCGTGATGTGGCGGCAGGAGGACATCTTCTACGCGCTCTGCGGAGGCATCGACGCCTACGCGAACGAGAAGCTGGCCGATCCCAGCGTGCTGTCGCAGCGCGTCGCCGAGGGCGGCGGCGGCACGATCACCTTCACGCTGGCGCCGATGATGCACGGCGCCGGTGAGGTCACGGTGATCCGCGGCGCGATCCACGGCGACACGGTCGTGCTCACCCCCAGGTTCGACGCCGACCAGACGTGGCGCACGATCGAGGCCGAGAAGGTCAACATGCTCGGCATCACCGGTGACGCGATGGCCCGGCCGCTCGCCGACCGGCTCGAGGAGATGCACGACGAGGTCGACCTCTCGTCGCTCTTCTCGATCAGCTCGAGCGCGGCGATCTTCTCCCAGTCCATCAAGGACCAGCTGATGGAGCGGCTGCCGAACATCGTCGTGGTCGACTCGATCGGCGCGACCGAGACGGGCATGAACGGGAT
>WBZN01000339.1_pt1 | contig 44788 bp, 41 predicted proteins | sample 5204281 | NCBI WGS metagenome assembly WBZN01 (sample SAMN12344347, study PRJNA552823) | activated sludge metagenome | biome: Activated sludge suspended growth; feature: Nitrification reactor; material: Wastewater; isolation source: activated sludge from nitrification reactor of wastewater... | reverse complement strand
GCCCATTCAATTTGCTGGTAAGCGGATTCCAGTCCGGTTTCAAATGCATGGGTAATGGCATATATCGTTGGCAGTCGCAGTGCCTGCAAAATCGGATCATTGGCAGGCAGAATGGGGGATACGGTGATGTGTCCAGGTTGTTGCCAGATAAGCTCCTGCTGTTCTCGCGCAATCGGTTGATTTTCCCATGAAACAATCCGAAAAAAATGCAATCGCACGGTGGCGTGAGTATAGGTAAAAGTGCGGGTAATCCAGGGATAAGCCTGACGGACGTGAATACCGAGTTCTTCCCAGAGTTCGCGTGCAATGGCGTGATGCAACGATTCACCGGATTCCACCTTGCCGCCAGGAAATTCCCAGTAACCGGAATAAATCTTGCCTTGAGGGCGGCGTGTCAGCAGAAACTGTCCATCGGGCTGTAGAATGACCGCAGCGACGACTTCAATTGGTGTAGCGGTTGGTGTCATCGAGTGTAATAGATGGACATGGATTAGCGGGTTGAACGCGATGATTGCTGCCGCCCTGCCAAATCGCGGGCAAACTGCCAGGCTACACGCCCGCTGCGCGATCCTCGCTCGAGCGCCCATTGCAAGGCTTCAGTGCGTGCTTTGGCAGACATGTGCCGAATTCCCAATTGTGCCAGCCAGTAGCGCACAATGGTCAGATAGTGTTCCTGATCGAATGGATAAAAGGAAACCCAGAGTCCAAAGCGCTCCGATAGCGATATTTTTTCCTCAATAGCTTCACTGGGATGCACTTCCTCGCCAATATGCTTGGTATCCAGGTTGTCACGCATCCACTCGGGAACCATATGCCGCCGATTTGAAGTGGCATAAATCAACACATTATCGGAAATTGCAGCAATCGAACCATCCAGGACGACTTTGAGTGCTTTGTAACCCGGTTCATCTGACTCAAAGGATAAGTCATCGCAGAACAGGATGAAGCGCTCCGGGCGCTGGTGGATTCTTTCCACGATGTCATGCAAGTCAACGAGATGCTGCTTTTCCACTTCGATCAGACGTAAGCCATCTTGTGCATATTGATTGGCCAGTGCCTTGATCAGGGAGGATTTTCCGGTACCACGGGCACCGGTCAGCAAGACGTTGTTGGCGGAATAAGCTTGCACGAATTGGCGCGTATTCTGGTCAATGCGGCGCTTCTGTTCATCAATGCCATGCAATGCATCAAGGGTAATTCGGTGAGGATGAGTGACGGCCTGAATGATTCCAGTCTGGCCTTGTTTGCGCCAGCGGAAAACGTTAGTGGCTTGCCAATCGGGTTCTGCGTAGGGCGTGGGAAAAAGTTTTTCCACCTGATCGAGGACACGATTCATGCGTGTGCATAGTTGTTCCAATTCGCTCATGACTCTGACTTAACTGCGATAACTGGCATTGATTTTGACGTAGTCATAGGAAAAATCGCAAGTCCACACGGTCGTTGATGCAGTACCACGATTCAGCACCACGCGCACGGTTATTTCTGCCTGATTCATTACGCGTTGTCCATCGTTTTCCTGGTAGTGCAGGGCACGCCCTCCATTTTCCGCAACCAATACGTCATCGAGATAGAGTTGTATGTGATTGACATCAAGATCGCTGATTCCTGCATAGCCAATGGCTGCCAGGATCCTGCCCAGATTGGGATCGGAGGCAAAAAAAGCGGTCTTGATCAATGGTGAATGGGCGATGGCATAAGCGACTTTCTGGCACTCTTCATCGCTCCTGCCTGCATTCACCTGCACGGTGATGAATTTGGTTGCGCCTTCACCGTCGCGCACGATCATTTTGGCCAGTTCTGCGGCCACTTGTGTAATGGCATCCTGCAATTGGATATAGGCTGAATCGTCTTGCCGGGTTATCAGTGTGTTGCCGGATTTTCCGGTTGCTAGAACCATCAAGGCGTCATTGGTTGAAGTGTCGCCATCCACCGTGATGCGATTAAACGAACGGTCTGCGGCAGATCGCACTAATGCTTGCAACGAATCATGGCTGATGACTGCATCGGTGGCGACATAACCCAGCATGGTGGCCATGTTCGGGCGTATCATGCCGGAACCTTTGGCCATGCCGGTGACGGTTACTGTTTTTCCGTCGATCTGGATTTGACGGGATAGTGCTTTGGGTACGATATCCGTAGTCATGATGGACTGCGCAGCGCTGAACCAGTTGTTCATGTTGCAGTTGGCCACGGCCACCGGTAATCCTTTAACAATCTTGTCTACCGGTAAGGGTTCCATGATGACGCCTGTCGAGAAAGGTAATATCTGTTGCGTGGTACAGCCCAGCAGTCTTGCCAGTTCCGCACAGGTGGCCAGGGAGTCTCGTATGCCTTGCTCACCCGTTCCGGCATTGGCGTTACCTGTATTGACAACCAGTGCACGTGGCGTGGTATGCGCCAAATGTTGTTTGGCTACTGTGACTGGAGCGGCGCAAAACCGATTCTGCGTAAATACACCGGAGACATGCGTTCCTTCGTCAAGTACCATGACCAGCAAATCCTTGCGGTCGGTTTTTTTGATTCCTGCTGCGGCAATACCCAGGGATACACCTTTGATGGGCAGTAACTGTTCAGCGAGTAAAGTCGGGATATTAACAGGCATGGTAAATCGATACTCTCAGGTCTAAAAATGCCGCTATGCTATCGTATCTTTGATGGGATATCCTAGAAATTTGTCAGATATCAGACAGTCTTGAGTAATTTTGAATCGATCTAGTGGACGACATCGCTGAATCAAGGAATAGGCCGTATGGCTTGCGCTATAAGCATATTGATCAACGAGAGTCTCAATAGTGAATTTAGGCGGTGTTTTTGCCTTTATTTCGCGATTGCAAAATACGCAATTGTATGAAAATGGCCTAAAAGGTAATATTCATACAATTCTTCGGGTCATTGACAAACATATGAATCTCATCAAGCAAGCAGCAACATTAAAACATATCGGCAATACAGGGACATGGCTAGTGATGATCTTGCTGGCTCTGTTATGGGCGAGCACTCCAGCGCTGGCTGAATCCCGCCATGCTGCTATCGTGGTCGATGCGGAGAGCGGTGAAGTACTGCATGAATCTAATGCCGATGCCAGTCGTTATCCGGCTTCGCTGACCAAGATGATGACGTTATATATGCTGTTTGAAGCCATGCAACAGCGCAGGATGACACTCGATACGCAGATGTCGGTATCACTGCATGCCGCGTCGATGCCACCAACCAAGATCAATTTGAGAGCAGGGGAAGTATTGAGTGTACAAGATGCCATTCCGGCGCTGATCGTACGTTCTGCGAACGATGTCGCGGCGGTTGTGGCAGAAGCACTGGGAGATACAGAAGCCCAGTTTGCCCGTATGATGACCGATAAAGCGCGAAAACTCGGTATGCAATCCACGACTTTCCGGAATGCTTCGGGTTTGCCTGATCTGGAACAGAGAACCACAGCGCGTGACCTGATGATTTTATCGGCACGGCTGATGCAGGATTTTCCCCAGTACTACCATTACTTTTCTACGCGCTCGTTTAGCTACAAAGGAACGGTTTACAACAGCCACAATCGTATGGTGAAGAATATACCGGGTGTGGATGGGTTGAAAACCGGGTTCATCCGCGCATCGGGTTTTAATGTGGCGACATCGGCCAAGCGTGGCGGACGACGTGTGATTGCAGTGGTCATGGGTGGGCAAACTGCTGCTGCGCGTGATCAGACCATGGCGCAGTTGCTAGAACGCAGTTTCGGTGCGGGTGAGAATTTTACCTCGCAGTTGGCCAATCATGACTATCCTGCGCCTACCCGATTGATATCAGACCGTTCACAAAAACAGAAAGCCAGTGCCAACAAACTGGCATCCACAGCAAAAAAATCTGTACCTGAGAATCTGGTCGGCAAGGAAAAGAAATCCGATACGCGTAAGGAAACCAAGAAAGTAGCTTCGACAAAACAGAAAGTCTGGGAAGTACAAATCGGCTCCTATAATGCACATAACCGAGCTCGAGCCAAAGCGCAAGCCGTTACACGCTGGTTGCCAGGGTCCGTGGTAATCTCGGAAGTCGAAGTCAGCAAGCGCAAAATGTATCGTGCGCGAGTCGTCGGCTTGCTGGAGAATCAAGCGCGTAGCGCGTGCCAGAGTTTGACCAAGCAAAAAATGGAATGCTTGGTCGTGCGCTCACACGGATGATATTCTGAATTCGGATGCATCATTGTCAATGATTTTTCTTTTTCACATTAATCAGTCTCATGTCTAGTCATTGGGACGAGCACGCGATGCAGATCGAAAGGGAATTGGATGTGCGAGGACTGGTTTGTCCGCTACCGATTTTGCGTACCAAACAAGCTCTGGCGACGATGGTCAGCGGACAAATCCTGAAGATAGTCGCAACGGATCCCGCTTCGGTGATTGATTTTCAGGTGTTTTCAGATCAGACCGGTAATGAACTGATTTCAATGTCGCAAGCGCTGGAAGAATTTGTTTTTATTTTGAAAAAGAAATAATGAACAGTCAGGGAAACGCTCAAGAATGATGGTGTTTGTTCATGTGCCTGGTGTGCTGAAATCGAGGCATCCCGGCAATGGTTTCCTCGATTATTTCTTGTTCTAGCTTGTCTACCCTACCTCGTTCTCAGCATCTCCCGAGCGCAAATAGAATCAGCTTCCGGCAACAGTCATGCGATTGATCAGCAGCGAGCCGCACTGTTTGGAACCACGCACGATGACGTCGCTACCGATCGCCAGTATGCCCTGGAAGATTTCTTTCAGGTTACCGGCGATCGTGATTTCCTCCACCGGGAAGGCAATTTCGCCACGCTCAACCCAGAAACCCGAAGCACCACGGGAATAATCCCCGGTAACTGTGTTCACGCCTTGTCCCATTAACTCGGTGACCAATAGACCGGTTCCCATTTGTTTGAGCAGGCTTTGAAAATCCAGCGGGGCTGACGTCTGCATGATCAGGTTATGAGCACCGCCAGCATTGCCTGTGGTGCGCATTCCAAGTTTGCGTGCCGAGTAGCTGCCCAGGAAATAGCCCTGCACGATGCCATTGGCGACGATATTGCGTTCGACCGTTGCAACCCCGTCGTCATCAAATGCGCAACTGGCCAAGCCTTTACGCACATGAGGCAATTCCTGAATGGTAATGGTTGGTGCAAAAATCTGCTGACCAATGCTGTCGGGTAGAAAGGTGGATTTGCGGTAAAGATTGCTACCGCTGACAGCGGAAACGAAATGTCCGATCAAGCTTGCAGCAACTGGTGCCTCAAACAGTACCGGCACTTCACAGGTTGCGATTTTCCTTGCACCCAGACGGGCAGCGCTACGCATACCTGCTTTTTTTCCGATGAATTCGGGAGAATCCAGATCCGCTTCGGCACGGGCCACGCTATACCAGTAATCACGCTGCTTGCTGTCGTTCTGTTCGGCGATCATGGAGCAACTGATGCTATGGCGTGATAGTGGATAACCACCGATGAAACCCTGACTGTTGGCATAAATGAACTGGGATTCACCGACCGAAATGGATGCGCCTTCGGAATTGCTGATGCGGGGGTCTGCGGCATAGGCAGCTTGCTCACAGGAGCGAGCATGTTCGATAGCCTGTTCGACCGAGAGTGTCCAAGGATGATACAGATCCAGTTCCATACTTTCCTTGGCCAGTAATTCCGCTTCAGCCAATCCAGCACAATCATCTTCGGCGGTGTATCGGGCTATGGACAGTGCCGCAGCGACCGTATCGCGGATGGCCTGTTGTGAGAAGTCCGATGTACTGGCATTGCCACGCTGCTGACCGATATAAACCGTCACCGATAATCCTTTGTCGCGATTATATTCGATTGTTTCCACTGCATCCTGGCGTACCGTGACAGTTTGACCAAACCCATCCGAAACATTGGTTTCGCATGCAGTCGCACCAGCTTGCTTGGCATAATGCAGGATGTCGCGAGCAATTTGTTGCAATGTGGCCAGGGGATAGGAAAATCGGGAATCAACAGTGATCGTGTTTTTCATAGGGGGTAATACGCGATTTTTCGGTTTATGTGCAATAACAATCGAGAAAATAAATTCTAGGGCCAATTTTCTGCTAAAACGCTATGATAACAGTTTCTCGAACACGCATTACACAGGTTGCCGTGCAAAATTCTGCAGATGATGATATTCCCGAAGAGGTAATTCCGAGCAAGACGCAGCGCAAGAAAGACATGCATGCGCTACAGCGTATGGGTGAGGAGTTGGTGGAACTGGATCCCAAAAAATTGGCCGAATTGGCGCTGCCGGAGATTCTGAATGATGCTATCGTGCTTGCCCGGTCGCTACAGAAACATGGCGCACGCCGGCGTCAATTGCAATACATAGGTCGTCTGATGCGTGAAATTGATGCACAGCCCATTCAGCAGATGTTAACCATGTGGGATCAGCCTTCGGTACAGCAAACTGCGCGCCTGCATCAGCTGGAGCGTTGGCGGGAGAGATTGTTGAGTGATGAGCAGGCATTGACTGAATTTGCACAGCAATATCCGCATGCTGATTTGCAGCGTTTGCGTTCGCTGATACGCAACGCGATCAAGGAAAAAGTGGCGGAAAAACCACCGAAAAGCTTTCGATTGCTGTTTCAGGCACTGCAGAGCGTGGTTCCGGAATAGGCTCTGCAATAAGGAAAGTTTTTTTCGAATAATCGTAGTCGGGAAAATTCAATTGTTGTTCAATATCTGGATATGCGACGCTGTGCAACGGGCTAGAGATTTGAGTTCATAACCACCTTCGAGAGCCGATACAATCCGATTTTGTGCGTACCGATTGGCAATCGAGCGGATCGTTTGCGTGATCCAGGCATAATCTTCATCGATTAGCTGTAGCTGAGCCATGTCGTCATCACGGTGCGCATCGAATCCTGCTGAGACGAAAATCATGTCCGGTTTGAATCGTTCGAGTGCCGGTATCCAGTGATCAGTGACAGCCTGGCGAAATTGGGCGCCATCGCTGCCGCGCGCAAGTGGGACGTTGATCATGCGATCATTGCCGCTATCCGCGCCACAATAAGGATAATAGGGATGTTGAAACGTTGAGCACAACATGGCCTGAGGATGGTTGCAAAAAATTTCCTCCGTGCCGTTGCCGTGATGCACGTCAAAATCCAGTATGGCGATACGCTGCAGGGAATAGTGGTTCAGTGCATGGGCAGCACCGACAGCGACATTGTTGAATACACAAAAACCCATAGCATGTGCTGACTCGGCATGATGACCGGGAGGGCGGACAGCACAGAATGCATTGTCTGCCTGTTGTGTCATCACCAGATCGACAGCCAGCACAACGGCGCCCGCAGCCCGAAAAGCGGCATTGAGCGTGTAGGGATTCATTGCAGTATCTCCATCGAGTGCAACGAGACCGGATGCGGGGGCTGCCATTTTGATGCTCTCGATGTATTCCGGTGTGTGCACGCGTGTCAACTGTGCAGTCGTCGCCAGAGGCGCAACGTAATGCTCCAGTCGCGCCATCAATCCGGTGTCGTGCAATTGCTGTTCGATTGCAACCAGACGCTGCGGGGATTCCGGGTGATAGGTTCCCATATCATGTTTGAGACAATCCGAGTGGGTAATATAGGCGGTACGCAATGTTTTTCTCCGGATTCGTGAGCTTTCTGGCCAGGCGTCAATCGACGATGGTTACTGTACTTCGATGCTGAGAGTGCAGTACAAAGTTTATTCAATCTTACGGTAATACCGTGATAAATTATCCCCATTCTGGATGTTGATGAACAGAAAAATTAAAAAAACATGACTGCGCTAATCGTTGGCGCCTTTTTTCGTCTAATTGGGAGTAATTGATGAACGAGTATTTCACTAAAGTGTTGCAATTTTTTTCATTCGATGTGCTAGTCGGGAGGAGCTGGCTGGATTTCGTAACCATTCTGACACCGTCAGTCATTCTGATTGTCGGGCTATTTTATCTGAGCGTCATTTTTATCAAATTCCAGAAATGGAGAATTGCAGCTTATGGTCTGTGCGTGCTACTGACGTTTGTGTACCTGCCTTATGAATTGATACGCCAGTCTACCGCGCTGGCCAGAGCCGATGCCAATGTCAAGGAATTGCAGGGTAATCTGCACGAGCTACTGAATACAGCCAATTTGAATCATCTGCAAAGTGCGACCAATCAGGAGTTGTCGACCGAGATTCTGGATGAATTGATTCGTGGACTCGAACAGGACAGAAAGAAGGATTTATTGCTGGTTTCCTGGGCCATTGCCGAAAATGGAAAAAATGCCTTACACCAGATCAATGATTCGCAAAAGTCGTTTGCGGATGGCATCAAATCAGATTTGAACAAAACCAAGGCTGAAATCATTGAGTCCCGTCCCCCGATCGAGAAAATCTCCGATTCCATCGTCAAGCGACTGGATAGCGATATCGATAAATTGGTTGAAACCAAGATGCAATCGTTCCGGCAGGAAATAGACCAGTCCCTGGATAATTTCAGAGACAATATCAATGCCTTTGTACAACGTGAACTGGGTACCTACCAGGAGAAACTGGCAGCGATCACGCAGCAGAACGTGGATGAACTGAGGAGTTATTCCAATAAAGCCAATCAGGCTTTTGCCGAGCAAGTGAACAAGCTTAACCGTGAGTCGTTACAAAAAATGGAAGCGACCAAAAAGAGTATCGACGGAATTGGTGCAACCATTGCTGATGTCGATCTGAAGAATGTGGCGCAGCAGATTAAGCTGATTACGGCATCGATCGATCGTGCTCAAAAGAAAACAGACATCCTGTTCGAATACAATGAGTGTATGAGAACGGCTGGTGTACTCGATCTGGCTGGAAAGGAAGAGAACTGCAAAACCAAGCTGAACCAAAGCATGGGTGCCTTGAAATAAGCGTGGATCGATAACCGGAAAATCTATCAAGAATCTGATGGACCTGGATCACAGGCCATCAGATGAGCATTTCACTTGTGATGTGAGTTATTTCTTAACGAAATCAACCAGTTTCTGATAAGTGAACATGTAATCCTGCGATTGCAAAGGGGTGTGACATTGCACACAGTTCAGATCATTGCTTTTGGCTGTTCCATCAGGATTGTAAACTGCAAATCCCCAGTCTCCGGTGCGATTTTCCTTGGGAAAAGCCGCATCCCAGTTGTTACGATTTTCCATCACGGCCACTGCTGCGAGTGAATCGATTTCAAAGATGCCATCCTTACCGGGAACAGGTTTGCCATCCGCACCCTTCTTGGGATTGTAGATTTCCATGACGACAACCGCACCGGAACTGCTTTTCTGTCCTTGCTTGTAGCTACTGATAGCAGCCTCATTGGCGTATAGCTTGGCTACCTGGGTTTGATTGGCGCGATTCATCGTACCGTACTGAGTGAAAGCTTTATCATATCCTTGTGGAAACTTGACGTGCTCGGGATCACCCCCGGCTTGAGCCAATAGAGGCGATGCAATCAAAGCTGCAGCTATAATTTTTAGAGTGCGTTTCATGTTTTGCTCCTTTTTAATGTGTATGGGTAAGACAGGATTGGGACCACTATCATACCGAACCGTACTAGCCTGGCAAGGATGTCCTACTGACGCTGATTTTTTTAAAAACCCAGATCAATGACCAATTTTGCAGAGAGATAGATCACCAATAGTGCTAGCCCCAGATGGACCATCACATTAACTGGATTCTGCCTGATCGTGTCGAACATGGTTTTGTGCTGTCCTTGGTGCTTTTGCAGTGCAAATTCTTCACGTATGCGCTTTGCACGTTCATTCTGGTAGGCATCAAGCAGTGATCGCGCATGCTGATACTGCTGTTCGTCCTTGATCCAGATTGCAGCCATTGACACCCCCCAGTTACCAGCCGATGTCTCATAGAAATCAATGGTGTTGTGGTTCAGTAATTCACGTACATCATTGGCCTCATCATCGGATACACCATTCAAGCGGAATAAAATTTTTGCCATGGATTAGCGGTTCTTGTGATATTTTCTGATATGAAGCAGTAGTGCCATTTTGGATGCTATCGTTGCAATCATGGCATTGTCAAGCAACTGTTCTTGATTTAATTCATATAAATATATAACAAACAAGTTTCTACAGATGAAAAAAACGGTATTGATTACAGGATGCTCAAGCGGCATTGGTTATTGTGTTGCCAAGGCATTGCATGCTCGTGGCTATCGGGTATTCGCAACGGCCCGGCGACGGGAAAGTGTGGAGATGCTGATTGCGGAGGGTTTGGAGAGCTTCCGGTTGAATCTGACCGATTCCAATTCGATACACTTTGCTTTTGAAGAAGTCATGCGCCGTACCGATGGCGAGTTATATGCATTATTCAACAATGGTGCTTATGGTTTGCCGGGGGCGATAGAGGATTTAAGTCGCGATGCGTTGCGCGATCAATTCGAAACCAATGTATTGGGTTGGTTGGAGCTGACCAATCTGGCGATACCAGTCATGCGCCGGCAAGGCTATGGCAGGATCATTCAGAACAGCTCGGTTTTGGGGTTCGTAGCGCTACCTTTTCGTGGGGCTTACAATGCTTCAAAATATGCCATCGAAGGGTTAAGCGACACGTTGCGACTTGAACTGCGCGGTAGTAATGTGCATGTCAGTTTGATCGAGCCCGGTCCCATAGCCAGTCAATTCAGGATGAATGCCGTCAAGGCGCTAGCCAAGTATATTGATGTTGAAAACAGCGTACACCGGGAAAAATATCAGGGTGTGCTGACGCGTTTGAACAAACCTGGACCAGCTGTACCGTTTACCTTGCCACCCGAAGCCGTACTCAAGCGTGTGATCCATGCGCTGGAGTCGGAACAGCCAAAATCACGCTATTATGTGACGTTTCCAACCTATTTGTTTGGTGCGCTAAAACGTATTCTGACGACGCGGGCCTTGGACGCCATTTTGGCCCGATCCGGAAACAACAACTGATGTCTGACGCGGTTAAACCGGCTTAAGGGTTGGCTGCGGCTGCACAGGATTGCAGCATTTTCCAGGCAATATCACTGTAGTAGGAATCTCCCCTCATTATGGCCTGAACACTACGCTGATCCGTTTGTTCCAATCCCAGAGCAAACGCATGCACGTTTTGGTTGTTTACGTTGCGCTGATCGTAAGTTTGTACTTCGGGGGTGGCATCATGAAAATCCACAATCGCATCCGGATTGGTAGGAGAGTTGCTGGCGAAAACACCTGGTAGATAGCGCGTGTCGAATGCGTAAATCTCCGAAGCATTTTTATCAGAATACATAATGTTGCTGAAACGCATAATACGCATGAAAGACCGGCTATCCGAACTCAGTTTCTCCGTAACGCAGCGCGCAAGTACCTGATGATCTCCAGCAAAGCTTTCGGCATATCGTTGAGGTTTTTCCACAGGGGCAGAAAAATGCGAACAAGCCGCCAGCGAAAATGCACCGAGCGAGCCTGCCACTAAATTTACGATCAAAGATGAATCACGCGCGGTGTGCATGTGCAGTGTTGCTCTAGCCGCCGAAATAGACGTAGGGTTTCATCGGGACTGAAGACTCCTTGAAGCGCTTTTGTTCTTCCTTGTCGAGATTCTTGTCCCACCATATGCCGCGGGCTTCCAAACGTTTTTCTTGCAGTTGCGGATTTTTTTGAAGTAGCTCTTGCAGAAACTTGGTATGTTCAGATTCGTAACTGTAATCCATGATTTTTTGCTTAAAGATTAAAAACAGGCAGACTCTATCACAATTGTTTTTTTCAAGAAAGGCGTGATAACAGTAAAACTTGCAGCACGCCAGTATGTTTCAAATGGTTAAATAATCGCCTTTGTACTTGACGGATTTGTGCAATTCGGTGACAAAATCCTGGAAAGGCAATGTATGGTGTTGCTCTAGCATCTGAGCATGCTTGAGTAGTGTTTTCCAGGCCAGTTTGCCAGGTGATTGCTTGAAAGCAAAAACAATCAGATTTCCGCGAATTTCTGAGAGTAGTGTGATCACACGATTCTCAAAAACAGTTTTGATGCGCTGCAGATAAGTGTCGAGTTTTTTGTCGCGACTCAACAGATTGATGACCAGAATGCCGTGCTTTGTTAAAGCCTGGTGAGCTTGTTGGTAAAATTCCGCGCTGCACAATCCCGGAATCTGAAGGTCGTTATCGAAACCATCGACCATGATGATATCCGCGCATAGTGTATGTTCCTGGATATATTGCGAACCATCCGCATGCAGGATGACCAGACGCTCATCAGGTGTGGGCACGGCGAAAAGGCTGTGGGCTGTACGAATGATGTCAGGGTTGATTTCAATTACGGTGGTGTGGGTTTCAGGCAGCTGCGAGTAGACGAATTTAGCCAGTGATCCTCCCCCTAAACCTATCATCAGGATTTTTGCGGGCTGTGGATTAAACAGCATAAAGCCCATCATGCACTGGGTGTATCGTAACTCGAGCTCATTCGGTGCGGTCACGCGCATGGCGCTCTGTATCATGCTGCCACCCAGATGCAAAAATCGGATGCCTTTTTGCTCACTGACAGTGATCGCGGTTTCTCCAGAGGCGTTTTTTCTAGGGAAGCGCGACATATGTAATATGTCCTAACACGGAAAATCGACGGTATCAGTAGTACAGATAATCAGCTACAGAGAGCCAATCCATTATTTGCCAGATCTGTATTGATCCAGGGAATAAATTTTACCTTGTGATTTTTGCGTGGTGGGTGCTTGCAAGTTTTGTGGTTCCTGCAAGACATTCAGCAGACCATTTTCACCGACAACGTGCTCCCACATCTTTGTGGAAATTTGCAAACAGGCATCCAGTGGATTGTTGGCCTGTTTACGAATCTGGTCCACCTGCCACTGCAAGCCGGTCATGCGTGGCCTGAGATGCTCTGGAGATTGTTCGATCAAGTCATTGATCGCTTGTTGGCGCATTATCTCGAATTGCTCAGGATTTTCCTGAGCCATTTTGCACCAGAGGTCAAAGTCAAAGCCCGTTTCTTGATTTTCTTTTTTCATTTTTTTAATCTTATTTTGTGACAAAACAGCAAAAAAGATTATATATCAATCTTTAATTTAATTCTTGACAGGTTGCAATGGATTAAAAAACTGTATAACCATTTCGATCCGACTCCATCTCGACTGATTCATGAGCGTATCTCCACCATGAAAAAAAGCCGGAATCAGAAAACTTCCAATTCCGGCTCTGGTATCTTGTTGAATTCAGGAAAAACGACTATCTGAACTGATCTGCCAAGCTCTCGAGTCTTTTGACCTTGTCATGCATGGCTGTAGTCGCTGTCGACAGATCCTCAACCAAGTGACCGTTTTGTTGTGTGATTGTATCGATCTGCATCACAGCCTGATTGATCTGCTCGATACCGTTAGCTTGCTCTTGGGAAGCCAGCGAGATTTCACTCACGATATCGGATATTTTTTTGATGCTGCCATTAATCATTTTCAATGATTCAGCAGATTGATTGACCAGCTTGGTACCATTCTCGACTTTTACCACGCTGTCGGTGATCAGCTCCTTGATCTGTTTTGCGGATTCGGCGCTACGTCCGGCCAGGCTGCGCACTTCATTGGCCACGACGGCAAATCCACGACCTTGCTCACCGGCACGGGCAGCCTCGACAGCCGCGTTCAATGCCAACAGATTGGTCTGGAATGCAATTTCATCGATGACATTGGTGATATCGGCAATTTTTTTGCTGCTGTCGTTGATTTCATCCATCGCGTGCATGGTGCTGGACACTACTCTTTCACTGGTTTCGGATTGTTTTCGTGCATTTGTCACGATGACGCTGGCCTGTTTGGTGCTATCTGCGTTTTGTTGAACGGTGGAGGCCATTTCTTCCATGCTGGATGCGGTTTCTTCCAGGCTGGAAGCCTGATTTTCCGTGCGGCTCGACAGATCGACGCTGCTCTTGGCAATTTCGTCAGTGGTTGTATTCAATACCACTATGGATTCCAAGACACGGCCAATGGCAGTGCGAAATTTGGCGCGTTGAAAGATTTGCACATATTCTAGCTGACCGACTTCATCGGTTCTTCCTGTATATACATAGCGTGCGAGTGGGTCGCTGGTGATTTGTTCCGACTTCGCCGCCAGGTCACGCAAGCCTTTCAGCATGGAATGGATCGCGGCAGCGCTGACTAGACTGCCAATGCCAAAACCGGCTAATGCCATGATGAATGAAATTTGCTCGGTCAGCGCGAGTCCCAGAAAAATGGTTGCGAAGACAGAGACAACACCCATGATGATTTTTGTGGTCAATCCAAATGGAAAACGTGTCAACTGAACTTTATCGAGTTTGGAACGGCGTTTGTCATCTTCCGATTTTTTCGACATGATTTTGCCGTACAACGCATCCGCACGTTGTACCCATGCGGCTTCCGGCTTGACTCGAACGGATTGATAGCCAATGATCTTGCCATCTTCATACAGTGGGCTCGCAAAAGCATCAACCCAGTAATGGTCACCATTCTTGTTGCGATTTTTCACCAGCCCCATCCAGGGTTTGCCCGCCTTCAAGGAATCCCACAACATCGAATAGGCTTCGGGAGGCACATCCGGATGGCGGATGATATTGTGATTTTTGTTGTCGAGCTCTTCCCAGGTATAACCGCTCATGCGGATGAAGTCTGCATTGGCTGAAGTAAGAGCGCCTTTTAAATTAGTGGTGGAAATGATTTCGCAATCATTGCGCATGCCCATGTCCCGCTGGGTTACGGGTTCATTGATTCTCATAGATACTACCTTTCGAAGAAAAATGTGAGGTGGTGTATCAATTTCGGAATATTTATTTCTTAATTAATGGTAAGGTTCAATAATCGGACTATTCCTACAATATTGATAGGAATATGGAGGGGCGATATTACAATTGATTCACGGGTGAACGATGCTTGGTATCATCATAGTGACATGTAATGATTAAGGATTGGATATGTCGCGAACTGGGATGCGCCAGATATAAAAAGCCAATATGCTGCCAATGACAATCAGCATGATTTTTTGCCATAGCTCTGGAACGATGAGTATCGAGCTGCCAAATGACAGTGTCATCAGCAAATAAACCCAGCGTTTGACGGCATAAGGGATGCTGCGATACCTGCACCACTCGACGATGATGGGACCCGTGATACGATTTTCAATCAATTTGCGATGAAAGTGCTCGGATCCGCGAGCAAAACAGGCAGCGGCCAGCAGAATAAAGGGTGTGGTTGGCAAGACGGGTAGAATCGCACCCAGCAGCCCCAGAAACAGCGCCAGAAAACCTGCGCTGATATACAGGGCGCGTGCAAGGGGGGAGTCATGCAAGTTCAGCAGATCTTCAGCCTGTACTTGCGGGTCAGTCACAGATTGGGGATTTTGTTGGTTTTGCTGAGATTCGGTTGAATGCATGTGAACATCAGAATGCTGTGGATGGCAGTGTCCCGATTATAGTGTTACCTCCTCATTTGATCAATTCCAGCGCAGGCAGTTTACAATTTCTACTGATGACGAAGCTTGGGGAGTGGTTATAATACAGCTTGCGAGTTAATCATTTAAAGTTACTGTAATCATTCATGAGGAAATCATGCTTAAAATTAGAAATCTGATGTGTGCGTTCATGCTGTCATTGTTTTTAGTATTGCCTGTGCAAGTTTCCGTCGCCTCACAAGAAGCGGCGACAGCGGACAGTACACAGCTGCAGAAGATTGACACCAAGGTGGGAAATGGCGATGAAGCCGTCATTGGAAAAACAGTCAATGTTCATTACGCGGGCTGGGTTTACGATGAAAACGCTCCGGACAAGAAAGGCAAAAAGTTCGACAGTTCGTACGACCGCAAGGAGCATTTCTCTTTCCTGCTCGGTGCCGGGCGGGTCATTAAAGGATGGGACAAGGGCGTTCTGGGAATGAAGGTTGGTGGGCAACGTACACTGATCATTCCACCATCGATGGCTTATGGCGAGCGAGGAGCAGGTAATGTCATTCCACCCAATGCAACGCTTCTGTTTGAGGTTGAATTGATGGGATTGAAAGAAACTGGTGGACACTATTAACCGGTGAGATTGACAGCCAAACTTTCTACTTGAGAATTGGTTTGTCGTAGTAATTTTGTAGACGCTGACCACTGCCGATGGTCAGCGCAAATTTCATGTAATTCAGGTTGTAAAATGCTTTAGCTGTTTTACCTATCACACGCTGGCACAGACTGAGAGGATGCTGTCATGACTTCGAATACACAGTCAAAGGTCATTCGTTACAAACGAACATTAGTTACTTTTGGCATTATCATCGCGCTGTTATTCATTCTGATGGCTCTGAGCTATTTCTGGTTGCCTGGCTATGCCAAATCCCAGCTCGAAATACGATTATCGGCGCTGCTACAGCGCCCTGTCACTGTGGCATCGATAGAATTCAAACCCCATACGCTGGAATTGACGATACAGGGTTTCGATATCGGTGAAAAAGTGGGTGAGAATGAAAAACCCTCTCCTTTTCTGTCTTTCGCCAAGTTGTATGTCGATCTCAGCATAGAGTCCGTCAGTCGGCGTGCACCAGTGATTACCGCCTTTACCTTGGAGGAACCCAAAGTCAGATTGGTTCGTGAGACAGAAAGTCAACTGAATATTTCCGATTTGCTGGAGCAGTTTAACAAGCCATCGCAGCAATCTGAGAAGGGTGAACCGACTCTCTTTTCACTTAGCAATTTCTCAATCAAAAATGGGTCATTTGAATTCGATGATCGATTCACAAAAACCGACCATCGAGTAACTGACATCAATCTAGCCGTACCTATCGTTGCCAATTTCGAAAGTACGCTAACAAGTTGGATCGAACCGCATTTCAGCGCAAAAATAAATGGATCCCCCTTTTCTCTCGATGGCAAGCTGAAAGCATTTACACAAACGCAGGAAGCGACGCTGGCGTTAAAGCTGAGCGATTTCGATTTGACCGAATTTGATCAATATGCCGCTCTGCCAAAAGGGATCAATCTGTTATCCGGATTGTACGACAGCGAATTGCAGATCACTTTCAGACAAGCTCAGAATCAGACCCCGGAAATCATGATGAGCGGTCATACTGCATTGAAACAATTTTCAATCAAGAATAGTGCGGTGAAAGTACCTTACCGGGCAAATCTGAAACAGCTGGTCATTGAGCTTGCTGATGTGGATCTGACTGCGCAAAAGCCATCAGACATCAAATTACAGATCGATCAGATTGCTTTGGTGCGTGAAGGTGAGAAAGAATCGGCATTGTCCTTGGCGCAACTGGACATCAATAAAATCACCGTCGATGCAAAGAAGCACATCATTGCTCTGAATGAGATTACGCTGGATCGATTGAAAACTACGCTGCGTCGCGATGCAACGGGTACGATCGATTTGGCCCAGTTATTCGAGAACACGTCAACAACCGAAACGAAAGAATCCGGGAAACCGCAGAGTAGACCGCAAGCAACTGCCAAGCATAGTGTTAAGGTTCCCATTCCGGGAAGGAAACCCGATCCACTGCTGGTTGCAGAGTCACAGCCAGAAGCGCCACAGTCTACGAAGGTTGATGCAACGACCGAAAAAGAAGAAGTAGTCGTTGCCAATGATGCGCCCTGGATTGCACAGATCAAGCAGATCAAGCTAAAAGCTGCAGCTATTCGTTATGAAGATTTAACGTTGACCAAGATTGCTCCGATGATTATCGATCCCCTCGATTTGACGTTGGAGCATATCGATCTTTCCGGAGCAAAGCCGTTAAACCTGCTGTTGCAGGCGCAAGTCAATCAGCGCGGAAAGATCAAGGTTGATGGTGCATTGGCCTGGTCGCCGCTGGCAACCGAATTGTCACTGAATCTCGATTCGGTTGATGTCGTTTCATTGCAGGGGTGGGCGGGCGATAAATTGACGGCACTGCTGACCAGTGGCGATATTTCTTTTGCCGGTAAAATCAAGGCCGGTGGTGAGCCGTTGAAGTTGGAAGTGAATGGTTTAGGTAAACTGGCCAATTTCAATGTGTTTGATCCCAATAGCGCACAGGATTTATTGCGCTGGAAAAAACTGGAGTTGAGCGATCTCAATTTTGTTAACGAACCATTGCGAGTTGATATCAAAACAGTCAGTCTCAATGACTTTTTTGCTCGCATGGCGATTTTGCCAAATGGAACATTGAATTTGAAACAGATGGTACGCCAGGATGCCTCGGCTTCTGCTCCACCTCCGGTTGTGGCCGATGCCGGTGCTGCGACCAATATATCTACTACCCCTGCACCCGTAAAAAAAGACACCCCTGTGCATATCGATAAAATTATCCTGCAGCAAGGGAATGTTTATTTTAGCGATCAATTCATCAAACCGAACTATCGAGCCAACCTGACGGGGCTGTCGGGACAGATCGGTCCGCTTTATCCTGGCAAGAAGGGGAAAATCGACATACAAGGCATGGTTGCCAAAACGGCTCCACTGGAGATTCGTGGCACCACCGATCCGTTCAGTTCTGAACTTTCACTGGATCTAATGGCAAAAGTCAAAAACATAGACTTGCCGCCTTTCAGTCCCTATTCTGGAAAATACATTGGCTATGAGATCGAGAAAGGCAAACTTTCTGCAGACGTCAATTACCAGATTGATAAGGGCGTTCTGAGCGGTGACAATAAAATATTCTTGGATCAGTTCACGCTGGGAGAAAAAATCGAGAGCGAAGAAGCGGTGTCCCTACCTCTCAATCTGGCGATCTCGATTCTGAAAAATCGTCGCGGTGAAATCGATATACATCTGCCGCTCAAAGGCTCGATCGACGATCCTCAATTTAACCTGGCAGACATTATTTTCACTGCCTTCACTAATCTGATCACGAAAGCCATTACTTCACCGTTTGCGTTACTGGGTTCGGTGCTGGGTGGTGGCGAGGAGTTGTCCGAGATCGCTTTCGTGCCTGGTTTCGCCGAGATCGATGCCGAAGCAGAGAAAAGATTGCAGGCATTGGCCGAGGTGCTGGACGATCGCCCAGCCTTGGAGCTGGAGATTTCTGGACATATCGACCCTGAACAGGATTTCGAAGGATTGAAAGTTGCCATGCTGCAAAATAAAGTCAAGGCACAAAAACTGGCCGAGCAAACCAAGAAAGGTATTGCGAGCGGTGCCATCGAAGAAGTTACTTTGACTCCGGAAGAGTATGGGCAGTATCTTGAAATGGCTTACAAGAAGGAAGATTTTCAGAAACCCAAAAATGCAATCGGTCTGGCCAAAAGCTTGCCCGCTGCCGAAATGGAGCAGTTAATGATGGCAAACATGCAAATCAACGAAAATGATCTGACTGCATTGGCTGAAAGACGCGCCAATGCAGCGCGTAACTGGCTGGTCGAGCATGGCAATATTCAGGATGAACGTATTTTTGTCGTTGGGGTGCACGAATCCAAAGATGAACAACAAAAAGCAGGAAGCAAAGCTGGATTCCTGCTTAAATGATGTAACTGTTGTTTCCAGTAAGTCAGTTTTGTCATTGGATGAGTCGATATCGGCTTGTCACATCAATTCTTAGAACCTATAATGCCACCTTGTCAATCTTGATGTATGTTTCACGTGGAACAGGGTGAAAAAACGGTTCTGCGCTCATAATGTTATCGTCTCTGAAGTATCTCCTTGAGTCTTGCCATGAATAAACATGCGGAATTTGAAGTAATTGTGGTTGGTGGCGGGCATGCTGGAACCGAAGCGGCTTTGGCGGCTGCGCGAATGGGACGTAAAACATTATTGCTGACGCACAATATCGAGACCATCGGACAAATGTCCTGCAATCCTTCCATCGGCGGTATTGGAAAAAGTCACCTGGTTAAGGAAATCGATGCGCTCGGCGGTGTCATGGGCTTGGCGGCCGATGAAGCAGGTATCCAGTTTCGTATACTAAATTCAAGTAAAGGTCCGGCGGTAAGGGCGACGCGTGCTCAGGCTGATCGCATGTTGTATCGACAAGCCATTCGTTCCCGTATCGAGAATCAGGAAAATCTGCAAGTCATGCAGCAGGCCGTTGATGATCTGATTATTGAGCAAGATAGGGTCATTGGCGTTGTAACGCAATTAAACATCAAGCTATACGGACATGCAGTCATATTGACGGTCGGTACGTTTCTGGCGGGTTTGGCTCATATCGGCAAATCCAATTTTAAGGCCGGACGTGCGGGAGATCCTCCTGCATTGACACTGGCGCAGAAGTTACGTGACAGAGCATTTCCAGTCGGCCGCTTGAAAACAGGAACACCGCCTCGCATCGATGGGCGCAGCATGGATTTTTCCAAGTTGCAGGAGCAACCCGGTGATCAGCCAGTTCCGGCTTTTTCCTTTATGGGTCAGAACATACAGCATCCACAGCAAGTGTCGTGCTGGATAACACACACCAATGGCAGGACTCATGACATCATCCGCGATGGTCTGGTCGATTCACCGTTGTATACAGGAAAAATTGAAGGAGTCGGTCCACGGTATTGTCCTTCTATCGAAGACAAGGTGGTGCGTTTTGCAGCAAGGGAATCACATCAGGTTTTTCTGGAGCCTGAAGGTTTATTCACGCACGAAATTTATCCCAATGGCATTTCAACCAGTTTGCCGTTTGAGGTGCAAGTTGAATTGATACACTCTATTGCCGGGCTTGAGAGCGCTCATATCACTCGTCCCGGCTATGCCATCGAGTATGACTATTTTGATCCGCGTAATCTGCAGCACTCACTGGAAACTAAAACCATCGAGAATCTGTTCTTAGCGGGACAGATCAACGGTACGACCGGCTACGAAGAAGCTGCTGCACAAGGCTTGCTAGCGGGTGTCAATGCCGCACTGAAAATCCAGGAAAAGGAAGCATGGCTGCCCCAGCGCAACGAAGCTTACCTCGGCGTATTGGTTGATGATTTGATCACAGCAGGCGTAACAGAGCCTTATCGCATGTTCACAAGTCGTGCTGAATATCGTCTGCAATTGCGTGAAGATAATGCCGATTTGCGGCTAACCGAGATGGGGCGGCAGCTGGGATTGATCGATGATCAGCGCTGGCAAGCTTTCGCCTGCAAACGGGAAGCAATCGAAAAGGAGATGCAACGACTGGATTCCGTACGTTTGTGGCCACACAATCTACCGGAAGTCGATGTGGAAAGGGTGCTGGGAAAAAGCATGGAGCGAGATTATACGTTGACCGAATTATTGCGGCGTCCTGATGTGGATTATGCAGCACTGATGTCGCTACCTGGTGCAGGAATGCCGGTCGCTGATAAACAGGTGGCTGAGCAGGTGGAGATTCAGACAAAATATCATGGCTATATCCAGCGTCAGCAGGAAGAAGTGACGCGTCGAGGGCAATATGAAAACATGCGTCTTCCAAAACAGATTGACTATGCAACTGTGCGAGGGTTGTCGACTGAAGTGCAGCAAAAACTGAACCAGCACAAGCCAGAGACGCTGGGTCAGGCATCCCGGATTTCAGGTGTTACCCCAGCAGCCATATCCTTGTTATTGGTACATATCAAACGCGGGCTGGGCTCGCATGACGATAAACGCAGTGCATGAGTTTTCTGCAAGAAATTGAACACGGATTGCAAACGCTGAGTGGGTATGGACTACTACCCCAACCTGCAGCATTATTGGCACAGCAGATTGAGCAGTATCTGCGCCTGATCGAACGGTGGAACAAGATTCATAACTTGACGGCAGTTCGCGATTTGCACGACATGCTGTATCAGCATGTGCTGGATAGCTTGGCGGTGCTGCCACATTTACAGGGTCCGCAGATAATCGATGTGGGCAGTGGCGCAGGGTTGCCGGGTATTCCGCTGGCTTTGGCAAGACCTGACTGGAACTTGACACTGATCGAGAGTAATCAGAAAAAAACGGCATTCTTGCAGCAGGTTAAAATTGAACTGAAATTGCAGCATGTTTCTATCCTGTCCAGGCGCTGTGAAGAAGTGCAGCTCAATTGGAGTCCTGACACCATCATCTCCCGGGCATTCTCAGAACTGGGTAATTTCGTTGCCCTGACAGCTAATTTAGCCATGCAGGGAGCAGAGAAATGTCAGTGGGTGGCAATGAAAGCGCATTGTACGCAAAAAGAGCTGGATCAAATCACCCCGCCCTTTTTTATCGACAGAGTTGTAAATCTGGAAGTGTTCGGACTGAATGCGGATAGACAATTGATTATCATCAAGAAACGGTAGTTTTACGCATCCCGGTTTGTTTCGTTATACTGAATGAGGAGTCGATGCTGTGACAAAAATTCTGGCTATCACCAATCAAAAAGGCGGGGTCGGTAAAACAACCACCAGCGTCAATCTGGCCGCCAGCCTGGCGGCATCCGGCAAACGGGTATTACTGGTGGATCTGGATCCACAAGCCAATGCCACGATGGGAAGTGGCATCAACAAGCAAACTGTCAAGGTTACGATTTATCACGTGCTCTTGAAACAAGCACAATTGCAGCAAGCACGGGTCGCAAGCGTGCAGGGAAAATATGATCTGGTACCCGCAAATCGCGATCTGGCGGGTGCTGAAGTCGAAATGGTCGACTTCGAGCAGCGCGAAACGCGTTTAAAAACAGCATTGGAAATGGTTGAGCAGGAATATGACTACATTCTGATCGACTGCCCACCTGCGCTGAATCTGCTAACGTTGAATGGTTTGTGTGCAGCGCATGCCGTGATGATTCCAATGCAATGTGAATACTATGCTCTGGAAGGATTGAGTGATCTGGTGAACACCATCAAGCGCGTGCGCGCGCATTTCAATCCTGTCCTGAGAATCGAAGGATTGCTGCGCACCATGTTCGATCCACGGAATATCCTGGCGCAGCAGGTTTCCGAACAGTTGCAAAAGCATTTTGGTGACAAGGTTTACCGTACGGTCATACCACGCAATGTACGGTTGGCCGAGGCCCCCGGATTCGGTTTGCCGGTGCTGTATCACGATGAGCAATCGAAAGGTGCACAGGCTTATCTGGAACTGGCTAAGGAAGTATTGAATGCTTGATGGATCTTGTCTGCTTATATTTGAGGATTTTTTGAGATGGTGAAGCAAAAGGGACTGGGAAGGGGGCTGGATGCGTTGCTGGCGCATGATGGCGGTATCGATGCCACGGAGGAATCGCTGCAAAACATGCCGATTTCGCAACTGCAGCCGGGTAAATATCAACCCAGAACCAACATGGATCAATCGACCTTGGCCGAACTTGCAGAATCGATCAAGGCGCAGGGTATCATGCAACCAATACTGGTGCGCCCGGTCGGTGAAGGTCAGTACGAAATCATCGCCGGCGAACGTAGATGGCGTGCGGCCCAATTGGCCGGGCTCACCGAAGTACCGGTTCTGGTGCGCACCGTACCCGATGAGGCAGCGTTAGCGATGTCGCTGATCGAAAATATCCAGCGGGAGAACCTGAATCCACTGGAGCAGGCGTTGGGCATCCAGCGCCTGATCAATGAATTCGGAATGACGCACCAAAGTGCAGGCGAAGCTTTGGGGCATTCGCGCAGTACCATTTCCAATCTGCTGCGACTGCTCAATCTGGCTGCGCAAGTACAGGATCTGATGATGCTGGGTGAAATCGAAATGGGTCATGGACGTGCTTTGTTGCCCTTGCCCGTTCCCGAGCAGATCAGGATCGCGCATTGGGTCGCCCGAAAACAGTTATCGGTGCGTGAAACAGAGAAACTGGTTAACCAGATACTGAATCCACAACCTAAATCGGTCAAAAAACCGGATCGCGATTTATTGCGTTTGCAGGAAGATGTTTCGGAGCGGTTGGGTGCGCAAGTCGCTATCAAACCGAAAAAGAACGGACAGGGCAATCTCGTGATTCATTACACCAGTCTGGATCAGTTGGACGATATTCTCGCCAAGTTATAAAAATCATCGGCCTTTCGGCCATCACTGCCGAACGCGTGTAAAATACCCCGCTGCACGTGAAACTGGCGCTTCGCACGATCGATGCTCAGGCGGCCATTGAATGAAAAAGGAAAATTATGGATGCACGATTACTAGATATTTTGGTATGCCCTCTATGCAAGGGGCCACTGATTTACAAGAAAGATGACAAGGAATTGATCTGTAAGCCTGATCGGCTGGCTTTTGCCATCAAGGATGGCATTCCGATCATGCTGGTCGAGGAAGCGCGAAGAATACCGGATACGGTAGAGATCAAATAGTCGACATGAATACTGGAATATCAACAAACCCTCGTGTGGCGGCCATTCTGGGCGCACTGATTGCCGATTCCGCATCGCTGGGCCTGCACTGGTTATACAACCCGGAGCGGATTGCACAGATTGCACAAGCTCGAGGACTGGTTTTTCTGCAGCCCGATGCGAATGATTATGCCGGTGTCAGTGGTTACTTTGCTCATGGTGGCAAAACTGCTGGTGATGCGTCGGCATACGGCGAGTTGTGTTTGTTGATGCTGAAGCATCTGGCGCAACATGGCGAGTTTGATCGGATCGCGTACCAGACGGAATATCGCAATCATTTTGGTCCAGGCGGAGCTTATGCTGGTTATATCGATTCCCCGACCAGATTGACATTGCAAAAACTGCTACCACTCAATCCGGAGCAGTTTCCAGAAATTTCGGGTGTCGATGATGATCAGTTTGCTGCGCTGGCAGCCTTGCCGGCTGCAATCGTTGTTTATCAGGGTTCAGTAGAAATGCTGCAAGACAAGCTCGAGCAGATTGTGCGCCTGACCAACGATAACGCGACGGCGGTTGCCGCAGCCCGTTATCTGGGGAGTGTGCTGATGGCTGTATGTCAGGGCGAGTCGGTGCAGTCAGCACTGAGCCGATGCTTATCGCAAGCAGATCAGCCATTGCAGGAACAGGTGGCGGATGCCTTGCAGGTCGGATCGCTCGACACACTCGCAGTGGCCAAGCGCTTCGGTTCCGCCTGTCATGTCTTGCAAGGTGTGCCGGTCATCGCGCATATACTGCAACATGCCGGGGATTATGCCACGGCCATCGAGGAAAATATCCGCGCCGGTGGCGATAGCTGCGGCCGGTCCATCATGCTGGGAGCCATTGCAGCTGCCGGGGCAGCACAGCAAGGAAATCCCGCAAAAGGGATTCCACTACAATGGATAGCGCGTTATCGCAAGCTGACAGCGGCAGCCGATGCGTGTGCGACGTTGAGTCTGTATGGATAAATTGTCGCGAAATAGATATAATCTGCTGATTTTTTAGTCATTAAAACAACACCGGAAAGCATTCATTTCATTACCCTCATCAAGATTACCTGCATTGCCGTTCGCCGATACGAAGATTATCTGAATTCCATGCCTGCTACAGCGTGCAAATCAAGTGAAATGATATTTATAAACAAGCAACTCACCTGTTGTGGGCGATACCTCGCAGGTGACGGGAAATTTTATTAATTTTGGAGGAAAGATGAGTCATACACTATACGAAACCCAGGTTCAGCGAGTGCAACGTTGTGAATTAGCCGTTCCCGGTTCCAACCCGGGAATGTTTGAGAAAGCGCTGAACAGTGGTGTTGATTTCGTTTTTCTCGATCTGGAAGATGCGGTTGCTCCCGATGACAAGGTACAAGCACGCAAGAATGTCATCGATGCATTGAATGATCTGGACTGGAAGGGACACGGCATCACCGTGTCGGTGCGTATCAACGGATTGGACACACAATACATGGTGCGCGACGTGGTCGATCTGGTAGAGCAAGCCGGAAGCAAGATTGACACCCTGCTGATTCCGAAGGCCGGTGTGTATGCAGATGTATACATGGTCGAAGCCATGGTGACGCAATTGGAAAAACAGCAGGGACTGAAAAATCGCATCGGTCTGGAAGCATTGATCGAAACTGCGCTGGGGATGGCCAATGTCGAAGATATTGCTCGCCACGGAGCGTTGGGTCGTCTGGAGGCATTGCATTTCGGCGTCGCTGACTATGCCGCCAGCAATCGTGCCCGCACCACCAACATCGGTGGATTGAATCCGGATTATCCCGGTGACCAATGGCATTTTGCCATCAGCCGCATGATCGTGGCTTGCCGCGCTTACGGTTTGCGCCCGATCGACGGTCCTTTCGGTGATATCAAGGATCCGGATGGTTATGTTCTGGCGGCAAAACGGGCTGCCGCACTGGGTTGCGAAGGTAAATGGGCCATTCATCCCACGCAGATTCCATTGGCCAACGAAGTATTTACGCCCCCCGAGCGTGAAATCGAAAAAGCCAAGCGTATTCTTGCTGCACTCAAGGAAGCCGCCGCACATGGCAAAGGCGCAGCAGCGCTGGATGGTCGCCTGATTGATGCCGCTTCCGAAAGAATGGCCAATAATGTGGTGAAAATCGCCGAAGCTATCGCAGCCAAAAAATAATTCATGATGCGGGCCGCTGACAGCGGCCTTTGTCTTCAAGGGCCTTGAAATAATAATGACAAATTAAGTATCGATTTAATCCGACTAATGGGGAAAATGAATTGAATATTCACGAATATCAAGCAAAGGAAATTCTGGCAGGTTACGGTGTCAAGATCGCCGAGGGCGGATTGGCTTATACCGTTGACGAAGCCGTGCAGCGTGCCAGGGAAATAGAGGGAGACGTTTGGGTCGTCAAGGCGCAGATCCATTCGGGAGCGCGCGGTAAAGCAGGTGGCATCAAGGTATGCCGCACGCACACCGAGGTGGAACAGGCTGCCGAAGCACTGATTGGAAAGAAACTGGTGACGCACCAAACTGGTCCGGCTGGCAAGATCTGTACCCGGTTGTACATCGAGGCCGGTACCAACATCGCCAAGGAAATGTATCTGTCGTTCATGATCGATCGTAGCAGCGAACGGGTGATCATGATCGGTTCTGCCGAAGGTGGCATGGAAATTGAGAAGCTTGCAGTGACCCGGCCAGAAGCCATCATCAAGATTTATATCGAACCCGCTGTTGGATTGCAGGATTTTCAGGCACGCAAGATGGCATTTGGTTTGGGTATCGACCCAGCACAACTGAATCATGCCGTGAAAACCATCAAGGGCTGCTATCGTGCCTTGCGCGATCTGGACGCCAACATTCTGGAAATCAATCCGCTGGTGATTACAGCCAATCACGAACTCATGGCGCTCGATGCGAAAATGGTATTCGATGAAAATGCCCTGTTCCGCCGTCAGAAAATCGCTGAGTTGCGCGACAACACACAAGTGGACAATCGCGAAGTTGCGGCTGCCGAAGCCGGTTTGAGCTATGTCGGTCTGGATGGTGACATCGGCTGCATGATCAACGGCGCGGGTCTGGCCATGGCCACGATGGACATGATCAAGCTGGCTGGCGGCGAACCTGCCAACTTCCTCGATGTGGGTGGCGGCGCATCCGCCGAGCGTACCGAGAAGGCGTTCCGGCTGGTGCTAGCTGACAGTAACGTGAAGGCCATGCTGGTGAATATTTTTGCCGGGATCAATCGCTGTGACTGGATCGCTGAAGGGGTGGTGCAAGCGGTACGCAACATCGACATGAAAGTACCGCTGGTGGTTCGGCTGTCCGGTACCAATGTGGAAGAGGGCCGCCGCATCATTGCCGATAGCGGCCTGCCGATCATCACCGCCGATACACTGGCGGAAGCCGCGGAAAAAGTCGTCCGCGCCCGTAATGAAGTTGTTGCACAAAACGCCTAGGAGTTCGAAGTGGCCATATTAATTGACGAAAAAACACGCATCATTGTTCAGGGTTTTACAGGAAGAATCGGTACTTTCCATGCACAGGAAATGATCGACTACGGTTCGAATGTCGTCGGTGGTGTCACGCCAGGTAAAGGCGGACAAACGCACCTGGGACTGCCGGTATTCAACACCGTCAAGGAAGCCGTCGATCAGGTGGGCGCCGAGGCCAGCATCGTGTTCGTGCCACCGGCATTTGCTGCAGACTCAATCATGGAAGCGGCTGATGCCGGAATCAAATACTGTGTGTCGATTACCGACGGTATCCCGACGCAGGACATGATGACGGTGAAAAATTTCCTGCGCCGCTTTCCCCAGAAGGAACGCATGCTACTGACCGGCCCGAACTGCGCTGGTACCATCAGCCCAGGGCGCGCCATGCTTGGCATCATGCCCGGTCATATTTACATGCGTGGCAACATCGGTGTTGTCGGCCGTTCCGGCACATTGGGCTATGAAGCAGCCGATCAGATGCGTTCATTGGGCATCGGCATTTCCACATCGGTCGGTATCGGTGGCGACCCGATTCCCGGTAGCTCGCATCGCGACATTCTGGAAAGACTGGAAGAAGATCCAGAAACCAAGGTCGCACTGATGATCGGTGAAATCGGCGGTCCACAGGAAGTCGAAGCTGGAAGATTCGCCAAGGAACACATGAGCAAACCACTAGTTGCCTACATTGCTGGTCTGACTGCACCCGAGGGTCGTCGCATGGGTCACGCCGGGGCGATCATTTCTTCTGCGGGTGAAAGTGCTGCCGAAAAGGTCGCCATGCTGAAGGATCTCGGCGTCACCATCTGCCCTACTCCGTCACTGATGGGACAAACGGTTGCAGAAGTGCTGGCCAAGCTGTAATTTTTATAGCGTTTAAAATAAAAACCCGGTGGCTGGTGCTATCGGGTTTTTTGTCGGTGAGAATAATAGCTTTATCGTTAACTATATTTGATTTTAAATGGTATAACGAAAATATTACTTCATTTTGCATATCCAATATTATTGAGTAATTTGTATGGATCTTGAAGAATATACTATTAGCAATAGGCAAGATTATCGTAAATCTGCATTCTCTGGAGTTTGCGCTTCGAAGCTTCTTATGGAATCATCAAAATTCAACTGATCTCAAGAATCGGCATAACACAATATTGCAACTAAAAGTCGGTCAGGAAGTTCCTGCTGATGCATTTAGTAATTATGATACGTTAAATGAATTAATTAAAAAATTTAATGAGATTGTGCGACAGGTAGATTCGAAGTTTTCACTTGACCAATCCATTGTGGATTTACGTGATGCACTTGCTCACGGGCGAATATGGGCAGAAGATCGACAACTTCCTATGCAATTGGTTAAGTTTGCAAAAGAAAATAAGGGCATGGTAAAGGTTACTCATGTTGAGCTGATAAATGACGAATGATTAAAGTCTCAACAAAAACGAGTATCTAATGAGATTGCAAAGGTTATAGAGGCTTCTAGTCAAGTAATTTCATCAGTGAGATCGGTTGACCATTTGTAAGCTCAAACACAACTGAAGATTTTGCAATGACTATCATATTTAAATTTTATGGATTGATATTCTTCTGCTTATACTTGAAAGTTAAATTGTGCTTAGTTGCTTGTTACTGATTTAATTTTGCTATGGTTAGACATAGAGTATCTCAAAGATTCCTACTTACGGTTGCTATGCATACTGGAATCCGAAATATAAAAAGACAAGCCTTGTTTGTTAGTAATGCTTGAAATCCGCAATAAGCATCCATAAATCTAGGGACTTAGTTAGGGAGAAGCCAGAATATTTTTAACCGTCGCTGTGCTATTCTTGCGACGTTTTTTTAATTATGTAGGAATGTATGGAACAAAAAGATAAACCCAAGACCGTTACTTCGCAAAATATCCCCCATATCGCACATTTTCTGTTTCTCACCCGCTGGTTGCAGTTGCCCTTGTACCTGGGACTGGTATTGGCGCAGTGCGTATATGTGTTTCATTTCTGGGTCGAGCTGACCGATTTGATCGGCGCGGTGATGGGTAACAAGAATGCACTGGAGCATATCCTCGATACGGTTACGATCAAAGGGGCGGACCGCCCGACCAAGCTGACCGAAACGGCCATCATGCTGGTGGTGCTAGGATTGATCGATGTGGTGATGATTTCGAATCTGCTGATCATGGTCATTATTGGCGGCTATGAAACCTTCGTTTCACGCATGAATCTGGAAGGACACCCGGATCAGCCGGAATGGTTGTCACATGTCAATGCTTCGGTACTGAAAGTCAAACTGGCAACTGCTATCATCGGGATCTCATCGATCCATTTACTCAAAACATTCATTAATGCCAGTGCGTACGACGAAAAGACGCTGCTGGCGCAAACCGGTATCCACATGGCGTTTCTGGTATCGGCGATCGCGATTGCTTACTGTGACCGTATCATTACCCTGACCAGTCAGCAGGCGGACGATCACTGAGTCAGCTGCTTATCAGGATCAGGTTGTTGCAGGGGATGCCTGTAGCAATTGCTGTATGCCCTGCAAGGCAATCAGAACGGCCTGGCGGCGAATGGCGTCGCGGTCGCCAGAGAAGTGATGCGTTTGTTGCTGAACCAATTCAGTTCGGGTAATCCAGCAGAAACATACTGTTCCCACAGGCTTGCTGGCGCTACCGCCTGCGGGACCGGCTATGCCGGTGATCGACACGCTGATATGCGCATGACTGCGTGCCAGAGCACCCAGCGCCATGTGTTGGGCTGTCTGCGGCGACACGGCGCCATATTGCTCCAACTCGATTGACGGAACGCCGAGCATTTCTTGTTTGGCTACATTGCTGTAGGTGATGTAGCCACGGTCGTACCATTGTGAACTGCCTGCAATCGCGGTGATTGCCTGACCCAGCCAGCCGCCCGTACAGGACTCGGCAGTGACCAACAGCCATTGTCGCTGGGTGAGGTGCAGTCCTATTTCGGTGGCCAGTTCATGAATAGATTGATCGAGATCAGGAATTTTATGGTCCTCGAAATGGTCAAGATTAAAACGTACTGATTTTTGCTTAGTACTGACCCTGTATCAGTCAAATTCAATGCCGGCATACGGTGCATGCGCCGGAAAAATCGAGAAAAATATAGTTGAAACTACCCTTTTATTTTTGATTCTCTGTGATCAATGACCCAATCTGTTACTGATTCATCCCGCATGCCATTGATCGACGCCATGAGAGCCTTGTGTTGCCTGTTGATCGTCGCGCACCATCTCGCTCTGTATGGTCCCATGCCGGACATGGCTTATCCGCTTATGCCCGCTTTCATGGATTGGCTGCGCGAGCATGCGCGGATTGCTGTGCAGATGTTTTTCGTGATTGCCGGGTATTTGGCAGCCGTGAAACTGGCACCTCGCGGCATATCACGAGTGTCTGCACCGCTCCGCCTGATCAGACGACGTTATCTGCGACTGATTTTACCTTATCTGGCTGCGCTGACAGTGGCGATTATCGGTGCTGCGGTAGCGCGAATGTGGCTCCAGCATGAATCCATTCCTGCCAGCCCGCATTTCCTCCAGCTACTGGCACACATTCTACTGTTGCATGATTTGCTGAATCAGGACGCCTTGTCGGCGGGCGTGTGGTATGTAGCCATCGATTTCCAACTGTATGTGCTGACCATTCTCCTGTTTTGGGGAACGAATTGCATTCTGACCAGCACTGCACTGACCCGGCACGTGAATGGTTTGCTGGTGGTGGTATTGACGATTGTTTCGTTATTTTATTTCAATCGCGACAGCTACTGGGATGAGACTGCGCTGTATTTTTTTGGGGCGTATGGGTTGGGTATGCTGATTTACTGGGCATCGAGTAATAGGCATCGGTCGTTGTGCACGATTGCCCTGATAGTACTGATTACACTGGCCTTGCTGATCGACTTCCGGTTGCGTGTCGTGGTTGCGGGCTGCGTCATGATGATCCTCGCTGTGGCACGGTATTTCGATGTGCTGAATTCCAATCGTATTCCCGGTATCATGACGGCCGTTGGCCGGGCATCCTATTCGATTTTTCTGATTCACTTTCCCGTTGCGCTGATTTTTAATGCAGTATTTTTCAGATTTCTGCCGCACCAGCCTGCTGTACAGGCGATAGGACTGATACTGGCAGCCGCTACCAGCATCAGTGCCGGTATGATGTTGTCCGCTTGGCTGGAGACTCGGGCCGTGGGTAAACCGGCAGTGGTTGCATTGATTGCGGGATTTATATCAGCGGGACTGGTCGTGCCGCAATTGATTTCCTGAGTCTGGTATCGTTATCGAACGATATTTAGCACTTCGATGATTTGCAGTTTGGCTACGGTGATGACGTTATCGATTACTTCCGGTGTCAGGCCCAGCAGGCTCCAGGCTTCAATTGCATTCATCGGGATCGCCTTGTCGGATATCACCTTTTGATTGGTGCAAGGCTGAATGAAGTTGGCGATGTTGACAGCAGCGCACAGTGTGGCTGCATCGTATTGAAACTCTGGTTCCTTCAAGGGTTCGCACTGCAGTTCGACCATTTTCCAGATGTTCTGGGGTAAACGCCATTGTCGCAGCAATTCTGCACCCAGTTGCGCGTGCGTAAAACCGAAAATATCGCGTTCTGCAGCCAAAGCGGCATCCTCTCCCTGATTCATGCGGTTCAAGACGGTTGCCGATTCCTTGGGAAACTGACTGAACAGGATCAGTCTGCCCACTCCATGCAGCAAACCGGCGATGAAAAAGCGTTCCCGGCTTTCGATTTGTGATGACAGCAGGCGTGCATTGACGCCGCAGGTGACGCTGTGATACCAGAAGGTATCCATGTTTGCCAGATCGGATGGAATGCCGCGAAAAGTCGCGGTTACCGACGATGCGATGACGAGATTTCGCAATTCCTTGTGACCGATGATGGAAATGGCGCGCAAGACCGTATCCACTTTGCCAGACAATCCGAAATAGGAGCTGTTGGCAAATCGTAGGAGTTTTGCGGTAAGCGCTGGGTCGTTGATGACGACTTTTTCCAGTTCGGCGTTGGTAGCCTCCCCTGAGTCAATCAGTTCATTGATGCGAATCACGACATCTGGCAAGGAAAAAATCGAGCGAACTTCAGTTACTATCGCACACGGATCCATCTAAACCTCTTTCAAATAAAACACAGTAATTTTTACGAGTACCAACATTTCTTTCTCCTTATTCTCTGATGCAAAGTTGCAGATTGAATCAGTCTATCTGGGAGTTTCTATGTAGGAGGAAACCAGCTTCTGTTTACGGTAGTTTTTCAAACAAATTCACTTTTTCTAAATTGTTTATAACGACCTCCATCGCTGATATCGGCGATTGCGTATTGAATTTAAGGGATGGCAATGCGACTGGCTAAAATATAATGGAGTGCAACAATGTCCTACCGTTTTTTCATAATGAGGAATGATGATGGAACTCGCCAAACTATCGGATCAGGCAATACGGGATATTGTCGAGCCGATCATGGATAATCTCATGCAAGGCTCCACTGAAATCAATCACGCAAAACATACCCGGGATTTTACGGACCGGTTGAAGGCGATTGTGAGCGAGACTTATCTTGACTGCGTCTGCCGTGATTACCAATCACGCTGGGGATTTTTCACTCATCGTGAGTGTGTTGCCATCTTTCGACGCCCGCAATCGATAGCAGTCATATGGAAGCAGTGGTGCAGCCAGATGCCGGGAGAATTGGTAGCCGAATTGGTTCTGGTGGAACATGACGGGCGCTATCAGGTTGATCATGTCATGGTATATTAAATGTGCTCCTATCCATTTGAATGTTAGGTGTTGAATGTGCCAAGGTCACGCCATCTGTCAGTTAGGTAAGGCCCCGGACACCATGATTCGGAGCACACTATCCTGTTCCGGGTGTGGATTTTATTGCGTTATACTGTCGATACGCTAAGTGTGTTCAAAGTTAACGCCAGTATCAAACCGGTTACCTTAGCGAATGGATTTTTCATCAGTCAGAAGGTGAAGCACAATGTTCAATCTTGGTTCCATGCTCAATTTGGGTTCAAACGAACCGGTCATCGGCAAAGCGCACACGGTGGTGCCATGCCCTGCACTTGAGTTGTTCCACTATCTGGGTGACGGATTGTTCCAGAATTATCCAAAATGGTCACCGGAGGTCAAAGAACTGGAGCAACTGATCCCAGGGCCTGTTGCGTTAGGTACCGAAGGGAGACAGGTGCGGGTTGATCAGGGACGGCGTACCGAGTCGAAATTCAGGATATCCACGTTTGAACCCGGTGTGAGATTGACATTGGTGGGTATATCGGAACCTTTCCGTTGCACTTATGATTTGCAGGCAATGGGTAACGGCGAAACCACCAAGCTGACTTTTACGTTCGAATTGTTGGAGATACTCGCGATCATGCGACCATTTGAAGCATTGGTGCGTGTCGCCATCAGGGATGGTGCGGAGCGTACGGTGCACAATATCAAACGTTTGATTGAGGCGGAGCATTCGGTCAAGATGCCATCCGGATCAGCTTGAACTTCATGGCATGCAAAAGCGTACTGTTGCAGTCTATTCCAGTTAGTTTCAGTTAAAGGAGGTTTAATGTCACACGATGCTATCTCCGATTTGTCGATACCGGCTACGGATGATCGTCCGGTTTGGGATGTCGTGTTTGCGGTTTATGGATATCCAGCGCTGCTGTTAGCTCATCGGCTCAAGGTGTTTCCATTGCTGGCAGATAATCCACGAACGCTGGAAGAAATATGCTCTGCCCTGAATCTCAAGTCGCGCCCGACTGAGGCCATGCTGACGGTGGCTACAGCGCTCGGTTTCCTTACCTTGCAGCAAGGATGTTATGTGCTGACTACCGTAACCCGGGAGTATCTACTGGAAACGAGCGCTAATTATTTCGGATTCTTCTGGGATTTGATGATTGATAATTACCAGGTCTGTTCTTTTTCCAGTCTGGAGAAAGCCATGCTGACGGATTCTCCGCAAGCCTATGGCGGCGGGGATATTTTTAAGACCCACGAAGAGCAAGTGGAATTACTGCATCGTTTTACGCGTGGCATGCATAGCATCAGTGCCACATCGGCCTTAGTGTGGCCTGAGGTCATGGATTTCTCACACTATCGTGTGATGCTCGATGTAGCAGGAGGTTCGGCTGCACACTCGATTGGGGCGGCATTGAAGCTGCCTCATCTGCACGTCATTTTTCTGGATTTCTTGCAGGTATGTGAACTGGCCCAAGAGTATATCAGCCGATACGGATTGCAGGAACGCATCAAGACTCAGGAAATAAATATCTGGAGCGATCACTGGCCTGCAGCGGATTTGCATTTCTTCTCAAATATTTATCATGATTGGGCTCCGGAGAAATGTCATTTTCTGACCGCGAAAAGTTTTAACAGCCTGGAGTCTGGTGGGCGTATCGTCATTCACGAAATGTTGTATAACGATCAGAAAACAGGGCCATTTGCACCCGCAGCGTTCAGCATGATGATGATGGGTTGGACCGAAGGCAGGCAATATTCCGGACAGGAATTGACGCTCATGCTGACAGAGATTGGATTTGTCGATGTGCAGATACACCCGGCTTTCGGTTATTACAGTATCGTTACCGGTTGTAAACCCTAGCGCTTGTGTTTGAATGGTGGGCGTTTCCTAGGATTCCAGCAGAGCTTGCACCAGTTGGGTTTCGATCGATTGATATTGCGGATGGGTGTTGCGCATTGCAGAGGACTCCTGCCATTGTGGATTCTGGCGCAATGCGCTGATGAGCTTGTTCCAGTCTGCCGGTAGTGTTTCGTTCTCAGCTTTGTCGACCTGTACGGTTTCCTGTGCGGCATGACCCCGGTGCATCAGCTTTTTCAGTAATTGTTTCTGGCGCAGATACAGGATAATCAGAGTGGTTTCATCGGCGCATTGCCATTTCGTGCCTTTGACGGATGCCTTGATTTCATCGCCATAGCGCTTGAATGTCGACCAGCCGGCACCCGCAATCGCACCCAGTGCAGTGGCTGCACCCAGGCTCATGCCACCGACGACCAGATCGATACCGGCACCGGCAGCCGCACCCTTGGCAGCGGCGCTGCCCATATCCAGCCCGTAAGCCTTGAGTATGCCGGGGGCAAAAATATCCAGTTGCCACTGACCGTTGCTGACGGGTATTTTCTGCATCGCTACATCTTTTTCCGAGAAATTGAAGATCGCCAGCAAGTCGTGCAGGCAGCGCTGTTCGGCTTTGCGCACGAAATCGTGCAGCCGGTCTTCAACCAACGCAGCGGCTATACGATGATGTTCGCTGGTTTTGCTTTCGCGGTAGCAGGCGACGTTAACGACCAGTTCGACGATGCGCTTTGCTGCTGCCAGACAGGTCTGGTTCCATAACCGGGCACGGTAGTCGATCAGCTTTTGTAGCGGCGTGTAATGCGATTCCACCAGAGTCTGGATTTTCTGGTACAAGCGCTTTTCTGCTTCAAAGGAAAACGCAACGGTATCGAATTCGAGTGTGGCATGCATGCGGTATGCGGCCAGATTCTGCCGCCATTGGTCCAGTTCGTGCTGGTGTCCGGCAATGAAATTGAACACTGGGATGATCGGTTTTGCCGCTTGCGCCAGAATGTCCAGTTCCAGTCGGTATTTTTCCAGAAAAGGCTCACGCACATCGATGATGTACAACAAGATGTCGCTGCGCAGCACCTGGCGTATGACTTTGGCTTCCTGTTCCAGTGGATCGTTGCTGCTGACATGGGTAACGAAGTGTTCGAGTATTTGCACCGGCAGTTGTAGTTTGGCCTTGGCCTGCAATTTCTTGATATGCGCGAACAGCGCTCTGGAATCCTCCAGTCCGGGTGTGTCGTAGACGTTCAGGATGGTTTCGTTGTCCGCGGTCAGGGTGGCCTGCTCGACGTGACGCGTGGTACCGGCGGCATCCTCGATGACACCAAACTCGGTACTGCGCAGCATGGTGCGAATCAGCGAGGTTTTACCGGTATTGGTATGTCCGACTACGGCAACATTCAGCAGTGTGCGCGTGTACTGGCGATGAGGGGTGTTGTGGGTCATGGCTTAACGGGTGACAACATGTTCTGCCGGAATGCCGCATGCTTCGGCCAGACGGAACCAAGCTACTTCGCGGTTATTGGCGACGGGCGATGAGGATGGTTTACTCAACAGGATCAGCCAGAGCTTGCTGCTGGTGTGATCAGCCAGTTCCTTGATCAAACGCTGGACACCTCGATCGGGTACGCGGTGTGCAGCAACGCCCAATACGATGGGAGTGCTGGTTTGCCGGATCAGCGCTAAGGCTTCATCCTGGGTTGTTTGGTCGATAATGTTCAGGCGGCATTGCAACGTATCCGGCCACTGCGTGGCCTGATCCAGTTCGATACCCAGTGCCAGCGCATGGTGTGGAATACCCGAGTGGACGGATGGCAGCGTAATTTCAGCAGGTTTGGCGCCAGCCTGAGGGTCGGCATCGATGACTTCAGCCCGGATTGCACGTGCCATGAGGCGTTGGCGCAATTCGATGTAATACGGCAGATAAAGATCAAGGCGGAAGCGGCGCTCGCTCCATTTTTGCATGATCAGTGACAAACTCAGTACGAGCAGGCGAGGAAAAACGCCGTAAACCAGCAGCGAGCCGATCAGAAAATTGGCCCAGGCAGCACGGGTCTCAGCATCCTGTTTACCCGCCCCTATTCGGCTGGCAACGGTTTGCGGATCATCGGGTATCGTCAAACCCATGGCCTGTAGTGGCGCGCCCAGAAACTGGGTCAGTCTGGGCAGGCTGTTGTCGGGTAGCAGCGTCGTTCCCCAAGTGAAGTGATACTGTTTTGCCAGCATCAGCAGGATCAGCAGAACCATGCCCGACAGCAGGTAAGTGAGCCAGAACTGGTGCGTGATGACACTGATGCGCCATTTGCCGACGGTACCGGTGAGATAGTTTTCCCACCAAGCCTGGGTGGAGAGTGCTGCGATCGTGGGTTCCTGTTTGTTGCGGTAAGGTAACCAGCTAACCAGTTGTGCCACTACCCCACTGCTCAGGCTTTGCAGGTTCAGGGTGATGCCGGAGATCCACAGTAGTAGTGAAATCATGTTGAATCCCAGCAGCACTGCGAGCAGCCAGTAGATATTCAGCATGACGGCATCGCTGACCGCCTGGCTGGCAGCCAAGCCACCCAGAATGACGGCCACTCCCAGACAAATGCGGCGTGCACGAATGAATTGCTGATGCGGTTGTTGCAGGGTGTCATTCAGGGCATTTTCCTGAATCAGGCGTTTGGCGCGTAAATCAAGCCGACGAATGAAATCGGGATAGTTGAAATTACTGCCAGACGGCCTGGGCATATCCTGGATACTGGCGTATGACAGGTCTTCTGCTTTGGCGGATTCAATTTTGCGCATCTGCTCAATGCGAACCAAATCGGCAAAGGGGGTGTTATTGAATGGCATTGCAGAAATTAAAATGTATCAATCGGTAATGGAAATGAACAGTTGGAATTATGGTGTTTCACGGCTATCAGCAGCTTGCCTGGATTTTCAGCACAATGATCGCTGTAAAACAGGCTAAAATCGGCTATCAGATTAATCAAAATTCGGCAGGAAAACCCCATGAAGCCAGTTGCAATTTTTAGACATTTGCCTATCGAAGGCCCCGGCTATTTTGCCACATTTCTGGATAACAATCATATTCCCTGGCGTCTGATCAAAATCGATGCGGGCGAAACATTGCCCACTACCATCCATGATTTCAGTGGTTTGGTTTTCATGGGGGGACCGATGAGTGTCAACGATGATTTGCCGTGGATCGAGCAAGAATTATCATTGATCCGTCAGGCGGTCGCCGCTGATGTGCCGGTACTCGGCCATTGTCTGGGCGGGCAGTTGATGGCCAAGGCGCTGGGCGGGACGGTCAATATCAGTCCGGTCAGGGAAATGGGTTGGGGTGAAGTCACCGTGCCGGACAATCCGGTTGCCCGCGAATGGTTTGGCGATCTGACGACTTTTAATTCATTCCACTGGCATGGCGAGGCGTTTAGCATCCCGCAAGGCGCTACGCGCATTTTATCGAGTCCGTATTGCGAAAATCAGGTGTTCGCACTGGGCATGCACCTTGGCATGCAATGCCACGTCGAAATGACCGAGCGACTGGTGATCGACTGGTGCAGCGTAGGCGCGGAGGAACTTGCCAGTCTCAACGAATCATCCGTGCAGTCGCTGGAGGAAATTGAGAAGGACCTCCCCGTTCGTGTTGCAGCGCTGAATGCCGTGGCAGAACGGTTATATCGCAAATGGATCGAACACCTGAAATGAACCGTATTTAGATCGTTAATTTGTATAAATTCAGTAAATCAGGTGTTCATACAATGAACTTATCGCAAAGGTGTCGGTAAGTAATCCCAATCGAGTACCATTTTTTCCGTTAATGCCAGTTTGAGTTCAAGTAATGTCTGTGCATACAGAGGATTACCACTCAGGTTGATCAGCTCGCTTGGGTCTGTATCGAGCTTGTACAACTCATATGTGGGCCGTGGCTTGGTAAAGTATGCCTTTACAAACTTAGGAGCTAGACTCCCTGCTGCAAAGGCAGCTTTCATCTCAATCCAGGTTGGGTCGTTATACATGTCGGGAGGCTCAAAAGGTTGATTTGGCGTAGTGTTGTAAATGAGCTTGAAATTAGCTGAACGAACACTCCTAGACAAATCAAAAGTTGAAGTTGCAATATTCGAATGCATACGGCCATCGCTGCCATGCGTTGCTCTTGCCGTGAAAATATATTTGCGACCGATGTAAGAAGTGTCTCCTTTTAACAATTTTGCAAAACTCACACCGCTCATGACTGCCGGTGGAGCAACACCAGCGATTTCCAGCATTGTAGGCGCAAAATCTTCACCGGAGATAAGTTCTTTGGTTGTACTTCCAGGAGCCGTTGTTCCAGGCCAGCGTATCAGCAAGGGGACATTGGTGCCCGGATCATAGAGCGTCGTTTTGGCATGTGGAAATGACATTCCGTTATCACCCATGAATACTACGACTGTAGTATTACTCAAACCACGCTGTTGTAAGATATTTAGAACATTCTTAACTGAAACATCAAGATACTCGATCTCTGCAATATGCTTTGCAAGATCATTCCGAACACCCGGTAAATCAGGAAGGTATCCTGGAACTGTTAATTTGGCTGGATCAGGCATGCCCAAGGGTCCAATTCCGGTCCATGGATGATGGACGGAGTCGAAGCTTAACCAGAAAAACCATGGTTTTCCTGAAGGAACCGTATTAAGAAAGTTTATGAAGGTCCCGCTCGGACCAAGACCAGACCTGTCAACATAATCAGCACGATCCGCAAAGGTACGTAAGCCATTTTGATCAAGGATTCCACCTACTACTGGTGCAACAGAGGTATCAGGGCCATCCAGATGATAAGAGCGACCGCCTATTCCAAAATAATATCCTGCTTGCTCACGTAACAAATCTGGCAGAGCTACGATGTCAGATGGCAGTGGAGAGGTAAAGCGTCCCATACGCACACCTATGGGCGAACGGCCGGTCATCAGGCCGACACGAGCAGGAACGCAAGATGGAGAAGTGGCAAACATCCGCTCAAAACGCATACCTTCAGCGGCCAATTGGTCAAGGTTAGGTGTGCGAACATCTTTGTTCCCATAGGTACCCACAAATGGATAACTGTGATCGTCTGAAAGCAGCAGTAGTATGTTCGGCTTTGCTGCCCAGCATATATTGCTTGAGAGACAAATGGATAGTACTAAAATGATAATTTTTATTTTCATATGCTTTTTCTCTGCACTAATTCCCACGCTATAGGGAAATTTTGTTATTGGTTACGTAAAAATCTTTGCTAATGGAATTATTATTCCCTCTGTTACTCGTTTAGCACCAGCCATCCAACCGACGGTCCGACATATCGCAAAATCATCTTGCTATACTGCTCGGAGCCAAGTTTTCGCGTTAAAGAGCCATTAATTAGTTGACCATTGCCATCAATAGTGACTGTATTGCCCGAATTATCGATTCTGATCAATACTTGTTCGGATCCCATTACCTGACTGGTACCTGATGCGGATAACTTGACAACCATGCCGCCGGAATTCTTGCTGGCATCGATCACTTTAATCCCGTCATCGTTGAATTGTGGGGTGTAAATGGCATCTGTAATCATTCTGACGCCAGCTCCATTTGCTGAATAGCTATTCCCAAGCAGAGACTTATATCGACAACCCTGGATTTCAAGTCTGCCATTGGCCGAATTCATTAAGTCGAAACTATGAAAATTTGGGTCTTCTGCCTGATAATAGCCCCCTCGTACTCTTACCCATGCTGTAGGTGTAGATACCTCGACACAAGCTATTTTTTTACCAGCACTTGCTCCCGAATTGTTTCGTACAATACACCAAACATTATTTAATTCGACTCTTGCGCTCGAATTGCCTCCTGCATAAAACATCACAATATCGCTATCTGGTTCACCATTAATTTCTGATGTTCCATATCCTGTGGCCCAAGTGCCACCGTCAATCCAGATCCGCGACCATGTTCCTTGTGTTTGTTTAATCCCATAATGAGGAGTTGAGTTACCAAGCGAATTGCTGACCAATCGGCAATGAGTATTGGATATGAAGATATGTCCACTGACGGTTTCTACACCTATTCCACTCGTTTGAATAAGGCAGTTGTGGATATAACATCGATCCAGATACTGTACCCACACAGCGCATCTTTGCGTTGAATAGACTTCTATGTCGACATCATCTATTCGAAGAAAGCCTTTAGTTGCCGGATTGACGCTATCTTGGGGACGAATTGCTCCTGATCGATTACCTGTTCCGGTATATTTGATTGAACAGTTTGAGATTCTATTATGAGAATTAACGCGGATATTCTTGTTTCCATTTCCTAGAACAATGCAGCCCTCTCGACTAGCTCCCGCTAATTCAGTAAAGTCCGGTAAAGCCAATTCGTTAGTTTCTGAAGCTAGATCATAACTGCCCGGCATCATATAAATGACAACCCAATTGGAACTCGTCGGATTGAGCGCCTTCGCGGCGGCAACGGCTTCATGCAACGATGTAAACTCGCCTCCTATACCAACCCTAATGAAATAGGGATTCGAAGTAATTGCCGCGGATGCAGGATTGGCAACCATCAAACCAGTTGAGCTCGCACCTAAGGTAACGCCTCCAATGATAAAATTTCGCCTTGAATTAGATTTGGAATTCATACATGCCTGATATATTCAATATTTGTAGATTATTGAGCAATTATCCTAGATATCACAATTGCATGTTTGATTTTTCTCAATCGTTTTCGAAAATGAAACCTGGTGATGCAGGCATGGTGCAGAAGATCAATTCAGCCGTGTTTAAGCGATATTTTATTAATAATCAGATTATTAATTTATTTTGGGTCGGCCAATTGTGCTTTCATCCTGATTAAGACTGGATCATTGGGAGCGTGGATCAACGCAGAATTAACAATAGTTTGAGCAGCTTCTACCTGCCCGGAGTTATACAAAGCAACAGCATAAATATAACTATACTGTGCCGTATTGGGAGCAAGCTCGGCTGCCTTTTTTAGCGAGATCAAAGCATTGGATAGATCTTTTTTTCTCACTTGCAATAACCCCAAGCTATGATGAAGTGCGCTGGCTGTGGGGTGGCGTGCTAGACCTTCTTGAAGTAATGCTTCTCCTTCAATATCGCGACTCATCTTGCGCAGCATATCCGCATAATTGATATAAGCGGGTATCGAGTTAGCATCAAGATACAAAGCTTCCTTGTATGCTTGCTCGGCTTGAGCTATTTTATCGCGTGCACTGTAGAAATTGCCTAAACTAACTTGTGCGCCTGGATCATCTTCATTCATTGACAGCGAACTCAAATAATCATCAGTTGCCTGCTCAAAGATCAATTTTTCATGTGCACTCATACTATCTGTGGAGGTTTCGGCCAAACTTGATGCTGCGATAGCGCGAATGCTTCGTGTCGGATCTTGCAAAAGATCGTGGGCAAGTAACCAGCGTTGCCCGGGTGGTAATTGCGTTAGTGCATTCAATCCCGCAATTCGCATCATTGGATCAGAATCATATAAGGCATTTACCAAGACATTGAACAATCCAGCGTTTATTCTCAAATCGATTTCTTCGATTGCGGTAGCTCGTGCAATGATGGGTTGACGTTGATCGCTTTGAAATCGCATGAGGCGATCAAAAGTATCCAATGCATTAGTACGAATGGCGTGCAATGTCTCAGAGAAATTTTGATAACCCTCGGGGTTGCGGCCATACCATTCGCGAACTTTGTCTACTGCCCATTGAGGCATTTTGCTCGTATGACATCCCGAACACGCATTAGGAGTACCCAATTGCTCCGATAAATCAGGGCGAGGAACACTAAACTGATGATCATGCCGATCGTCGATTTGCATATATGTTTTCGTCGGCATGTGACAATCAACGCAATAGGAACCCTCCTTGCCCTTCGAATGAAAATGATGGGTTTCGGTATCAAAATGGTCGGCAGCGTGGCATTGCATGCACACTTGATTGCCTGGTGCACGCAATTCTAAGCTGTGAGGTTCATGGCAGTTGCTGCAGGTCACACCCGCTTGATACATCTTGCTTTGCAAGAATGATCCATATTCATAAACCTCTTCTTTTATTTGGCCATCTACATGATAAAGCTCACTTTGTAACAGTGAAGGAAGATGACTATCGAATAGTGAACCGTGGCGAAAATTGGCAAATAACTGAATGCGCCTTGAATGGCAATGGGCACAGACTTGTATTTCCAGGTTGGAGTTGGTATTGCGAAGTGGATCAATTTTAGCGGTATGTGATACGGTATCAGCTTTCCTTTGGGTTTGTATGCTTGCGTCTAAATGAATCGCTAATCCTTTGGTGTCATTATCAATTTGCTCGAAACCAGTGCCGCGTTTAGCCCAGATCACATGGTGTGATGCTGGACCGTGACATGCCTCGCAAGCTACGTTGATATCCGACCAGCTTGTGTCATATGTGCGATCGAGGGGATTGTAATTTTTTTGTAAATTTGTTGAGTGGCATTCCGCACACATGAAATTCCAGTTTTGCAGACGCTTTGTCCAGTGCATTTCGTGTGTAAAATCGATGCTTTCATTAGGATACAAATGGAACCAGCGCTGTCCGCCTTTTTCCTGTGACCGATTATCCCAGGCAATCGAAAAGGCTTGTAACCGACCACCAGTGAATTCAATGAGATATTGCTGCAAAGGTTCAACACCGAAGGTGTACTTTATTTCAAAATCAGCTAATTTTCCATCGGGGCCATCTGTATTTACAAAGAAATGATCATCCTTTTTAAAAAATCGAGTCATCACACCTTGATAATTAAATTCCGCATCAGCAAAATCTCCGAGTACTGTCTTGTCATTTGCTATTTGCATTGCAAGTTTATGATGCGAGCCTTGCCATAATTGATCTTGTTTGGCATGACAATCAACACAGGCTTGCCTTCCAACATAAGTTTTAAGGGGCAAACTGGATTGTTGTATTTGCTTACTCTGAGTGATTGGTTTTTCTTGTTCTACTAAGCATCCAGTAATCAGCATCATAACAACTAGGGATGCTAGTGCTATAGATTGCTTATGGCGAGTCAATGGCATCAGTCCCTAAATTAATTTATCAAGTGCTCGCCCAGCAACAATTGCATGAACTTACCGCGCGTGACGCTGGATGCATCGCGGTAGAGTTTGTATTGTGCATGCTGGTCGGGTTGAGCTTGATCGATTTCGATGCCCCAGAGCGGTGCCAGGGTTGTCGGCAGATTGGAATAACGCACATCGACCAGTACATTCGGTTGCTCGGGACGAATGGCTAGTAGTCCTGCCGAGAAATGACTAAAGCGAGTGATGTCTTGCGCCAATACGGATGACGGCGGTAATTCAGGCAGATCGCGGGTCATGACAAATTTACCGATCGATTCTCCCGGATAGGTGACCGGTTTGGAGAAGAAGCCGACGCGAATGGCATCCACATACAGTCGACCTTCATGTTCGTAAATCGAACGCCATAGCAGCAGATTGGCGAGCGTCGGTTTTACCAACAGTTGTTCGGCAGCATGACCTCGTTCGGCAATCAGCGATGTGGCCACCGTCTCTGCGCGCTGCAACTGCGTCCAACCCAGCGACAGGTAGGCGGC
>WBZN01000338.1_pt1 | contig 44873 bp, 45 predicted proteins | sample 5204281 | NCBI WGS metagenome assembly WBZN01 (sample SAMN12344347, study PRJNA552823) | activated sludge metagenome | biome: Activated sludge suspended growth; feature: Nitrification reactor; material: Wastewater; isolation source: activated sludge from nitrification reactor of wastewater... | reverse complement strand
AACTGCAGGCTTCGCTAATTCTTTGATGGAAAAAGATCAAATTGCTCGATTTTGTCTTTATTAACACGCCGCTTTTTGAAACTGCTGATCCATAATAACAATTGATGCAGTTTTTCAGGGTCGACTATTTATTCTAGAAAAAAAAGTAAATGTAGATAAAAACGACTATAGAGGAGCAATGCACGAAATAAGAGGGATTGAATACTATTGGGAAGGGTAAAGTGCCCAGTATAGAAGTATGGCAGTAATAATTATCCTGAAGAGACCCAGTTTAAGAAAAGAATTTAAGTCAATTAGGATACTTTCTAAAAAATGCGATGGTATTTCGCTAAAAATATTCTGTTCCTTATTAAACAAACAACAGTCTGAATTCAAACATTGGTTGCCCGGAAATCAGATACCAATATAATAAAATATGGCGTTTAAATTTAACTTGGCGTTATTCTACCTGCCAAAGTAAAAAGGCCCTGAAACAGGGCCTTTTTATCAAACAATCTAAACCGTTTATTTATACATTGATTTTTTGAATGCCCGATCAATTCGAGTTTCTGCCTCGATAGAGCGTGCATTAGCTTGATTTGCAACATCACGTGCTTCAGCTGCAACACGATTAGCATTGTCCGCTGCTGTGCGAGCTGCAGCTGCATCCGCTTTAGCAGCACTCGCATCAGATTTAATCGCATTAACTTCAGCTTTTAGCTCATCAAATTGAGCTGTTGTTGCACAACCTGTCAACGTTACAATTGCACCTAACACAATGATCATTAATGCATTTTTTACATTTCTATACATATTATTATCTCCTCCAGAGTGAATAAATTAGAGTTAACAGCTATATACAATACGAATAACAAGCACGCTAACTCTATACTTTAAATAATGAAACCACGACAACATAGTGATGCTACATGATTTTTTTAGCAATATAAAGTAAGAAGCATATCTTCGTGATGAAGTATACATCTTCCAGCCTTAACGGCATCTTTGTATGAACATTAGTAAAAATTGTTAATTTCCCTTCATGATCTATCGAAATGCCTAATCAAGGAGAACACATACCTACTTTGAAATAAGAATGGGTGCACCATTCCTTTCGAAAATAGCTAACTCTAGCGCAGATTGGTCAATCTCAATATTTCTACGCGCATGGCTAGCTCCTTTTTCAGTCGTAGTTTTTTCAATAAAGTTTGCAATTACATTGCGGACTTTTTGACCATAATCAACATATTCCGCTTCATCTTCATCGAGAGGGGGGTGTAACTCAATAAAGAGCGAGTCAGCTAACCAGCCAATTTTTATCGGCTGATTCAGAAGTTGCACTGGTGTTCCCACAGCTACTTTATCAAACAACGCTTCAATATCTTCCGGGTACATTCGTAAGCAACCATGAGTCACTCGCATACCAATACCAAAGGGTTTGTCAGTACCATGGATTAAATAACCAGCGGTACCTAAATAGATTGCGTGACGACCCAGTGGATTATCGGGTCCTGGAAGCACAATGGAGGGCGGTGGTGGGTCACCTGCTGCAATCGCTTCATCTTTAATTGACTGAGGAGGAATCCAAGTAGGATCTTTTTGTTTTCTAACAACCGATGTTTTACCTAGCGGTGTTCTCCAATCCATTCTCCCAATACTGATAGGGTGGGTGATCACGACTGGCTTCTTCCCTTTAATTGGCTTAGGAAAATAGTAGAGGCGCATTTCGGGTAAATTAATGATGAAACCTACTCGATCAGCCTGCGGTATAATGTATCGCGTCGGCAGTATAATTTCAGCACCTTCTTCAGGTAGCCAGCGATCGACCGTTGGGTTCGCAAGCATCATTTCATCCTGACCCATACCAAAACGCCTCGCGACATCCAACAGTGTTTCATCACGATTAGCAGGGATGGTTTTGATTTGCCCAAATAAGTCTACATCCGTAGGAGGCAATATCCATGATGCAGCTTGAACTAAGCTAGAAAAGATAAAAGCCACGACCCAAAACGCTATTCTGTGTATCACCGAAATATATAAAAACATATACTCATTTCCTCTTCCCATTTTCTTTCTCTGAATTGAGAACACTTGCCCCCACTAGCATTCGAGCTATACTAAATTTAATAATTCAGCTAATTTAAATTGAGTCGACAATGAAAACTCGATTTAAAAAATGCTTTTCTAATACCTACCGATAACCTACCAAACTTTTACTAGCACACCAGGCCTAAGCCATTTGCTCAATTGATCTATTTGTGCATTGGTTAGTGCAATACAACCGTTAGTCCAGTTGTATTGCTGGTGAACTTTTTGATCCCCGTGTCCAAGACCATGGATACCCAAATATCCACCCAGCGGCGTGTTCTGTGGAGGAAATTGTCCAGTATCAAGCGCACTTACTATTGATTGCCATATTTCTCTTGTGATGCGATTCTCTGTTAAAGCCAGATCGGCTGCCTCTCGATTTGGGAAATCGAAAACAAAAAAACGATGAAAGCGAAGAGACTCTTTAATCCATCCAATTCGGAACGTACCTATTGGAGTTCGATTATCCCCCATCATTCTGGCTTTGCTTGCGCCGTAACGTCCAAGCTAGAAAAGATAAAAGCCACGACCCAAAACGCTATTCTGTGTATCACCGAAATATATAAAAACATATACTCATTTCCTCTTCCCATTTTCTTTCTCTGAATTGAGAACACTTGCCCCCACTAGCATTCGAGCTATACTAAATTTAATAATTCAGCTAATTTAAATTGAGTCGACAATGAAAACTCGATTTAAAAAATGCTTTTCTAATACCTACCGATAACCTACCAAACTTTTACTAGCACACCAGGCCTAAGCCATTTGCTCAATTGATCTATTTGTGCATTGGTTAGTGCAATACAACCGTTAGTCCAGTTGTATTGCTGGTGAACTTTTTGATCCCCGTGTCCAAGACCATGGATACCCAAATATCCACCCAGCGGCGTGTTCTGTGGAGGAAATTGTCCAGTATCAAGCGCACTTACTATTGATTGCCATATTTCTCTTGTGATGCGATTCTCTGTTAAAGCCAGATCGGCTGCCTCTCGATTTGGGAAATCGAAAACAAAAAAACGATGAAAGCGAAGAGACTCTTTAATCCATCCAATTCGGAACGTACCTATTGGAGTTCGATTATCCCCCATCATTCTGGCTTTGCTTGCGCCGTAACGTCCAATCGAGATGTTATCGAAACTCAATTCAATTTTCTCGCCCCGCATTACTGATAAAGTCAAATTGGTAGTATCAACATCAATCCAAATATCGCTGTGCGCACTTACCAAACAACTCGTTACCATGCCTAAAATCAAAATAATGAGCTTATTGTACATAGCTTAATAATAAAACTTACCTGATTAAGTGAATCGAACAAATCATGCCGTGATTAGACCATTCTGTTAGTCATATCTATTTTTGAGATAACACTATAAAAACGCTATTGACCGATAATATATCTAAACTGGAAGTATTTTCTGATATCTGTTAGCCTAACTGAAGGTATCAACATACTATCGCACGCCTAACTTAGAAGGGCTCCTAGTAACTAAAATGCATTTATTTATTAAATAACTTTAACGTATTATATCTGCACGCTCGGTTATTTATTTTTTAAAACAAAAACAAAGGGAGAATAATAACAATGGATATTCTAAGCTTTATCTTCGGTTTATTAACAGGAATGATCTTGGGTATCTGGATCACTCATATATGGCTAGCCTATCAACGCCAAGAATCTACAGCAAAACTGTCGCAATTATTTAATCAATTATGGCAAGACCACTTCAATCTGATGAAAGAAATGAAACATGATCTGGATAACCCGGAATACAAATTCCAGCGAGAATTCTTCGCCTTAAACAAGAATAAGCGTTTTAATCTTAAAAGACCATGCTTAGCATATTTTTTCGACGACCATACGACGCTAAACGATCAACTAAAAACCTTGTCAGCTTATGGACTGATCAGGGAGGTAAGTGAATCGAGCGATGCTCCTGCCAAATATCAATTTAATGAGCATTTTGTTGAATTGCTTCGAGGCAAGCAACCATAAACAAATACATTAACTACTAAAAAAAGAACAAAATTAGCTTTTAATTGCTATTTTTGTTCTCTTATCGTTATCTAGCGAGTTGTTTTTCCTTTATTTCCTCTAACGTTTTACAATCAATGCACAGTGAAGCAGTGGGGCGCGCTTCTAGTCTGCTTAACCCGATTTCAATACCACATCCTTCGCAATAACCATAGTCGCCAGAATCAATTTTGGTAATCGTATCATTGATCTTCTTGATTAGCTTTCTTTCCCTATCACGATTACGTAATTCAATCGTAACATCAGATTCTTGGCTAGCCCTATCATTAGGATCAGCAAAAACTGTTGCCTCTTCCTGCATCGAATGAACGGTACGATTTATATCTTGACTTAATTCCATCCTAAGATTCTCTAAAATTTTTCTAAAATGTGTTAGTTGATCGGGACTCATATACAGTTCCCCTTTCTTTAGCCTATAAGGTGATAGGGTCGATTTTGATTTTTCTGAAGGCATATTAAGCTCCTATATCTATTTCCTAATTAACCCCTATAATTAGCAAAATTTGCATGGATAACAGAAAAAGTAGGTTATTGCAAGTATTAGGCTTGATCATTATTTAAATGCAAGACACTATATTTTCTTTTAACCGCTTTCCACTACGAGCGTATCATGAAGTTAAAATTCACTAAAATGCAAGGATTAGGAAATGATTTTGTCGTTATTGACGCTATCAGTCAGGATATCTCTTTAACCACCACCGATATCCGATTCTTAGCTGACCGACATTTCGGTATTGGTTGTGATCAAGTTCTTTTAGTTGAGAAATCTCAAAGTGATGCCGATTTTCGTTATCGCATTTTCAATGCAGATGGAAATGAAGTAGAGCAATGCGGAAATGGGGCGCGCTGCTTTGTTCGCTTTGTTCACGATCATGCATTGACAACCAAAAATGAAATTCGTGTCGAAACTGCTAGTGGCACTATCATACCCAAACTGGAAGAAAGTGGAGACGTAACCGTCAATATGGGTATACCCCGCTTTGATCCCGCAGACATTCCATTTATAGCTGAAAAACGCGCAATAACTTATTCCCTCAAAATCAACCATAGGCAGATTGAAATTAGCACTGTTTCCATGGGAAATCCGCATGCTGTTCAAGTTGTACCAAATCTGGAGCAGGCGCCCGTTTTAATTGAGGGTCCGATAATTGAATCGCATGAGCGTTTCCCCAAACGGGTCAATGTCGGTTATATGCAAGTTACCGATCGCCAATCTATCAAACTACGTGTCTTTGAGCGAGGAGCTGGTGAAACCCTCGCGTGCGGCACTGGCGCTTGTGCTGCGGTTGTAACAGGGATACAAAGAGGTCTACTGGATTGTGATGTGGAAGTTGACACTCGGGGAGGTAAATTAAAGATAAGCTGGGCCGGCGAAAATCAGCCTGTATGGATGACAGGTCCAGCAACAACTGTTTTCGAAGGTATAATAGCGCTTCCGGCCAAATTCTAAGAAAGTATAAAAAGATTTTCCTCATATAAAAAGGACAACATGATGAATATAGCTCATAAATGGCGTTTTTTCAGATCCGGTGGCTTTGATCAAGTTCGTTTAGAAACAGGATCAGATATTAAATTTCTGAGAACACTTGATCCCAAGTTATGGGCAGCCCTGAGTTGCCCAACGAACAACCTAGAGTTTGACAGTAAAACGCTTGAGTTCATTGACACGGATGGTGATGGCCATATCCGTGTTCCAGAAATCATTGCCGCAGTCGAATGGACAGCTTCCGTTCTTAAAAACCCCGAAGATCTCGTTCAGGGGTCAGATGCCTTACAACTTGGTGCGATTGATGATAGTACCCCAGAAGGCGCTGCACTACTGGCATCAGCTAAGCAAATTTTACTCAATATTGGTAAAAAAGATGAAGTAACTATTACCGTCGAAGATACAGCAGATCTCAACAAAATCTTTGCCAGTACTAAATTCAATGGTGACGGTATCATTCCCGCAACGGCTGCGAGTGATACTGAAACCCAGACCGTCATTGAAGATATAATAAGATGCGTCGGATCTGTGCAGGATCGATCTGGACTTCCAGGCGTCTCAGCAGAACAAGTCGAGCAATTTTTTATAGAGGCTAGGGCATACTCAGGATGGTGGCAAGATGCAGAACGAGATGCTGCAAATGTATTACCTTTAGGTGAAAATACTGAGGCTGCAAAAGTGGCTTTTGATTTAGTCAAAGCCAAAATAGATGACTATTTTACACGTTGTAAGCTCGCTGAATTTGATCAAAAAGCAAGCGATCCGTTGAATCCTTCTTTACTAAATTATGAAGCGCTTACCAATACCAATCTCTCCAGCACAACCGAGCAACTCGCTGCATTACCGATCGCCAAAATCGAAGCAAAAAAACCACTACCACTCAACGAAGGTATTAATCCGGCTTGGACTGGCGCTATCAATGCGCTAAAGAAGCAAGTCATTCAACCCCTATTAGCAAACAAAGAACATCTGAGTGTGGATGAGTGGCAAACCCTTTGTGACAAATTTATCGCTCATCAGGATTGGTTGAATGTCAAGCAAGGTGCAGCAGTAGAAACGCTTGGAATTAAACGAATACGCTTAATTCTAGCTGAAAGTTTTCAAGATAAAATCAGTGCATTGCTGCAAAAAGACCAATCACTTGCAAGCGCATCCGACGCAATTAATTCGGTTGAGAAACTCATTCGCTATCATCGCAATCTTTTCCAACTTCTGAACAATTTTGTTTCATTTCGTGACTTCTACACTGCACAAAAAAAAGCAATCTTTCAAACTGGTTCACTCTATTTGGATGGTCGCAGCTGCGATTTTTGCTTACGCGTCAGCAATATCGATAAGCATAGCAGTATGGCTAATTTAAGTGGAACGTATTTAGCTTACTGTGAATGTCAGCGAAGAGGTGGCGATGAGAAGATGAATATTGCAGCAGCCTTCACTAACGGAGATGCGGACAATCTTATGATAGGTCGTAATGGTATTTTTTATGACCGAAAGGGGCAAGATTGGGATGCGACTATCGTTAAAATCATTGAACATCCCATTAGTGTTCGTCAAGCCTTCTGGTACCCTTACAAACGTATCGGAAAAATGATTGGCGAACAAATTGAGAAAATGGCTAGCGCACGTGAGAAATCGGTTCAAGATCAAGCAGCTGCTGGCATTGCAGATGCTTCACAAAAAACAGGAGTCGGCAAGCCTCCGGCAGCACCCTTTGATGTTGGAAAATTTGCAGGGATTTTTGCTGCGATTGGTCTTGCGATTGGTGCGATCGGAACCGCAATTGCGTCAGTTGTAACTGGTTTCCTAAGTTTAGTATGGTGGCAAATGCCGCTCGCGTTTCTTGGCCTGATCCTCCTAATATCGGGTCCTTCTGTATTAATTGCTTTCCTCAAGCTCAGAAAACGTAACTTAGCACCACTACTCGATGGAAATGGTTGGGCTGTTAATACTCGGGCGATTATCAACATTCCGTTTGGCACTTCATTAACTCACATGGCAGCATTGCCTGCTGGTGCGCAACACTCTTTGGTTGATCCTTATGCCGAGAAGAAAAGTCCGTGGAAGTTTTATTTATTCATCCTACTCTTATTAGGAAGTATTGCTTATCTTTTACATAGCGGACACCTTAATCAAGGCACGATTGATGAGCTGAGGAAACGTTTCTCATCAAATAAAGCAGAAGCAACCGGAGAAGCGCCAGCTACGCAGGAAACCACATCGGTACCAGCCAAAACAGAAGCGTTACCTGACAACCCAAAAACTGAGGCTAACAATACCCCGCAGCCTACTGCCGTAGAACCAAAAAGTGAACCAGCTATTTCTTCAGGGCCTGCGTCAACAGCACCAGCGCCAAAGCCCACTGTCAGCCCCTGAGTGTAGAAATAGCCTTTTATGTGTAAACGGGACAGCCATTCCGATCTTTTCATCAGCTGTTCCCGTAATTCTTAGACTTTTGTTACGATTTGAAAACCAATAATCCTATGATATCAAGAGGCAATGCTATCATGGCTTCACATCCTCGCTTATTCTTGGATGTGTACCCATCATGACTCAAATCTTGTGTCCATGAAATAATTTCTAATCGAATATGCACACACTCATCACTTATATCATGGTTTTCCCGCGACGCAGTGCATTTGTGCTCGTTGCATTATTGCTGGCTGGTGTTGCAGAAGCGTTAAGCTTAACGGCTTTACTACCATTAATATCGATTGCAGTTGGCGAAACGGATGATTCAAAAATTGGGCGCTTTATGGCTCAAACCCTAGAGCAGGTTGGTATTGCTCCAACAATCGATGCGATACTATTAATCATCGTAGGCGGCATGTTTATTAAAGGTATTATTTTATTACTTACTAATCGCCAAGTTGGCTATACCGTCGCTCACGTCGCAACTGCTCTGCGCTTAGACTTAATCGAGGCTTTATTAGCGAGCCGCTGGCAGTATTACCTTCGTCAACCAGTAGGATCACTTGCGAACTCAGTGGCTACAGAAGCCTATCGTGCAGCGAATGGCTTTGAACATAGCGTCAATGTGCTGGCACTCGCCATTCAGGTAGTCGTTCACGCGGTTGTGGCGCTTTTTATTTCATGGCAGGCAACATTGGGATCACTATTAATTGGAATTGTACTTTTCATCGCGCTCCATCGGCTGGTTCGTGCAACGAGGCGCGCTGGGACCAAGCAAACCCATCTATTACGCCATTTATTAAGTTATCTCTCCGATGTACTTGGCTCTGTAAAATCATTGAAGGCAATGGCACGTGATAATGTAGCTGACGCTATTTTGCATGAACAATCGATACAACTTGAAAAAGCCACTCGAAAAGAAGTCATCAGCCGAGCTGCTCTTTTAGCGCTTCAAGAACCTATTCTGGCCGCATTGACTGCGAGTGGCCTATATATCGCGCTTGTTGTTTGGAATCTTTCATTGCCCGAAGTTATGGTCATGGTATTTTTATTAACGCGCATACTGGGCTTACTTAACAAAACACAGCGACGTTACCAGCAACTTACCGTTCAAGAAAGTGCATACTGGGCACTTAGAACTGCGGCTGAGGATGCGCGTGCAGCTGCAGAAAGAGCAACTGGCACCATCACACCGACCTTACAACAAAGTATCAGTCTACGGCATGTTGCATTTGATTATGACCGGAAGCAAATTTTTCAAGATCTCAATATCGAAATTCCTGTTAAGTCGTTTACTGCGATTATTGGTTCTTCCGGGGTTGGTAAAAGTACCCTGCTTGATTTGCTCTGTGGTCTTGCAGAACCCAAATCAGGAGAAATACTGATTGACGGTGTGCCCTTACATAATATCGATTTACGCCAGTGGCGGCATTTAATTGGCTATGTATCCCAAGACACAGTGCTGCTCCATGATACGATATTAAGCAACACCCTCGTTGGGGCACCTACACTTACAACTGAGGACGCAGAACGAGCATTAAAACAAGCAGGCGCTTGGGATTTTATCAGCAGCTTTCCTGAAGGCATTCAAACTGTTGTCGGCGAGCGCGGCGGTATGCTTTCGGGTGGTCAACGTCAACGAATCGCTATTGCGCGAGCACTCGCTCATCAACCTCTGTTATTGCTGCTTGATGAGCCTACCAGCGCGCTTGATCCTCAAAGTGAGCAACTCATTTGCGAAACACTCAAGAAATTAGCTGAAGATTATACGATTGTTACGGTATCGCATCAGCCTGCCGTCATCAATGCTGCAGACCGGGTATTTATTCTCTCCGATGGTCAAGCTGATCTACTCACAAATGCTCCCAAATAATCTACTGGATATTCGCAATTTCAGTAATCCGCGCTTCCCGAACAGAACGGTTAATCATTTCTGGTAAGTCAGGCAAGTCGATGATTTTTTGCTTCAGGTTCGCAGCAATGGCCCCTGCATCAACACTTCTTGCTGCATCAAAAGCTTTGTTGAATCGAGTCGATTGTAAGTAAGGTTTTTCAGCATAACCGGGGCGCCCATGAAAATCGCAAGCACAAGCTTGTAAGAATGCTTCAAAACGATTTGGCTTTCGGTAGGCATCGGTCGCTTGCAAAATATCAGCAATCGTAACTGGCCTTAATTCTTCCGCCCGATGCACATCCCCATGATAACGTGCAACGATTAGCGCCAAATCACGCTCTTCTTTTGGAACGCGTATTCGCTCACATAAATCTTTCACAAGTGCCACGCTACGTGTTTCGTGCCCCACATGCCTCGGCCATTCATTTGGAGGCGTAGTGCCTTTGCCAAGATCATGCGTTAAAGTAGCAAATCGAACCGCCAGGGAATAATCATTTTGTGCTGCATAATCAATGGCAATCATAACATGCACGCCCGTATCAATTTCAGGGTGATGTTGTGCGGGTTGTGGCACGCCAAATAATACGTCGACTTCAGGTAGAATACGTGAAAGAGCATTACACGTTCTTAAAGCATAAAACATTTGCGAAGGCCGTTTCTCCATCAACCCTCGTGCAATTTCTTGCCATAAGCGTTCAGGCACCAGCGCATCGACCTCCCCTGTATGCACCATTTCCTTCATCAACTCCATTGTTTCAGGTGCAACATGAAAACCGAAGCGGGCAGCAAAGCGAGCCACGCGCAGAATTCTTACCGGATCTTCAACGAAAGCAGGACTAATATGTCTTAAAATTCCTGCTTCAAGATCAGCAATACCATTGAATGGATCGATTATTCTTCCAGTCCGATCCTTAGCAATTGCGTTGATGGTTAAATCACGCCGAGCTAAATCCTCCTGCAAAGTCACTCCAGGTGAAGCATAAACTTCAAATCCTTTATACCCTCGTGATACTTTACGCTCAGTTCTTGCTAAAGCATATTGTTCATGCGTTATGGGGTGGAGAAAAACTGGAAAATCTTTCCCAACGGGTCGGAAACCGCCTTTCACCATTTCTTCTGGATTCGAACCCACGACAACATAATCATGATCTTTCACTGGCAGCCCCAGTAACTCATCTCGAACTGAGCCACCAACGAGAAAAACTTCCATCACTGCTATCGAAGCCTATTGAGATTTAGGTGCGACCACACCCAGCCGTTGCCTTAGTAGCGGAATATTTTGGTGCCCAAAGTTATTCGCATAGTAAACAGAATTATTTAAAACAACTTTGACATAGTCGCGTGTTTCATTAAATGGAATAGATTCTGCATAAATCGCACCTTCTAGAGGTTTCTCAGAATCGCGCCATTGTTTTGCACGACCAGGGCCAGCATTATAGGCTGCAGCAGCCAACAAAGGTTGATTATCAAATAGAGACAAAACATGTTTCAAGTAATACGTTCCTAGGCGCAGGTTGGTATTAATATCCGTCACGAGATGATTTTGAAATTGCTGCATTCCTAATTTTCCAGCAACCCACTTCGCTGTTGCCGGCATCAGTTGCATCAAACCCATCGCACCTGCTGTCGATTTCACATCAGCAAGAAAGCGACTTTCCTGGCGAATCAAACCATATACAAACGCCTCATCTAATTCTTGGTGTTTTAATACCTCCCTCATCTGATCACGATAAGGTGCCAAATAACGCAAATTAAAATTGTGTTGTGAGACGGTTTGAATCGCCGTATTAATAGCACGGTCATAAATACCATGGCGAAATGCCACTTCAGCTGCTGCTATTAATTGTTCATCTGTAAAGCCTCTTATCGTCCAAGCCCATTCACGAGTTGCTTCTATTCGCTGGTTAAATTGATATAAAGCCAGTGCACGCTGAATTCCAGGATTCTGTCGGATGGCATGTACTTCTTGCGGGCTGGGCTGATAATTCGCGGCAGGGATGCTCATCATGACTCCTAACTCTTCTTTAGCCATTTGACCATAGTAACTATGTTCATTGCTTAAGGGCGCCAGAATTGCATTTGCTTCACCTAACTCCCCGTTTTTGAGCATTGCTCTCGCTTTCCAATATCGCCACACATCCATTTTCTGCATACTATCGGGCATACTATTGATAATTTGCAAGACGTGATTCCAATTACCCTTTCGGAGCGCAACACGAGCCATCCAAGCATGTTTGACTTCCGATAATGGATAAGCGTGTTTGTCCACTGCTTGGATGAACCAATCTAATGCTCGATCATCTTGTTTAAGCGCCGCGCGATAGGCTAAACTGCTCATAAAGAAAGATTGATCCGCTGGTGGAAAATGATTACGAATCTTAAGCCAATGCACATAGGCCTGATTTATTTCGCTACGCAGTAATCGGCTCAACGCAAACAAAACTATTTCTCGATCTGCGCGATTGGAATAACTGCCTTGAAATTTCTCCAAATAACGCAGTGGGTTTTTTGACGCTTCATTCAGTTTGTGCGCGTTTAACTCATTGTTACCTGGCAAGAAACGACTCGCTTGTCTTGCAACGCCTGTGTTCCCAGCCTCTAACGCCAAACGAATGCGAAACCAGATATCTTCATGCGATAGCTTCTGGCTTGCGATGAGTTGGCTAAAAACAGGCGTACAGCTACCGGGCATGTCCTTTTCTGTAAACCAAAGTGAACGCGCTTCTTCAATCACCTCTTTGTCTTTACTCAGGAGGCGCAACTGTAGCGCGTAACAAATCAAACCATCATCTTTATTGACGAGTTTTGGATACTCTTCAGCAAACAAAGACCATTGTTGGCGCATACCTAAAACTCTTAGCCAGTCACCCCTTAGCTTATCGCCAACCAAACTACCTTGATGGCGCTGAAGAAATCTTTGAATTGATTCAATGTTCGTTGTTTCCAGATACAAACGAATTTGATAATACTCGGCATAAGGTGCAAGCACATGGCGCTGAAAACGCGAGGCGTATAATGCAAGCTTGGTCGCATCACCAGCCCGAAAAGCTTCACGAAGTTTCAGAAAATCACCTTCTAGGCTGGCAGCCGTTACAGCCGTACTGACTACCAGCATTAAACAAAATAATATTTTTCTCATGACTCAGTGATTAGTCAGTAAATCCTTAATACAAACCTCAGACTTACTGTCAGAAGCTCAAATCAAAAATACCTAGAAAGTTAATATTCTTTATATTAGTAAACTTATATTACCCCTTGCGCAAGCATTGCATCCGCTACTTTTACAAAACCTGCTATATTTGCACCATCAACATAGCTAATCCGTCCATCGGATTGCTCACCATAGCGCAAACAGGAATTATGAATCGCTCTCATGATCTCCTGCAAGCGCGCATCAACCTCCTCATGTGACCAAAAAAGTCGCATCGCTTGCTGGCTCATTTCCAAGCCAGATGTCGCAACTCCTCCTGCATTACTTGCCTTACCTGGGGCAAACAATACTTTCGCATGTTCAAAACGCTTTACAGCCCCCGCTGTACAAGGCATATTCGCACCTTCAGCCACGCAAATTACCCCATTCTTGATCAGCATCGCCGCATCATCTTCACTCAACTCATTCTGAGTTGCGCAAGGCAATGCAACATCAACGGGAACTCGCCAAGGCCGTTCTCCTGGAATAAATTTTGCGCCAACACGCTCAGCGTAATCACTTACACGACCATAAAGATGGTTTTTCACTTCTGCCAAAATTACTAACTTTTCAGGCGTAAAACCAGCATCATCGACGATTGTGCCGCTCGAGTCTGAAACCGTAATTACTTTAGCACCAAATGCCATCGCTTTCTCAACAGCAAATTGCGCGACATTACCTGACCCTGAAACAGCAACACGCAACCCATTTAACGATTGGCCGACATGCTTCAGCATTTCGTCAACAAAATAAACCGTGCCATAGCCGGTTGCTTCGGGCCGCACCAGGGAACCTCCAAAGCTAATTCCCTTACCTGTGAAAACACAATCCGCACGATTCGTTAATTTCTTAACCATACCTGTCATATATCCTACCTCACGACCACCAACACCGATATCACCTGCTGGCACATCAGTATCAGAGCCTATGTGGCGAAATAGCTCGCTGACAAATGCTTGGCAAAAACGCATCACTTCACCTGGGCTTCTCCCTTTAGGATCAAAATCAGATCCTCCTTTTCCGCCACCCATGGGTAAGGTTGTTAACGCATTCTTAAAAGTTTGCTCAAAAGCCAGAAATTTAAGGATTGAAAGATTAACAGAAGGATGAAAGCGAACACCCCCTTTATAAGGGCCAATCGCAGAACTATGCTGAATACGATAACCTCGATTTACTTTAACTTCGCCATGATCATCCACCCAGGCTACTCGAAAGATAATAATTCGCTCGGGTTCCACTATTCTGTCTAATAAACCATGTTCAGCATAACGAGGGTTATTGGTAATAAAAGGCCACAAACTCTCTATTACTTCTGTAACGGCCTGCATATATTCAGGTTGGCCTGGGTTACGTTCAGAAACGTAATTTCTAAACTCTTCTATTCCTTTATATTTCATTCTATTTTCTCCTCTCTGCTTGACCAGTATTCGTTATTCCCCAAAACTTTCTGCCATTAATCCAATTCTTTCTCTGATTTTAATGAAATCTTTTTATTCACAGACACAAAGTGTAACTGGATTACTTGCAATATTACAGCCATCTTTTATTCGTAGGATGAAATCTTGACTGATTCTACTTCTATCTAGGATTTTGGTGGATTTGAGCTTATTCAATAATTCTTTGTAGCAATAATCATATATAGAAATCTTAAAATAAAAAAAACGAACCCTCCCTTCTTGTAGCGAAGCGGATTAGCATTTATTGAAGAACCTCATCAACTGCCTGCTAATCAAATATTTTTAAAGGAACGAGGAGTAACTTTACCCTAGAAGGAGATCCAGCTTGAGTCCAGGCAATCATCATCGAGGATTGATTCTTGATTACTTGAGGTACACCGCTATCACGACCCGGGTTAATTTCGCTCAAGTGTTTAATCTGTCCCAAATTTCCATTCATATCGACGCTACGAGCGGCTACACTTGCCCTCCGCGTTATCTTATCCATTGTCGTTATCCAGATCACAATTGCTGTCTCATCGGTAACCGCGATAACACTTGTCCTGCCAATTGGTTTCTCATCATCAATATCCAACGCTTGACTGAATTGCAAGCTGGAATCATTTGCAAAAGCGCTGCGCACGCGCGGGCGGTTTCCTTCAGCGGTAAACCAACTTGCAACAACATATTTTCCGTTTGCAGCTACAGAAGGACCATTGACCGGACATCCTGCGATAGACCACCCTTCCTGACTGACGGGTTGTGGATCTGACCATATACCATCGATCAACTGCGCAAAATGATGATCTCGAATTTCATCTCCACGTCGACTACGCCAAATCACAACTGGCCCTTTCGAAGCAACTGTTGAGGTAGTCCAACAACACGTGCACGTATTGCTATCAATCACTCGATCTGAATCAACATGTCCATCTCGATGGATTAAAGTGAAGCGTAATGAAAATCGATCAGAGATTTTTTTTGCAACTTCTCTACCATCCAACCAAACCATACCGACTTGACCTAGCGCAGGAAAAACGGAAACGAACCCATGTGCTGCAGGCATGCTGTCCTGATAGGGTTTCTGTGGTTGACTCCATGTCAGACCTGCATCAGCAGAAATCGAAAAAAACACATCATAATCATAAAGTTGACCGGTTCTCGATTTTACTCGCCAGTGTGCTATCCAGAATGAATCATCAATTGCGACCACAGCAGGATAATCAGCCCAATTCACATACCACGCCGAGCCTCGCATGGCTTCACCACTACGCACCCAACGCTCCTGGTGATAAATAGCAAACTTTAAAGCATGGTGGCTACCTGTGCCTTCGACCCAACTCATCAGCATTGAACCATCCGGTAAGGAAGAAAGATACGGAAACTGAGCACCTATTGCTGCAGGGTTTTCAATAAATCGGGATTGTTGAGATGACTGACCAAGGGTTTGACACGCGCTAATGACCCAAGACAAAATAAATACAGCGATGATTGCCGAGTAATAGCGAAAGAAGTCCTTAGAAAAAAGCCCCATAACATAACTCTTTGCAGTATTAATGAAGCGGGATTACCAACATGGTCAATCAATTTTGGTCAAAATGATGAGCTCGAAAAATGTAGCAAATTGTCGCACGATTCCTATAATCTTCCAATAATTACAGGTTATTGCTACAGCATTACGTCAGCACTAGCTGGACTCACTCTCGAGAAATAAACTAGGATTTATAGTTGACTGTTCGATTTCGACAATCTTATAGCGAGAATGCTTTCCTCGTTTTATGTTTACTTGTTTCACAGCCACTTGAAAGCAATCTGCTAAAAACCTGATAAGTACTTTATTCGCCTTACCCTCTACGGGCGGTGCTGAAAGACTAATTTTAAGTGCATCACCGTGTAAACCTGCAAATCGCGTATTTTTTGCACCCGGCTGAATATAAAGGGACAAAATTAATTTACCACTGTCTTCCAGGCGGCACCAGTTCATTAAAATAAAACTGCTATCTCTTGCTGTAACCCAGCTAAGACCATTAGCAGCAATTGCACTGCAACCAATACAAATAGCGGTGATAAATCCACATTGGCAATCGGTGGAATAAATCGCTGAAAAATTCCCAAAATTGGACGTGTAAAGCTCGCAAGTAAAGGTGCAATTGGGCTGTAAGGGTTAATCCAAGAAAGGATTGCTTGTACAATAACCATGGCCATCACAATGTAAAGCGTTAGGCGGACAAGCTCTAGCAGTGATAACAAACCAAACCCTACCATTGTATTGCCCGATACCGTATCTAATTCATAACCCTGAATAAAACTGGTGCTACCCATGATAAGGAACTGCCCTACCCACGCCAAGATAAACGTGGACAAATCAAATCCCTTCCAACTTGGAATAATGCGGCGCGTAGGTAGAACAATAAAATTCGTCACAGCAATCAAGAACTTTGATAACGGGTTATCGTAGTGAACACGGAATAGCTGTAAATAAAATCTCAGTAAACACGCCAGAGAAAATAAACCAAGTACTGTCTCTAATAGAAATATCAATATTTGATTAGACATTGCTCATTCTCCAAAGGTGTTCATACTCAAAATCTTAACTATCTACCCGGCCTAGCTCATCACCAAGCTGCTGAGCACGCTCGTATGCAGCAAACGCTGCTCGGATAATTTTATTCTTGACGTCATCTTGGCTCATACTCAGCAACGCTTGCTCTGTCGTCCCCCCTTTAGAAGTTACGCGTGATCTTAATGTTGCAACATCCTCATGGCTTTGATAAGCAAGCTGGCTTGCACCGATAAATGTATGAAGCGTCAGTTCTCGCGCTTGATCTGGTGTTAAGCCCAGTTCGACGCCTGCCTGCTCCATCGCTTCCATAAAATAAAATAAATAAGCTGGGCCACTGCCAGAAACTGCGGTTACTGCATCCAATTGTTTTTCTTCTTCTAACCATATAACAGAACCTACAGCGCCCAAAATAGTTATTGCAACATCCCGCAATGTATCCGAAACTCCTGGCATTGCATATAGACCAGTCATCCCAGCCCTTACCAAAGCAGGTGTATTAGGCATGGCTCTCACAATATATTGATAGTTACCCAGCCACCGAGATAAATCCAAGGTTCGAATACCTGCTGCAATTGAAATAACCAGCTGGTCGATTAACAAGGGCTTCAATTCCTTAGCAGTCGCATAAAACTGCTGCGGCTTGATTGCCAATACGATCACATTACTACCTGAAACACCTTCAACCAAATTTACTGTTGTACTAACGCCAAATTGCTGACTAATTTTTTTGGATGCCTCTGCATTGATTTCAACCACATGGATTTGATTACTTGGGAAATTTTGCTGTAGTAATCCGCCCATCAACGCGCTTGCCATATTACCGCCGCCAATAAAGGTAATTCTCATATCTCACCTATGATGTTTATATCGTTTATTCATGGCCTGGGTAGTCTATTTCATAATTAAAGCAAAGATTAAGTCGATTAAAGAAGAAAATTACCTTAATTCATCTAACGCTTAAATAGATTTATAAGTAAGGTGATCACGATGCTGACAATCAGCATGGAAGTAATAGGAATAAAAATTTTTCCTCTTTCGGACTCAATCCTTATATCTCCAGGCAATTTCCCAAACCAACTTACTAGCCAAGGTGCAAATTGAACAATCACACCTAGAAATAATAATGATGCCCCAATAATTATTAGCCATCGCCCCATCACAACAATCCTACGCTATCTAACCGTTCATCATCTTCGTTATTTAATTCACAATTAAATCTAGAAAATTCATCGATTTACTTCTGGCAATGACGGCAGTAAAAACTAGACCGCTGCCCCTGCTTAATTTTAATGATTAACTGCTCACAGCTCCTGCAAGATTGGTTGTTTCGACCATAAACCCAGTAATGCTGTTGAAAATAACCCGACTTTCCCTCACTATTTACAAAATCACGTAAACTACTGCCACCAGCAGCAATGGCAGCATTTAGCGTCGTTTTAATCGCGTTTGCTAATTTTTCATATTGTTTTAGGCTAATACGCTTTGCTAAGGCAGTCGGGTTTATCCTCGCATGAAATAATGCTTCGTTTGCATAAATATTTCCAATACCAACTACGATTCGGTGATTCATTAGAAGTGCTTTAACACTGAGTTCTCGATGACGCGAGTGTTCATATAAAAACTTGCCATCAAAACCATCGCTCAGCGGCTCTATTCCAAGGCTAGCCAATAATGGGTGCTGTACTATTTCCTTGGTATTGCTCCATAAGATTGCTCCAAAACGTCGAGGATCTCTGTAACGCAGCACTGCGCCATTGCTCGTAATAAGATCAAAATGATCATGTTTCCCTACATTAGTCGAATCAAACAAAATACGTAAGCTGCCCGACATTCCTAGATGGATAATCAAAAAACCCTGGGTACATTTAAGCAAAAGATACTTGGCACGACGCGTTATTACCTCAATTCTTTGTCCAATTAGAAGTTGATCAAGCCCATCTGGAATACGCCAGCGTAAATCTACATGCCTTATCGTTACATCCGCTATATTTTGATTGATGAGTGCAGGAGTTATGCCGCGTCGAGTAATCTCAACTTCGGGTAACTCAGGCATTATTCAACCATCTTTTCTTCATGCCAACCCATGAAATAAGGCGACAGTAGCTGATTTCCTGACTGACCGAGAAAGTGATAATTGATAAACTGGCCCTTACGAAGCAATACCAATTCAGGTTCTCGTTGCATGACTAAAAAATCAATCGGTTCTCCTGATTGCAATACAATAGTGAGCGTTTCTCGAGCATCATCAACTTCATATTCGCCTTGAGTAATATAGGAAGCCTGAGCTAATTGCCAGGAATGAACCCACTGATTAATTTCATCCTGACTCGGTTGAATATCATTAGTTTCAGAAAGTAGGGACCATTTTTCTGCTTGCTTCAAATGCATTGTCTTAAAAATAAATTCTTGAGGAACCTCGGCTTCAGCTAATAATCGACGATCAATTAGCTCTGTTGGGGCTACCGTTAGCAACATTGCATGATAAGGCGAAATCAAGAAAACACCCGACTGTGTCATCACGTATTGATGATTAGATACTGGAACCATTTGGCCAAAAGAAAATAATTCACGATCGAGTTGTAATTGAGCGACAGGCGCTGCCAAACCATAGCGACTCAGATTCTCCAGCGGTAGACGATATTCACTCGAGGCCGACAATAGATTTAAAATTCGCTCCACTTTTGTTTTATCAACTCTCGCTTGAAGCGGTTCAGTCATGAACCAATCACCACTCGACTGCTTTAATTCGATGATTCCATGTTGTGAGCTTATTTGAATGAGCTGGATACTTTTTTTTGATTGCGATGAAATCGGATAAGTTGTTTGAGATTGAAACGATGGTTTGATATAAAGAAAAACTGCAAGGCCTACAGCAGTTGCAAGCATGATCAAATTAAGCCAAATACGTGATGCCATGGTAAGACCTAACCAGCTCTCCGCCGCCACCAAATCACAAAACCAGTAATAAGTAACAATAGAGGTAAAACAATCAGAAATCCGACTGCAATCAACGTCAAGTTCATTTCACTCAAAACTAATTGACCATCAATCGTGGCTCGTGGCTGAATCACTATCAAGTCATCATCTCCAGCCAGCCAGTTGATAATATTAACGCCAAAATCGATATTCCCTCCATTTCCGAGATAAGTATTCGCTAAAAAATGACTACTTCCTATCACGACAACCCGCTGCGCTCGGTTATCCAACGTGCGCTCAAGCGCCACTGCAACACTGACAGGACCCGGCACGTCATGCGTTTCATCGTAGCTAACCTCGTCTCCCAATAATTCTGTTTCTACCCAACCTTGCGGAGCAACTTCAACTAATGAAGTGCCATACCACTCCTCGCTTTCATTCAGAATTATTTGTCGCGCAAAAGGAAATACCGTGATGTAATCAAAATGCTCCGTAATCGCATGCTGCCCGTAAATTGTTCCCAATGCAAATGTAACGGGTGCTTTTAATCGCTTTGCTTGGGGATCAACGACTACCCCGGGAGTAAAGGTAATTCCTAATTTTTCAGCAAGAGGCTGTAAGCCAAATAATGACTCTTGATCGACCAACCACAATAAACTTCCACCTTGATCTAGGTAGGTGATAATTTTTTCTACTTCTCCTTCCATCAAATCAGTCTGAGGTGATGCAATCATTAATAGATTGGTCTCTAGCGGAATGTCAGAGCCCGCCAGATTAAGCGGCTCTCCTTTAAATCCTATCTCTATTAATTTTTTTCCAAAATCACCCATATCGCGATTAGCAATACCATCTAATTTGCGTTCACCATGTCCCGATAGCGCCATAACTCGCCTTTCCTCCAAGCGCGCCAAACGCATTAAAGCATTGGTAAACGCTTGTTCATTGATAGCTGTTAAATGCTCACTTCGATGATTAAACGTAATGATGATTTCCCCATTCATCCTGATTCCTGCTTCTTGAGCCAGGTCAGGTTGCTCAATAGGATCGATAAATTCAAACGCTAGATCCGATTTTACTCGCTGATAAATTGTTAAAAAGTTACTAATGATCTTTCTGATATCACCTAATTGCACATCTTGGGGCGTTGCGTAGACAGTGACCTCAATAGGACCGTTCATTTTATTTATTACATCAAGACTTGCTTGACTGAGACTGTTCCGATTATTTTGGCTAACATCCCATTGATACCGGATTTGCATTGCTGCATATCCAGTTAGCGCTATTATTATCAACAGCAATAAAACAAATAATCCATTTTGTACGAGCAGGTTAAAGCGTAGTTTTCGAGTAATTGTTGTCATTCTAGGCGTACAACCGTTGATTATCCATGCAATCGACTTCCATCTAAGCGGCGGATAGCCAACACCAAGAAACTAATAATGAATAGCATAAAAAAAATAACGCTAAATGAATCAATCATGCCTCGATTGAATTGCTCATAGTGCTTGAGTAATGACAGATTAGGCAGAAAATCTCCTAAATCAGTAGAGACAATATCGACTATCCATAGCATCATCAGCATACCAAGCGTTCCTGCTGCTGCAATTGCTGGATGAGTAGTTAAGCTGGAGACGTAAAGCCCCAGAGAAACAAAACTTGCTGCTAAGAATAATAAGCCCATCGTATTACTCAATATCAGACCCAAATCCATTGTTCCACCTAAAAGGAGCGAAAAGGGGAGTAATCCTACGAGAAAAATAATGATCAAGAAAAAAATCATTAATCCAGTAAATTTACCGAGAACAATATCGGCCACCGTAACAGGGGCAGCCATCAACAATGGCATAGTATGATTTCGCCATTCCTCAGCTATCAAGCGCATAGTGAACAGGGGTGTCGCCATCAATAATACAATTGATGCTACAGCGTAGACTGGAACAACAATCACTTCCGTAGCACCCGGCGGATTGGCAACCAGCATGAGTTGTGATTGCAGCTCTACAAAAGCATCTAAGCGCCCTAGAAATACCCAAGTAAAGATCAATTGGATTGCAGCAAGAAAAACCCATGCGAGGGGAGAAACAAATAATACTTTTATTTCCTTGGTAGCTATCGTTAAAATCAATTTAATAATCTCCAACCAGCTCTTTTTTTAGCGTGAATTGCTCAAAAATCTGTTCGAGGTTAATCCTTTTTCGCTTAAGATCTGAAAGTGCGGCACTATAAACAACGCCCCCCTTATTTAAAATTTGTACTCGATCACAGATCGTTTCAACTTCCGATAAGATGTGTGTTGAAAGAATAATGCTTGTTGTTTTGCCTAACTCTCGAATTAACTCACGAATTTCTTTTATTTGATTCGGATCCAAACCCACCGAGGGTTCATCTAGAATAATCACTTTGGGTTGATGAATGATTGCCTGAGCGATACCAACTCGCTGCTGAAAACCTTTTGATAAAATTCCAATAAGTTTTTTCCCCACCTGGTTAAGTCCACAACGATCTTTAACACGCGCGAGTGCCCCAAGAATTTTTGATGATTCGACACGGTGAAGTTTTGCCACAAACTGTAGATACTCATCGACAGTTAGTTCTTTATAGAGCGGTGGTATCTCCGGCAAGTACCCAATATTCTGTTTAGCTGCTTCTGGATGATCGAGTAAATCGATACCACAAATCTGGATCGAGCCTCTAGTTGGTGCAAGATTTCCTGAAAGCATTTGCATGGTTGTACTTTTCCCAGCACCATTGGGGCCAAGCAACCCAAGTACTTCACCTTGCTTCAATTCTATTTCTATGCCCTGCACAGCGGCATATTGACCGAATTGTCGACTTAAATCATGGGCAATAAGCGTAAAAGTAGATTCGTTCACAGGACTAGATACTCTTTAGTAATCAAACCATCAACGTTCAATGTTGGATAAAGCGCAACAACGCCCGAACTTTAAATTGTAAGAGAATAATAGACATTAAATTAATAACGCTCGCTTTAGATTATTAGGATTAGCTAGAGAAGTTGTTACTGTTTTCGCATTAACCTAATCTTTCGCTGCTTCATAATTGTCGAAGATATCAGTTGTCTATTCAATCACTCTGTCTTAATCACAAGACAGAGTGTTGTATATCAACAACAGCCTGGTTTGACAAAAAACAAAACATGTACGCATAATCCGCCCCAAGTAGCGTGACGAATCGGTTCAGAGATATGTATCATGAATTCATGTTCATGTCGGTGTTCAGTGGTTTCGTTAAACCAATTGGTTTTGAAGCAAAATTACAGAATTTTTTCGAAAAAGGACGATAGCATGAAAAAGATTATATCAGCCAAATTATATCTAATAGGAGTATCTGTTTTACCCCTACTGATGCTTTCAAATATAGTAGCAGCCGATGCACACAATAGACAAGGTGAGAGTGAAGCTGAAAAAGCACAAGGCTATAACGTCAATGATCGTGGTGCCGTATCTCGAAATTCCACAGGTTTATGCTGGCGCACTGGCTTCTGGACAGAAGAAATGGCAATTCCTGAATGTGATCCTGATGACAAACCACCGGTAGAACAAGCGGCAACACCCGCACCAGCGCCTTTAACACCTCCTGAAAAAATTACCCTTTCAGCAGACGCATTATTTGATTTTGATAAGGCAATTCTTAAACCACAGGGTAGAGCATCTCTAGATGAATTTGTAGGCAAGCTAAATATGATCAGTTACGATCTCGTGATAGCAGTTGGACATACCGATCGACTCGGATCTGATGACTACAACAAACGCTTATCGATAAGACGTGCTGAAGCAGTTAAAGCTTATCTCGTAACCAAGGGTGTCAGTGCAGACCGTATCTTCACTGATGGAAAAGGTGAATCTGATCCAGTAACTGGCAATAGCTGCCGTGGTGAAAAACGCGCCAAAGCGTTAATTGATTGCTTACAACCTGATCGTCGCGTTGAGATCGAAGTTGCGGGCACACGAAGCGATCGCTACGAAACAATTGAACAGAAATAACCTCAAGTAAAATAGTGAGTAGCTTAAGCCCTGCCCAGCGCAGGGCTTTTTTATGAGCAAGCTTACGCGTGACGCCTTCAGCTTTAGCGATTGATACATTACTCGAAGCACGCTGGATTGTTCCAGTTGATCCCCCCAATACAGCTTTAATTGATCACGCCATTGCAATTCATGATGGCAAGATCATCGCTATCCTCCCATCTGCTGAAGCACTCTCACAATTTATACCAAAACAACATTTTGCTCTAAAGCATCACCTCATCATTCCAGGCCTCATTAACTCACACACGCATGCAGCGATGACTCTAATGCGAGGTATAGCTGATGATCTCCCGTTAATCGATTGGTTAAAAAGCTGTATATGGCCAGTTGAGAAACAATGGGTTGACGCCGATTTTGTTCTGGCAGGAACAACTTTAGCGTGTGCAGAAATGCTAAAAGGTGGTATTACCTGCTTCAATGATATGTATTTCTTCCCTGAAAAAGCAGTGGAAGCAGCTATTAGATCGGGCATCCGCGCTGCAATTGGACTTATCAGTATTGAATTTCCTACTGCTTATGCAACGGATGCGAATGATTATCTCGCCAAAGGGCTCGCGCTTCGTGATCAATACTTAGGATATCCCAATCTGTCCTTTTGTCTAGCGCCACACGCACCTTATACTGTTAGCGATAGTACGCTGTCTAATATCTTCACGTTTGCAAATCAGCTGGATTTGCCAATTCATATGCACCTGCATGAGACTCATGAAGAAATCGCCAACAGTCTTCATGATTTTGGAATCCGTCCCATTGAACGCTTACAAAAGCTCAATTTACTTGGATCCAATCTGATTGCTGTGCATATGGTTCATTTAATCAATGAAGAAATCAACTTATTAAAACTGCACAATTGCAATGTAATCCACTGCCCTTCTTCCAATATGAAGCTTGCGAGCGGTATCGCACCCATTGTTGATCTAATTAATCAATCAATCAATGTCGCAATTGGAACAGATGGAGCAGCTAGTAATAATAGACTGGATATGTTTGAAGAAATGCGCCTTACATCATTGCTCGGGAAAGTCACTCGAGGCGCTCAGGTACTACCTGCTCACCAAATATTACGTATGGCAACCATTAATGGTGCGACTGCTCTGGGTATTGAATCGGTAACTGGCTCATTATTGGTTGGTAAAGCTGCAGACATTACTGCAATCGATTTTTCTGACTTGGAGTTATCACCTTGTTTTGATCCACTTTCCCACCTAATTTATGTTGCTAGTCGAGAACACGTTAGCCATGTATGGGTCAACGGTGAACTCTTGCTGAACGCAGGAGAACTTGTTACTCTGAACGAGGTAGAAATTATTGAGCGCACACAGCATTGGCAAAACCGCATCACAAATAAACAATGAAAGGAGAAAAATGGATAATAATGGTATCAACGCAGATCCATTAGAGCTTGAAAAATTTAGTCAGCTAGCTCATCACTGGTGGGATCCCAATAGTGAATTCAAGCCATTGCATGAAATCAACCCACTCAGGTTGGATTATATTGATCAAGTCAGCGGCGGTCTTAGCGGAAAATCTGTTGTCGATGTTGGATGTGGTGGTGGCATCTTATCAGAATCTATGGCAGCTCGAGGTGCAAGCGTAACCGGAATTGATTTAAGTGATAAAGCTTTAAAAGTCGCCAAACTACACTTACTAGAAAGCGGTCACCAAGTTGATTATCGTAAAATTACCGTAGAAATGCTTGCTAGCGAGCACCCACAGCATTTTGACGTTGTAACCTGCATGGAGATGATTGAACACGTCCCTGATCCCGCCAGCGTAATTAAATCCTGCGCTCGGCTTGTGAAGCCCGGTGGCTGGGTATTCTTTTCCACCATCAATCGCAACCCCAAGGCCTATCTTTTTGCTATTATTGGAGCTGAATATATTTTAAGGTTATTGCCGCGCGGAACACACGAATACGCTAAATTTATTAAACCTTCAGAACTTGCTCATATGGCCCGTAACGCTGGGCTGAGTGAAACCAGGATAATTGGCATGACCTATAATCCCATCACAAAAATTTACGCGCTGGAATCTGATACGAGCGTTAACTACATTATGGCCTTTCAAACCTAGTCAATACTTTCAACCTTTTTTATCAAACACTAATAACACTAAATGGTTGACGCTATCCTGTTTGATTTTGACGGAACAGTCGCTGATACAGCACCTGATTTAGGCTATGCCCTCAATCGGCAGCGCATCAACCGCGGTTTACCGTCGCTCCCGATCAGCAGCATTCGAACACAAGCTTCTGCTGGATCTCGCGGCCTGCTCCAACTTGGATTCAATCTAGCACCAACTCATCCCGAATATGAGCTAATGCGCGAAGAATTTCTACAGTTCTACGCTGAACGTCTTTGTCACGATACTTGCTTATTTCCAGGCATCGCAGATATTTTAGATTATCTAGATTCTGCCAATATTCCATGGGGCATTGTAACTAACAAGCCCTCGCGGTTTACCAAACCCATTGTGCAATCACTCGGTCTCCATCAGCGCGCAGCCTGCATTATCAGTGGAGACGATACACCGAATACCAAGCCGCACCCAGAGCCGCTACTGCATGCTTGCAGCCAGATCGATGCCAAGCCTGCAAATTGTATCTATCTTGGTGATGATATACGCGATGTAAAAGCAAGCCTTGCTGCAGGAATCACACCCATTGTAGCTCGCTATGGCTATCTCGGTAATGATGGTCCTCCTGAACTATGGGGTGCTGATCACCTAATTGATCACCCCAAAGAACTGATCAATTATCTATGAGATTGGGGGCTTTCAGCGGTAAGCTAATACAATTTAGATACAAGCACAGCTAGCCATTGATTTAATTAATTCCGCATCAGTAGAATAACCTTAACACGCAACTTGGATTAATTATTCTCTTGGTAAACTGCTTCGCAGATTTCTATCAACACTTGATAATCTCAGTCTGCGCTATAAACAACGATTTATAGGAAACTTGATATGTATCATGCAAAAAGGTGGCTATGCTATTTCGCTGTTTTTTACTTTCTCATCGATTCTTGTATTGCTGACTCGATTGCACCCAAACATGTTCAGGGTGCTCAAACGATCGATACCTTAACTGCGAAATTGCTTTTTGATCAAAAAACCCCTTTCATAGACGTGCGTAAGCACGAAGACTTCATTGCAGGGCATATTCCTGGCGCGTATCATTTGTCAATCAAAAGCAATTTCGATGAGCCCAGTTTGCAAGCGATCGTGGATAAAGAAAGTCCGGTTGTGGTTTATTGTAATGGGATTCATTGCATGGGCAGTTCGATAGCCACACAGAAGGCTGTTGAGTGGGGTTGGACAACAATTTATTACTACCGCGAAGGAATACCAGCTTGGAAAAATAACGCACATCCCATTCAAACACAATAAAATTAATCTATACCGGCTAGAATTCAAGTGTCTGAGCCAATCGTAACAGTCGCATTAGATGATGTATACAGGAGTTTGTCATGAGTAAAAAGAAAATTTTGATGCTAGTGGGGGATTATGTAGAAGACTATGAAGCGATGGTTCCTTTCCAAGCCCTGAATATGGTTGGGCACACGGTGCATGCTGTATGTCCAGACAAAAAATCGGGGGATACCGTTCGGACTGCCATTCATGATTTCGAAGGCGATCAGACTTATTCAGAAAAACCAGGGCACTTGTTTCGATTAAATGCTCACTTCTCAAAAATCAAAGTGGAGCAATATGACGCATTGGTCATTCCTGGTGGGCGCTCACCTGAATATATTCGACTGAGCCCAAAAGTAATCAAGATTGTGCAGCACTTTGCTCAACAAAGGAAGCCAATTGCAGCTATTTGCCATGGCGCACAACTGCTAGTAGCAGCCGATAGTGTGCGCGGTAGAACGTGTTCAGCCTATCCTACCCTGGAACCTGACGTCAAGCGCGCTGGTGGAAAGTATATCGATATTCCTATGGACAAAGCACATAGGGATCAAAATTTGGTAACAGCACCTGGATGGCCTGCCCATTCCGATTGGCTTGCAAAGTTTCTAGATCTACTGGGGACGAAAATCAAACCTTAATGAAAAAAAAAATTTCGAATTGTTGTGATCGTTGGATTGGATTTGATTTCAATCGGACTCCTTGGCTATTGATCGTCATTATTGCTGGATTGCTTTCTGCGTGTGGTCGTCCAATTTGGAATAGCCCTTATTCCAGTGAAGATGCAAGCAAGAATATACTCTACAACGCATTTGCTGAAAGACCTAAACACCTGGATCCGGTTCAGTCCTATAGCTCCAATGAGATATTACTCACGGCGCAGATCTATCAACCCCCACTGCAATATCACTACTTAAAGCGTCCTTTCACCCTGATTCCACAAACGACACAAGAGATGCCTCTCATCAAGTACGTTGATGAGAACGGTAATGAATTACATGCGGAAGGAGATGTTTCAAGTATTGCCTATTCCATTTACGAAATTTCGATTAAATCCGGTATCCGTTATCAACCTCATCCTGCGTTTGCTAAAACCGACCAGGGAGACTTTCGCTATCATGCGTTAACGCCAATAGAAACCGGGTCAATCTTTAAACTGGGTGATTTCACAGCATTAGGGTCTCGTGAACTTTTAGCAGAGGACTATGCCTACCAAATCAAACGATTGGCCCATCCCAAACTACATTCTCCTATTTTTGGCTTGATGTCTGAATATATCGTAGGACTCAAAGATCTTGCTGAAACGCTAAGAAATGCGGCAAGCAAATTACCCAAGGATGCATATCTTGATTTACGCAATTTTCCATTGGAAGGCGTGGAAATCGTTGATGCCTTCACATACCGCATCAAAATCAAAGGGAAATATCCACAATTTATCTACTGGCTAGCCATGCCCTTTTTTGCACCTATCCCTTGGGAGGCAGAACGATTTTATTCCCAACCAGGGCTGACTGAAAAAAATATCACACTTGATTGGTATCCAGTCGGAACGGGAGCTTATATGCTGGTCGAAAACGATCCTAACCGCATCATGGTACTGGAACGCAATCCCTATTTTCAGGATGAATATTATCCAGTAGACGGCATGCCCGAAGATGTAGAAAATGGTTTACTCACCGATGCGGGGAAACCTTTACCCTTCATTGATAAAATCATTTTTAGCCGTGAAAAAGAAAATATCCCGCGATGGAACAAATTTTTACAGGGCTACTATGACGCATCCGGTATTGGTTCAGATAGTTTTGATCAAGCAGTTCAATTAACAAGCCATGGTGAAGCGACGGTAACGGATGAAATGCAACATCAAGGCATTCGACTGGAAACAGCTGTGGCAGCATCGACTTACTATATGGGATTTAATATGCTTGATCCCGTTGTGGGAGGTCGGACAGATCAAGAAAAAGCTGCTGCCAGAAAATTACGGCAAGCGATTTCAATTGCAGTTGACTATGAAGAGTATGTATCTATTTTTGCTAATGGAAGAGGAATACCCGCCCAAGGACCTATTCCCCCAGGCATAATAGGCTATCGAGACGGTAAACAGGGCGTGAACAGCACAGTTCATCAATGGATCGATGATCGTATTAAGCGAAGATCGATTGAAGAAGCCAAAAAACTGTTAACCGAAGCTGGATACCCTGATGGAATCGATATTAAAACTGGCGTTCCACTAGTCCTTTATTTTGATGCTACTTCGCGAAGCGCTGATGATAAATCTGTACTTGATTGGATGCGCAAGCAATTCAAAAAGATCAATATCCAATTGGTTGTAAGAAGCACAGACTACAATCGTTTTCAAGACAAAATGCGCAAAGGAAATGCGCAAATCTTCGAATGGGGGTGGAATGCCGATTACCCCGATCCTGAGAATTTTTTGTTTCTGCTGTATGGACCTCAAAGTAAGGCTGGTAACCAGAGTGGCAATAATGCGGCTAATTATGATAATCCAGAATATAACCAGTTATTTGAACGTATGGAAAAAATGGGTAATAGTCCTGAACGGCAAGCGATTATCGATCAAATGGTGGAAATTTTACGCTACGATGCACCCTGGTTATGGGGATATCACCCTAAGGATTATGCGCTCTATCACGAATGGTACCAAAATGTAAAACCCAACAAGATGTCTTATAACAACATGAAGTACTTGCGTATCAATGCTGAATTACGGGAACGCAAACAGAGGGAGTGGAATCAACCAGTACTTTGGCCTATTGGCGCCGCTGTGATTATACTAATCCTGAGCCTACTGCCTGGATTTATTGCGTATCGCCGAAAAGAACGTAAAACTGAAATCAAGCAACTTGGCTTAAAAATGTAATCAATGTTTAACTATATTATCCGACGCATCTGCTACGCGATTCCAATCTTGATTGGCGTCAATCTTATTACATTCGTTTTGTTTTTTATGGTCAACACGCCCGACGATATGGCAAGGATGAATCTAGGGGTTAAATATGTAACCGATGAGGCAATCGAAAAATGGAAGCAGGATCGGGGCTATGACAAACCACTCATCTATAACCAAGCAACAGAAGGTTTTTCGAAGCTAACACAGACGATCTTCTTCGAAAAATCGGTTGCCATGTTTGTGTTTGATTTTGGTCAGGCAGATGATGGGCGTGATATCGCACATGAAATCAAATCTCGCATGATTCCTAGCTTGGCTATTGCTTTACCAGTATTCTTATTAGGAATATGGGTCTACATCACGCTTGCTTTGATTATGGTTTTTTTCCGTATGACTTATATTGACTTCTGGGGTGTTGTGCTATGCGTAGCACTGATGTCAATTTCAAGTCTTTTCTATATCATCAGCGGTCAATTCTTAATCAGTAAAGTTTGGCATCTAGTCCCGATTTCAGGCTACAGCACAGGATTCGATGCGGGAAAGTTTTTATTGCTACCTGTGGTAATCGGGGTAATCAGCAGTATCGGTGCTAATACTCGCTGGTATCGAACAATCTTTTTGGAGGAAATGAACAAAGAGTATGTTCGTACTGCGCGTGCTAAAGGTTTACCAGAAAGCACTGTACTATTTAAACATGTGCTTAGAAATGCGCTCATTCCAATTCTAACAGGCGCAGTCGTTACAATCCCACTCTTATTCCTAGGCAGTCTTATCACCGAATCATTTTTTGGTATTCCGGGTCTCGGCAGCTACACTATCGAGGCTATTAATGCTCAAGATTTCGCTATCGTCCGCGCTATGGTATTCATTGGTTCATTTCTTTATATCATCGGCCTTATCCTAACGGATATTTCCTACACCTTAGTCGATCCTAGAATAAGGCTGATGTAGCGAACCTCCTTATCCAGGAGGCAAAACTTAACTAACCGCTGCAATGCATCAATGATCAAGCCTTAGCAACAAGCTTAACCATAGGTATTAATCACATATCTGAGAATACCGCTAGTGGCCGCAATAAGGATAGCCAGGCCGCCAACAACGGCAAGCCCTTCGAGCAGGAAAGCAAACACCGCTTCACGGGTCGTTTTGAACTCTTCTTCACCCTCTTTGTTCCGTCGACTATCTTTTCGCTTTTTTACCCACATTTGAGTCGCTATTACAAACGGGATTGCCAAGATAGAAATCAGTAGCACATCTGTAGATTCATCCATTCGATCGTTCCTTTACGCTATAATTATTATTGGTTGAAATCATTAATTTTTTTCTCAATTATTGTTTTTTATTATAACAGACATCGTAATTCCTGCTCTCTATCTCTATCGTTTCCTCCCATTGAAAGTACTTTGCCTTTCTCTTTAAAAGAATAGCGTTAATGATTAGGAATGGAACTAAAAGAAATTTAATTACAATATGGGATGGCATGATCTAACTATTTCTCAGTGTGCGCTTGGAACCCTGAAATTACCTGGTTCTAAAAGTATCTCCAATCGAGTCTTATTGCTAGCAGCCCTTGCTCAAGGAGAAACGCTCGTGCAAAACCTCCTGATCTCGGATGATACGGCACACATGCTCAATGCACTTAAAAAGCTAGGCATTAGCATCACACAAGTCGATGCTGTTGATTATCAAGTTCAAGGAAGTGGTGGAAAATTTCCTAATCAAGAAGCGCAATTGTTTCTAGGAAATGCGGGGACGGCTTTTCGCCCCCTTCTGGCAGCACTCGCGATCATGGGAGGGCATTACTATCTCTCAGGTGTGCCACGCATGCATGAACGCCCGATCAGGGACCTCGTCGATGCTTTAAAGCAACTTCATGCAGAGATTCAGTACCTCGGTAATCCAGGTTATCCCCCGCTGGAAATTAAACCAGCAGAAATACGTAATGCACCAGTTACGATAAAAGGAAATGTATCGAGTCAATTTCTAAGTGGCCTATTAATGGCGCTCCCACTTATAAAAGAAACGACCAGTATTATTGTAGAGGGCGATCTCATTTCAAAATCATACGTAGATCTCACCTTAGCGCAAATGGAAAAATTTGGAGTTCGCGCCATTAACGAGAACTGGCAACGTTTTATTTTACCTGATCAACAGACTTACCAAAGTCCAGGAAAAATTTATGTAGAAGGCGACGCATCATCTGCTTCCTACTTTCTCGCCGCAGGTGCAATTGGGGGAGGACCGGTACGAATAATCGGTGTCAACAAAGATAGCGCACAAGGTGAAATAAAATTTGCTGAAGCCCTCGAGAAAATGGGTGCAAAAATTACTTATGGTGAGAATTGGGTGGAATCTTCAGCAACTTCACCCAAACCTACCACACGATACTTAAGCGCCATTGATTTGGATTGCAATCATATCCCCGATACCGCGATGACTTTAGCAGTAATGGCGCTCTTTGCAGAGGGAACGACAAAATTACGTAATATTGCAAGCTGGCGGGTTAAAGAAACGGATCGCATTGCTGCAATGGCAACTGAATTGCGTAAACTGGGTGCATATATTGAAGATGGGGAAGATTACTTAGCGATTACCCCACCTGAGTCCATTATTCCCGATGTGTTAATTGATACCTATGATGATCACCGCATTGCTATGTGTTTTTCGCTCGTTTCTTTCGCTGTACCGATTCGAATTAATAATCCCGAGTGCGTGGCCAAGACATTTCCTGATTATTTCCAAAAATTTAAAGCCATTACTCACCCATCTGTTGGATCAAGCTAATTTATTTTCACGAGATTTCTATAAAAATGGATGAAATACCAGTTATCACCATTGATGGTCCTTCTGCATCAGGAAAAGGAACTGTAGCGCAGCGTGTAGCAAAGCAACTCGCGTTCCACTATTTGGATAGTGGCTCACTCTATCGTCTGGTTGCATTACAAGCCATGCGATCAAAGATCGACATCACTGACGAGCACGCATTGGCAGATATTGCTGAAAATTTAGCAGCTTACTTCAATGATTCCTCCATCATGCTCAATCAAGAAGATGTTACTGATTTGATACGTAGCGAAGAATGCGGTTTGTGCGCATCTCGTATTGCGGCCTTTCCGCTCGTCAGAGCTATGCTATTAAATAAGCAGCGCGCATTCCGACAAAAACCAGGATTAGTCACTGATGGTCGAGACATGGGATCCATTATTTTTCCAGATGCTTCTCTTAAGATTTTTCTTACCGCAAGCGCTGAGGAACGCGCCCAGAGGCGCTATAAGCAGTTGATCGAAAAAGGAATAAATGCTAACATCAATATCTTACAGCAAGATATTTACGAACGGGATGCACGTGATAGCAAACGAGAAATTGCTCCCTTGCGGCAATTTGAAGATACGAAGTTACTCGATACAACTTTTCTGAATATCGATCAAGCCGTAAACGAAGTTGTTAAGTGGTATCAGGCAAAACATAAATCTTCGTTTTCTCTTTAAGTAAATAATCTTTTTTTCAACCCAATAGCCAACGATCTCCTGCTAATAAGGAGATTGGATTGATTAACAAATTAGGTAATTTTTTATAATGACAACTGCTTCTAACCTGAAAGATTCCTCAGAAAATTTTGCTCAACTCTTCGAAGAAAGTCTCGCACGTAAAGAAATGCGCGTGGGAGAAGTAATTACAGCAGAAATCGTTCGCGTCGACTACAATTTTGTGGTTGTTAACGCGGGTTTAAAGTCTGAGAGCTATATCCCTATTGATGAATTTAAAAATGACCGGGGAGAAATCGAGGTTAAGGCAGGTGACTTTGTTAGCGTAGCCATCGATGCGCTTGAAGATGGTTATGGAGAAACAAGGCTGTCACGTGATAAAGCAAGAAGATTAAATGCGTGGCATGATCTTGAAGAAGCCATGGAGAAAGGAACTATTGTCAGCGGAATGGTAAACGGAAAAGTTAAAGGCGGCCTTACTGCAATGGTTAATGGGATTCGTGCTTTCCTCCCTGGCTCGTTGGTTGATATTCGCCCTGTTAAAGATACGACTCCTTATGAAAATAAAGAAATGGAGTTCAAGGTAATTAAGCTGGACAAAAAACGTAATAACGTTGTTATTTCTCGGCGTGCAGTACTAGAGGAAACACAAGGCGCTGATCGCGAATCATTGCTTGCGAACCTTCAAGAAGGTGCGACTGTCCATGGAATTATCAAAAACATCACTGATTATGGCGCCTTTGTTGATTTAGGCGGAATTGATGGGCTGCTGCATATCACTGACTTAGCATGGCGTCGCGTTAAACATCCTTCAGAAGTTATCAATGTGGGTGATGAAGTTACTGCAAAAGTTCTAAAATTTGATCAAGAAAAAAATCGTGTGTCGCTTGGATTAAAACAGCTAACAGAAGATCCATGGGTTGGACTCTCTAAACGTTATCCACAAGGAACTCGCTTGTTTGGTAAAGTAACCAATTTGACTGACTATGGTGCTTTTGTTGAGATAGAACAAGGAATTGAAGGGTTGGTACATGTCTCTGAAATGGATTGGACGAATAAGAATGTTTATCCTTCAAAAATTGTTCAACTAGGTGATGAAGTTGAAGTAATGATTATCGAGATCGATGAAGAGCGCCGCAGAATATCGCTTGGAATGAAACAATGCAAACCGAATCCTTGGGAAGAATTTGCTTCTAGCCATGAAAAAGGTGAAAAAGTTTCGGGTCAAATCAAATCGATTACTGATTTTGGTATTTTTATTGGTCTACCTGGCAATATCGATGGCTTGGTTCACTTGTCTGATCTTTCTTGGAATCAATCTGGTGAAGAAGCGATCGCTGGTTACAAACGGGGAGATGAGGTCGAAGCCGTCGTGCTATCGATCGATGTCGAGAAAGAACGAATCTCCCTTGGTATCAAGCAATTAGAAGGTGACCCTTTCACTATTTATGTTGCAGAGCATGATAAAAATAGCATCGTGAAAGGTAAAGTAAAAACAATTGATCCCAAAGGAGCGGTTATCGGCCTATCTGAAGATGTCGACGGTTATTTGCGTGCTTCAGAAATCACGCGTGATAAAGTTGAAGATATTCGTACTTTACTTAAAGAAGGCGATGAGGTTGAGGCAATGATTATTAATGTCGATCGCAAAAATCGTAATATCAATCTCTCAATCAAAGCAAAAGAACAGCAAGAAGAAAGTAGTGCCCTCCAAATGGTTAGCGCAAAAACACCTGCAAGTACAGGTACAACCAATCTTGGTGCCTTGTTAAAGGCAAAGATGGATAATAAAAACACAGAAGAATAACTAGGCAGAGGCATCAATGACAAAATCTGAGTTGATTTCGAGGCTTTCGGCCCGGTATCCTCAATTATTGACCAAGGATACCGAGTTAGCAGTGAAAATGATACTAGACGCCATGGCAGATAGCTTATCAAAAGGCGAACGTATTGAAATTCGAGGATTTGGAAGCTTTGATTTAAATTACCGGCCTGCGCGTGTAGGCCGTAATCCCAAATCTGGAGAGAAAGTGCTAGTTCCTGAAAAATATGTTCCACATTTCAAGGCGGGGAAAAAAATGCGAGAGCATGTTGATTTCCAGAAAGAAAAGCCTTAATTTGAAAACTACATAGAGCGCGTTCCTATCTACTCAATCCTAAAGGAAAGACGATTATGTATATCTTCATTTGGTTAGCAAGTTTTGTGTTTTTCTTATTGTTGTTAACATTTTCTGCTAAAAATACTGATCTCGTAACAGTTAACTATTACTTCGATTTTCATTGGCAAGTTCCACTCGTTGTATTATTTCTGATCTTTTTTGCGGTGGGCTCATGTTTTGGGTATATATCCTGCTTTGTTAAGCATTTGCGTAAAAAGACTTAGCGAACTGCTCGCACCCATGCATGAGTGAATCTCGCATTATTGTTGCGCTTGATTATTCGGATAAAAAACAGGCACTTAATTTAGTCAATCAATTAGATAAAACCTGCTGCCGTGTCAAAGTAGGAAAAGAATTATTTACTGCGGCAGGACCTCAATTGGTCGAGCAATTGATGGAGCTCGGCTTCGAGGTGTTTTTAGATCTAAAATTCCACGATATTCCCAATACTGTTGCGCAGGCATGCAAGGTAGCTGCAAACCTAGGTGTTTGGATGATCAATGTTCACGCATCGGGAGGAAAAAAAATGCTGCTTGCGGCACGCGATGCATTACCGCCTGGTAAAACTAAATTAATTGCAGTCACCGTGCTCACCAGCTTAGATCAGCTCGCATTGAATGAAATTGGCTGGCATAGGACACCGATGGATATCGCCACTCAGCTCGCTTCATTAACAAGCGATTGTGGTTTGGATGGTATTGTTTGTTCGGCTGCTGAAGCAGCTATCATCCGAAAAAATATCCCTCAAAAAAACTTTTGGCTCGTAACACCCGGTATTCGCTCTGCTGATAGCGTCCAGCACGACCAGGCTCGCGTTACAACCCCCAGGGATGCCATTCTAAGCGGCGCGGACTATTTAGTAATTGGGCGGCCTATCACACAATCAGCTGATCCCATGGCAACCCTGCAACGGTTAAATCACGAAATTCTATCAGCTTATTCGGAAATCAATTAGTAACTAACCAGTCGGTAGGCGTCCAATCATGCTACCGATTCTTTTTTATGATTTGCTTCTGGATGGTGAACACTTCCGCCGATGCCGGATCAACCGTAACGCGAACCCAATGGACATTACTTGCACCAAAGGTCTCGACACGGGCAACATGGTTGATCGTTTGCTTTTCGTTATTTTGTAACGGTTTATCTACGCGGAAACGATGAGAATCGCCATGAGCAAGTAAAATCGGTTTTGCGTATTGTGCTGACTCCTGTTCAAATAAATCGATCAATTCATCGAAACCCAGTCTTGCAGGGGTTCCTTTCGCATATTCAAAGTTAGGGTTTGCGTGAAATAAAATAAATACACCCCGTGCATCAGTATTTCTTGCTTCCTCAAAGGTTTGTTTTATCCAAACCATCGCAGCCTCCGTGCGGCGCCTTGCTTCAATATCATCGACCTCAGTGCGATTAGAAAACTGTGCCCAGCCATTATTACTACCTACGATATGTACTGTTGCAAAAACTACGTGATTTTTCCGCCAACGAAGATTTTCCACATATTCGGAAAAGTGTGGATCACTTGCTTGTGTTCGTACCATCACTGTTTTCTGCCCTAAGCTGCCTCCTGGATTGGCATAGAATAGTTCTCTTAGCCGTGCCAAACGCTCCAGTGGGTTGTATAGCCCTGCGAGAAAACGATGACAATCAGTCCATTCATTATCTCCAGGCGTTAGGATAAATGGAATATTAAATTGCTGAAATCGTTGCAAGCGATCAATAAGAACTGCGTCTGTACAAACTGTTAAACCGGATTTGATATCCCCTGCGTGTAGCACCCACTCCAGTCGAGGGTCAGCATTAATTTTACGAATTAAGCGATCAAATTTATCAAAATCATCCCTGCTGTATGGCACATCACCAATGAGTGCAAATTCAAATTTGTCGAATGAGCTATTGCCTAATTCTGGCGATTGAGCAACCGTGAGCGCAGAAAAATTTAGCAAAGCATAGACAGCTAGCAGGCAGGTCACCCAGGATCGACTCTTAAAGCTTAGTTCAAAACACATCACATTCACTGATCTTTGATGGATTCGGTTTAGCTACTTATTTACATCCCAAAACTATATGCCTGTTTCACAAGCAGCTAGATCACCGTTTTTTAAACCTTTATTAAACCAGCCCATTCTTTCCTTAGAAGAACCATGCGTAAAGGCTTCGCGCCGAGGTGGCAACCCAGCTTTACGCATAAGCTGGTCATCGCCAACCGCAGAAGCCGCTTGTAGTGCTTCTTCGATATCTCCTTGCTCAAGAAACCGGGCTCTTTTTTGCGTATGATTAACCCAAACCCCTGCTAAACAATCCGCTTGTAATTCCATCTTAACCTGGATCGCATTTGCGCCTACCTGATTGGTTTGGCTCTGAAGGTTACGTACTTTATTTGAAACCCCGGTTAACGTTTGAATATGGTGCCCCACTTCATGCGCCAATACGTACGCTACAGCCAGATCGCCACTTGCACCCATACGCTGTAGCTCACTTAAGAATGATAAATCCAGATAGATCTTCTGATCGCCCGGACAATAAAAAGGTCCCGAAGCTGCCTGACCCGTTCCACACGCTGTCGGTGTCATCCCCGAATAGACAACGAGCTTAGGTGCTTGGTAATCATAGCCTGCTTTCTGGAATATCTGATTCCACGTATCTTCAGTATCTGCAAGTACAACACTAATCAATTCGAAAACCTGCTGTTCCTCAGCACTAGGTTCATAATTTGAGTCCGATGTTTCAACTATACTTGTTTGCTGCTGAAGTCCCTGCAATACCATTAATGGATCTTGCCCAAAGATAAATACCGCAATAAGGGCGATGATAATACTACCGCCACCAATTGCACCGCCTCGTCTCGCGTATTGCCCACGCCTATCTTCGATATTGCTACTTTGTCGCCTTCCTTTCCACAGCATATCTAACTCCTCAATCTTTAATTGTTTCTTCAGGATAGATGATATCAGATCGATAAATGTAAGCGCTTTCATACATTACATTTTGAAATCACTCAATCTTTCAACGCTTGTATCCATTTTTTATACAATTGGTCAGCTACGCCGTTTAACGCAGCGATACGTTGTGGAAGTCTTTCTTGCATCGCTGGTGCTGTTTGAACTGCGGGGCTAGATAAATTTTGCTCAATTTCCGCGGCATTGAAAGTCGACCAGCTATGCACCATCTCTTCCGTTACTTCTACATGGCATTGCATCGCCAGATGAATACCAACCGCAAAAGCTTGATGAGCACAATAAGGGCTAGAAAATAACAACGCTGCCTTTTCAGGTAAGGAAAAAGTTTCCCCGTGCCAATGAAACGCTTCAAACTCAGTCATTGCTCCCAACCAAGCTTTTGCAACCGGATGATCTATCACATTGACCTTTCCCCAACCCAATTCTTTGATCGAGCCTTGTGTTACAACGCTTCCCATCGCTTTAGTCATTAGCTGCCCGCCCAAGCAATGCCCCAGGACAGGAATATTCAGCGTGATCGCTTGCTGAATTAAAGCCAGTACTTGCGTAATCCACGGCAAATCGTCATTGACACTCATCGGCCCTCCCATCAAAACGAGACCACTAAAATCCTGTAGGGTTGACGGTATAGTTTCATTATCATCCACCTTAACCACTTTCCATGGGATATGATTATTATCAAGAAATGTGGCAAAATACCCAGGCCCTTCGATAGGAAAGAATCTAATAATTACAACAGGTTTCATAATCAAGCCTCTCTAGCTTTTACAAACGTTTCAATCTTTATAGCACGCACTTCCATTTATTCTTTTGAAATTCTTTATGCTGAGTGCTTTACCATTGTTAATCACTATGACCAAATTGCTAAGTGTAGCGCCTTTGACATATCGCTCTCACCATGAATGATAATCAAAAAACCTTTTCTGCTCTCGTTCACTTAGAACAGCTACGTCATATCGAAACCAATAAGGCATCAGAATTATCCTATGCGAGTGTTGCAGATATGAGCTCGCACACCGCTCGAGATTTTAGCTATCGACAATTTCTGAATCATCTTACGACGCGCGCTAAACGCCTGATTCACGATAATGCATTGACTGAAGATATTGAGCAACCTCAAAAATTATTTATCCGCGCCACTCGAATTTGCGTCATTATTGCTGCCATACTCGGCGCGTTGGCGGTTGGACATGCAGTAGGAGAATCTGCGACGCTAAACATTTACTGGCTTATCACGGTATTGCTGGGGTTTAACCTTCTTTCCATCCTACTTTGGATTTTAGGCATCAGCTTTAATTTGCAAAGCCTTCGAAATGGTGTCGTTGCTCAACTCGCTTGTTGGTTACCTTATCGAAATAAAGAAAGTGATTCAATCCGCGCATTAGCAACCCGCGCTTGGTGGGAAACCTGCCTTACCGGATCAATTGGTAAATGGCGTATCAGCGCGCTGACGCATCAGTTCTGGCTTGCTTATTTAGGCGCAGGGCTCACCTTCCTGATTCTGCTGATGATGGCCAAACAATACGATTTCATCTGGGGCACAACGCTGCTTCCTGATAACAGCTTACCCAAATTGACCCAATTGTTGGGGACACCCGTTGAAATGATCGGGTTCCGATCACCCGATACGCAGCAAATCGCCTCAAGTCGTGTCGGTCTAGCTTTACATGATGCTGAAACACGCAGTGCATGGGCCAGTTTCCTATTAGGAATGCTCCTTGTCTACGGCTTATTCCCACGGATTATCCTGTTGAGTATTTCGCTGTTCATGCTGAGACTCGCAGAAAGCCGCTATAAGCTCGATTTGTACCTACCCTACTACATTACCTTGCGTCAGCAGCTCATGTCGCATGAATTTGAAGCTCGGGTCATCGATGCCGATCCTCAAATTGCGCAAGAACGATCAGCTCGCATGATAAAGCCGACACAATCCATAGCGCCAGCGAATGCGCTCGTTGTTGGCATTGAATTGGAGGAATCCATGCAATGGCCCCAAGCGATGAAATGCAACCTTAATGTGATCGATCAAGCTTCCTTTGATGCCGCAACTTCAACCATTAAACAATCCAATCAACCTCTCATCATTGGCGCCTCACTGCAACGCTTGCCCGATCGAGGCGTACAACGCATGATTCATGAGTTAGTCACCAGTACCTCACAACCTGTCTGGCTTCTTTTGCTGCGTAAGGATACCGCCGCTACCATTAATGATGCCCGTAAATTGGCCTGGTTTCGCTTAGCCGAGGCCTGTACTATCCCTGCTGAACACGTTATCTATCAATGGCCATGAAAACCGTGAGCAAACCATCCGATCAGGTTTTAGATTCTCTACTCAATATTGCGGTTGTAGGGCACACCAATACGGGAAAAACTTCACTAATCCGCACCATGTTACGCAGTACCAATTTTGGAAAAATTGAAGATGCTGCCGGTACAACACGCCATGTGGAACGAGCTACCATTTATGCTGGTAGCGAGGCCATCTTGAATTTACACGACACCCCTGGAATCGAAGATGCACACGGACTATTGAAACGCCTCAAAAGCACCGATTCCAAAAACAAATCGCGCGTATCCCCTGCGGAAATACTTGAATCCTTTGTCAATTCCGTATCGGTGAACGATGCGCTCGAGCAGGAAGCCAAAGTCGTTCGGCAAGTATTACGCAGCGATGTGTTGCTTTACATCGTTGATGTGCGAGAGCCAATCCTGGAAAAGTATTTCATCGAGCTGGAAATACTAAGCAAAGCCATGAAACCGATCATCCCGGTCTTTAATTTTATCGCAGGCCATAAAGATGAATTAGCAGCATGGCGAAAAAAACTGGCCACTATCAATATCCATGCTTCGCTCGAATTCGATACCGTCGCCTTTTCCTTTGAAGCTGAAAAACGGCTTTATCAGAAAATACAGACGCTGGTAGAAGCCCATTATGATCGCTTACAAAAGCTAATCGATTATCGCTCCAAGGTTTGGGATCAACTTTGCTTTTCTGCTGCGAAACGTATTGTAGAACTGATCATGTCAGTCAGCTGCTACCGGCTCAGCAAAATCGAATCTCCGGAAGACAGCCATCACTCACCCGCTGCTACTCAATTACAAGATTTCGTACGCAAGGCCGAACAACGTTGCCTGGAAGACCTATTAGCGATTTTCAATTTCTCTGAAAAAGATATTGCACTGCAAAAAATCCCGGTTAGCAATGGCCATTGGCAACTCGATATTTTTGCACCGGGTGTTCTCAAAGCTTATGGACTCGATGCCGGAAGCGCTGCACTCAAAGGTGCGGCGGCTGGCGCAGGTATCGACTTAATGGTGGGCGGCCTGAGTTTAGGGGCAGCGAGTGCCTTGGGCGCGCTGGCTGGAACAGGATGGTCCACATTCAAACGTTATGGCAAAGAAATCAAGGCCAAAATTCAAGGGGCAGAATGGCTATGTGCTGACGAAAACACCCTCAAAATTTTGTATCTCCGCCAACAGCAATTACTGTCCAAATTGATGCAGCGCGGGCACGCGGCTTATGATCCTGATCACATCGAAGAAACCGTCACCGGCGAACTACCCGCAAAATGGTCAGAAATCGTCTCGATTCTCCAACAAAACCCACTTTGGCAAAAACCTTCCCCGCAGCGTGATCAAAATCAGCAATTCCAGGCACTTCAATCCCAGCTTATTAATGCATTGCTGGGTAATAAGTAGCTACAACGGATTCAAATAATAAACTCGACACCTCTAAATTTGAACAAACACTTAGATGCCAAACCCGGTAGAAAGGGATCTTTATATAAAAATATACTTTATTGTTCTCAGTATGAATAACCAGACTAGTGGTAACATAAAGTTCAAGCTTCATTTGTGTCATTTAGCGCCTATAGTATCGATTAAGCTTACACTACTAATCAGCGAGGACTTTCGACATGATGCCTGACCGATTGAAAGAACTGGAAGCAATGACTCGACGTAAAGGTGGACCGAAATTAGGTAGAGATGGGGTGATTCCCACCAAATATCAATCAGCTGTTCGCATTGCCATTGAGATTGCTTGGCGATTAGATACAAATCCAGCGTTTGTGGAGGCCTTCCATCGCACTGTCTCAAAACTGTGTAGTCAATCCTCTGAAGATAGCTATGCGACTGCGTTGAATAAGATGATTATCAACTACGCGGAAACAACGAAAAACCCGAAGATTGCGACAGTATTTAAACAAGACGTAGCATCGATAAAGCAAGATCCTACTTACCAGCGACCTCCCGCCTACAGCATAGTAGGTGGGGAAAATATCTGGATTTGTGAATGGCAACTGGCGAAAGGATCTCGAGCTATTGCCGGAAGTATCCTTCACGAAGCGGTTCATCTTGCTGGTGTTCCTGGTGATTTTATAGCAGAAATGGCTATTGACGTAATTCATCAAGCCGCAGGAATTCCTCGCTAAATATGCTTTTTTTATGGCATATTTTCTGGGTTTATTGTTAAGTTATTTTACGAATCTCCTCGCATCATTTTTTGCCCTAATTGATGGCTTGAACTCAAACCAAAATGATAAGAAGGAATTAAGCTTCAATATAAGCTCAAAAATTTCCAACCTTAGCAGCGAGATGCTCAGCTAACCTGAGTAAATCAGCACATCCATCAAGCCCATCAAGAAGTCGTTGCGGAATTCCGGTTAATCCGGTTTGAGCGCCAGTGAGCGCACCCGTGAGAATCGCCCGTGCCTGATTCTGACCACCCCCATTAATCGCATGAAGGACAGCTGATTCAAAATCATCCTTAAATCTAGCAGCCAGATAATAATCCGCTGGTAGCTGATGATAAATAGCGCATGGCATTCCATAGACAATAGAAACTTTCCACGCCGGTTCTATGCGAATTTCTGGATTCTCATAAGCTGCAGCCATATAAGACGGTGTAAGTAAAGCATCTGGAGAAGCGAAACGGCCTGCGCGGGGCGGATCAGGGTCACCAGGGCGGGGCGGCTGTAAAGCGTCTCGTGGACTGCATGAAAAGGTAACTTGCCATCCTTGACTAGCTCCATGAGCTTTCCTGACAGATCAGTATTGAGTGGATGTCCTTGGATTAAAAGACCTAGTACTGCACCATAGGCGACCGTCATCGAAACAACGGTATGATCAATCTGAGTCAGCATCGTGTTATCGGTAATGGCTGCTGCAAGTTGATTCGGCTGAAACGCGTAACGAGCTGCAATCGCCAGCGTACGTTCAATCGCCTCGGTAGTATCGGCATGACTCCCGGTTTGCCCCCACGGTAGTTTATGCTGCACCCGGCATCGCCATGCTTCACGAATTGATTGGCTGGTATAACTCCCGGGACCACTCACCGGCGTGCCATCAAGCAGCGGAAAAAGTTCTTCGTCCATTCGCCGGCAAAAGTCATCTTTATTATATTCACCGCATTCAACAAGCGAACGAAGAGTAAGCACCAGAATAAATCCCACTTGAGATAACTGCCCTGCTTTACATCCGGCATGATATCGATTGGGCTTGGGGTCAGTATAGTTATCAATCCAGTCACCATAATCGCGACGAAGTTCGTTGAGATCATAGTACCAATGGGGGCCCAGACCTAACGCGTCGCCAATGAACGCGCCCATGATTGCCCCTATCGCACGATCCTTGATTTTATTCACGATCATATCTTTTCCTATATTCTGTCCTCTATCTAGACAGTTTCAAAATGTTATTAGCTGTGTCATTGTGAAGTCCCAGGGGCCATCTACTATCGTTGTGTGTCAAAGGGGTGAATCGCCCCGCATCAAAGGGGTCAGATCTGAATGGCACTAAGTTAAGCCTTTTTAGCAAGGGAATAAGCTGAAAAATGGTGAGTGAAATGGCATAATTCGCTATGCAAAATACAACGCCTTTATTTCCTGGTTTTCACCTCCAAACACTCCGTAGA
>WBZN01000336.1_pt1 | contig 45113 bp, 44 predicted proteins | sample 5204281 | NCBI WGS metagenome assembly WBZN01 (sample SAMN12344347, study PRJNA552823) | activated sludge metagenome | biome: Activated sludge suspended growth; feature: Nitrification reactor; material: Wastewater; isolation source: activated sludge from nitrification reactor of wastewater... | reverse complement strand
GTCATTTACTACGTTGTGTATGAGCAACAATTGGTTGTATTCGGCGTATTGCACAAACGCATGGTGCCATTTAACCACCTTACTGTGCGAGAGGCGTTTTAATATGTAATAACTACCCCTATATTAAACAACAAATTCCTTTCTGCGCCTGCGTTGTGCCGATTTCTCTACGCTTATTTTTCCTATAGTGCTTATACAACCCCTCTTTGCGCTAAAGATAATCCGGACAGATCATCAGCTCTGCTGCTTATTTTCAATAGTTAACTAATAGATAACTATAACATAAAGTTATCTATTAGTTATTGATAATATAACAAACAGATACCTATACAATAACTACTTACGGTGATGAAAAAGATAATTAATAATAGGTAAGCCCCCGGCAGAGCCCTGTCTTTTGATCACAACTCAGCGAACACAACCGTGCCAAACAGTGTCCCATCTGGGGCGTCCCGTGCACTTGGTATCAGCAAATCCACCCAGTTATGAAATGGCGTAAAACGCCCAATGCGCAGACGGCGGAATCTTTGGCAAGGGATGGCTGTGCTCTATCGATAACCACAACACTTTCCATTCGTCTTTGCTTAGCACCGTTTCACACGCCATTTCAGGTACGTCGATGTGTGCATCCAGACGTTCTCTTAGTTGCAGTAAACACGGTAAAAATGCCGTGATGACCAGCATCCGTTCCAGATTTTCCACCGTTTGAAACCGTTGTCGCTCCATACCAACACCACTCTTACACGCCTTGTGATAGTTTTCAATGCACCAGCGCAGCTCTCGTAATAGCGCGCACCACTTACCGTGCCTCCTCCGCGCTATTGATGCCCTCTGTCAGAGCGTATATTCGAGACCAGGAAAAGGAAAATTAACGTTATGATCAGCCCCCCGGCTCTGCTGGAAGTAATTTAACTTAAAACCATACCACAGTTACCTAAAAGAAAACCAAAAGTTATGGTTCATACATAGTTAACTATTATATAACTATATATTATAGTTATATAATAGTTATCAAACGATTACCAAACAGTTACTGACACAATAACTATTTTCTGTGATGAAAAGATAATTTAAAACTTTACTACAGTTATCTAATAGGTAACTATGTATTTCAATAAATACCTAATAGGTAACAACAAAATAACTTTATGTTATCATTAGTGTTCCGTTAACGTATACTTACAACATAGGAAATTAATTCATAAATTACAATTGACTATAACAATATGAGATCGCAAAGATTCCACATTTCATAAAACAAACCTCAAAATTTTGTAGTTAAAATGAAATTATTTGTTGATAACATTATTCTTATCTGCTTATTAAATAGGGAAAAGATAGTTTTTTTAAGTGATGGTTAATGAGATACCAGTGTTATGTTATAGTTATCATTTAGTTATCTAGTTGATAACTGTTTTACTGCGATAAAAAGATATATTGTTATCTTTTAGTTCTATAGTGTATAACTATTAGATATAGTTATCTCTTTGGTAACTACTGATAGAGGAGTGGGGATATATGCCTGTTATAGTTTTTGCATCAAGTAAGGGAGGGGCAGGGAAGACAACAGCTTGTGTTGTTCTTGCTTGTGAGCTTGCCAGACAAGGTTATGATAAGAATATAGAGGTTTCTTTAATTGATGCAGACCCGAACCAGCATAGCGCAGCATGGGCAAAGCTGGATGGTAAACCCAGTAATATACGATTATATGAAAATGTTACAGAAGAAAATATTCTAGATGTTATTGATCAGGCACAGGAACAAACACCATTTGTTCTGGTTGACCTAGAAGGAGTTGCAAGTAGTGCAGTAGTTGGTGCAATAAGTCGTGCCGATCTTGTAATAGTCCCTTGTCAAGCTTCACAGAATGATGCTAAGGAAGCTGTTAAAACCATTAAAACTATTAAGTATGGGGCGAATATTGCTCGCCGCGAAATTCCTTTCTCTGTTATGTTTACTCGGTTAAGTGCAGCAATTATTACTAAGACAGGTAAGTATCTTACACAGTCATTTGATGAGGCTGGTATAGATATACTTAAATGTTCTTTAATTGATAGGGAGGCATTTAAATCTATTTTTTCTTTTGGTGGTTCAGTTAATACCCTGAAAACTGAAAATAGAAAAGAACAATTAAGTATAGATAAAGCCGCTAAAAACTCTGAAAATTATGCTGAAGAGATTAAAAGGTTATTAAAAAAAGGTATTAAACAGCATTTTGAAAGGAGCATTACAAATGTCTAATGACCGCGCATCATTGGGTTTAAATGAGGAACAAATAGATCTTGAAGAACTTGTAATTAAAGGGCAACAACCCCATAAGCTAACCTTAGATCAACAGAAGACTATGGAAAGAGAAGGGGCGAAACTTGGTTTTGTTAGTCGTCAACCAAAAAAACGTCGAAGGGTTTCTCCTTATACAGCACAGTTTGGGGGAAAGTGTCGAGAGGGTATGAAAACTTTATTTCAGGATATAGGTGAGCATTTGGGTTGTTATGATACTGAAACCTTAGAAAAAGCCATATTGGCATTACTCGAAAAAGAAGCTTTAGAAGATTTAGAAAAGCGTTTTAGAGAAATTACAAAATGATTTATATTCACAATTTAATTCTTTGACGGAGTTTCTTAGTAACTTCAGTTGTACTTGTTTTGTTGTTTTCGTACTTAATATTCATCATATGGCCTGTTTCGGGGATTTGGTCGAAACAGCTTAAATCATGCTTAATATATTGAGATCCATTCTTTTGATAAAGCACATTTTCTTTTTTGTCGATATGGATAACTTCTCCAATATTGTCTTTTGATTGGTCTGCATCAATAGCGTTGTATAAGTTATATACGCCAGGCTTTATGCCTTCAGCTTTGCATACTTTCTCTGTTTTCCATTCGCCGACAAAATCGTTTTGTACTAATTTTTGGCCATTCATAACAAGTAATCGTTTTTTCATATCTAAGTTTCAATAATTTTAAACACGAATCTCGTAATCACCGTTTTTTCTTGGCGTAAATTATTTGTACTAGGTTTTTAATAATCGAGGCCAATTTATATTTAAATGGATTTAATGAGGGTTTAACGAGGTTAAAATAGGTTATGGTACCATCCCGTTGTATGTTGTTATTAGATTGTCTTGTAGTAGATTTATAATGACTTGTAGGAGGGGTTTTAATACTTTAGTTATGCTGTAACTTTTAAATATATTCTTTAGGGATTATTATACATTTTAAATAATATTCTTGTGATTGCTTATTTATATGATTAAAAGAAGAAAAGAATAGGAAGTTATCCACAGGATGATAAATCAATTATATCAATATATTGCGAACAAAATTATATTTTAACTGTGAGCTATACCAATAACATGGGATTTAACTGTGAGTTATACCTATAACTAAAGGGTCTAATTGTGAGTTATACCTCTAAGATGTGTGAGTTAAACCTATATGATCTGTGTGTTTAAGCTATAGATGTGTGAGTTAAACCTATATCATCGAAGCTTCTCTGTGGGTCAAACCTATAACATTGATATTAATTGTGAGTTATACCTATAACTAACTGTGGATTAGACCTATAACTTCTGGTTCCGAATGTGAGTTATACCTATAACATGTGTGAGCTAAACCTATAACCAATAAATACGAAAGTGTGGTTTAAACTCATGACTATGTTGTTTTAAAGAGTCTAATGCCTGATTTTTGCGCTATTGTTCTTATATCAGTTGTTCGTTTGTTAGAAGCTATTTGTTCTTTAATGAATTGTGGTGTTGCTTTAATCGTATATTTGACATCTGTTATGGCGCGTCCAGTTTTGCGTTCGTCCATTTCATAGCAAAGAATAATGCCTTTTTGTTTTAATTCACTAAAGGCTAATCCAATTTTTCTTCGGTTATCAATTTCCCGTGCTTGTTGCAATAACCCACTCGATTGTTTTATATCTGAGTACATACATGAATATTCTGTTATGGGACTGGCTTGAGTAAAGCGGTTGATTAGTCGTTTATATAACCATCGTGTTAATTGTTCGTTACAACTCATTAGACGGTCATAGTTAAATTGTCGATAATCAAGATTGTTTATACTGTGGCTAATGAATAGGGGAAGTCTTGCTATGTGATGATTATCAGTGGAGGCGAGGTATTCTTCACGACCAACGGTAACAAGGTCTTGTAAAATAGCGCCTCTCCAGAGCTCTTTACCTCCTTTGCTAAATGTTAGAAGGCAAGAACTCATGACATTGATGCCTTGCTTAATTTCATCAATGCTTCTGGATCGTCCTTTTGTTTTAAGCGCTTTTTGTATCATTCCTAATGTGAATCTAATCCAACTTTCTGTTTTTTCAGGGTCATGAATAGCATATTGCTGATCACTAAATATCTTTTTCAGCGCTTCTTCTATAAGTTCTTCTGTAACGCCAGGGAAAAAAGCTTTGTATTTTCCATCTTTTTGTTTAATCAATGCCGGTTGAATTGAAACTGTGAATTCGTTTCCATTTTCTGTATAGGACCATTCGTACGGTTTTGCTAGTCCATCAATAGTACGTAGCTTTTCAACTTGTTTAGCTGTAAAGAAATACTTTGGTATTCGCTCCCAAAGCTCAATCGTGTTAGAAACCTGACTTTGATCATTGGTTACAAATTGAGAAAATAAATCAAGCTGTAAGCTTTTTATAGGATCTTTGGGTGGCTTTTTCATTTGTTTGACCGTGTTTATTAAAACTGGCACATTTTTCATTAAAAGCAAACTCCCTTTATAAACCCTAAAAATGGATTAGAAGGTTTTTTTACTTAAACCCTTCTTTGCCAAATTCCAGTATAAAGAATATTAGCTAAATAATACAACCATTATTTCGGTTGTTTTTGTGCCTGTTTCTTAAATTAATCACCTTTAATTGTTTTTCCAAACGTAACGAGCTTGTTGAGTAAATAGGCTAATTGATTTTTTTCTTCTTTACTTAACAGCGTCAGTGTTTTATCCAGAACACTGTTTTTATTCTGGGTGCATTTAAACAAACGACACCAAAGTCCCATAGGATTTTTTTCAACACCACAGCTGACGTGGCTTTGAACCAAATCAGAGCTTCCCAATTTTAGTCCGATTTCCAGTCCGGATTTTTGGGAACTGCCAAGCCCATCGAATCGACCATTCGCTCATCCGAGAAGTCGAACTCACCGTGCAGGTTGAAATGCTTCCAGGTGGCGACCGATCCGTTACGAATCGCTTCGATCAGTTCCGCCCTGCGTTCCTCGTTTTTTTCTGATGCAAGCTCCTGTGAGAGATAGAGGTAATTCCAGCATACAGCAGCGTTCTTGATCAGTCGTCGGCAAGCTTCGGCAATCTCCTGGTCTTCTTTTTCGCTTTGAATGAACTCCTGGTTATGACCGAAAGAAACGGCCTTGGAAAATTTGTTCGAGCCCTCGACCTTGTTGAGCTGTTTTTCGATTGCCTGCCTGAATTGAAGATCGTCACAGTATTTTAAAATAAAGAGCGTCTTTGGGATCTTCCCGAATTCCTTCAAGGCTCGGTACAGCGGGTGCTGCTTGGAGTAGGAATTTAGGCGCTTGAAAAGCTGTGAGGCGGTCGTGACCTTCAATCGGATGGTTGCGATAAAGCGCAAAACATCATCCCATTGATCCTCGAAGTAATTTTCTCGAATATAGTGGTCTGGCAGTATCAAGTATCCTTGTTCCTCGTAATGTTTTCGGTGCTTGAAAGCATAGAGTTGCTGCCGACTAACGCCCTTGATTCGCGGTGCGAACTCAAAATCCAGGAGATAGGTTGACGCAAATATGACTTCTGAGTAGCCATGTGTGTCGGTCGAATGTATGTCGCTTTTGATGACGTCGTTGTGCATCAATCCGTCGATCACGTAGGCGGCCTCCCGTTCAGCGGAGCTGATCACCGTGGAATGCCACATTAGATCGCGCATGTCGATGAACGTCACCACACTAACGCCCTTGTCTTTGCCTAAATATTTGTAAGAGTAATTGGCGTTCAGGGAATCCACTGCCACCTCGATTTTCTGCCCATCGCTGGAGGTGTGCAGCACATCGGACTGATTACGGTAGATGTTCGGCAGGCTCATCCGATTGGTCAATCGCAGGATGCGATCATTGGCGCCCTGGACGTTCTGTAGCGAGAAGTACCAGTTGACCGCGTTGTCCAGCTCGCCATCATCGATTTGCTTGGAAATTTCCGCCAGTTTGCTGTGGCCAATATCACAGCCATAACCGATAATGCCGGCAAAGAGAATCTTCTTGACTGGCCGGGCTCGTTGATACTTGATCTGCCAATGCTCAAATTCGTCGAGAAAATTTGTAGCATGATCCACTGTCGCCAACATCTCAAGCATGGAAATATATTTCCGTTCCGGGAAGAAAGTTCCAAGAGACAAGCATTCCACCTCTTCCTGTTTGGGGGTGCTGACATGGAAGCTGCCGTCAGCCCGTATCGTCAGGCAAGGATTATTGCCTGCTATCAAGTTCTGGTTGGTTTCCTTATAACGGGCATCAAGCGTTTTTTCCAGGGCTTTTAAGGTGGCCTTGCAGTCGGCAAAGCCTTCGAGCCGAGCTCGTTGCAGATATTCGGCCCGATTGGCTTCCCAATCCGCCTTCTGGATCATGTATTCATCGAGAGAGCGGAATTTTTCAGAGTGTAACAGATTCAACGCACCGGACTTGATGGTCTCGGCGACCTCGACAAAGAACAGCGCCTTGTACAACGAAACGCGAAATTTGCCATCGGTAGCGGTCAGTGCCGCGCGCTGATCCTCGGCCAGAAAGTCCACGGGAGCGCTCTTGTCAACATTGCCGTCCTGTTGCTGATAATGGCATAATGCAGCCCACAATGCAGGTTTGCTACAGTTCGGCGCAAACTGCACCTGGCGGATAATGTAGGCAACGCGATGTTGCAATTTTAGTGAACGTGTTTCCAATAACGCAAAGTAGTCTTGGCCCTGCTGAATCTTTACCGCAGATTGCTTGAACTCGTCGATTTGCTGTTCGACCTGCGCTGGCTTGGCCGATTTCTCATTCAGCACGCCGTCGATCAAAACAACTTTCTGGCTGTCGTTCAGTTTCGCATCGGCGACGATAGTCCTGATTGCCGATAGTGTCTCTTGGACGTTCTGCCGAAACTGCTCAACCAGCGTGGTGAAGGACTGGTTACGCTGATCGCGTTCTCGGAAATAGACTTCCTTTTGTTCTTTCTCTGCGGCATTGACTGCCGCTTGCACGGCGCTTAACAGGATATCAATCAAAATGTCGTTCAGCTTGAAGGTCTGATACACGATGAAGGCAATCAGGTGCAGGAAGCGGTCTTCGTCCGCTCGACGCGAAACCTGGGGAATCTGGGCCTTGATGACCGAATAGGCGTAGTAGCGGATGCTTTCGTAGCTCAAGTCCAGGCGCTGCACAACTGGCATGAGGTCAAGATACAGTGTCTGCACGGTACCCAGGTCTGCCAAATTGGCTCTAATTTTCGCTGGCCGGGTCGATTGGTTGGGCTTCTTCAGCAAGGTGAGGCGGTAACGCCAACCCTCTTCGGTGCTGTTACTGGGTTCTTTTTCCAGCAAAGTGTCGAGATTGGTGCGTTGATTTTCCGTGAGGCAGGCCTCGATGATTTTGCTGAGGGTGCGTTGGTGGCTATTAAGAGCAGCTACGATCAGGTCGGCCAGCACATTGTAGCTGGGGATCGCAATTTTCTTAACTGTCAGCACCTGAATGATTTCCAGCAGAACCAGCTTGGGTCGGAACTGGACGCGGATCAGAGCGGCAATCTCATTGATAATGATGGTCTTCGCTGCTTCGTCGAACGGGCTATAGCCGAAGTAGCTCAGGATCGCTCGCTGATGGCGGGCATAGGTTTCCTTACTATAAGACTCAATGCAAACCTCAGATGGATTGATGCCTATTTGACGGGCGACATACTCAATATCCGTGTGGTGGAACTGCCGGGCAAAGAATTTGCGCCGTGCCTTGAAGTAGCCTGCCACCACTAGAAAACAGACTTTATTAATAGGCGTCCGCAAGTTCACCATTGAATCTTCGAGCAACAAAGGCAAGGAGAAAAACCGTTTTCGCTCAGAGCTGTTGAACACCGGTGGAGATTCGAATGCTTCCTCCTCCGGGGTGTTGAAAATTTTCATTCTTGCCATGGGGCGAACTCACTAGATGAAAAATGTACAGAAATTCTTTATACTTTAAACGATCATTTATACGATAAGAAAAATTAGACAAAAATACTTGATATTCCTATCGATATGTTTATCTTATAATCTGGAATTTCAGGTATTTATCGAATAACGTAATTATGTCGACTAAAGTGACTACAGCCACTCGCAAAACGGTCGCTTATCTGCGGGTGTCGACGCTCGACCAGGATCTTGAGAAGAACAAGGCGGATATCCTGAACTTTGCCAACCATCGCGATCTGGGCAAGGTGAATTTTGTTGAAGAGATTGCCTCCGGACGAAAGCCCTGGCGAGAACGTCAAATCGCACAGGTGTTAGAAGAATTGCAGAGTGGTGATGCCATTATTGTGGCCGAACTTTCGAGACTGGGCCGTAGTATGCTCGAATGTATGGAGATTCTGGCGCTCGCTACGCGCAAGGGTATCTGTGTCTATTCGGTGAAGGGAAGCTGGCAACTGGGCCATAGTATCCAGAGCAAGATCATTGCTCTGGCATTCTCGATGGCGGCAGAAATTGAGCGGGATTTGATTTCTCAACGAACCAAGGAAGCTTTGCGCTTTAAAAAGGAACAGGGCATCACGCTGGGTCGACCCAAAGGGCCAGGCAAAAGCAAGCTGGATATTTTTCGGCCGGAAATCGAGGGTCTGTTAGCGAACGGCTCAACGCAGCGGTTCATCGCGCAGCGTTACCACACAACAGAAGCAAACTTTCACAATTGGCTCAAAAAGAATGGGTTGAAGATAACCAAAGCCCGCACGCCATCGTGAGAGCGACTTTAGAAGAAGGTGGAGGAACAAGGTTGGCTCATTAGAAGTTTACGCCTTGTAATAACTCAAAATCCTATGGGACTTTGGTGTCGTTTGTTTAAACTCACCCGACGTTAGGAGCGCGCATGGTTTGTGAACAAGCATTGGCATACTCAAAAAATCACAGAATCGAAAGCGTTGTGTTGCCGGACCAGATGGCCGTTTCTGCTTCTTTGCAGTTTTTGCAAGATCATGGAATTGTCGTTGAGCCTGCTTGCGGCGTTGCGCTCGCCGCGGTGTACGAAAAAGTTGCAGCGTTATCAGCGTATAAAACGGTATTAGTCATCGTATGCGGCGGTGTTGGTTCTACCGCTGATGACTTAGTCGAGTTGGCACGTGTGGAATGTGACGTAGGGGGTCTAAGCCCAAACCAGCGGAATCTTTAACTGTTTGAAACTAAGAATAGTTTATCGCGCCATCACCTTCAGCCCGTCCCTGCGCAATGAACCCTGGCCCTATGTGCCGATTGTACGAGCATCTATTCTCGTAGCGTACGTAAATTCCTTCTCGTGTTTTCTCCTCTTTAAGCCGGTGAGGATGTCAATTCCGCCACTCGCAGCCCCCTAGGCGTTCGCATTCGGCAACCACGTCGATGTCGGTGTGGCTCGTTCCGCCAATGAAGGCAATTGCGCTTCCTTCTCTATAGTCATAACCGCCGTTCTCGCTCTTCTTAAATGACAGTCCGCCAGAGAACGGAGCTTCGTTATCCTTCATAAGCCCGAGGCGCACAGCGGTCTGGGGCGACATGTATCCGTCCGCTTTGTAGAAAAAAGCGCTGTGATACAGGCTTGAGACAGTCCCCAATATGACAACCCCAGCAAGAATTATCGTCCGACTATTTTGCATTACATAACTCCTGATACAGTCAAGTGTAGGAGAAATTGAAAGGATTCATCTCCCTAAGTGATTAAATTTTATCGCGCCATCACCTTCAGCCCGTCCCTGCGCAATGAACCGTCTGGTCCAATATGCCGATAAAGCGTTTGGCGAGTGACGCCTAATTCCTTGCAGAGCTCGTTAACGACCGTCTCCCGTTGACCCATGGCCGCCATGGCCAAGCGTAATTTGGCGGAAGTCATTTTGTACTGGCCACCCCCATTGCGTCCGCGTGCACGGGCCGACGCCAGTCCTACCTTGGTGCGTTCAGAAACCAGCTCTCGCTCAAATTCGGCCAAGGCAGCAAAGATGCCGAACACCAGCTTGCCTTCCGGTGTCGTCGTGTTGATCGACGCTCCATGTCCGGTCAGTACCTTGAAGCCGACGCCTCTGGCCGTCAGGTCATGCACCGTATTGATGAGGTGGCGCAAGTTGCGGCCAAGACGGTCGAGTTTCCACACCAGGAGCGTATCGCCCTTCCGTAGCGCCTTCAGGCAGGCGGTTAGGCCAGGCCGTGCGTCCAGGCTCCCCGATGCCATGTCTTCATAAATGTGCTCGGTATTGATACCGGCAACCAGCAACGCATCACGTTGCAGATCCAGAACCTGGGATCCATCTGCCTTGGAAACACGCATATAGCCAATCAACATCGTGTCACCTGAACGTTCGTTTGCGTGACAGCCGACAACTGTGCTTTACAGTTGCGGAAATCTGTCACTTTTTCAGTCACATGTTCAGTGTATCATGAACCATATTAATGGTTTGCATATGTGACATCATTTGCGCGCTTTAACTAACTTCCGTAACTTCAGGGGATAGCCCCCATGCGTGGTGACCGTAGCAGGCGACTGACCATTCTTTCGGAGACAGAGAAGCTCGCGCTCTATGGCCGGCCCGATTTTGACGACTTTCAGCGCGCCGAGTTCTTCGCTATGACAAATGCGGAACGCTCATTGGCGTTACGGCGGAACGGTCTTGAGGCCCAGGTTTATTGCCTGTTGCAGATTGGTTACTTCAAAGCCAAGCAAGCATTCTTTCGCTTCTCTCTGAAAGATGTACCGCCAGAAGATATCGCATTTCTCATGCAGCGGTATTTCCCTGCGCGAACACTGGTCGCCCAACGGTTAAGCGATAATGAATATTATGCGCCCCGCAAGGAAATTGCTGCCTTATTCGGTTATCGTCTCTGGTCTGATGGCGACTTGCCAGTGCTGCTGGAAAAAGCAACGCTCCTGGCCAGAACAGATGTGACGCCTGCATTTCTCTTGACCGAATTAATGTCATTTCTGATCGGTCGACGCATCGTGCGGCCTGGCTACACCACACTGCAAATAATTATCAGGGATTCACTCACTGCTGAACGCCAACGCCTGGAGCAACGGGTCGAAGCGGCCTTGGACGAAATGGCGCGCGCCACACTGCAAAAACTGCTGGTGCGAGAGGATACGCTGTCCGAACTGGCGGCTGTCAAACAGGACGCCAAACACTTCCGGCATCGCATGATGGTCATGGAGCGCCAGAAGCGCGCCACGCTGGTGCCGCTGTATGCGATCGCGAAAGCGCTGTTGGCCAACCTGGATATCTCGCAACGAAATATCGATTATTACGCCAGCCTTGCCAACTATTACACAATCTACGATTTACGACGGCTCAAGCCTGGACAGACCTATCTCTATCTGCTGTGCTATGCGTGGCAGCGCTACCGGCAGCTTTCCGACAACCTGATTGACGCGCTGGGCTACCACATGAAGCAGCTCGAAGACGACACCAAGGAAACGGCCAACAAGCAGGCTGCCAAGGCTCAAACCCAGCAACAACAAGCAGCGCCACGGGTCGGCCAGCTACTCCTGCTGTATGTGGACGATGCCCTCGAAGATGCCACGCCCTTCGGCTCGGTGCGGCGTCAGGCCTTCAGCATCATGCCGAAAGAGGCTCTGCTTTCGACCGGCCAGCGCCTATGCGAAAAACCTGTTAGCCAAATGGAGTTACGCTGGCAGTCGGTAGACAAACAATCCGGTCGTTGCACCAAGAACCTGCGCCCACTCGCCATGGCGCTCGACTTCGGCAGCAGCGCCACCAAGAGTCCATGGCTCTCGGCCTTGGCTTGGATAAAAGGTGTCTTTGCCCGGCAACAGCGGCTCGCGCAACGGCCGCTCGAGGAAATTCCGGAGAACACCATCCCGAAGCGCTTGCGCACTTATCTGCTGGACTTCGACAAAAATGGCAATCCAGCCAGCCTGCGAGGTGACCGCTACGAATTCTGGGTGTACCGGCAACTGCGCAAGTGCCTCGATATCGGCGACATATTCGTCGATGACAGTGTGCAACACCGGCACTTCGCCGATGAACTGGTCGCCCTGGATCGGAAGGCGGCGGTGCTCAAGGAACTGGATATCCCGTGGCTGCGTCAACTGGTCGGTGCCACCCTCGACACCTTGTTCACCGAGCTTGATACCGAGTGGCGATCTTTCGACCGGGAATTGCGCCAAGGCAAGCTCAAACATCTGGACTTCGATCCGGTCAAGAAAACCCTGGTCTGGCACCGTCCCAAGGCCGAACAGGACGAAGTGCTGCAAAAGAGCTTCTATTCCAGATTCCAGGCGCGAGATATTGCCGATATCTTCCGTTTTGTAAATGCACAGTGCCGCTTTTTGTCGGCCATGACACCGTTGCAGCCGCGCTATGCGAAAAAGATCGCCGATGACGATAGCCTGATGGCGGTGATTATTGCGCAGGCCATGAACCACGGCAATCTCAGCATAGCCGAGAGCAGCGATATTCCCTATCACGTCCTCGAAGCCACCCATCAGCAACACCTACGTCTGGCGACGCTGAAAGCGGCGAATGACCAGATCAGCAATTTTATCGCGCAGCAGCCCATCTTTCCGTACTATTCGTTCGACCTTGAGGTGCTCTATGGCAGCGTCGATGGCCAGAAATTCAGCGCCGCTGACCCAACGCTGAAGGCGCGCTACTCGCGCAAGTACTTCGGCAAGGATCGGGGTGTCGTTGCCTATTCGCTATTGGTTAACCATGTGGCGCTACAGACTGAGTTGCTGGGCGCGAACCAGCATGAAAGCTATTGGGTCTTCGACATCTGTTACAACAATACCTCGGATATCATGCCGACCACCATTACCGGCGACATGCACAGCATCAACAAGGCGAACTTCGCCATCCTGTACTGGTTCGGCATGAATCTCGCGCCGCGCTTCACTCATCTGCTGCCGCAGCTGAATCATCTTTGCTGCGGCTGCGATCCAGAGGAGTACGCCAATTTTTTGATTCTGCCGGCAGCGCAGATCGACTACGAATTGATCGTCTCGGAGAAAGACAATATCGACCGCATTGTGGCCACCCTGGGACTCAAGGAGATGAGCCAAAGCACGCTGGTACGGAAATTATGCACTCTGTCCGGTCATCACCGTACGCGCAAAGCCATCTTCGAGTTTGACAAGCTGATCCGCAGCATTTATACCCTGCGTTACCTGCGCGATCCGCAACTGCAGCGGAATGTCCATCGTTCACAGAACCGCATCGAGGCTTACCATCAATTGCGCTCCGTGCTCGCGCAAGTGAGCGGTCGGAAGGAGCTGATCGGACGCACCGACCTGGACATCGCGATCAGTAACGAGTGCGGCCGTCTGGTCGCGAACGTGGTGACTGCATATAATTCCATCCTGCTCTCAGGGCTACTGAAGCGTTACGAGGCAGAGGGAAACCAGAAGGCGCTGGATATGCTGAAACGAATCTCGCCCGTCGCCTGGCAGCACATCCACTTCCTGGGACATTACGCATTCCGCGACAATCAGCATCCGATCGACATGGAAGCTATATTAGCTGGCGTGAGGTTATAATACCATTAATTACAGATGGTTAAAGATTCCGCTGGTTTGGGCTTAGAGCCCCTAAACCCTTTTCACAGGAAAAATCATCATGAAAAACACCCATGTCACCCAAGCCATCGGAACCGGCAACATTCAACACATTGCCATCAAGAACCTTGTCAAATCGCCTTTGAATGTCCGCAAGAAAGGGAGCAGCGGCATAGGCGAACTGGCCGCTTTGATTGCCGCACAAGGATTAATACATAATCTGGTTGTAACCGAACAGAAAAGGAAGAACAAAAGAACCGGAAGCTATGAAGTCGTCGCCGGCGGGCGGCGGCTGGACGCACTGAATCTATTGGTGGCCGAGGAACGGCTATCAAAAGAGAGTGAGGTGGATTGCCGCATAGTCGGGCCGGAAGAAGCACTGGAACTGAGTCTTGCGGAAAACTCCGGACGCGAAGCCATGCACCCCGCCGATCTGGTCATGGCCTACCGTAATCTGACTGAAGCCGGACTGTCGCCGGACGAGATTGCCCCGCGCTTTGGCGTCTCTCCCCTGACGGTCAAGCGTTACCTCAAGCTCACCCACGTTTCCCCGGTCATCTTCAAGCTGTATGCCGAGGATGAAATCAATTTCGAACAGATATCCGCGCTGGCGCTGACCGAAGACCACGAATTGCAGGAACGCATCTGGAACAGTACGCCCGAATGGCAACGCAGCGGTTCAAACTTCCGGCGATTGATAACCGCAACCGAGATCGACATTCAGCGCAGCCCGCTTGCCAAGTTTGTCGGGTTGGAGAAATACGAGGCCGCAGGAGGGTTGGTGCGCCGCGACTTGTTTGGGAAAGAGGACGAAGGCTATATACAGGACGCAGAGCTTTTGGAATCGCTTGCGCTGGAAAAACTCAATCAGGCGGTTGAAGCCATCAAGGGTGAGGGTCATGCGTGGGCGCAATGCCATAGCACCTTCGACCATTCGGACAGGGCAGAATTCGTGAGGGCGCGCACCAGCCGCCGCGAGCCCACCGCTGAGGAACAGGCCGCAATAAATGCGCTGGACGCCGAAATGGAAGCCATCGAGGCCGAATTTGAGGGATACGACGAGGAAGCGGACGAGGACGGCGAAACCTATGCCGCGATTGAAAAGAAGCACGACGCCGTGCAGGAAAAGATAGCGGCATTGCACCAGTCGCTGGAAGAGCCGGACGCCGCCGACCTTGCCATCGCGGGTGTCATCGTTACGGTTGACCACGCAGGGGAGCTACGCATCGAGCGGGGTTTGATCCGGAAAGAGGACGTGAAGAAGCTGCCCAAGGCGCAGGGAGGGGAAACAGGGTTGGCAGGAAGTGGGCAGAGCGAAGCGGCGAAGCCCGTGCATTCGGAAAAACTCACGCGCATGTTGACGGCGCACCGCAGCGCAGCGATTCAGGCAGAGATCATGAACCGGCCGGAAATTGCGCTGGCGGCACTTGTACATCAACTGGCATTGCAGGTTTTCGGGAGCGGCTACCGGACTAACCGGATCGTTCAGGTCAACATCGAGCAAACCTATCTCAAGAAGGATGCGGAGAACATCGGGCAGAGCCGCGCAGCGATAGCCATCGAGGAAAAGCGCGGGTATTGGACCGATCGTATCGAAGCGGCAGGGCAGGGCGGCAAGACGCTGTTCGGATGGCTGTTGGAGCAAGACCTTGCGGACTTGCGCGACCTGATGGCGTTTTGCACGGCGGTTTCGATCAATACGGGATCGGGGCGGGAGAATGCGCCATCGGATGACGTGGCGGCGATCATGGCCGCCTTGAGCCTGGACATGGCCGACTGGTGGGAACCGACCGCCGATACTTATTTATTTCATGTAGGCAAAGACCGGATTATCGGAATCGTGGCGGAAACAGTATCACCGGAGATTGCCCACACTATGAAGAAGCTGAAGAAGGGTGAACTGGTCGAGGCGGCGGAAGCAAAATTGTCAGGGTTACGCTGGTTACCCGCTAACTTCAGAGCGAACTCACAAACCTGATTGATGCATAGATTGCGGACTTTCTTATGGGGGTTCGCAATAATCATCGACCGGTGTCAAAAACTTCATCGAGGGCAAAGATATAGATTCGCATGGCAGGAATTATACCATAATTGTCAATCTTGCCACTTGGCAGGAATCGATATCACCGTTAGAGTCTCCCTCTCGTAGTTCAACTTCGGAAAGGAAAAATCACCATGGTGAAAATTGCCCTGTTCGTATGCTTGGAACACTGTCACCAGCATCGACATGGCTTCGAAGCGGTCCATTCAGCCTCCCACTTCCGGTGAAGTTGTTTCCAATTACCGCATTATTTGGAGAACTGAAAGGAGGCATCATACCTCAGCCGGACGTGCCAAAAGATTCGAAGTTTAAGAGATGGGTAGGTAAAAGGTTCTCAAACGGGAATTAATTTAATCAAAAGGAGTTACGAAATGGCAACTACACTGAAAGCACCAAGCAGCCATAGAGCGGCAGCGGATCGTGACTACGACATGTCGCTGTGGTACGACTCGAAGTGGTACAAATTTGGGTTGATCACCATGCTGGGGGTCGCGATATTCTGGATCTGGTTTCAGCGGACTTTTGCCTACTCGCATGGCATGGACTCGATGGAGCCGGAATTCGAGAAAGTATGGATGGGACTGTGGCGGGTGCACATGATCGTCATGCCGATTTTTGCACTGATCACCTGGAGCTGGATCTGGAAAACACGGGATACCAACCTGGACAACCTCGACCCCAAGCTTGAGGTCAAACGCTATTTCTATTTTCTGATGTGGCTGGGCGTCTATCTCTTTGGCGTGTACTGGGGTGGTAGTTTCTTCACCGAGCAAGACGCCTCCTGGCACCAGGTCATCATCCGCGACACCAGCTTCACGCCGAGCCATGTAGTCGTGTTTTATGGTTCCTTCCCGATGTACATCGTCTGTGGCGTGGCCAGCTACCTGTATGCCATGACCCGTCTGCCGCTGTACGCCCGGGGCACCTCGTTCCCGCTGGTGATGGCCATTGCCGGCCCGCTCATGATCCTGCCGAACGTGGGCTTGAACGAATGGGGCCATGCCTTCTGGTTCATGGAAGAACTGTTTAGCGCACCGCTGCATTGGGGCTTCGTGATACTGGGCTGGTCGGGCCTGTTTGCCGGGGGCATCGCGGCACAGGTCATCACCCGCTACTCCAACCTGACCGACGTCATCTGGAACGGACAGAGCAAAGTCATCCTCAACAACCGGATCGTCCCGTAAGCGGCGAGGTCGGCTATTTCGGCTGAAACGCGAAACCGTATGACAATCGCCTCGCTTCCGCATGACAGGGGAGCGGGGCGATTGCCGACCAATGGTAATGGGGCAAGCCGTCGTAGCGATAGATTGGAACAGGTATCCTTTTCAGCTTAAGGTCGTGTGACCATAACACTTTGAAGGAGCTTACGATGAGCAGAACAGATGAAATCCTAAGGGCGGCCAAAATGCCGCCGGAGGCAGTAAAGATGTCTAGGATGATTGACGTAATCTATTTCCCGATTCTGTGCATCCTGTTGGTTGGGATCTACCACATGTACTTCATGAAGGCTTTCCAGAGGGGATCAAATAACGGATGTAAAAGAGAACTTGTTGGTCGCTCGTGGCCGCTCCGGTGAGTACGCATAGGGGGCCGCCTCCCGCGCATGTCGTCCCAGCTTCAGGACGATATGCGGAGCGGTGGAACCCCATCCACGGCTGAACTGTATTAAAAAAGGAGTAAATCGATCATGATCGAGCAAGTGATACAGGCAGGCGTATCGGCGCTTATCTTCGCCGCAGCGCTTTATTGTGGCGGGGCTGGAGCGCATGTAACAGCGAACATGGAAGAAGACACCTGCATGCGCCGGCTCGGCGATAACACCATGGTGCATTTGAGTGCCTATCAGCCGCAACACAAGCCGGGTGACCAATACTGCACAGAAATCCCCAAGGAAGGCGATACCTTCCTGGTGGTGGATCTGGTGGACCAGGCGCTGCGGGACATTCCTGTTGGGGTACGGATAGTGAGAGGAACTAGCGAAGTAGAGGATGAGACGGTGACATACCTGCGTCCGAGCTATTACCCTGACGGGGTAATCAAGGGAGAAACCAGCCTGGATAAGGGCGTCTATACGGTATTCATTACCGGGGAGGCAGTGCCTCCTGTACATTACCAGTATCCATTGCGCGTAAACATGATTAACTATGCGAATATTTTTCGTACGGCGATAGGGCCGCTGGCAGTACTGCTGTTGCTGACATTGTTCGGCTACCTGCTTTTGAAATCGGAGCGAGTACAGAACTGGCGCGCTTCGCGGCGTATATAGGGTATTAAAAGTAAGACATGTAAGTATTTTGTGGCTTTTGCAGGCGGCAATAATTGGCGGCAGACCGAGGCGTTTATGAATGAGGTTATTCTAACTTGCTCAACACCATAACTCGTTTCATGAGTGGTCTCTTTCACAGAAGCCGCCCAGTAGTCGGTTCTCCCCGAAAGTCTCGATCAGCCGGAAGCGTCGTAAACCAAAGCGCCGCCCCCTCGGCTTCCAACAAAATACTTGTTGATGCTTTCCTTCAAAGAACTCAAGTCTAAAAGCGTTTCATTGACATCGAAAAGCAAGACTGCGGGAAAGTCGGAATTTAGTTTCAACATGCTGCCTTACATAAAATCAATAAAATGATATCTATTGGAGCAAAACAACAGATCCTCGATTCTGCCGCACCTTGGCAACGTCCCAGTCAATACTACAGGCGGCTACCAGCGTAACAAACGCCCAATCAGCGTGTCGATCACGGTTGCAACAGATTGACGTAAAAGAGTCTAACAGGAGAAAGCTATGGCACGCATTGCACCGCTGTCTATCGAATCCGCTTCACCAGAAGCCCAAGCTGTCTTAAAGGAAATCGAATCTGCTTTCGGAATGGTTCCGAACGTCTTTAAGACCATGGCACATTATCCGCCTCTGCTCGCATTGAACTGGAGCCGGGTAAAAGCTCTGATGATGAGCGGCAGCCTGAGCCGTAAGGTGAAGGAAACTATCTCTGTCCTCGTTTCGAAGGATAACAGCTGCAACTATTGTGTCTCTGCACATACTATGTTTTTACAGAACATCGGTGTCCCCGAAGATGAGCTTTTTGCCATTAAAGGAGGCGATGCCGAAAAGGTTGGCTTCAGCGACAAAGAAAAGGCGCTTATCGCTTTCGTTCGCAAGGCGAATGTATCGCCGCTGGAGGTTACGGATAATGAATTCGACAGGCTACGGCAGATTGGTGCAACAGACGCAGAGATCCTGGAAGCGCTGGGCGTAATGGAAGTGTTCACTGGTTTCAATAAAATCATTGACTCTTTGCAGGTTGAGATCGACCTGGGTAATTAATTAGGAATCTTCCTGCAGATTCAATAGTGACCATGCCAGAGCCCTAAGAATCTTTCCCGGTTACTATATCCTTCACTTTTCCGGCAGCCTACCTCACCATTGGCGCTACGCCCATTCCTTCATCCAGATCCTCGGTTCCGCCGCTTGGAATCGGGAACTGAAGCCGTTCCGCGTATGGAGCGGGGCGTCCGATCATGTATGCCATAACGGTATCGGCGTATACTTTCCTCGCGTCCTCCACGCTCAATTTTCCGGTCACAATCTCGTGCATCAGGTTGAGCGTGATGATGTTTGCAGCCTCTGAATCACACTGCGCCGCCACCTCACCGGCAGTCCGGTTCACCAGGCAACTGCCGTCATACTGCCCGATTTCATCGAACATCTCCGTGGGTACCTTGTAGTCGATCCATTGGGTGAGGAAGTCGCTGTGCGGGGCAGGAAAGTTGTGAACCAGAACATCACTCGTGACAAGGGTTCGCTTCCAGGGCGCGTTGTGGTACCAGAACGACTTTTAAAATGATAGAGGGTTCGGCGAGCCATCCTAACGGGGGTGCTCAGGCTGTCTCCTTTGAGTCATTCAATTACCCTGGTTACTACTTACGGCATTTCCAGTTCCGTTTTCACCTGCCCGCGCGCAACTGACTCACAGATCGGCCAATCCTACGGCGGAGAAGGGTGCGCAACGTCACCCCGTTTGCATAGCCAACCTGGGCTGCAATCAGATCAATGCTATCACTGCTTGTTTGCAGGAGGTGTACCGCGCGCTCGACACGCAGATCCTGAAAATAGGAAAGCGGCGTCTTGCCCAGTATGGTCTTCAGGCGACGTGCGAGGGTTCTCTCACTGGTCCCGGTCGCGCAGGCTGCTGCATCAAGCGAGAAACCCTCGGTTAGCCGTTGCCGCGCCCACTGTTCAAATCGCTCGATCAGCGGATCCGTATGCATGAGGTGGTCGGGAATCATGAAAACCGCCTGTGATGGGCGCGGATCAATCACAAGATAACGCGCTGTCACTGCTGCCAACGCCGGGCTGCTGCGCCTTATCAGCCATAGCGCCAGATCAATATGTGCCAGTGCCGCCCCCGCCGTGACAAAACGGGATGAACCCACGACCATGTGGGATTCTTCCAGCATGACGCTGGGGTAACGTTCGCGGAATAGGGGAGCAAGCCACCACGAAGTGGTGGCACTCTGCCCGTTGAGCAGGGATGTGTTGGCAAGAACAAAGGTACCGGTGCAGGCGGCACTTACCAGAGCTCCACCCTCAGACCATTGCCGCAACAACTCCCCTGCATCCGCTACGTCGCGTCGTTCAAGCGCCGCTTGCAGCGTCTCGGGCATTTTTGCGCCAAGCGCAGGAATCAGCACGACATCCGGCTGCGCAAGCCGTGCCGCCAATACCACCGGTACCGACAGTCCCTGGCTGGTGTGTACCCGGCGACGAACCCCCACGACAGTGATCTCAAAATGAATCGAAGGCGTCCCGGCGGACTCCGCCAGCGCCAGATCGTTGGCGATACTGAAGGTGTCGAGGACCGTGGACAGACCGGTGTCAAAAACTTCATTGAGGGCAAAGATATAGATACGCATGGCAGGAATTATACCATAATTGTCAATCTTGCCACTTGTGAGGAATCGATATCACCATTAGAGTCTGCCTCTCGTAGTTCAACTTCAGAAAGGAAAAATCACCATGGTAAAAGTTGCCCTGTTCGTACGCTTGGAAGCCAAACCCGGGAAGGAAACCGCCGTCGCCAGTTTCCTTGAAAGCGCCCTCCCCCTGGCGAATCAGGAAGCCACCACGCCGGTCTGGTTCGCGCTACGCCTGGGACCCTCGACTTTCGGTATCTTCGACGCCTTCGCTGACGAAGCAGGACGCTCGGCACATTTGGCCGGTCCGATCGCAGCGGCGCTGATGGCCAATGCCGATGAATTACTTGCCCAACCGCCGCAGATCGATCAGGTAGACGTGCTCGCTGCCAAACTACCCCACTAAAAACTGAAGCCATCAGCGCGGATGAAGCGTGGCGGAGTCCGAGCTGCATTTCATCCGAGCTACGCTGGCCGGATGCGCGTACAAACTCGGCCATTTCGGCCTGGCTTTCTATCCCATCTATGAACTGAACGTGTAGCCGGTAGCGTCAAGTACCGGGCCACTATAAAAAGGAGGACCCGGGGCGACTATTCCGACAAGAACGACCCGATCCAGGGCCATACAGGCGAATCTTATTCTGAAAAGGGTTCATCCATAAAGGGGAAGGAGAGTTCAGAAAGCAAAATACCAGGATCAGTAAATTGCTTTACGAAGGGTCGCCAAAAACAGCTCAAAGGCTTGAATCCACTAAATCTTATAATCGATAGGAGAATTGAAATGAGAATTGAAAAATATTTAACCGGTTTATTGGTCCTGGCTGCCTTGGGATCTTCTTTAATATCTGGCAGCGTTGCTGCTAAAGAAGCTCAAGCTCAGAAAGGAAAAATCACCATGGTAAAAGTTGCCCTGTTCGTACGCTTGGAAGCCAAACCCGGAAAGGAAACTGACGTCGCCAACTTCCTTAAAAGCGCCCTCGCCATGGCGAATCAGGAAGCGACCACGCCCGTCTGGTTCGCGCTACGCCTGGGGCCCTCCACTTTTGGTATCTTCGACGCCTTCGCTGACGAAGCAGGGCGCAAGGCACATTTGGCCGGTCCGATCGCAGCGGCGCTGATGGTGAATGCCGACGAATTATTCGCCGTACCGCCGCAGATCGATCAGGTAGACGTGCTCGCTGCCAAACTACCCCACTAAAAACTGGAACCAGCAGCTCGGATGAAGCGTGGCGGAGTCCGAGCTGCATTTTGGCCCCTGAGGATTGGGATACCTGGCTTGATCCCATGCCATCGACGGATGAGATGCTACTGCCCCTGCTAAAACCCTTTTGCGCCGGATCTGATGCAGCTATGAGCAATATTACTGGATGAATAAGGAACAGGCGTGCCCTTCTCATCTATTTCAACCACGCGTTCGGCGGTAGTTGCATTAATTGTTTCCGGTATCGCTTTTTTTGGAATCTCTGGGTATGATGGCATATGCTCAAGGCAACAATACGTCGGGGCAGAGTGGCTATAAAAAGGAGGACCCGGGCGACTATTCCGACAAGAACGACCCGATTCAGGGCCATACAGGCGAACCTTATTCTGAAAAGGGTTCATCCATAAAGGGGAAGGAGAGTTCAGAAAAGCGAAATACCAAGAATCAGTAAATTGCTTTACGAAGGGTCGCCGAAAATAGCTGCAAAGGCATGAATCCACTGAATCTTATAATCGATAGGAGAATTGAATGAGAATTGACAAATATTTAACCGGTTTATTGATCCTGGCTGCCTTGGGATCTTCTTTAATATCTGGCAGTGTTTCTGCTAAAGAATACTTTACTGTCAAAAATAACGTGCTCGAACGCCCGACGGGATTTCGCGAGTGGGTATACGTAGGCACGCCTCTCACCCCAAATGATATGAATAACGGAAAGGCCAACTTCCAAGAATTTCATACCGTTTACATTGACCCGGAGAGCTGGGAGCACTGGAAAAAGACCGGTAAAATTCGGGACGGCGCCATACTAATTAAGGAGATGACCAGTGTCGGCAGCAAGGTTGCAGCAAGCGGGAAGGGTTATTTCATGGGTGATTTCATTGGCCTGGAAGCGACAATAAAAAGCAAGCGCGAATTTCCCAATGAACCTGGCAACTGGGCTTATTTCAGCTTTACTAACGAAGACCACAAATCTATAAAAAAGACTGCGAACTTGGAACCAACGGCGAATTGCAACGGCTGTCACGAGGCGTCCGCGCAAGATGACTTTGTATTCACGCAATATTATCCTGTTCTCCGTGCCGGAAAGGCGAACGCGGAGAATGCGGTCGGAGGAAAATAAAATGAATCGCTTGAAAGAGAATACATATCCGTATCGAAACGAACACATCGCTGTTTTGTTGTCCGCAGTTTTGTTTACGGTGGCGTTGCTGACACATGCTGGAACAGCGATAGCCGACAAGGGGGATTTTTCCTTATATGTCGACAAGTCAGGCAACATCCGTCTGCCCGATGATTTTCGGCTGTCAATGACCCATTTGGGTTCCTGGTTTGTCCCAGAAGGCGAGGCAAGTGGTTTTCACGATGTCTACACAGAACCGGAAACGGCGAAGACCTATCGCAAAACCGGGAAATTTCCGGACGGCGCAACCCTGGTCAAGGAATTGCGTTCGTCAACTGCAGGCACATACACCACGGGCAACAATGTCAGCCATGCGACAGGTGACGTCAAGCAGTGGTTTGTAATGATCAAGGATACCAAAGCCCGTTTTCCCAACAATCCTGTCTGGGGCGATGGCTGGGGTTGGGCGCTGATTAAAACCGACAGCTCAAATCGAAGCGTAACCACTAATTACCGTACTGAATGTCTCCCCTGTCATATGCCAGCAAAAAACACCGATTGGATCTACGTCGAAGGCTACCCAACGCTAAGCAAACCTGATCGGTAATATTCCGGAAAAGTGTGCTAACACTATCGCTCTACCAGAGGCCGGTTGATTCGTGCCTGTCAAAGGCTGAATGTACACCCCAATAGGAGCGGCAGCAGGATAAGGAAGATCAGGATTAGTCAGATGTATTAGGGACTGCAGAATTGACAAATAGGCTATCCCGATGTATTAAAGAAAACTTGAAAAAGCGTCGTCGGAAAGCGGCAAGGGTGTCATGATCCGGATGGGAGTCGGCGGCAATGTAGCGGAAGGCAACCGAGTCGTGGCCCGCTCGATCTTGCGGCTGGCAAACAACCCAGTGGCGTAGCCGTAGATGAGCAGGGATAGCAGCAGCGAAGGGTGGTACGAGGCGCTTCCCGTGCTGCGGTACGCCGAAACAAATCGGGTGAGATCAAACTCCTCCACCGTCTCCACCACAAACCGCGCCAGATGTTTCTCCGGCAGCCAGTTGTTCATCGACGGCGGGAACAAGTAATCAGTTTGGCGGTTGATGGGGCGAAAACTCATGGTCGAAGGCTCACAATACTTGGATATGATTGTCCCCTATTCTCGGTCAGTAAGTCCGACAGCCTGCTAGGCTGGGAAAACCTCAGCAACAGGCTTCTTAAAATAGGAAATTTGTATCAGGATGCAGAGAGCCTCCTTGACACCATGTCAAGGGTATTCAGCCCGCGAACCATCCTCCGCCCAATGCTTTATAAAGCTGAACGACAGATACCAGATGGAAGCGGTGCGTTGCGGTGAGGGCAAATTCGGCGTTGAACAGGTTGCGTTTGGCAAGGAGCACGTCCACATAGCTCGTAATCCCTCCCTTGTAGCGCAGGTCGGACACATGCAAAGCTGAGCGCAGCGCTTCGACTTGCTCCTGCTGCGCCTTGCGTTGCTCATTAACGGTACGAATCGCCACCAGGGCATCTTCAACCTCCTTGAATGCGACCAGGATGGTTTGTTCGTATTGAGCCAATACCTGCCTCGCCTGGGCTTCCGCCGCCCGCTGCTCGAAACCCAGGCTCTGCGCGTTCAGCAACGGCCCTGCCAACCCGAGTCCGCCTGCGCCGAATTCGCTTCCGGAGAGCAAAAGCTTCGACAGTGCCGGACTCGCTACCCCCAGGAAGCCGGTAATCGAAAGCTTTGGGAACCGCGCAGCTTTTGCCATTCCGATTCTCGCCGTAGCTGCCGCAAGCGTTTGCTCCGCCTGTAGAATATCCGGACGTCGCTGCAACAGCTCGGAAGGAAGGCCGGTCGGTACTTCGGGCGGCATGAGTTGCTCCGTCAGCGCACGGCCGCGCTGAATCGGTGCCGAGTTTCTGCCTAACAACACCCCCAACTCATTTTCCTTTTGAATCATCTGTCGTTCAAGTTCCGCCACTCTGGTTACCGCGTTGGCTCGCTCCGCCTCAAACTGATCCAGATCGAGCCTGGAAATCAATCCACCCCGTAACCGCGCCCGGGCAATGGCGACCGATTCTTCCCAAGATGATAGAGCGCGGCGAGCAATATCCAGCTGCATGTCAAACTGCAAAAGATCGAAGTAGGACTGCGCTACCGAGCTCACTAACGTAAGCACTACCGCCCGGCGGTTCTCTTCACGGGCCATCAGGTCGCCGCGCGCAGCTTCATTGGCACGGCGGATCCTTCCCCAGATGTCCAGCTCCCAATTCAGGTTGGCGCTTCCGAAATAATTGTAGGGCGTCGGAAACCCGCGAATGAGGAACCCGCCAAGGGTACCGAAGGCCGGCGCATTGGCATTGACATCGAATTTAGGAAGAAAATCCAGGCGCGCGATAGTCGCGCGCGCCTGGAGCTCTTCGACGCTTGCCACTGCCTGTTTGAGGTCTCTATTCTCCAGCAAAGCCTGGTTGATGAGCCGTTGCAGTTCCTCGTCGTGCAAAAGCTCCCACCAGGGAAGATTGGCGATGGATTGCCCTTCCGTTTGCGTCATCCGAAACTTTTCGGCTGTATCGATGGGGGGGCGGATGTAGTCCGGTCCCATGGCGCAGGATGCGACCAGCATTATTGGGAGCAATGACAGGATTCTGACCCACACGTTATAGTGTCGCATCATGCTGTTTCCTGTTGCACGTTTTCGGCTGGCTTTGCTGGGTGCTTACGGGTAAGCCAGGTAAAGAACAGAGGAATGAAAATAGTAGCGACGAAGGTGGCGAGGAGCATGCCGCCAAATACCCCGGTGCCCATGGAGCGGCGGGCGGCGGATCCTGCGCCGGTGGCGATCACCAGCGGCACGATGCCCAGCATAAATGCCATGGAAGTCATCACAATCGGTCGAAAGCGCAATCGCGCGGCTTCAAGGGCGGCTTGGGCGACCGGCATTCCCTCCCGCATTTTCTGGCTGGCAAACTCCACGATCAGGATGGCGTTCTTGGCCGCCAGGCCAATCAGCGTGATCAGGCCCACCTGGAAGTAAATATCATTGGGCATTCCTCGCACTAAAATGGCAAGCAGCGCGCCCGTGAGGGCAAAAGGCACGGCCATGATCACGGCCAACGGGAGGCCCCAGGTTTCAAATTGCGCGGCCAGGATGAGAAATACCATAATGATGGCGAAACTGAACGCAAGGGTTGCCGCCGAACCGGTGCGTTTTTCCTGGTAGGCCTGGGCCGTCCAGGCAATCTGGTAATTATCAGGCAGATTCTTTGCCGCAATCTCTTCCACCAGCTTGATGGCCTCACCTGAGCTTACACCCGGTGCGCCGCCCCCCATTATTTTTGCGGAAAGAAGCCCGTTATACCGTTCCAACTGCTCCGCACCGACCATAGTGCTGATCTTGCTGAGTGCTGACATGGGCACCATCGCCCCGGATTGCGAGCGTACGTATATCCTGCCGAGATCTTCCGGTTGCATGCGATATTCGGGTTCCGCCTGTAATTGCACGCGGTAGGTACGGCCGGACTTATTAAAATCGTTGATATAGAGGGAACCGATGGTGCTTTGCAAGGTGGCGTACAGGTCAGCAATCGGCACCCCCTGAGAAATTGCCTTGGCTTCATCCACTTCAATGAAGAATTGCGGTACCGTAGGGCGGAAAAAGGTGGTGATGCCGGCGAGGCGCGGTTCCTGGTTCAGGGCTTCAATGAGATGATTCACCACACCCGACAATTGCAAGGGATCCGAGCCGCCACGGGCTTGCACATAAACTTCAAACCCGCCAGCGGTGCCCAGACCATGAATAGTAGGTGGATTAAATGCGATCGCTATGCCATCAGACTGCTGCATGCCGATATCAAACAACTTATTCACAATATCCTCGGCGGTGCCCGTACGCTCGGACCAGTCTTTGAATGTTACGTACATGCTGGCCGAGCTGGTTTTATTGCCGCCACCGATCAGGTCGAAACCATTGATGACGAACTGGTGGGCTACTGCCGGATCCTCCGCAATGGCAGCGCGCACCGCTTCAGTGGTTTTGGTTGTTCGAGCCAGACTCGCCCCATCAGGCAGAATCGTTGCGGAAACAACGTAGCCCTGATCTTCCGGGGGCACAAAGCCGCCGGGAACGATTTCGAGGAGATATATCGAAAGACCGATAATGCCGGTAAATACGAAGGCGCCGATGATTTTATGCCGAATGGTCACGCCCACCGTACCGACATAGAATTGCGTGAGCCGGTCGAACCCGCTGTTAAATGCCCGGAAGAATGCAGATTCGCCATGCGTGGTTTTCAGTATGATGGCGCACAATGCGGGCGTGAGCGTCAGCGCCACCACGCCGGAAATTACCACGGCAACGGCAACGGTCACGGCAAACTGGCGATAGAGTTCCCCGGCGATCCCGCCCATGAAGGCCACTGGCACAAACACCGCGCACAATACTAATACAATAGCGACCACGGCACGTGAAACCTGCTCCATGGACTTGATGGCGGCTTTCATCGGCGACAGGTTTTCTTCGTCCATCAAGCGCTCGATGTTTTCCAGCACGACAATCGCATCATCCACCACAATGCCGATAGACAGCACCATCGCGAAGAGTGTCAGCGTGTTGATGGAGAAACCAAACAACCACAAACCGGCAAAGGTGCCAATCAGGGAAATGGGAACCGCGACAATGGGAATTAGCGTGGCACGCCAGCTTTGCAGAAAAAGGTAGACAACCAGTATCACCAGTATCATTGCCTCGCCGAGTGTTTTGACGACTTCCCAGATGGAGGCTTTGACGAAGAGACTGGTGTCGTAAGGTATGACGTAATCCATTCCTTCCGGGAAATAGGCCTTTAATTCATCCATCTTGGCAACCAGGGCGTCTGCGGTCTCAAGCGCATTGGCACCGGGCTGCAGAAAGATGGGGCCACCTGCGCCAGGCTGGCCATCCAACGCAGTACGAACATCGTAGCTTTGCGCACCAAGTTCAATTCGGGCGACGTCCTTGAGATAAAGAACGCCCTCGGGGCCATCGGCACGCAGGATAATATTGCCGAATTGCTCGGGTTCCAGCAGCCGGCCTTTGGCATTGACGGTATAAACCAGCTGCTGATCGGAGGGGGCGGGTTCCTGTCCTATCTTCCCCGCGGCATATTGTGCGTTTTGTGCCCGGATAGCCGTCGCAATATCTGTTGTGGTGATCCCCAATTGCGCCATTCGATCGGGGCGCAGCCAAATGCGCATGGAATAATCCATAGCGCCGAACATCAGTGCTTCACCAACACCCTTGACGCGTCTTAGCTCATCCAGCACGTTAAGGGTGGCGTAGTTGCTGAGAAACAAAGGATCGTACTTTCCTTTCTCCTTGGAGACGAGCATAAGGCCAAGAAGAATGTCGCTGGAGCGCTTTTGTATTACCAGGCCCGTGCGGCGGACTTCATCCGGCAAACGCGGCAGGGCAATATTCACGCGGTTGCTGACGTTGAAAGTCGCCTGGTCGACGTCTGTGCCGACCTCAAAGGTCGCGGTAATTGTCAACGTGCCGCTTGAATCGGCGCTGGAGCTGAAATACAGCAGATCGTCAACTCCGCTCAGCTGCTCCTCGATGGGTGCGGCAACCGTTTTCGCCAGGGTATCGGCACTTGCTCCCGGAAAGGTCGCGGTGATCAACACGGTGGGCGGCGCGATTTGCGGATACTGCTCAATGGGCAATTGCATCGCGGCGGCCAGCCCGGCCAGAAAGATGATAATGGATACGACCGATGCAAAAATGGGCCGCGTGATGAAGAATCGGGTCATGATGATTCTCGCCCAGGTCCACTTGCCTGCTTATCGGGTTTGGGCTGGGCGGGGGGCTCGGCAGGCGCTTCTCCAAGCGCGTGAGGCGACACGGGGTTCCCAGGACGGAGCTTGATAATATTATCGACAATCACCTTGTCGCCCGCTTTCAGTCCCTCGAGAATCACCCAATCCTTGCCTAGCCAGTTACCCGCCACGACCGGCCGTACGGTCGCTTCGTTCTTTTCATTGAGGACATAGACACTCTTGCCTAGATCAGACGTCTGCACCGCAACCTGCGGGACGAGAAAAACCCCATCGCGTGTTCCCGTGGTGACGCGCGCGCGTACGAATTGTCCTGGCAGCAAACGTTGTTCTGCGTTATCGAACGTTGCGCGTAATTGCTGCGTACCAAGCGTGGGGTCAATCTTGCTGGCGGCAAAATTCAACTCTCCGTCCTTCCCGTACTCCGTGCCATCCGGCAGTATCAACGTGATTTGCTTTACTCTTTGTTCATTCAGGGGGCCGCCAAGCTGTACCAACTCGTTATCGGAAAGGCTGAAGCGCACCCATATGGGCGATATCTGCACAAGTGTCGTCAACAGGCTGTTATACGCTTCCACCAGGGCTCCTTCGGAGAACTGAAAGCGGCCCGACATGCCCTTCACCGGCGCCGTTACGGTTGTATAGGAAAGATTAAGCTCAGCATCGCGTACGCCAACCTCAGCCTGTTGCAAGGCAGCCTTTGCGATCGCGTTATCAGAGACGGCGTTGTCGTATTCACGCTGGCTGATGGCTTGCGTGTCGAGCAGATCGAGCAAACGCTTTTTCTCACGCTCGGTCTGCACAATGCGGGCTTTCTGCTCGGCGAGTTGCGCCTTTGCTTGCGCCAAGGCATTTTGGTAGGGAACGGGATCAATCAGAAACATCGGCTGGCCCGCTTTTACCGCGGCGCCCTCATCGTACAGGCGTCTGAGCAGAATGCCGCCCACCCTCGGCCGTATCTCGACTTCCTTGGCACCTTCGGTTTGCGCAACCGCTTCGGCGCTGATTGGCACGCTGGTAGGCTGCACCTCGATCATACTGACAGGAAGAGCCGTGCCGCCAGCAGGCAACCCGGCAGCCTGATCATTTTTGCCGCACGCCATCAACGCCATGCTTATAATCAGTGCAAGGGATAATTTTGGGCCCATAACCAGTAGTAAATCGTGAACTTTATTCTTGGAATTGACATCTGCCATTTTTTATTTAACTCCAGCGCCTCGCTGATCTGGCGTGTTAAGTGTTTGGTCGGGCTGCCCATTAGCCAGCTCTGCCGGGTCTGACCATCAGAACAAGCTCGGCGACAAGCGCGTACCAACGCTCACATGTTCCTGCTGAACCACCGTGCAAATCGCAGCACTCATCGCTGCTTCGAATTGCGTGAGTGCAGCGGCGATCAAAGTACGGATAGCCCGGTTGTGCACGATCAATAACCGATGCTCGTACAACCATCGCCTGGCACGAACAAGGGGTCTGGGGAGCAATGGAACAGTGAACCGACTTAGGGGGATCAGCTGAGTTCTTGGGCGAGTCCGATGAGAAGCCCTTCAGGCCCGCGGATGTAGCAGAGCCGATACGCGTCTTTATACTGCACTACTCCGCCTAAGAGCTGCACGCCGCGCTTGCGGAGCCTTTTCTTGCCTCACCTTTATAATCAGTAAGCATGCCAAGTACGATGACAACAACACCCATGGCGATATAAAAATTTCTCGCGATATCTTCATTGGCAAAGCCAAAGATAAAGGGTAAAGCAATGAGGGAAGGTCCGACCAGGCGCTCAATCCAACCATGAATGGCAAATGGAATTAGCCTGAATATGCCAAAGGGAAAATCAGAAGTCAGCGTTACTATCAAATGGACTGCAGCCAGACTATAAGCCAGCATGGCCGGCAACTGACTTAATCCTAATAACGCAGGCGCGAGTAAAAAAATAACGACCGTCAGAAAATCAAAATACCCGTGTATACGTGGTGAAATTACTTTCATGATATTCCCCTGTATTAAGTTGTGGTCACTCCATAGTCACCACGTTCAGTACATTAATACGGTTCTATCACTTAGGTCTGTTATCTAAAAAACACTGTCTTAAATTAATGTTTGATGTGGCAAGGGGCTATCTTGCAATTAATGATTGAAACTGTGAAATTACTTGATTTCAAGCTTGATCTGCTTTAGGAAAACCGGACCAGACAGGAAGTGAGTTTTTTCGGCAAACTTGACCTTAAAGGAGGGCTGTTGCCATGAAAAAGAAGCGGTTTTCAGTAGAGCAGATCGTAGCGGTATTGAAGCAATGCCGGTGGCCGATCTGATCCGGCAGGTGGGGATATTCGGAACAGACGTTTTGCCGCTGGAAGAAGCAGGTACGTGGGGATGCAGTCCGGATCAGGTGCGAGAGCTCAAGCAACTGCAGGAAAAGAATGGACGGCTCAAGAAGCTGGTTGCCGAGCTGAGCCTGGACAAGGCAATTCTGCAGGACGTTGCATCAAAAAAGTGGCCCGGCCCGCGCTGAGACGTGCCTGCCGAATTTGCACACCGGGCGAGCCTTCCAAGCCCTACCCCGTTTAGCCAACGCCGAAAACTAACTCTCGGAATGGTCCTGAAAACCCAAGCGGATCAAGCTAATCAAGTATTCACACGGATTATGGTTGCATAAAATCAACCACTTCTAAGCAAATTTGGAATTTGTCGGTTAATCGCCACATCGATAATTAGCGAAGAGCACTTAATGCCGCATCATTTATACAAATCTGGTCACGTGTATAGCCAAGCATTCCACGGTTCCTGAAATCATTCAAAATGGTGCTTACCACCGAACGACTTGCTCCAACCAAATCTGCCACTTCCTGTTGAGTTAAATGAATTTCCAATGCATACCCATGAGTACATCCTATTCCAAACATCTCAGCTAATTCTAATAAAGTAGCTATAACACGCATTTCAACGGGTTGTGTCAGGGTAGTGCGTAGCTTACGCTCGACCTTCTGTTTTCGGGTATATATGTTCTCAAAAACATACCATGCCAGTTCTGGTTGATGAGCCATCATGGCCTTGAAATCGTTGCATGCTATGCTATAGAAATTAACTTCACCCAGTGCTTGAGCAGTTTCTTCTACTTCTTGGGGGATAGAATTATTCTGCAAACAACCAATGACGTCCCCCTTCTCAAAAAGAGCAAGAGTAATTTCAATCCCCTTCTCTGTTAAATGAGAGAGCTTGCCGATACCACTTTTTATCCAGAACAAATCGGAACACCGATCACCCTGGTGGTAAAGGAAAGCTTTATTCGGAATGTTGATTTCCCGAGCAGAAGGGTAATTCCTCTGTAATTCCTTCAAATCATATTCGAAAAATTCGTTAATCAATCTCGATCTCATATTGTTCATTATAGACCGCATTTATAGCATAAATGATATTGGACGACTAACAGTGACCCGCCAATGATCAAGGATTCGGTGAACACCGTATTCGAACGCAGCGTACATCGATACGAGAACCCCGCTCCACACTAAGCGTGGCAGAATGGCCGAGGCGTCGTGCATGACTGCTTCAAGCTCACCCTCGAACTCGCCGATTGCTACCGGATCGGTTTCTGTCTTGATGCGGGCACGGAGCCTTGCAGCTTGTTGATCGGTTGCATGAGGTATGAACTGGTGTACTACGCGGACAAACCGCTTCAATTCCGCGAGAGAGTCGATCGCCCATGGAAAATCACAGATTAGATCGAAGTCCTCAAATGGGTCTTCAATGACGCGGTCTGATTTGTTCAAACGCTTTCTACCTTTCAAGAAACCGAAGGCTCATTACACCTGAATGGTCAGTGGGCACAGCGACGTTGCGCTTACTGTTATTGCAACTTAACTTCCGAGGTGGTCGTAAAGACAGATTTTGTTCATACCACTGATCCTTTCGCTTTTGCAGAAGGCCGTACGGGTTTTACACCGATTTCACGGACACATCTAAAAAGGCTGATAATAAGTCAGGAGGTGTGTCATGGCAGTACGAAGAAAATATACTAAGGAGTTCAAACAGGAAGCGGTCTAGCTGGTTCGGTCTGCTGATGTGCCAGCGAGTCAGATTGCGCGTGATCTGGGTATTGATCCCAACATGCTGGGCTGCTGGTGCTGGGAAATGGACTCGATCGGTAGCAAGGTCTTCCAAGGTCAGGGCAAGTCCCGTGATGAGGAGATGGCGACGCTCCAAAAGAGAGTTAATTCAAGTCAGGAAGGAACGGGATTTTTAAGAGAAGCGTCAGCATTCTTCGCGCTACTCCTTCCAGCCTCCCCAGAACAAGGACGGAGGGGAGCGGTCAAGCCAGGCAACAGGATAAGGCGAGAGGCCGGGATAGATCCTGCTCCATACAACCGCCACCACTGCCAGGCTAAGCACCCCAACGAAAACCGGGTTCCAAAGGACGGACAGGCTGGAGTGGCCGTAGATCATAATGATGGGGTTGGCACCGGCAGGCGGGTGTACGGTCCCGGTGAGTAGCATGTACCATAAGACCAGCACCTGAGCGAGAACGTAAACCCATAACGCATCGCCAAAGAACTGATAGCAGACGATGCCAATGAACGCACCCCCCAAATGGCCTCCGAAGAGGGCACGCGGCTGTGCGGCCGGTGCCCGCGTAAGGCCGAACAAAAAAACTGCGGAGCCGCCCAACGAAGCAAGAAAAAAAGGAGAGGCGGGTGGAGAGGTTAAGAGTAGCGCCAAGCCGATACCCGTTGCGGCGCCAAGCCCGCACCACAGTAGACGCGCTATAGGGGAATGGTGCATTTGCTTATATGCCTGTAAATAAGAATAATAAAAATCCGGTAACGTGTCAAAATAAAGTATAGCTGTATACTACGTTCGGTATTTACTTGATTTAACGGATTTAATCGCCTAAACCTGAATGCCCAAACAGAAAGCATATCAGTCACAACGGTTCACTCGCATTTGACACCGACCGCCATCCAGATGATTGGCGCGGCATTGTTTGCCGTTGCTATTCTGCACACCTTTTCGACCAAGTTTTTCGAACATTTGGCGCATACTCGCCCAGCCCACGCCGGAATATGGCATCTGCTGGGTGAAGTCGAGGTGGTATTCGGTTTCTGGGCGATGATTCTGATCGTAATGATGTTCGCCACCGATGGGGCAACCGTAGCAACGCAATACATCGACTCACGCAATTTCACCGAGCCGATGTTCGTCTTCGCCATCATGGTGATTGCTGGCACCCGTCCAATCCTGCAAACTGCCATGGCCGGGGTACGCATGGTGGCTCGCACCATCCCCTTGCCCGGAAGCACGGGATTCTATTTCACGGTCATGGCGCTGGTACCCTTGCTGGGATCGTTCATCACCGAGCCTGCGGCCATGACACTGGCCGCCCTGATCCTGGCTGACCGCATCTTTGCGCAGGGCATTTCATCACGTTTGAAATATGCGACGCTGGGCGTGCTGTTTGTGAACATTTCCATCGGTGGCACCCTGACACCGTTTGCTGCGCCACCCGTGCTCATGGTTGCCGGGAAATGGAACTGGGATATTGCATTCATGATGTCGATGTTTGGCTGGAAGGCTGCCATTGCGGTCGCCGTGAATGCCCTGGGAGCGACGCTGCTGTTCCGTAAGGAATTGGGCCAACTGTCGCCGGCAGACAGTGGCGGTGGCAGCGGCCAGGTGCCCCTTTTTCTGGTATTGGTGCATCTGGCGTTTCTGGCGGGCGTCGTGGTGTTTGCTCATCACCCGGCGATGTTCATGGGCTTGTTTCTGTTCTTTCTCGGTGTGGCCCACGCTTATTCGCGCTATCAAGACCCGCTAATCCTGCGCGAGGGGCTATTGGTCGCCTTCTTTCTGGCGGGATTGGTAGTCTTGGGCGGGCAGCAGCAGTGGTGGTTGCAACCGCTACTGATGAGTATGAGTAGTGATGCGGTATTCGTCGGCGCAGCCATTCTGACAGCTTTCACCGATAATGCAGCATTGACGTATCTTGGCTCACTGGTTGAAGGACTGTCTGACGACTTCAAGTACGCCCTGGTAGCCGGTGCAGTGACGGGCGGCGGGCTGACCATCATTGCCAACGCGCCTAACCCGGCAGGCATTGCCATCCTGCGCGGACACTTCGATGATGAGTCGGTACATCCGGCAGGACTGCTGCTGGCCGCTCTGCCGCCGACTATTATCGCGGGGCTGGCGTTCAGATATTTATGAGCACGGCACGACATTTTGCGAACTCGATGCCCTGACCATTTCTCGACGACCTCAAACTCCCGCTATCGAAGCACTCACACTTTCTGGATTTCAACACTTCTGTCGGTTGTGAAAAAGATCTGAAGCTTGTTGGTCGCAGTATGCTCTGCCTTGTAAAACAGTCCGATCATCCCGGTAGATCCTGTGATCAGTAACGAACAGACATGGCCATCCCGAGCGAGCATCCTTTCTATAGGCACATGGCTAAAGACGTGCTGTGCATGTTTACCGCGCGAGTAACATTCGCGCCACTACCTAATGGAGGGTATCCGATGATCAACTACGAATTGCAACACGACAAAGGCATACTCTTGTTGCATCCGGAGGGGCGTTGCATGTTACATCAAGGTATTGCAAAATTAGCATCATCGGCAATGCTTTTCTGCAACGACTCTTATAGGCTACACGCGCGTTTCGACACCGATCAGGATACAGCGGCTCAGGCTACCGCGCTTAAAGCCACCGGTTGCTAGCGTATCTTCCGCGATAAGGGGTCCGGGGGACGATGGGAGCGGCCGGAGTTGCACAAGTTATGAAGTGAACTGCCAGATGCTTCAAAGAATAACCAACGAATCGTGAAACGTTGTAATCGGGGATAAGGTCGAGGCGGGAGCATTTCCATACCTAGAGCGTTTCCCCGGTTTTGCGGCTTCAGAATTGGTCCACTCCTTTGCACGATATGCAGATTCTCCGGCTACGACAGCAACCCGATCCTTTGCAATAAGCACATCTCCACGATGGGTCGCACAACGAGATAAAGTACCCCTTCCCTTACATCCTATGCAGGTTCTGAGACTGCTACGGCTTCGTCCTGTTCCCTTGCAATAAATACACATTGTCGGAGCATGACGAATACTTGGAATCCTTAGCATATGGTTCTCCCGACTGGGGTGGGGTACATAGTTGCAATAACCGCCACGTAATTTGAGATACCGACTAATTTCTGGTTAAATATTTGGGGACAAATGCAAACTTTGATAAGCTATTGATGTTAATTGTATTACCGTTATTTATTGGAATAAGCCTTACATTTTGCTGGGCTGCGTCAAACTGTAAGGCTAGCATCACAAACAAACATAAACGGCTTATCTGAATTCCTCTCGTTCCCCTGAGAGATCGCTGAGTACAGTGGAACATTAACGCTGAACGCGTATTATGGATAATGTGTAAATTACCATAATGTCTGTCGTGAAAAGATTTAGAAAGTGTGATTAATTTGTCATGAAAAGGCTGAATTTAGATCAGCAGTCGGTCGGTTGGGCAAACAAGGATGGAGGAAGTTGGCTTAATTAAATATTTTATTATTGATAGAATAAGCGTTTAATCCTTGTGGCAGCTATCGCCGCGTGGAGCTCATATTTCAGATGAGCCGAGAAATATTCAGATCACGCTAGGAATTTAATTTCATGATGATTGGGGTGCCTGGCTTGATTCCAATTAAGATTTTTAAGCACTGCGTGCGGGAGTGAAGGCCTACCGCTTAAACGAGCCTCCGCGAGTAGCACCAGTTCCGCTATTGGTTCCTTGATTCTGATTTCCTTGGCCACTTTCATTGGAGTGCGGCCCAGCCCCACTGTGGTTACGCTGGCCGCCCATTCGAGTGGCCGCTGTATGGTGTTCCGACGAACTCCCGCGAGTAGAGCCAGTCTCGCTATTGGTGTTATGCTGCTTCTCTTGGGCGCTTCGCCTCGCTTGCTGTCTAGACCTATCGCCGCGTCTGTGTACACTTTCTTTCGCGATTTCGCGTTGCTCTCCTGCATCTATGGAAGTCAACTCGCAATTGCTTACTGAACCTTGTTCCTGGTCGTTGATATTGTCATTATTTAAAGGCATGCTTTCCTCCTTAAGTATAATAAAAAGATCTCTGGCCTTCCTTCCGTCCCATTCTTGAAATAATCAATTTAACATTCATAGGGAAGTAGCATCTTAAAAAAATAATTATCGCGATCAGTTTGCCATCACACCTCTAGTTTTCCATCATGGGACAGGCGATATTCTAATATGCGCTGCACCATTTTAAAAAAATTACCTAAAAGTTTTTAGAAGATAACGGGTATGCCATCAGTATGGGACTCTTAATTTAAGTCAGACGGCAGAAACCAAAAACTAAATGCATTTTTGCGCAGCAATTAACAAATATTTGGCAATTACTTTACCCTTGATAACCTATTTTATGATGGGTTGAATTAAGTCAAAGCTGCCGCATCCTCTATTATTGATAAAATATGTTATCAATAGTAGAGTGATGCTACAATTTAGGAAGGTTGAAATATTTTTTGCTTTATTAAATTTCCTTGAGTAGGATATTATCCTACCATTGGAAGGTGTTAGAAACATACATAGGAAACAAAAAATGAAGCGCACCGATAAAGCAGAAAAAATCAGCATTACACTTCCACCGGATATGCTGAATATTATTAGGGAAAAAGTGAAGGATGGCGCTTACGCTTCCACAAGTGAGGTTATTCGTGAAGCGATGCGTTTATGGCAAAGACAGGAAGAAGAACATCTTGCGAGAATTGCTTCCATTCGAGCGCGTCTGGAGCAATCGGCACACAGTGGCGAACCTGTTTTGCTGGATACGGCCTTTGAAAAGCTAGAACAACTTCATCAACAACGGATAAGCGCACTAGGTCATGAAAAGCTATGAGGTGTATCTAACACCCGATGCCATACAAGACCTCACTGATATTTATGGATATATAGCTGCAAAGAGCGGACTTCCTGAAGTCGCGTGGGCATATATAGAGAAATTACGCCAAAAGTGTCATGACCTTAAAACAATACCTTTGATTGGACAACAGCGCGATGATTTGCGCAAGAATCTCAGAATCGTTGCCATTGATAAAAACGCGATTGCAGCTTTTGAGGTTATTGAGGATAAACAAATCGTCACTATTCTTAATATTTTTTATGGTGGCCGAGATTATGAAGCGATTATGGGTAGTGAAACACCGCATATAAATGATGGGCTAGATAGATAACATGACAGATCTTATAACTACAGTCAATCGTGCACTCACTGCAAAAGAATTTCAGGGTCTTGCTGATGTTCCACCTGAAGTTGAATGGTTTGCCAATTTAGGTAACGCCGAGACTCGGCGCGCTTATGAAAATGCCTTAAAGGATTTTATGAATTTCACAGGTATTCAGAATCCGGAAGAATTCAGGATTGTAACTCGTGCCCATATTATTGCCTGGCGCGATGATTTGTTGAGTCGAACATTAAGTAGTATGAGCATTCGCCACCGTTTGGCGGCAATATCTTCTTTATTTGAGTACTTGTGTGAGAAAAATACAGTTACGCATAATCCAGTCAAGGGTGTGAAGCGACCAGCGGTAGAAAGTTATGAGGGGAAAACTCCGGCAATCGGCGATCATCAGGCACGCGAGTTGCTTAATGCGCCAGATGGTAGCTCACTTAAGGGCAAGCGCGATCGTGCAATACTGGCCACCCTACTCTATCACGCACTGCGGCGTCATGAATTGTGCAAATTGAAGGTTAAGGATTTTAAGCAGGAGCGCCGTGGTGTACCCCATATAAAGATTTCCGGCAAAGGAGGAAAAACTCGTTATGTACCACTGCATCCTGCTGCAAGCGGTTTAATCCATGATTATTTGGATGCTGCAGGACATAGTCTGGAAGATACTGGGGCATTATTCCGTTCAGCCAGTAATAACCGAGATAAGGAATCACAAAAACCAATTACGCCAGACGGCGTATACAAGTTGGTACAGAAATACTCTGAAAAATTGGGTTTCAAGATCGGCGCACATTCGTTACGCGCAACGGCAGCCACTAATGCACTGGATCATCAAGCAGATATTGCGAAAGTGCAAGAATGGTTGGGTCATGCCAATATTGCTACCACAAGAATTTATGATCATCGTAAAACCCGACCAGAGGATAGTCCAACGTTTAAGGTTGCTTATTGATTGCTTAATTGTTTGTGTCAAACAACATAGCATAGGATTTATTCTGGATAATCTGAGTAAGTTTAGGTTTGAATTGATTGTGGATTATGTATGGCTTTTCAGTATCGCGTCAAAAGTTCACATAAATCATTAACTGGATTCACGTTTGATCTTGGTTCAGTGATGAAGTGAATCACTGAATTGTTTGCAGCATACTAATTTTTATTAGGGCTAAGTAATACTTTTTCGTACGATAGAATTCGTTTTGATCAAAGCCACAAAAGCCAAACTCCCCAACCAAGAAACAGAACACCGACCGTTTTTGAGAAATATTGCTGATGTATCGGCAAGACCTTTTCAATTAAAACAAGCACCGTGATCAATGCCATCGCCAGCAGATTCATTACGCCTACAGCGAACATGATCATCATCTGCGCCCAGCAGCAACCTAGGCACATGCTGCCATGCTTCAGCCCCATTTGAAAAGATCCTCTTGCGCCATCACGCCATTCGGTTAACAAAAATCCCATGGGAGATCGACAATTTTGCAGAAAACTATTTTTTAACGGCGTAAATTGATAGATACCCGCCAAAATAAAAATAATTGCAGCCATTGTTTCATTCTGATTATCCATCATCGGCGATAAAAAATGCAGCCCATGCATTTGCCATTGCAATACTGTTAGCGCGATACTAAACACTAACCATACCAGTAAATATGCCAATGAAAATAATGAAACAAACGGATGAATTGTCTGCGTGTGCTGCTGACAGATTCTGGCATATACCAAAATCATCGGAATGGCGGAAGGCAACATCATGGCTGCCATCATTACCGCCCACATCAGATAAACTAGGCCAAAATCTATCCATTTCCAGGCAAATGTTTCAGATGGCGGCATCCACATTTCAGACATGGGCAGGGATGTCATTTGCCAGTTCTGATAAAACAGATAAAACCAGGCAGCTACAATAACTGCCAGCATGGCTATCCAAGTAGCCAGTTGATTTTTAGGCATTAAATAGTTATAGGCAATCATTTTGGTAGAGATTGTCCATGCGTAAAATATTTCAAAAATGTTGTTTAATGCTTCAAGGTTGATACGTAAATGGCGAGTAATAACCATTACGTTCGGTAAATTTCCAGGCCTTATCATAATCGTGGTATTCATATTGACTGGATTTTGCCACCACAGCCGGGTGGCTGGGTACAACACATAAGGGTGGGTTATCAATGGTTGCATCTCCGCCTTTGATTCCCTGGATACTCTCAATTGTTGCCTGTGCGATATCAGGAATAATTAATTGCCGCTTGCTACCTTGTTCCTGATAATCAATTTTAACCTTCTTGACACCCCATACTTCAGTGACGAAACCCATCAAAATAGCCGGATGACCACCAAGTTTTCCTGCAAAGATTTGTGTGATCGCATCAAACTGCGCGTCCGTGGCGCGTTCATCCACATACAACGCGGCTTGCCAGTTACCCTCTTTCATATGACCCGGCGAATAGCAGGCTAATGCAACATTCAGACCATCCAGTTTTTCACTATTCAAATAGCCGGAATCAATATGCCACGCGACCAGCAGTTTGCAGTTCCCTTCAGAGGGCGGTTGCAGCCAGACACATGGGCAGGCGGTTTCACAATTACAGGCTTCAAAATAACTGCCCTGCAAGTTCCAATTAGTTGTTGTATTCATAATATTTCCTAATAATTTAGAACGGCTCCTTGAAGGGCCGCAAATCCAGTTCATGAGTCCATGCGCTGCGTGGTTGCTGATGAATGGCCCAGTACGTTTGCACAATATCTTCCAATTGCAGCAGCCCTTCCTGACCTTTGGCCTCAACATACTCTGGAAACTGACTGCGTGCACGGTCACCATCAATCACACCGTCAATCACCGTATGCACCACATGCACACCTCGCGGTGAAAATTCTCTCGCCAATCCTTGTGCCAGTGCCCTCAATCCAGCCTTAGCTGATGCAAATGCAGTAAAAGGGGGCTTGGCTCTTAATGAACCGGTTGCCCCAGTAAAAAATACTGTGCCTTGCTGTTGCGCTTGCATGATTGCCATGATTTCTTTGGCAAACAGGAATGCACCCAAACAGTTCTGTTGCCACAGAGTGGTGAATGTTTTCACGTCAGTCTGCAGAAATGGTGCAGGGATATTGCTGTCCACATTGTAGGCAGCAACCCGAATGACATCGCCGCGTTCCCGCAGCACACCAAAACACTGCGCAACATCCTGCTCAACAGTCACATCAGCAATAATGGATGTTGCTGTCCCCCCTACTTTTTGTATGAGCTGTACGACATGATTTAATTTTTCTTCACTACGGCCTACAATAAAAACATGCAAGCCTTTTTCAGCAAAATACGTGGCCAGCGCTGCACCCAAACCGCGCTCAGGCCCGACACCGACAACAATTGCTGAACCCGGCTGGTCCATCGTTAAATCTTCCCGAAGATCAATGAAAAGTTATTGCTGGGCATATTAATTCGTTCCTTGAGTTCCAAACCATAATTGGCGGCTGCCTTCTTCAAATCGGCGACATCCTTCAAACCCCATTCGGGTACTCCGACAGAACTTAAGGTTTCATGGAAAGCTTTATTGGAATCGGTAGAAAACTGGCCTTCAATCTGGAATGGTCCATAGATCAGCAAAAAACCATCATCTTTCAGCAGATGTGCAGCACATTTCATCATGCCATCGGCAATTGAAATCGGTGCTACCTGAAAAATATTAATGCAGAAAATAGCGGCAAATGATTTTTCTGGCCCTGGATTAAACCAAGTCTGCGGATCCGTCAAATCCAGATGAACCGGATCTGCAATATTATTATTGCCGAGATTGCCGCTTAATTCTTTGATGTTATCAAAAACTTCGACATCTTTATCCGATGGCTGAAAATGCAGATGTTCAAAATGCGGTGCAAAATAATTAATATGCATACCGCTACCGCTGGCCATTTCCAAAATACGCTCAGGATCTTTTGGTAATTTGTCTTTCAACACACCTAAAATTGGTTCACGATTACGCCCACCCGCCCAAGCAACATACTCACTCAGTGGATGTGGATCTAACGGAGGGATTTCCTGATTCATGCTTGGCTCCTTTGGTAATTGAATTGTAAATTCTGAGGTATAGTATAACGCAATGGCGCTTATCGATCATCAAACCGTTGTCAACATGACATTTGAGAGTCTAACGAACGACTATTGGAACTGAAGGAGATTAAATGAAGCTTGTAATTATCATTTATTCGAATGACCCTGAAACTGTATGGAACGCCTTCCGGCTTGGAATTTTCTCCCGCAAGCAAGGGGATGTTGTTTCAGTCTTTTTGCTTGGAAAAGGTGTGGAAGTAGAATCTCTTGATAGAGACAAGTTTGATATTACCGGACAGATTCACAGTTTTTTGGATATAGGTGGTGCAATTCTAGCTTGTGGAACCTGTCTTAAACTTCGCCAGTCTGAAGAGTTAGGAATCTGCCCGATATCCACGATGCAGGATTTATATACGCTGATTCACGATTCAGATAAGGTATTGAGCTTTTAGAGAAATTACCCCATGGATAATAAGCAGCATTGGGAACAGGTATATACCACTAAGGCATCTGACTCAGTTAGTTGGTTTCAGGAACACGCTGACCAGTCTCTGCGACTAATCCATAATACAAGACTCGGTAAAGATGCGGCCATTATTGATGTGGGAGGGGGAACTTCCAGACTAGTAGATGACCTTGTGGCAGAAGGCTATACTGATTTGACAGTATTTGATCTGTCATCAACTGCGCTTGCTGTTGCAAGGCAGCGTTTGGGGAAACATGCGGATATTGTTCACTGGATAGAAGGCGATATTACCCGTGCAAAGTTTCCCATGAACCGATTCGACATTTGGCATGACCGTGCAGTGTTCCATTTTTTGACTGATCCGGCAGATCGCCATGCTTATGTCGAGCGTGTCTTAAGTTCGGTTCGGCCAGGTGGACATGTGATTGTTGCCACTTTTGCCGAAGATGGACCAGAAAAATGTAGTGGTCTACCCGTGATGCGATACCAACCTGAAGCCCTACATGCGGTATTTGGAGATACTTTCCAGCTGGTCGAACATGAGAAAGAGGCACATCACACTCCGTTTGGCACCGTTCAGCAGTTTGTGTATTGCTATTGCCGCAAGAGGTAATAGCTAATTCTCCGAATATTTTTAGTAACTGCATAATCTTTCCCGCATAGAAGCACAACTTATTTATCCTGATTACTTCTTTTTGCTAAGCGCTTTTGAGATTTCTAAACTTTTAGACTCTTGAAAGATAATCGAAGGCACCAAGCGTATGTAAATCAACTCACCGACCAACTCCACCAGCGTTTGAGTAACGATTACGACAGATGCCAGAATCCAACCGTCCGGCAAAGCTAGCGCTAAAGGCAGAACCACCAATGAATTCCGCGTTCCTGCGCTAAAAACGAGCGCTCTTCCTGCCTGTGTGTCCAGGCGAAATGCATATGCTATCAAGCGAGCAAGAAAGGGCATGATAGCCATAAAGGCAATATAAACTGGCACGACTTGTTCCACAACAGGGAGGTATTCTTCTATTCTGCCAATTTGAGATGCCACAACGAGAAGTAATGTAACCGCCATAAATGGCACCGGAAACCACGCCGTGACCTCAAGCCAGGTTGCACCGCTACGCTGGCGCTTTGCCCAAAACTCCGTTAGTAAGGCAAGCCCCAGTGGAAAAGCAATGAGTATAAGAAAAGCCTCAAGGAATGGCTCAGCACTCATGACTTGTGCAGCTTGTTCTCCCATGAAAAGCCATAGATACACGGGCAAAAGAAGCATCTGGGTAAGTAGCAGCAAAGGCGTGGAAGCAAGTACAAGCCGGGCATTGCCACGACCAAGGTGAGTAAAAACTACAACATAATCAATACAAGGTGTTAACAGAACCAGATATACCCCTAGTAACAGCGGCGGGTGTTCCGGTAAAAGAAGCGACAATAACCAAACCACGATGGGCACGATGATAAAATTAACTAGCAATAGCGCAGCTGTAAACCGCTTATTCGCGAACGCCTCGCGCAGTTGAAGAAAAGGGATTTGCGCAAACATGCTATAAAGCAACAGCGCAAGCACGGGAGAAATCAAATACTCCAGGCTTGCGCCAAAGCTAGAATTCCACAACCCAAGCCCCATCCCGACAGCCAAGGCCACAGCATATAACCATATCTGATTTTCTTCTAGTCGTTCTCTTCGCATTGTGTTTCCTTAAAATACATACCGTCATGGTACAGTGAAAAATTTGTGCCATAATTTGGCGCAGCGTTTTATTTCAATGTTTCTGATCATTTTGGTATAACCATTGTAGTTCAGTCTACGAATCTTCGATCAGTTCCATATAATTTTAATAAATCCGCTGAATTTAGAAATTCACATGCCGGAAAGAGAATCTATTTATGGCACATAACCACTCCCACGATCATGATCATGGCCATATCCCAAAAAACTTTGATCGCGCATTCGCAATTGGGATTGCGCTAAATGTAGGTTTCGTTGTGGTTGAAGTTATTTTTGGTTTATTTGCAAATTCTCTCGCGCTATTGGCAGATGCAGGCCATAACCTCAGCGATGTTTTGAGTTTATTATTCGCGTGGGGCGCAAGCGTCTTAGTACGCAAGTTACCAACACAGCGGCACACTTATGGTTTGCGCCGTACTTCGATATTGGCTGCATTGATTAATGCGCTAGTTTTGCTTGTTGCTGTCGGCGCCATCGCCTGGGAAGCCATTCTCAGATTTGGCCATCCCGAGTCAGTGGCAAGTGACACAGTCATTTGGGTGGCGTCAGTTGGCATAGTCATTAATGGATTCACGGCATGGTTATTCATGTCCGGCCAAAAGCAAGATATGAATATTCGCGGTGCATATTTGCACATGATGGCTGACGCAGCAGTTTCTCTTGGTGTTGTTTTGGCAGCTATTGCCATAAAATTTACGGACTGGTTGTGGTTGGACCCATTCATGAGCCTTGTGGTCGCCGTAATTATTGGTATTGGCACTTGGGGCTTGCTCCGTGAATCGCTAAGTCTTGCTCTTGATGCTGTGCCAGCAAATATCCACCCGGCCAAAGTTGAAGCTTACCTCGC